>Ga0172372_10000763_pt1 | contig 49306 bp, 46 predicted proteins | sample LakKiv5m_2_FD_114544 | JGI IMG/M metagenome (GOLD analysis project Ga0172372, IMG submission 114544) | Freshwater microbial communities from Kabuno Bay, South-Kivu, Congo - kab_092012_9.5m | ecosystem: Environmental > Aquatic > Freshwater > Lake | place: Democratic Republic of the Congo...
CCGAGCAGGCGGGCGCCACCGGCGTCGTCGAGCAGGTGACGGGCCATCGCCGCACCGAGCGCGGCCGCCTCGTCGACGCCGCCGACGCGTTGGGCCCGCAGCACGAGCGAACCGTCGGGAGCCGCCACCAATGCGTCGAGGAACACCGAATCGCCGTCGACGACGGCATGGGCGCCCACGGGCAGATCGCAATCGCCGCCGAGTTCGGCCAGGAAACCGCGCTCGGCAGTCACCGCGATCCGACTGGGCCGATGATCGAGCGGGGCGAGCAGCGCTCGCGTGGCGGCATCGTCGATGCGACACTCCACCGCCAACGCGCCCTGGGCCACCTGCGGGAGCATGGTGGTCACGTCGAGCAGCTCGACGATGCGGTCGTCGAGGATGAGCTCGAGTCGGTCGATGGCTGCGGCGGCCATGACGATGGCGTCGAAGTCGCGGGCCTTGTCGAGGCGCGTGGCGATGTTGCCGCGCAGATCGGAGAAGACGAGATCGGGTCGCGTCGCGGCCAACTGCGCCCGCCGCCGGATCGAACCGGTGGCCACGTGCCCGCCGACGGGAAGTCCGGCCAGCGTGGAACCGACGAGGACGTCGCGGGGATCGGCCCGTTCGGGCACGGCCACGATCACCAGTTCGTCAGGGGTGAGGGCCGGCAGGTCCTTGCCCGAATGCACGGCGAGATCGGCCCGACCGTCGAGCACGGCCTGTTGCACCTCTTTCACGAACACGCCCTTGCCCCCCATGGCGGCGATGGGCACATCGAGCCGACGATCGGCGGTGGTCTGCACCTCCACCAGTTCGACCGCCACCACCACACCGGCGGTGGCGGCGGCGGCCACGGTGGCGGCGGCGACATGGCGCGCCTGCCAGAGGGCCAGTGCGCTGTTGCGGGTGGCCAGTCGCAACCGCACGGGCTCGACGCCGGCGTCGACCACGTTCAGAGCTCGAACAGGTCGCGCAGCGCCTCGGCGAGACGATCACCGCGAGGAGAACCGGCCGCGTCCTTGAGACGCACGGTCGGCTGGTGCAGCAACTTGGCCACGATGCCCTTGGTCAGCGCGTCGAGCGCCTCGAGCTGTCGATCGTCGAGCTGGCCGAGCCGGGCGCGAAGGCGGTCGATCTCGGCCGTGCGCATCTCCTCGGCGGACTCATGCAGACGACCGATGAGGGGCGCCACTTCGCGGGCCGAGCTGGCGGCCAACCACCGATCGAGTTCCTCGACGCACATCGACTCCACGGCGCTGACCTCGCGCCGACGCTCGGCCATCCCGGCTTCGGCGAAGGCCCGCAGATCGTCCATGTCGAGCAACGTCACACCGTCGATGTCGGCGGCCGACGGGTCGACGTCTCGCGGAACCGCCACGTCGACGACCAGGAGGTGATGTCCAGCGCGGGCCGCCATGACCCGGGCGACATCGGAATGCTCGAGGATCATCGACGATGCCCCGGTGCCGGTGAGGAGCAGGTCGACCTCGTGCAGCGCGGCGTCGAGATCGGCCAGCCGGATGGCCTCACCGCCGACACGGCTGGCGAGTTCCTCGGCGTTCTCATGCGAGCGATTGGCGATGCGCACGTCGGTGACACCACTGGAGACGAGCGCGCGCACCATGCCCTCGGCCATCTCGCCGGCACCGAGCACGAGGATCGAACGTCCCTGGAGCGAACCGAGCCGCTCGGCGGCCATGGCCACCGCCGCGGTGGACACCGACGCCACGTGACGTCCTATGGCCGTCTCGGTGCGGGCCCGCTTGCCCACCTCGAGGGCGTGGCGGAACAACAGGTCGAGTTGGGAACCCGACGCGCCCTCGACCTGGGCCGCCTCCCACGCGGCACGCACCTGGCCGAGGATCTCGGCCTCGCCCACGACGGCGGAGTCGAGCCCCGAAGCCACACGGAACAGATGGGTGGCGCAGTCATCGGCATCGAGCACGTAGAGGTGATCGACGAGTTCCTCGGGCGGCACGAAGGCCAGCTCCGAGAAGAAGGTACGCAGGTCACCGAAGGCCGGATGGAACTTCTCGGCCACGAAGTACACCTCGGTGCGATTGCACGTCGACAGGACCACGGCTTCGCTCACGTGGTCGCGGGAGACGACGTCATGGAGGGCCTTGGGCAGACGGGAATCGTCGACGGTGACCCGCTCGAGCAGTGAGAGCGGGACACTTCGGTGGTTCAGTCCGACGACGACGACAGTCACGTCCCGGGACGCTCCTTCACAGCGGCGAGGTGGTCCTCGCTCCCGGGCCCCAGCATTCCCGAACGGGGGGTCCCCTGCCAACCCGGCGTGCCCGACGTCATGGGGATGACGGAGGCCATCAGGCCACCGACTCGTCGTCGACGCTGCGCAGCTCCTCGCGCAGCGAATCCCGGCGGCCGTAGAAGCTGAGCACCTGGAGTTCGAGGGCTAGGTCGACCTTGCGCAGCGTGGTCTCGGCGGGAACGGTGACCACGGCCGGGGCGAAGTTGAGGATGGAGGTGACGCCGGCCGCCACCAGTCGATCGGCCACGTCCTGGGCACCGACCGCCGGAGTGGCGATGATCCCGATGGCGATACCCAGTTCGACCACGAGGTCGTCGAGCTCGTCGAGGTGATGGACGGCGTGGCCGGCCACCACGGAACCGACCTTGGCCGGATCAGCATCCACCAGCGCAGCCACGGGGAAGCCTCGGTCGCCGAAGCCGCCGTAATTGGCGAGGGCGGCGCCGAGGTTGCCGACGCCGACGATGACCACGGGCCAGTCCCGGGTCAGGCCCAGTTCACGGCTGATCTCGACGAGCAGCTGGTCGACGTCGTAGCCCACCCCGCGGGTGCCGTAGGAACCGAGCCACGAAAGGTCCTTGCGCACCTTGGCGGCGTTCACCCCGGCCAGTTCGGCCAGCCGCTCCGAGGAGATGGTGTCGGCGCCGTCGTGGCGCAGGTCGAGCAGGGTGCGCAGGTACACCGGTAGACGGGCGACGGTGGCCTCGGGAATGCGGCGACGGGAACGCTCCACTCCCCTCACCCTAGAACTTCGTGCACATGTTCACAATGTCTCCGGGGCCGAAATCCGGCCCCGACGAGGGACTGACCGCCGTGTCCATCACCCCGGCGACGGCCGTACGCTCTGCCCGTGCACGAAGCCCTCGCCGCCGCGGCCACCTTGGTGTCGCTGGCCTTCGCCCTGTCGACCGGCGAGCGCTGGCTGCGGGGTCGCAAGCGGCAGGAAGCCGTGTGGACGGTCTCGCTGTTCATGTTCTCGGCCGGGTCGGCCGCCCTGTGGCTGGGAGCGGCCATCGGCTGGAGCCCGTGGGTGTTCAAGGCCTTCTTCCTGTTCGGCGCCATCCTCAACGTGCCCTACCTGGCGCTGGGCACGGTGGAGTTGTTGGCCGGCCCCGTCCATGGACGGCGATGGACGGCGATCGTCACGGTGCTGGGTGCCTTCTGCACCGGCCTGTTGGTGGCCGCGCCCCTCACGGCGCCGATCGATCCCGACGTGTTGCCCCAGGGCAAGGACGTGTTCGGCGCCGGTCCGCGCATCGCCGCCGCAGTGGCCTCAGGCGTGGCGGCCACGGTGATCATCGTGGGCGCGCTGTGGAGCGCGTGGCGACTGCTGAGGGCCCGATCGGGCACGCGACGTTCGGCCACGGGCGGCGGACTGTCGCCCGTGCGACTGGCCGTGGCCAATGTGACCATCGCCCTCGGCACGCTCGTGCTCAGCGCCGGTGGTCTGCTCAACTCGGTGGTCGACGAGATGGACGGCTTCGCCATCTCGCTGGTGGTGGGGATCGCCATCATCTTCGGCGGCTTCCTCATGACGGGTTCGCCGCCACGCCGTTCCCCCATTGCCGAGCCGCAGGCCTGGCACCCGCCCGTCCCGGTGGAACCCATCAGCGACGACACGGCCTTGCCGGTGGGCGTCTGAGTTCAGCGGGCGAACACGAACAACTGCAGCATCGCCGCGCCGAGGATGACGGCGAGCAGTACGGCGATGGAGATGGTGGTGGCCGGGCGCATGATCCTCCTAGGTGCGACGCACGCCGAGTTCGACGGACGTGACGACCGACGGCGGCTCGGTGGAATCGAGTCGTTCGATGGCGATGGCCGAGGCCGTGGCCACGCCGAGTCCGTCGGCGGCCGACACCCGGTCCTGCACGATGGCGTAGAGACCGAACGAGTCGACGAGCAGTCCGAACTCGCCGCGCTCGAGTTCGGCGAAGGTGCTGACGATGCGCGCGTGACGGGCACCGCCCTCGAACACGAGTCGCACCGTCTCACCCGGTCCGTCGACGACCGAATGGAGCACCTCGGGTTCGACGTTGAGTTGCACGTTGCCGTAGCGGTCGACCCACAGCGCCTCGGCATGGAGCCGACCCTCCTCTTCGCGAGGGATGGGAACCATGGCCGGCAGCAGCGAGTTGGGATCGACCGACGGACCGAGTTCGGCGAGATCACCGCCGTTGCACAGGAAGGCAGCGGCCGGGGCGAACACGTCACGACCGTCGAAAGTGCCGGACCGTCCCTCGAACACGACCTCGGACGAGGTGATCTCCACGATGCGATCGGGACCACCGCAGGCGTTGACCACCGGGGCCAACAGTCCGTTGTCGGGTCCGAGCAGCACCGATGATCCGTCGCCGATCTCCACGGCGATGGCGCGACGCGTCGTGCCCACGGTGGGATCCACGACGGCGATGACGACACCGGGCGCCAGGTACTCCGCAGCGCGCACCAGGGTGAGGGCACCGGCGCGCACGTCGTAAGGCGCGATGTCGTGGGTGATGTCGATGACGCGGGCCTCGGGGGCCAGTGACCGCAGCACCGAATGGACGACACCGACGAACTCGTCGGTGCGCCCGTAATCGGAGAGGAACGACACGGTGTCGTAGCGCAGCGTCATGGAGCCGACCCTATCGGCGGCGCGGCCGCTCAACCCCGGCCGAGTTCGCGTGACCGTTCGGTGGCCGCGGCGATGGCGTCGAGCACGGCCGAACGGAATCCGCCCGCCTCCAACGCGCGCAGTCCCGCCGCGGTGGTGCCTCCGGGTGAGGTGACCTGGGCCCGCAGCGCAGCGGCATGTTGGTCACTCGACTCCAACAACTGGGCCGAGCCGAGCAATGTCTGCACGGCCAGCACCTCGGCCACCTCGCGGGGCAGACCGACGAGCACGCCGGCCTCGATCATCGACTCGGCCATGAGGAACACATACGCCGGACCCGATCCGGACAGACCGGTGACGGCGTCGAGCTTGTCCTCGGGGACGCGCACGACCACACCGACGGCATCGAGGATCGACGACGCCCAGTCGAGGTCGTCGTCGGTGGCCGAGGCCCCGGCGGCGATGGCGGCAGCACCGGCGCGCACCACGGCGGGGGTGTTGGGCATGGCCCGCACCACGGCCACGTCCGGACCGCAGGCGTCCTGCAAGGTGGCCAGGGTGACCCCGGCGGCGATCGACAGCACCCGGGTCACGCCGGCGGAGGCGAGGGCCCGGCACGTGTCGGGCACGTCACCCGGCTTCACGGCGATGACGGCACCCTCGCTGGCCACCACGGTGTCGGTGACGTCCACACCGGGGAACAGGGCCCGCAGTTCCTGACATCGATCGGCCAGTCGCTCGACCACCACGATGTCGGCCGGATCGGCCCACCGGGCGTCGAGGATCCCGCCGAGGAGGGCCTCGCCCATGTTGCCGCCGCCGACGATCTGGAGCCGGGTCACGGCCGAGACGCTACCTGCGGTCAGCTGCGTCGACCGCACCGGTTCGGGGACGGATGGAGACTGCGGGTGCGGTCGCCACAGAGCTGGTGCCCGTGTCGACCGGGTCGGTCCACTTCCCCGATGGTTCCGACCCGGCCGACCGGACGGAACGCACCGTAGGAGCGCGCGCCGGGCGCGCACATGGGCCATCGGTCGTGTCGCGCGCTCAGTCGGCGAAGCGCGAGGCGAACCCGATGCGCAGGGCCGGCACGAAGCACTGCTCAACGCAGGCATGCATCGAGCCGAGGATGCGATCGAGTTCTCCCTCGTCGAGCGCGCCCACGGGCAACGATCCGGCGAGGAACACCGCGTCCTCCTCCCCGATGCAGAAGGCCATGCCATGCAACTTGCGGTTGCGACGCAGCAGATGCTCGTAGAACCGGGCGTGGTCCTCCTCGGGCGCGGGGAGCACGTAGGTCTCGTAGGCGAAGGTGCGCTGCCTGAGCGTGAACCAGATCGAGTACACGTCCTTCGACTCGCCGTTGATACGCACGTACCACCGACGTTCGTCGGGCAGGCCGCGCTCGACGGCGGCGACGATGGGATTGCCGTCGAGTTCGGTGCGCAGCCATGCGTCGATGCGCAACTCGAGCGTGTCGAGGGTGGCGGGGTCGGCGATCTCGTCGGCCATCAGGCGCAGCTCACCGGTTCGCGCGCCGTGAGATCGGCATAGAGACGACGCAGGCGCGCCGCCGTGGTCGACCAGGTGTACTGACGCGCCCGTTCGGCCGCCGCCACCGACATGGCCGTGGCCAGTCGAGGCGTGTCGAGGATGGAGGCGACTGCCGCGGCGTACTCGGCCGGTTCGCGGTTGTCGATCAACAGACCGGTCACACCGTCGTCGACCAGGGTGCGCAGTCCGCCCACCGCGGCGGCGACCACCGGTGTGCCGCAGGCGCCTGCTTCCAGCGCCACCAGCCCGAACGATTCCGAACGGCTCGGGACGATGCACACATCAGCGGCGCGATACCAGGTGGACAGCAGATGGTGCGGCTGCGGCGGCACGAACCGCACGCGATCGCCGAGTCCGAGCGCGTCGACCATCGACCGAGCGGCGTCGAGTTCAGCGGCGCCCTCCACCCCACTGGCCCCGCCGACCACCACCAGCACGGCATCGGGATGGGACTCGGACAGTTCGGCCAGCGCCACCACGGCCACGGTGAGGCCCTTGAGCGGCTGGATGCGACCGGCGAAGAGGAGCACGGGATGATCGCCGAGTCCGACCGCACTGCGGGCACCGCGACGATCACCCGGCGAGAAGAAGGCGTGATCGACGCCGGGCGGTACCACTTCGATGCGAGTCGGATCGGCGTCGTACAACTCGATCAACTGGTGCATCTCGGCGATGGAGTTGGCGAGGATGGCGTCGGAGCAGGCGATGACCTCGGACTCGGCCCGGATGCGTCGATCGGGTTCGTCGTCACCGGTCTCGGCCTTGACGCGGGCCAGCGTGTGGAACGTCGACACCAGCGGCAGCGACAACTCGTGCTTCAGTCGATGACCGGCCACACCCGACAACCAGTAGTTGGCGTGGATGGCGTCGGGACCGCCGTCACGAACGAGATGCCGGGCCACGCCGTCGGCATAGGCATCGACGTGCTCGGGCAGGTCCTCCTTGGCCAGATCGGGAGGTCCGGCATCGATGTGCACCACCCGGAACCCGGGTTCGACATCGACGATCTCGGGCACCTCGTCCGAGGCACGCCGCACGTAGACCTCGGTCCGCACGCCGGCCTGAGCCAGGGCCCCGACCAGTTCACGGACGTACACGTTCATCCCGCCCGAGTCACCGGTGCCCGGTTGGGAGAGGGGGGAGGTGTGCAGCGAGAGCACGGCCAACGAACGCATAGGAGGACAACGCTAGGGGTTCGGGCGCCCGCTCCCCACTTCCGGCCATGGGTGAGGCCGGTCACTCAACCGATGCGCCCCAACTGCACCAGCAGGAGCCAGGCCCACACCGGCGTCACCACCATCCAGGCATCGAGTCGACGCAACGCCGGGCTGGCGGCGGACGCCGACGGGACCAGTGCCGAGGCGACCAGCGAGCCGATCGGCGCCAGCACGGCCACGAGGGCCCCGAACACCCACACGGCGCCCGATTCGAACGGGCCGAAGCGACCGACGGCCACGGTGAAGGTGAGCACCATCGCCGCCGCCATGCCCGACACGGGGCCCTCCACGATGGAGTCGGCTTCGGCGCCCATCAGGTAGTCGCCGCTCTCGTAGGCGCTTATGAGCACGAGCAGGATCACCAGCGCGCCCATGTCGACACGACCGAGCAGCACGACGGCGCCGGCGGTGGCGCCGGGCACGAACGACGAGCGCAGCACGACGAACGGATTCGACGCGGTGAGCACGCTGCCGACGACAGCGACGACCACCGACACCGCAGCACCGATCACCAGCGCTTTACCGCCGAACAGCGCAGCGGGAGCGGCGATCACGGCGCTGAGCGCGCACACGCCGACAGCGACGCGGCGACCGGTGGCCTGCCAGGTGCGGGCCGATCCGAGGGCAGCCACCGCGGCGACGATGGCGAACAGCGTGGCCACCGCCACCGTGCCCACCGCGCAAGCCGCAGCAGCCACCATGAACCACACCACACCCAGTCGGGCGTGGGGACCATCGGGTCGCGGCCGGTAGACGAAGCGATCGACGATCGTCGATGCGCTCATGCGCCGCCCGACACCGGCGGCAGGATCGCCACCTCGTCGGCGGAACCCACCGGCTCGTCGCCCTCGGTCGGTTCACCGTTGCGCCACACGCGACAGGTGTCGAGCACCTCGGCGAAGTGCGGTCCGTAGCGTTGGCGCGCCGCTGCGAGCACCTCGGCGACGGTGGTACCCGGCAGGTCGTCACGGGCGGTACCGGCTGCCTCGCGGGCAGCGGCGAACAGTCGGACGCGGGCCATGCACCGAGGGTAGGCCGCGCCCGACGAAGGGCCGACGCGCCCAGGCCAGGGCGAGGGCGAGGCCGCAGAGGTCGGGTACGGTCGGGCCGTGACCCGTCTCCTGCTCGTCCGTCACGGTCAATCCGAATGGAACGCCCTCGGCCGTTGGCAGGGACAGGCCGATCCGACACTGACCGACTTCGGCCGCCAGCAGGCGTTCCACGCCGCCGACCGGGTCGGCGCGGTGGATGTGCTCGTGTCGTCGCCGCTGCAACGGGCCATGGAGACGGCCCAGATCATCAGCGGACGCATCGGTGTGGGCCCCGTCGTGGTCGAACCCGACCTGATGGAGCGTCACGCCGGCGAGTGGCAGGGACTGACCCGAGCCGAGATCGAGCAGCAGTACCCCGGCCATCTCGGCCACGACCGCTGGCCACCGGGCTACGAGGACCACGCCCACGTGGTGGCCCGCGCCCGAGCCGCAATCGACCGGCTGCACGCCGAGTTCACCGGGGCCGATCTGCTGGTCATCACCCACGGTGGGGTGATCGGCACCCTCGAGGTGGACTGCGGCGAGACGTGGCAGCGCATGCCCAACGTCGGAGGCCGAGTGTTCATCCACCACGGCGACCGACTGGTGGCCGGCGAACGACTGGTGCTCGTCGACGACGACGAGATCACCGTCCCCGACCAGATCTGAGCGGTGGACGAGCCGGCGCGCCCCCGACTGCCGGTGGAGGTGACACGGTCGCGGCGTCGACGTCGCACGGTGGAGGCCTCGATCGTGGATGGGGTGATCCAGGTGCGGGCGCCGGCGGCGATGTCGGAGACCGAACTGGCGGCCCATGTGTCCGAGCTGGTGACGCGACTCGAACGCCGCTACCGATCGGACGGCATCGATCTCGAACGACGAGCGCGCACGTTGGCCGAACGGTTCGATCTCCCCCGACCCGAGTCGATCGTGTGGGCCGACCAACGCAGTCGCTGGGGTTCGTGCACCACCACGACGCGGACGGTGCGCATCTCCAACCGACTGGCCGCCTATCCGCCGTGGGTCCTCGACTACGTGATCGTGCACGAACTGGCCCATCTCGTCGTTGCCGGCCACGACGCGCGCTTCCATGCCATCGTCGATCAATACCCGTTGGCCGAGCGGGCCCGGGGATTCCTGATGGCCGTGTCCTACGGCGACGCCGCGGCGCCGGATGAACTCGGGCGGGACGAACTCGGGCGGGACGAAACCGAGTCCGACGCGACCGTCGACGAGACCGTCGACGAGTTCCCCGTCACGCTGTTCTGAGCGGACGGGTGCCGATCACAACGCAGTGCGGATGGAAGTAACCGCGGTCGAGGCGATCGGTACGCACCTGCAGTCCGGCGTCGACGAGGAGATGGCGCAACTCATCGGCCGAAGGGAAGTGCAGATCGTGATCGGTGGCGGTGAAGCGGAACACCTTGGTGGCGAGGAACTCCTGGAACTGCGCCACCGCCGCCTTGAACCTGGGCGAGGTGTCGACCTCCTTGACCACGAGCACACCATCGGGGGCCAGTCGATCGACGCACCGACCGATGAGTTCGCGTCGCGCCACCGGCGACAACAGGTAGAGCACGTCGACCAGCACGATCGCGTCCCACCCACCGGAACGCTCGGGCACATCGCCCGAGGGGCGATGCTCCACGGCGATGTCGGCCTCACCCGGCTCCAGTCGGGCGATCGCCGCGCCGGCCTGTTCGATCTTGTCGGCATCGATGTCGACGCCGCGCACCTGTCGGTCCCGTGACGTGAGGGCCAGATAGGTGGAGAACAACCCGTGACCACACCCGATCTCGAGGATTGCGCCCTGTCGGGGCACCTCGGTCTCCAGCGCGGCGAACGGCGCCGTCCACCACCGCACGTGACAGTGCATGCGGTCCGATCGCGGCGACCCGCGCCAGATGGCCAGCGATCGTCGGGCGGCCGGCGAACGGGGCGGTCTCATGCCGGCACCGGCAAGTCGGCGTAGGTCCCGGGGCGGAATCCCAGTTCGTCGACGATGGCCCGCACCGAACCCGAGCACAGCGCCTCGTACTCGGACGCCCACTGGTACCCCCAGCGATACCGGTCGCGGGCCGGATCGTCGGGCAGTCCCGGATGGGAGGCCAATTCGGTCGTCGACGCTCCGGACGCGGCCAACCGCCCGAGGGCCTGCACCATCTCACCGGCGCCGAAGGCTCCGGCCTCGTCGAGTCCGGTGTAGTCGGCCGGCCATGTCCAACCCCGGGTCGACAGTCGCCGCTCGGAGCGGCGGGCCAGAGCCCGCACGGTGAGGCCGACCGGTCCCCACTGTCGCGATCGCGTCATGCGGATCCGTCGCACGCCGACCGACTCACCGAGTTCGACGACCACGTCGTGCACCATCGGCCACAGGTGGAGGTTCTGATGGGTGTCGAAGTGATCGACAGTGAGACCAGCCGCGGTGACAGCCTCGATCTGCGCAGCGAACTCGCGTCGCAGGTCATCGGGATCGATCCGTCCCGCAGCGGCGCGGGGCAGGAACACCTTCCACGAGTTCCACAGTCGACCGTCGCCGTCGACCAGAGAGGGGATCTCCCGGGCCGTCAGCAGCGGTGGATCCTCCCCCACTGCGGCGAGGTGCACGCCGATACCGATGGTTCCGACGTCGCGCAGCATGGCCACCGAACGTTCGAAGGCGGGGGTCAACGTCAGCACCGAGGTGGAGGTGACGATCCCCCGGCGGTGGGCGTCGATGATCCCCTGCGAGACGCGTTCGGTGAGCGCGAAATCGTCGGCGTTGACGATCAGGAGCGGCCGGGCGTCGTCGACCGCGCTCACTGGCCCGCGTCGGTGTTCCAGGGTTGACGCACCGACGCCGGGAGTGGCTCGAGCGACTGCAACTCCGAACGCAACTGGAGCATCTCGCGCACGATCTTCACGATCACGGCATTCGACGACAACGTCGAGATACCTCGGGTGCGCGGGAAGTAGTCGACACCGAACTGCACGATCGAGAATCCGAGGCGTTGGGCGCGGGCCAACAGTTCGACGTCGATGAAAGAGCCCTCGCTCTTCAACTCGACGCAGTCGAGCATCGATTGTCGGACCAACTTGAAGGCGAAGTTCATGTCGCGCAGTCGCAACTTGAACAGGGCCTGCACGAGGTGGTTGTAGACGTAGCTGTACGCCAGTCGGCGCGCGCCTTCGCCGGTGCGGTCGAACCGGTAGGCGCTGACGATGTCGGCCTCGTAGATGCGCAGCAACCGCACCGCCTTGACGGCCTCGGCCATGTCGAAGGGGAGATCGGCGTCGGTGTAGAGGACGATCTCACCCTTGGCATTGGCCAGACCGGACTTGATGGTGCCACCGAGCTTGCGATTCACCTCGTGGTGCACGACCGAGATGCGCGGATCGGCCGCCGCCATCTCGTCGGCCATCTTCCCGGTGGCGTCGGTCGATGCATCGTCGACGATGAGCACGTCGTAGGAGGCGATCTCGCCGGCCTCGATCAGGGCGTCGCCCGCCTCGAAGGCGGCGGCCACGGCCCGCTCGATCGTCTCGGCCTCGTTCCACATCGGGTAGAAGATGGTGAGACTCTCGAAGTGCGCCATCGGCTCAGGCTACGTAGTACCCGCGCCCGAATGCGAAGGCCCACAGTCCGAGCAGAGCTCCACTGGCGATCCACCACGTCCAGCGCAGGCGGGGCCGCTCGGCCAAGAGCCCCCCCAGCACGGCGAAACAGGGGAACAGGGCCAGCAGATAGCGGCCGGTGCCCTGGAAGTCCTTGGTGCCGACCAGCGCAATGGCCAGCATGGCGGCGCAGTAGAGGCCGTAGCCCCAGCCCAGCCGTTTCCAAACGAACCAGGTCAGGACACAGAAGCCGAGGACGAGCAGGCCCTGGACGATGACGGTGGTGGCGTACTGCAGGCGCTGGAACGTCCCCGGATCGCCGTGTTGCAGCCAGTCGCGCAGCCAGCCCGGGTAGTTGGTGAACTGCTGGAGCCACGTGATCTTGAACCACGTGCGCGGACCCGAGCCCTGATCCCACCCTTGCGCCTGCTGGACCTGCTGGAAGGCGAAGGGGTGCCCGAACCGAACCCACAGGTACGTCATGTACCCGACGAGACCGGCGGCCGACAGCAGCACGCCGGCATCGGCGGGTCGAAGGCGATTCCACACGAGGCGGGGCAGACGATGTCCGTCGGTGCGTTCCACGGCGTGGCGGCGCCACAGGGCGACGGCCACCAGTCCGAGCACCAGCGCGATGCCGACCGGTCGTGTGGCCGTGGCCACCGCACCGGCCAGACCGGCCAACACCGCGTGGTCGCGTTCGAGCAGGAGGAAGGCGCCGACGGCGGCGAGGAGGAACAACGCGTCGCCGTAGACGGCGCCGAACAGGAAGAAGGCGTAGGGATAGACGAGCAGGGTGATGAAGGCGGTGCGCGCCACGCGGTCGTCGAGTCGGTCGGCGAGCCATCGGTAGACGGCGACCAGTGCGCCGGCGCCACAGATGAGCGTCACGATCGTGCCCAGCAACTCGACGCGCACTCGGGTGACGTTGTGCAGCGCCCACAGCACCGACGGATAGGCGGGGAAGAACGCCACCGGTCCCTGCACGTCGACGCCCTCGAACCAGTACCCGCGCCATGCGATGAGGACGTACCAGTTCCCGTCGAAACGCAACCACCCACCGAACACCGACGAGCCCGGCCAGGAGCCGGGGTCGACACCGCCGTACCCGGTGAACGGTGTGCGGGCGCCCCACCACACGAGCACGCCGAGCAGAACCGCAGCGAGGACCCAGTACCGGAGCGCCGATCGCCAGACCGGTGCGCGCACCGGAGCGGCTTCGGTCTCGGCGACGGTCACAGAGTGACGCTATCCCTGGCCCCATGAGCGATCACCGGACACGGGTAACGTGACCCGACCCGCCTCTGTGGCCAAGTGGTAAGGCAGCGGACTTTTAATCCGACGATCGTGGGTTCGACCCCCACCGGAGGCACGAACGGGCCCCGCTCCGGGTCAGGGACCCGAGCGGGCGCAGCAGTCCGGTTCGCCGGCGGTCAGTTGGAGCGAGCAGCGGCCAGGAGCTGGTTCCACTCGTCCTGACCGATCTCGCCACTGGTCCGGTAGATCACCTGACCCTTGCCATTGGTGACCACGAAGAAGGGGAACCCGCTCACGCCGAGCGCGTCGTTCACCTGCGAGGCCTTGTCATCCACGATGGTGGGGACACTCCACTTCTCACGACGCAGCCAGTCGGCGGCCGGGAAGTTGCCCCGGGACGGATCGTTGGCCGTGGCGATGGTGACCAGTTCGACGTCGGCCGGCATCCCCGATTCGTTCAGCCACTTCTGGATGCGCGGCACCTCGGCCTGGCAGTACGGGCACCAGTGGGCCACCACCATGATGATCTTCGGCTTGCCGTCGGTGGGCACGATGTCGAGCTGCTTGCCGTCGAACTGCACGCCACTGATCTGGGGGATGACCGTGCCGAGCGCAGCGTCGGTCGCATCCTTCGAGTACGCCGGGAGCGGCTTGCCGTTCACCTTGATGGTGCCGTAGTCGAGTCGGCCGTTGGGCACGACGGTGCCGCCACTGGGCGACGCGCCACCACCGGCGGTGGAACCGCCACCGCGACTGACGGCGATGACGACGACGCCGATCACCACGACGGCCACGACAGCGACGATCCAGATCCACGTCGTCGACTTGCCCTTGCCGGCGTTCGAAGCGGCCCGCACGCGCTGGGACGCCGAGTTCTTTCCCTTCACACGATTGCTCACGACTGGATCTCCACTTCCTCGACGAGTTCCTCGGAATCGTCGTAGCGGCTGATGGACAACAGGGCGATGATGACGGCCATGGCCGAGAGGGCCATGAACGGCAACGTGACGAATCCGAACTCGTCGACGTACTTGAGGGTGCACGGGGTGTCGGTGGTGCAGAACGACGTCCCGCTGGCCGGCGGGAACCACTGGATCCACGAGTGGTACACCGAGATGACCACCCCGATGCACAGCACGGGGATGGCGTAGACGCGGATCGACGAATCACGCCGCCACGCGGCGATGGCGAGGATCACTGCGAAGGGGTAGAGCACGATGCGCTGATACCAGCAGAGCTCGCAGGGCACGTACCCCTGCACCTTGGAGTAGTAGAGCGAGCCCGCCATGGTGACCGCGGCGACGATCCACGCCAGCGGCAACGCCACCCGGCCGAGACCGTTGCGGAACTCGACCAATGCCTGCGGCCCGGCCACTCGACGCACGATGGCGGTGACGGCGACAACGGCAACGGCGACCCAGCACAGCAGGGCGAAGGAGGCGAACAGGAAGGAGAAGGACTGGACCGTCATGGCCCTCTCATCCTCGCAGGTGAGGCGGCCCGATCCAACGCAGCCCCGGCCCGATCGACGCCGGGCTCCCGCAGCGATCCCCCGGCGATCCCCCCGTTCGGTGGCGGGCGGGACCGTAGGCTTCGACGGACAGGGAGGAGCAGCGATGGACAAGATCGTCGTGGGTGTCGACGGATCGGCCGGTTCCCGGGCCGCGCTGCGGTGGGCGTGGGCCGAAGCCAAGGCGCACGGCGCGGCACTGGAGATCGTGACCGCATGGCAGTACCCGATCACCACGGCGCTGCCGGCCTTCGGGTCGATGCCCACCCCTGATGACCTCCAGGTCGAGGCCCGCACCGAGATGCTGGCCCTGGTGGCCGAGGAGGGGATCACCCCCGACGGCGGGGTCGACGTGACCACGCTGGTCGCCGAGGGCACGGCCACGCAGGTGCTGCTCGACGCCGCCGCCGAGGCCGACCTGCTGGTGGTCGGCTCGCGAGGACACGGTGGATTCACCGGACTGCTCGTCGGATCCGTCGGTCAGCAGTGCGTCAGCCATTGCACCGTTCCCGTCGTCGTGGTGCATCCACGCTGACGATGATCGATCAGGCGCGGGGACTCACATCGGCCGAAGTAGCCGAGCGAAGGGCCGATGGCCGCACCAACGACGTCCCCGATCCGACGAGTCGCACGTTCGCCCAGATCCTCCGGGCCAACATCGTCACGCCGTTCAACCTGCTGCTCGGCGCATTGCTGGTGGTGATCCTCGTCATCCGCGAGTACCGCGATGCCCTGTTCGGTGTGGTGCTGGTGGCCAACGCGCTCATCGGCATCGTGCAGGAGCTTCGCTCGAAGCGCTCCCTGGATCGACTGGCGGTACTCAACGCACCTCGCGCCCGGGTACGACGCGACGGGACCGAGACCGAGATCATGTCGAAGGATCTCGTGCTCGACGACATCATCGTGCTGAGCCTCGGCGACCAGATCGCCGTCGACGGCGAGGTGCTCGACAGCACCAACCTCGAGATCGACGAGTCGCTGCTCACCGGTGAGGCCGATCCGGTGGACAAGGCGACGAGCGACTCGGTGATGTCGGGCAGTTTCGTGGTGGCGGGCAGCGGGGTGATCCGGGCCACCGCCGTCGGTGCCGACGCCTACGCGTTCCGACTGTCGAGCGAGGCCCGTCGCTTCTCGCTGGTCAAGAGCGAACTGCGCACCGGCATCAACCGCATCATCAAGATCGTCGGGTGGATGATGCCGCCCATCGCCGTGCTGCTCGTCACTGCGCAACTCTCCACCCACGAGGGAGTGGTGGAAGCGGCGCAGAGCTCGGTGGCCGGGCTGGTGGCGATGGTTCCCGAAGGACTGGTGCTGCTCACCTCGATCGCCTTCGCCGTGGGGGCCACCCGGCTGGCCCAGCGCAAGGTGCTCACGCAGGAACTGGCGGCCATCGAAGGTCTGGCCCGCGTCGACACCGTGTGCCTCGACAAGACGGGCACGCTCACCGAGGGTTCGCTCACGCTGTCCACGCTCGAACATCTCGGCAGCGATCACACCGACGCCGCGTCCGTACTGGCCGCCATGGGCGCGGCCGACGATCATCCCAACCCGTCGTTGGCCGCCATCGTCGCCGCCCATCCGCAGTCGCCGGAGTGGACGCTGTCGGACTCGGTGGCGTTCTCCTCGGCCCGCAAGTGGAGCGCCGCGGCCTTCGTCGACCACGGCGCCTGGTACCTCGGGGCGCCCGACATCCTGCTGGAGGCCGTCGCTCCGGGTGAGGCCCGTGACGCCGCCCGCGACCGGGTGGCGCACTGGTCGTCCCGGGGTCAACGGGTGCTGCTGCTGGCGTCGTCGCCCGCCGGTCTGACCGGCGAGACGGTCGCCTCCGGGATCGTGCCCGCCGCGCTCGTGGTGCTGGACGAACAGATCCGGGCCGCCGCGCCCGACACCATCGCCTACTTCGGCCGGCAGGACGTCACCGTGAAGATCATCTCCGGTGACAGTCCGATCACCGTAGGGGCCGTGGCCCGTCGCTGCGGTGTGCCCGGTGCCGACGATCCCTTCGATGCCCGTCAACTCCCCGAGGACGAGAGCGCACTGGCCGAGGTCCTCGAGCACCATTCGGTGTTCGGTCGCGTCACGCCGCACCAGAAACGGGCGATGGTGCACGCGCTGCAGTCGCGGGGTCATACCGTGGCCATGACCGGTGACGGAGTGAACGACACCCTCGCCCTCAAGGACGCTGATGTCGGCGTGGCCATGGGTTCGGGCTCGGCCGCAGCGCGCGCCGTGGCCCGCTTCGTGCTGCTCGACAACGACTTCTCGCTGTTCCCGTCGGTGGTCAACGAGGGTCGCCGCGTCATCGCCAACGTCGAGCGGGTGGCGAACCTGTTCCTCACCAAGACGTTCTACGCGGTGGCGTTGGCCGTCATCATCGGCGTCGGGCGCATGCCCTTCCCGTTCCTGCCCCGTCACTTCACATTGTTGTCGTCGTTGACGATCGGCATCCCCGGGTTCTTCCTCGCCCTGTCGAAGAACAACCGGCGAGCGGTGACGGGCTTCCTGCGCCGGGTGTTGCGGTTCGCCATCCCGGCCGGCGCACTGGCTGCCATCGCCACCTCCATCTCCTACGTGGTGGCCCGCGCCGACATCGGCACCGGTGAGGCGCAGTTGGCCGAGACGCGCACCGTCGCCGTCATCACCCTGTTCACCATCGCCATCTGGGTGCTGACGATCCTGTGTCGTCCGTTCGTGGCGTGGAAGGTGGTGCTGGTGGCGTCGATGGTGGCGCTGTTCGTCGGTGCACTGGTGGTGCCGTTCCCCCGCGACTACTTCGACCTCGTCCTGCCCCAGGCCAACGACGTGGCTGCCGCGGTCGGGTTCGGTGCCGTCGCCGCCGCGCTCCTCGAGTTGATGTGGCGCTTGTCGGACTGGAAGATCCCCGGAGCGATCGACTCCGACGACTGAACGCACTCAGCGTCCGGAGTGGCCGAACCCGCCCTCGCCGCGTTCGGTGGGCCCGAGGTGATCGAAGTCGTCGACCGGCACGAGCACGACGTGTTCGACGCGTTGCACGACCAATTGCGCGATGCGTTCACCGCGTCGAACGGTGAACGGTTCGACGGGATCGGTGTTGACCAGCAGCACCATCAGCTCGCCGCGGTAACCGCTGTCGATCAACCCGGGGGTGTTGAGACACGTCACGCCGTGCTGACGGGCCAGACCGCTGCGGGGCTGGATGAACCCGGCGTGACCCTCGGGCACGGCGATGGCGATCCCGGTGGGGACGAGCGCCCGTCCCCCCGAAGGCAGCAGCACCACGTCCTCGCGAGCCAGGAGATCGAGACCGGCATCGCCCGGTCGCGCGTACTGCGGTAGGGGAAGGTCGGGATCGAGTCGGATCACGGGCACCTCGAGCACGCCGGGATCGTAGGGCCGCGCCATCGGACTCGTAGGATCGCCTAATGCTCGCCTGGATCGATCTGGAGATGACGGGTCTCGACCCGACACGACACGCCATCGTCGAGATCGCCAGCCTCGTGACCGATGACGATCTCACCATCCTCGCCGAGGGTCCCGAGCTGGTCATCCACCAACCACCCGAGGTGCTGGCCGGCATGGACCCGTTCGTGGTGTCGATGCACACCCGCAGCGGACTGCTGCCCCTGATCGAGGCGTCGACGGTGACGGTGGACGACGCTGCGGCACAGACGCTGGCCTTCCTGCGGTCCCACATCGGCGAGGCCCAGACCGTGCCGTTGTGCGGCAACTCGATCGGTACCGACCGACGGTTCCTCGCCGCCCACATGCCCTCCATCGAGGAGTTCCTGCACTACCGGTCGGTGGATGTGTCGACGGTGAAGGAACTCATCAAGCGGTGGAACCCGGCGCTGCTGTCGGGCGCGCCGGCCAAGGCCGAGAATCACCGGGCCCTGGGCGACATCAGGGAGAGCGTGATCGAGTTGCGGTACTACCGCGACACGTTCTGTCGTCTGGCCGACGCGCAGTAGGGTCGGAACGCCATGGGGGATGGACACGACCACACGCCGCAGCCTGCGTCCTCCGACGGCGCGCCCCGCCCTCTGAAGCAGGAACAGGAGGAGGCGACCGAGGAGATCACCGAGGTCGCCCGCGGCATCCTGCGTCTGCAGTTGCCCACCAACTTCACCGGTCTCGGGCACGTGAACACCTACGCCATCGAGGACTCACGCGGATTCACCCTCGTCGATCCCGGCCTGCCCAGTGACGAGTCGTGGGAGGCGCTGGTGGCCCGCCTGCGCAGCGCGTCGATTCCACTGGCTCGGGTGCACACCGTCTACATCACCCACTCACATCCCGATCACTTCGGAGGCGCGCACCGATTGGTGGAGTCGTCCGGCGCCGATGTGCTCACCTCGACGATGTTCCGCAAGTGGATCGACATCCTCGATCTCGACGAGACGCCGTTGCAGCCCCTCGATCCGGCCGACGCGGTGGAGGCCGGCACGATCCTCGACGCCGTGGCCGCGGCCGATGAAGAGACACTGGCCCGCGAGTACCCGGGCATCGTGGGATTCCGCGAGCGGGTGCGCGCCGCCGTGGCCGACGGTCGCATCGAGGAGATGTCGTGGCTCAAGGCCCCCCGCCCCACGATCGTCGTCGACGACATGCAGCCAGTGCGCATGGGCGACCGCGAATGGATCGGCCTGCTGACACCCGGACACACCCACGACCATCTGTGCATGTGGAGTCCGGAGGACGGCGTGGTGCTGAGCGGTGATCATGTGCTGCCCACCATCACCCCGCACGTCGCCGGGTTCTGGGGCGGCGACACGCTGGCCTCGTACATGGCCAACCTCGACAAGGTCGCCGCACTGGAGGGCGTGACCACCGTGCTGCCCGCCCACGGACATCCCTTCGGTGATCTCGCCGGTCGCTGTCAGGCCATCAAGGACCACCACGACATCCGGCTCGGACAGTTGGTGTCGGCCGCGCCAACCACCGGGTGGGCCACGGTGACGGCCTGGTCGGAGCACCTGTTCTCACCACGCAGTCGCGGGCCGATGGCCGATTCGGAGACGCACGCCCATCTCGAGCACCTCCGTCTCACCGGCCGGGCCGAGCGACGTCCCGTGGATGACGGCCACGAGTACCGCGTCGTGGCGTGACCGACACGGCCGGCGCCCGCTCACCATCGGCCGGCGTCGTCCTGCGCTCCCGGGGCATCGCCCCGATGCTGCTCACCAACCTGACGGCGGTGCTGGCGGCGATCATCCAGATCACCGCACTGGGCAAGGTCGTCTACGACATCACCGGTCGCGACCTCGACCTCGGTCTGCTCGGTCTGGCCGAGTTCGCGCCGGCCCTGTTGCTCATGACGGTGTCGGGCACGTTCGCCGATCGGTTCGACCGACGTCGCGTGATCGCCGCCGGTCTGTCGCTCGAGGTCGTGTGCTCGCTGGTGCTGGCCTGGTACATCGCCTCGGGGGCGACGGCGACGATGCCGATCTTCGCCATGGTGGCGGTGTTCGGCGTGGGGCGGGCCTTCGTGGCGCCGTCGTTGCGGGCCATGCCCGCCGATCTCGCCCCCGCCGGCGGCCTGCCGCGCGTCTCGGCCTTCAGCGTGGCGTGCTGGCAGTCGGCGGCGATCGTCGGTCCCGTGGCCGCCGGCTTCCTCTACACGGGCGCGGCGTGGTGGCCCTTCCTCGCCTCGGCCGCCTTCGCGGCGATGGGGATGGTGCTCATCGGCTTCACCCCCCGCACCGTCCACTCGGCCACGGATGCTCGCACCCGCGAGGCCGCCTTCGTCGATCTGGCCGATGAGTACCGGCCCGCCGAGTCGCTCGACACCCTCGGTGAGGAGCAGGCATCCGAGCGCGGCGCGGCGATCGGCGGGCCGGCGGCGACGCGCCGAGGCCGACTGCACGAGACGTTCGAGGGGTTCCGGGTGATCCGGCGCAACCCCGCGCTGCTCGGTGCCATCTCGCTGGATCTGTTCGCCGTGCTGTTCGGTGGTGCGGTGGCCCTGCTGCCCGCCATCGCCGAGAAGCGCCTCGGCGTCGACGCCGTGGGGCTGGGTTGGTTGCGCGCCGCCGGGGGCATCGGTGCCGCCATGGTGACGATCACCGTGAGCGCGCGGCCCATCCGACGCCACGTCGGACCGGTGATGTTCGGTGCAGTGGCCGTGTTCGGACTGTTCACGATCGTGCTGGGCGCGACCCGATCGTTCGTCATCGCCTTCGTGGCCATGTTCGCCCTGAGCGCAGCTGACTCGGTGAGCGTGTTCGTGCGCAGCACGCTGGTACCGCTGGTGACCCCGAGCAGCGCGCGCGGCCGGGTGATGGCCGTGGAGGGCGTGTTCATCGGTGCGTCCAACGAACTGGGCGCCTTCGAATCGGGAGTGGCGGGTCAGGTGCTCGGCACCGGCACCGCCGTGGTGGTGGGCGGCGTGGCCACCCTGGCCATCGTGGGCGGCTGGATCCTCATGTTCCCCGTGCTGTGGCGGTTCGACCGGTTCCCCGATCGTCCGCCGGACTGAGCGCGCGCCACTCACCGCGGGCACCGTCACCGTCGACCTGTCCTTCGGCGGCGAGCTTGCGCAGGTGCGCGTGCACCGACCTCTTGGCCATGGGTACGAGGACCGGATCGAGATCCACGTAGGCCGCCTCCACGAGCTCGGCGATACGCGCCGTGCCCATGCCGATGAGCAACGAGTGCAGCTGCGCCTCGCGTTCGAGACGGTGCGTCACGTACCAGTCGATGAGTGAACGAGGATCCTCGATGACATGCCCGTGTCCGGGGGCGATGGCCACCGGTCCGAGATCGCGCACCTTGACCAACGACTCGAGGTACGCGCCCATGTCGCCGTCGGGCGGGCTGATCACCACTGTCGATCCCTGCATGATGTGATCGCCGGAGAACAACAAACCCTCGTCGACCAGCAGGAAGCACAGGTGGTTCCCGGCGTGACCGGGCGTGTGCACGGCCCGGATCGTCCAGTCGTCGGTGACCAGTTCGTCACCGTCGCGCAGCCGTCGGTCGAGGCGCAGTCCACCCCGGTTCGACCAGGCCATGACCGACGCTCCGGTGGCCTCGACCAACGCAGCCGTCCCCGGCGAGTGGTCGGGATGGGTGTGCGTGCACAGGATCCACCGGATGCGCCCGGCGCCGGCGGCCACGATGGCGGCGGTGTGGGCTGCGTCCTCGGGGCCGGGATCTATGACGGCCACCTCATCGACACCCACCAGATAGGTGTTGGTGCCCGGACCGGTCATGTGACTCGGATTGGCGGCCACGATCCGCCGCACGAGCGGCGAGATGTCCACCGGAACGTCGTGGGTGAGGGGCGCGGGGTCGGACACGTCTCAGTCGCGGGGAGGGCCGAGTTCGATCGGCGGACGAGCATCGCGAGGAGGAGTCACATCACCGACCCACTCGACGTCGACCGTCGTCTCGGCTCGCCCGAAGGTCGGTACCCGTCGACCCACCATCCAGTCGCGCACGAATCGGCGTCGCACCAGCGAACGGACGGCGGGGACGAGCAGCAGCAGCGCCACCACGTCGGTGACGAACCCGGGAACGATCAACAACACCCCGGCGAACATGAGGAGCAGACCGTCGGCCACCTCGACGGTGGGGATCTCCCCTCGTTGGAGAGTGGCTCGGGTGCGTCGCACACCGGCGACCCCGGCCCGCTTGACCACCCACACACCGAGAACGCTGAGCACCAGCACGGCGAGCACGGCCGGCCACACACCGATCCACTGGGCCACCTGGAGGAACACCGCCAGTTCCACCACCGGCGCCACCACGAACACGACGAACAGCGCCACCAACACGTTCGCAGCGTACCGGTGGGCCCAGGTGTGGGTGCCGCGTGGCCGGAAAGAGCCCGGCGCCGGGGTGGTGAGCCACCCCGGCGCCGGTACGCAGCGAGCGTCCGTCCCCCCGAACGGACGTCGCAGACCATGGATTCACGTCAGCTGGTGAGCAGCACCTTCCGCTCGACCTCGTTGAGGCCTCCCCAGATGCCGTGAGGCTCACGGATCTCCAGGGCGTAGTCGAGACATGCGGTGCGCACCGAGCAGTCGGAGCAGATCTCCTTGGCCCGCTCCTCGCGCTGGAGCTTGTCGTCCTTGCGTTCGAACTGCGTGGGCGGGAAGAAGACGACTGAATGCGGCCCCCGGCATGCCGCCTGCAACTGCCAGTTGTCGTCGACCCGCTGAACGCTCATTGGACGCCCCCTCACTCCGGGGCCGAACGTATCCCCGGTGTGACGTACGTCGCAAGAGGGAGTTTCAGACTCTGGTGCAGGGCCCTGAACTGGGAGTATGGCCCTCAGCGACCAGAGCGGTCCCGGTAGTCGCGGGCCCCGCCGCTCTCGGGTTCCACCTCGAGCACGAGGCCGTCGATGCTGACCACCCGCACCCGTTCGAGTTCCTCGATGGGGGTGGCCCGGTTGGTGGTGGCCCGCCACAGGGCGTCACGGATCTGCACCACACCGTCGGGATCCACGGCCGTGACGGCTCGGCCGAGTTCACCGATCATCCATTCGCGACCGATCGTGGGCGTGGAGAACCGCGTGCGCACCATCGACGGCATGCCGCCGATGAAGGCCAGCATCACCCCGACGATGCCGACCAGCAGGGTGATCCACGACAGGGAGAACCCGTCGTAGAGCGTGAAGGAGAACACGGCGAAGGCCACCACACCGGTCCCGGTCCACACCCGGGGCACCCCGGTCTGCACGTCGACGGCGAAGGCGAACATGGCCAGTGCGAACAGCGCCAGTGCCCACCATCGGGTGGGCAGCACCCACAGGCCGTAGCCGGCGAGGATGAACGACCCGGCACCGACCACGCCGGCCACGCCGACACCGGCGGTGAACAACTCGAAGATGATGAGGGCGATGCCCACGGTGAGCAGCAGATAGGCCACGGCCGGGCTGGCCACGGTGTGCATGAGGTTCGACACCAGCGACAGCTGACCGAAGCGCACCTGGGTGAGCGGTTCCCGCCGTGTCTCCCCGTTCTCGGCGGTGCGCTCCACGGTGGTCACACCGGGCAGGTTGATGAGGAAGTCACCGACGGTGGGTGCATCGACCGTGGAGATGCCGAGATCGGCGGCTTCCTGCGCGTTGACGGTGCGGTCGGTGATCGGAGCCAGACGGGCCGTGTCCAGTCCACCGACCACGGGTTCACCGGCATCTCCGAGTCGACTGCCAGGGGCGACGCCCACCTGCTGGGCCGCGCCCACCAGTTGCGCAGCGGAGCCGGTGAGACTAGATCCCGACGGTCCCACCCACACGTCGACCGGCACCTTCGAGGTGCGCATCTTGGTGAGCAGCGCGGCGAAGGTGGCGTCGTCGACCACGACCCCGGTGGAGTCGGTCTGGAGGATGAGACCGATGGCGCCCTCGGCGTTGGCCTCGTCGATGGAGGTCGACACGAAGTCGGTGAGCACCGGATCGAACAGTCCGGACACCTTGGCGATGGCCACGAACCCGGCCGGCCCGCCTTCGTTGATGACCGTGGTGGAGGTCTCGGCCGCCACCGGACGATCGGCCGACAGCCCGAGCACGCCAGTCACGATGGCGAGCAGGACCAGCCCGGCACCGACGATCGGTAGCCTGCGCTGACGGCTCTTCTGAGGAGACCATGCTCCCTGCACACTTCTACGCCGAGTCACGAGTGCTCATCGTGGCCGGGAAGGGTGGCGTCGGCAAAAGCACGGCGGCCGCGACGCTGGCCCGCTCGGCGGCGCGGGCCGGTCGGAGCGCTCTGCTCGTGCGTCTGGCGCCCGGTGGACCGGTGGCCGGACTGTTCGCCGGCCCCGAACCGGACCTCGATGGAGCCGTGCTGCGACCGGCCACGGGCGCCGAGGCCGAGGTGCGGGGGCGACTGGTGACCCCAGATCACGCCCTGGCCGAGTACCTCGACGACAACGGCCTGTCCCGGATCACCCGCCGCCTCGTGCGGGCCGGGGCCATCGACGTGGTCACCACCGCGGCGCCGGGCATCCGCGACCTGCTGGTGCTGGGCCGGGTCAAGGCCATGGAGGTGGCCGGCGCCGCCGAGGTGATCGTGCTCGACGCCCCGGCCGCCGGACACGCCATCGAGTTCCTCAGGTCCCCCACCGGACTGCGGGCTGCAGTCGGTTCCGGTCCCATCGCCTCGCAGGCCGACGGGGTGCTGGAGATGTTGGCCGACGGGTCGCGCTGTCGGGTGGTGCTGGTGACGGTGCCGGAGGAGACCCCGGTGACCGAGGTGGTGGAGACGGCCTTCGCCCTGGAGGACGAGATCGGCGTGCACCTCGGGCCGGTGATCGTGAACTCCGTGCTCGATGCGCCCGAAGGGCTCGACGGCGACCCGGGTGAGTTGGCGGCGGCCGGCGGCGTGGCGATCGCCAGCGACACCATCGACGCACTGCGGGCCGCAGCGACGTTCCGTCTCGAGCGGGTGGAGCGTCAGCGCGCCCAACTGGAACGACTGGCTGCGCTGTTGCCACTGGAGCGCATCGAGCTGCCATGGCTGCCCACCGTCACGCCCGGTCCCGCCGAACTGGAACGACTGACCGATGCCCTCGACGCCGGACTGATGACGATGGCCGCACCGGGAGCGGTGACGTGAACACGCTGGCCCGGCTGCTCGACGAGCGCGAGGTGCTGGTGTGCGTCGGCACCGGTGGCGTGGGCAAGACCACGACCGCGGCGGCGCTGGCCATGGCCTCGGCGAGGCGCGGTCGACGGGTGTGCGTGCTCACCATCGATCCGGCGCGACGACTGTCGGACGCCATGGGCATCGACGGGGATGTGGCGCTGGGCAACGAGCCCCGGCGCATCGACCTGCCCGGTGGAACTGGCGGGACCGCTGGTGGCGAGTTGTGGGCGGTGATGCTCGACACCGCCACCACGTTCGACGCGCTCATCGCCACCTACGCGCCGACCCCGGCCCAGGAACGGACCATCGTCACCAACCGCTTCTACCGCAACATCGCCGACTCGATGTCAGGCGCCCACGAGTACATGGCCATGGAGAAGCTGTACGAACTGCATGCCGACGAACGGTTCGATCTCGTGGTCGTCGACACTCCGCCCACCACCAATGCCATCGACTTCCTCGAGGCCCCCGATCGCATCCGCCGGTTCCTCGACCATCGCCTCTACTCGGTGCTGGTCACGCCCACCGGCGGTCTGGCCCGAGTGGCCAATGCCGCGGCCCGCGCGTTCCTGCGCAGTGTGGCCCGCATCGTCGGGGCGTCGGTGGTCGACGACGCCATCGAGTTCTTCGCCGCCTTCGACGGCATGGAGGACGGTTTCCGGGCCCGGGCCGCCACCGTGGAGCGACTGCTACGAGCCGAGGGCACGGCGTTCGTGGCCGTGGCCGCGCCCCGTCCCGATGTGGTGCGCGACGTGCTGGCCTTCACCGCGCTGCTCGACGGCACCGGCATCTCCACCGAGGCCGTGGTCGTCAACCGGGTCCACCCCCGGTTCGCCCTGGCCATGCCGAGCCATCTCGACGATCCGGCCCTGGCCCCGTTCACGGCGGTGCTGGCCGAGTCGATGGCCATCGCCGCCGCCGAGGATGAGGCCCTCGTCCCCCTCGAGGAGTTGCTCGGGGTCGAGATGGCACGGGTTCCGCTGCTCGACGCCGACGTGCACGACCTGGCCGGCCTCGACTCCCTCGGGCCGCTGCTGCTGGCCGACGGCTGAACCCCCGGCGCGGCGGTGCCGGAACCATCGGCCCGCTCCGGTACTGTCTCCGCCGTGCCCACCATCCTGCTCGCCACCGATGCCGACCACGTGCTCGACGAGGTCGATGCGGCGCTGGCCGACGACAACACCACGGTGTACCGGGTGCGCCGGGGCATCGACGTGCTCAGCGCCATCGACACGGTGGCACCCGATCTGGTGATCCTCGACGAGCAGATCGGCAACATGGGCGGCATCGCCACGTGCATGGCGATCCGCAATGCCGAGAGCGTCGACGCCATTCCCATCACCGCCGTGCTGGTGCTGCTCGACCGGGCCCATGACTCGTTCCTGGCCCGACGGGCCGAGGTCGACGGTTGGCTGATCAAGCCCCTCGATGCCGTACGGCTGCGAGAGGCGGCCCGGGTGCTGATGGCGGGTGAGGCCTACGCCGATCCCGTCGACCCGTTGTCGGGCGACGCGGCCGATACGGGCAGCACGAACGACGCGGCCGACGCGGCCGACGAGGCCATCGCGGCCGACGGAGCCGACACGGCCGTCACCGTCTGAGCCGACCTACGGGTTCGTGGCCCCCGGGCGGGGTCCGTTAGAATCGCCCCTCCGACGGGCTGTGGCGCAGCTTGGTAGCGCGCTTCGTTCGGGACGAAGAGGTCGTGGGTTCGAATCCCGCCAGCCCGACCACAACGAGAGGGGCCCCGGCCGATGGCCGGGGCCCCTTGGCGTGGACCGCTCAGGAGTCGGGTCTAGAAGCCGTTGAAACTTCCGAACGACATGCCGCGAGGACCCTCGGGAGTGGTAGCGCTCAATCGAAGGCAAACAGGCTCTCGACCTCTCCCGAGCCCCTCACCGAGACTCCGGCATTCGAGGAACCAACGGTTGAACGCGCTGCCAATCGCATAGGGCGCTGGGCTTGAGCCGCAGCAAACGCAGCGGCCCGCTGCTGGGCACGCTGAACGGCGGCCATGGCGTAACGATCGGCGGTTGCAGCTCTCGCAAGAAGTACTCGCGCAGGGTTTGTCTCCACAATTCCGAAGAGCAATTGGCCCGTCAGAAGCGGATTCGGTTGCTGAGCCTGCTGCGCCATCGAATGGGCGTAGTACTGGTCGTAGCGAGCCTGATACTGACCCAACCCTTGGCGCGGCAACGCTGGCGGCTGAACCTGAGCGGCAGGCCCCGGAGCGCCTCCCGCAGCGTTGCCATTCACATTCCCTGCTGCACGGTTCTGAGCCCTCGACCACTTGACCCGGCCGGCGATCCCCCCGCCTGCCGCACCGGCAAGGATCGAAAGTCCCATCCGGACTGCAGAGAATTCTGTCTGACCCGTGATCGCGTACTCGATGAGATGCGAGGCACCGGCGACCACCGCACCGGTCACTGCGCCCACGAGCATGCCGACAAGCGCACCTCGGGCCGGAGCAACCAACGCCGCGATTCCCATCGATGCAAGCGCGGTAAGACCAGTAATGAGCCAGTTCTCCGATTCGTTGCCGCTCGGATCGGTGTTGTTCACCGGATCTTGATTGGCATAGTCGTATCCATTGGCCGAACCTCCGACCTTGGGATCGAGCTGGATGAACCGGCCAAGCGCGGGGATGTACACACGAGCACCCATCATCTGATAGGCGGTCTTGAGCGCTTCAGTCTCATTGCCCGTCGCCGCTTCGAACGTGGTGTTCGGGAGTCCGGGCTGTGACGGGTTCGGAGTGGTCAACACCTGACCATACGGATCAAACGCCTGCGCCGATCCCTTCAACACACCACTCGCATCGGTCACGAAGAACAGATCGCCGTCGAGCGACGTGAACTGCCACTGCGTCACGCCACCGCTCGCGAGGGGAAGGGTCATCGTCGTGCCGAAAGGCAGGGAGATCTGCTGATGGAGCGGCTTCGCATCACCGTCGAGGAGGACTCCGCTGGACGAGTACTGGATGACTCCCGCTGCGGGACCACCTGACGTGGTCTTCGCGACGATCGCACCATTCAGGTCTCGTTGATAGGAGACGGTGGTGACGCCGTCGGTGGCCGATTGCAGACGATTGCCATTGTCATAGGTGAACGAATCGGGGCCCACCTTCGTCGCATTCCCACGATCGTCATAGGTGATGCCTGCCGAAGCCGCCGGATCGGTTGTCGACACCAGTTGCGACGCGGAGTTGTACGCGTACGTGTAATCGCCGGCAGCTGCACCATTCGCAGTGACCTTCTGCGTGAGGCGATTCGATGCGTCATCGAAGGTCCACGCCCAGGTCTTGGCCACAGGCACGAGTCCGGCGGTGACTGATGCTGCGGACAACCGATTGTTCGCATCGTGGGTATAGGTGAACGTCGACGCACCCGACGGGGTACTGAGCGTCTCGCTCGAGATGTTCCCACCCGCCGAGATCACCCGGCTGTCGGCGAAGACGCCCGAGGGGGTCGCAGATCGCAGTGACACGATCCGGTTCTGCGCGTCGTGGGATGCGGTGCTGGTGACTCCGTTGCCGTACGCGACCGATGCAACGGAGCCGTCCTCGTTGTAGACGAGCGTGGCCACCGTCGAACCATTGACTGCGATGGTCGAGAGCCAACCACGTGCGTCATAGGTGTTCGCTTCCACGACAGGTGCGGCGCTGGGTGCCGTCGTCGTCGTCGAGGCCACATCCCCCGTGCGGGGATCGAACACGTAGCGGGTCTCGACGCCGAATCGGTCGACCGTGCGAACGATGCGGCCGAGGAGGTCGACCTCGAGACGCGACGTGGAGACCGTCGACCCGACAGTCTCGGTCGTCTCCGAGATGAGCGGGTTCCCACCCACAGCGAAGTTCGTCTCGCTCCTCTGCACATTGCCCATGCCGATGAGTTCTGTCGTGGTGATCTGGCCGCCCTTCCCGTAGGTCATGCACGAGAGCGCGCCACCGGGAGCCTGCGTGGCGACCACCCGGCCGGCAGCATCGAACCACTTCGTGGTCGTCGGACCCTTCGCTCCATCGGCTCCCGGAGCGATCACCGATTTCGACGACCCACCCTGGTTCGCGGCCGATGATCCCGGACACGGGGACTTCGCCGACTCCTTGTCACCCCAGTAGGTGTAGGCGTAGGACGCCCCCGATGCGCTCGTCACCGCAGTCTGTCGTTCCCATCCGCCCTTGCTGCCTTCGTAGGCGAAGGCGACCTTCGACCCACTCTGGGTCACGCGCGAGGAGATCCGTCCCGACGCAGGCGCGTCGTAGAGCGACTTCGAGACGTTCTCGGCGATGGCATTCACCGCCGTCGGATCGTTGACCTTCGTCGTCGTGATGTAGCCGTACTGGGGCCGCAGGGCACTCGTCGGAATCGACTGCGACACACCACCGGTATCCGGGCCCGACCATGAGACGTCCATCGATGACTGTGCAGTGGTCGATGCGAGGTCGACACGGATCGGGTTCAGACCCTTCTGGAGCGGGAGGGCATCGCACGCGCCATCGAGGCACAGGATGTTGTTGACGCGAACCTGTGCCGTGGAGTTTCCCGAGGTGATCTTGTAGGTCCCGGCCGACTTCACATCGATCGCACCTGTCAACAATCCCGACCATCCACCCTTGTTGCCGGCGGGGGATGAATCCCAGTTGACCGTGAGCGTCGGCGCGAGTGTCCCTCCGACCTGAGGGCCGAGTTCCTGAACGCCACCCGAGCCGGTGTTCGTCGCACTCGGCCAGTAGGTCGAGTCCAGTCCGATCATGGCCACGCCCTCGGAGGAGGATGCGAAGGATTCGTCGAACTCGCGAAGTGTCGATTGCGCCTCCGTGGGTGAGCCCTTCGTCGGACCCCACGACTGCACGAGATCATTCCCCTCATAGCGATTCACCGTCGTGAGCCCGGCGTAATCGGTCGCCGTCAGCAAGTGACCGGTAGCGAAGTCCCAGGTGTTCTTCATGGTCTGGCCGGCCGCGTTCGTCGCCGTGATCGTGAAGAACGTCGTCGGATCGAAGAGGACCGACAGCACGCGACCGCCGAAGCACGAATCGGTCACACTCGTCGATTGGGCGCTCTCGTAGCCATAGGTGCGGACACACCGGGTCTGGCCGGCGACGGCGTTGGGTTCACTCACCGTCGCGACCTTGCCCTCCGGCGTGTAGGTGACTTCGGTCCAGAACTGCGGGTCGTCGACACCGATCACGTTCGAGGCTGCAGCGACCGCCACCAGAGGCAAGCGGGTACGCGCCACCCGGCCGACAGCGTCGTACGCGATGTCGAACACGCTGGCTCCGTCGCCCTTGCCCTCAGGGTTGTCGGTGATCCGACCGATCGAGGGCTCCTGGCCGGGAATGTCGACGTAGGAGATCGCCGAGGTCGACCCGTCCCAGAACCTGACCTGACACAACATGCCCTTCGGCGCAGCGACGAAACCCGCCGCCGCTGCGGGGCAGTCGCCGCCGCCGTAGACGAACGTGACCTCGCGGCCCGATACCGGGTCGGACACGTTCTGGAGCCGACCCCCGGTCCACTTCTGGCCGAGGACGGGGTTCTCCTTGCTCGTGATCGATGACAGATAGGCGGTGTTCGAGCCGCCGTCGACCGTGAACACCGAGGTGGAGTCCTTGGTCGTGACCGAGAATGTTCCGTCGGCGTTCCTGATGAGAACAGGCGCGAGGCCGTTGGTGCTCACATCGCTCTTGCCGAGCTGCACGGGAACGTACGCACCACCGGCAGCCTCGCGGTAGTTCGACACCATCCCGTTCGTGCTCACGAGACCGACGCTTCCGTTCTCTGCGATCTCGACGCGCTGGTACTGCGAACTCGAGGCCGCTTGCAACGACCAGCCCGCGGGGACACCGGGTTCTGAGGGATTCGACGCCTGGAACTGGAGGCCGAAGCCCACCGAACCGGGCACCGCGCCCATCGTGTGCGATGACCAAGCGAGCGAGAGTTCACCCGAGGACAAGCCGACGTTGACACCGCCCACCGAATCGAGTTGCTGGACGCTCCCCATCTGCAGATCGACGGCGAACGAACCGCCGACCGCCTGCTGGCCGGGGCTCTCGGCCTTCCACGAGTACACGGTGCCCTGTTCGAGACCAGCGCCGAGGGGAACGCGCGTGCTGTTGCCGGCCTCGGCATAGGTCTTGGTCCCGAACGCCGAGGTGCCATCGCTCAGATCGGTGATCGAGAACGTCCACGCCCCGGTGCCGCCCGGCACCGACAACGTCGGAGAGAGCGAGGTCGAGACCCACGAACTCGGGGTGAGGACGGCGCCGAAGTACTGCGGGGTGCGCTCTCCGGATCCCGGTGCGGAGGGAAGGGCGGCGAGTGTCGTCGGATCACCGGCAGAGCCCCCCGAGGCCGAACGCTTCTGGACACCGTCGGAGGAACAGGCGCTCGCAAGGAGAGCCAGGACAAGGCCGACGGCAACAGACGAAAGCAGTGTGCGACGGAACATGCAGCGATTCTGTCAGATATCAACGACGTTGACAATCACCTCGCTCAGCCGACCGCGCCGATCCCCTTGAACGCGTAGTTCCAGTAGAGCCGGTCGACGCCCTCCCAGCTGCGCACATAGGTGCTCTGCCCACCGATCTTGTAGGTGGACTTCTCGAACAACTTCGTGACGGCGGCGACACGGGATTTCGTGACGAAGGTCTTGTCGGCCGCCTTCAAGAGGGTCATCCCCGAATCGGCGCCCTCGACGGTGCCCGCCTTCAACAGTGCCGCCGCGCGGTTGAGGCTCTTGGCGTTCTTGGCGATGAAGACGGTGCCCAGTTTCGCGGCGTTATCACCTGCACCCAACGCTTTCGCCGACTTCACCGCTTTCGACCATTGGGTGCGACCGCCGATTCCGCTGAGCACACCGCTCATGAGCGCAGAGATTCCCATCTGCTTGAGCGAGAACTCGGTGTCTTTCTCAAGACCGTATTTCTCCCACAGATAGATCGCGGCATAGGAGGCGGCACCGATCACGGCGTTGATGGCAGCCGCGACCATGAAACCGGCGACGGGTGTGGCGAACACCGACACCACCAACGACGCGACCCCGACCACGATCCTGGGCAGCCAATCGGTGAACGATTCACCGGAGGGATCGGAGATGTTCACCGGATCTTGGTTCGCGTGGTCGTAGCCGTTCGCGCCACCACCGACCTTGGGGTCGAGCTGCACGAACCTCCCGAGTGCGGGGATGTAGACGCGAGCTCCCATCATCACGTAGGTGGTTTTGAGTGCCTGCGTCTCATTACCGGTGTTGCCCTGCCACCCGAGATTGGGGACAGTCGGTTCGGTGGGAGCAGGTTCGGTAAGGAGCTGACCGAATGGGTCATAGACCTGCGCAGCCCCTTGTTGCACACCTGCGTCATCGGTCGTGAAGAACCGATCGCCATCGATGCTCGAGAACTCCCACCTGGTTGCGCCACCCGCAAGCGAACGGATGAATACCACACCCCCGGGAAGGCCTTGCACCTGGCTTTGCGCCTCACCGTTTGCGTCGAGCATCACGCCATTGAGGCCGTACTTGATGGTGCCGGCATCCGGCCCGCCCGTCGTCGTCTTCGACATGACGTCACCGGTGACCGAGCGTTCGTAGGCGATGCTGATATCGCCGTCGGTTGCACCGACCAGTCGATCAATTGCGTCGTAGGTGAACAGATCGGGGCCCACTGTCGTTGCGTTCCCACGCTTGTCGTAAGTGATGCCCGCCGATGCCGCAGGATCGTTCGTGCCCGTCAGGCGGTCGGCACCGTCATAGTTGTAGGTGTACTCGACGGGGGCGGCTGATCCGGTGGTGATCTTCTGCCCCGTCCGGTTCGAATTGGCGTCGAAGGTGTAGTTCCACGTCTTCGCCTCGGGAATGAGACCAGCCGAGACGGATGCGGCCGAGAGATGGCCGGCCCGATCATGGATGAAGGTCATCGACGAGGACGTTCCACCAGCCGTGAACGACGTCGCCGACACGTTGTTCGCCGCTGAGATGGCGAGGGTATTGGACCAGACCTGTCCATTCGGGCCCGACCACGACACCGAGTTGAGTCGATTCGAGAGGTCGTATCCGTTCGAGGCCGTCACCCCATTGCCGTAGGCGATGGACTTCGACGTGCCATCGGGATTCATCGTGAGCGTTGCCACCGGGCGCCCGTCGACGGTGACCGATTGCAACCAACCGCGCTCGTCATAGGAATTGGCAACCACGGTTGGCGCTGCACCCGGCGCCGTGGTTGTCATCGTCGCCACTTCACCAGTGCGGCCGTCGTACGTGGTGCGTGACTGCACGCCGTAACGATCAGTCGCAGCCACTGGTCGACCAAGAAGATCGATCTCCGCTCGGGTCAAGAAGGTCTCGGAACCAATCGTCGTGGTCTGTTGGGCGATCAACGGATTGCCGTCCACCGCGTAGACGGTCTCTTCCACCATCTTCTGACCCATACCGATGAGTTCGATCTTGTTTTGTCGACCGGCTTTGTCATAGGTCGTGCAGATCGTCCCGCCGTCGCTCAGGGCGAGAGCAACCGTACGACCCGCTCCATCGACCCACTGTGTCGATGAAGGGCCGTCGCCCCCCGCGCCTGGAGTCGTGGTCTTCTTGGCGGCGCCACCCTGATTCGCTGATGCTGCACCCGGACAGCTCGACTTCGCGCTCTCCTTGTCACCCCAATAGGAGAACGCGAACGAATTTCCTCCCGGTGAGGTTGAAGAAACCTGACGACCCCAACCGCCCTTCCCATTCTTTCCAGTCTCGTAGGCCAACGTCGTCTTTGCATCGGCTTGGGTCGTTCGTGAACTGACGAGTCCCGTTGCGGGGTTGTCGTAGGTGGTCTTGGAAACGCTTTCGACATTCGCGTTCTGAACCGTTGGATCAACGACCTTCGTCGTTGTCGCGTAGCCGTACTGTGGCCGGAGGCGATCAACGGGGATCGACGCACCCGAACCGGCATCAGGGCCACTCCAAAGGATGTCCATCGACGCCTGAGACTCCGGACTCGAAACATCAATCCGGATCGACTGCATTCCGGGCTGCAGTTCCAGATCAGAACACGCGCCTGCAGTGCAAAGGATGTTGTTCACGCGCAAAGTGGCGAGAGCATTGTTGGAGGTGAACGAGTATTTGCCAGCGGTGTCGATACGGAGGCCACCGGTCATCACTGCCGACCATTCACCGTTATTGCCGGCCGGAGACTTCGGCCAGTTGACCGTCAGTGAAGGCGCAGGGACCCCGTCCACCTTGGGACCCATCTCCTGCACACCATTGGTGCCGAGATTCGTGGTCGAAGGCCAGTACGTGACGTCGAGGCCCTTCATCTCAAGACCGTCAGGCGCGAGTTCGAACGACTTGTCGTATTCCTTCACCGTTTGTTGCGATTCCGCGAGCGAACCCTTCGTGGGTCCACGCGTTTCAACAAGCTGTCCGCCCTCGTACCGCCGAGTGGTGACGAGTCCGTTGTAGTCAACCTCCTGCAAGAGTTGGCCAGACGGGAAATCCCATGTGCGACGAGATTCCTGACCTGCCGAATTGGTGAGAATGGTCGCAAAGAAGGTTGTGGGGTCGAAGACGATCGATGCCACCTGACCACCGAAACATGAATCGTTCGCGGTGGTGTACCTGCTCGTCTCGTAGTTGTATGACCGAACACATCTCGCGGCACCCGCAGTAGATGCCGGTTCGGTCATTGATGTGACCCGACCCTCGCCGTCGTAGGTCGCTGCGGTCCAAAATTGCGGGTCGTCAGCTGCGATCACATTCGATGCCGCAGCCGAAGCGACCAGTGGAGAACGAACCTTGGCGATATGGCCCACTTCGTCATAGGAGAAGTCGGTGACCATGGCCCCGTCGCCCCCGGCTTCGGGATAGTCAGCGATGCGGCCGATCGTCGGCGAACCGGACTTCGATGAGACGTACGAAAGAGCGGTCGTCGAACCATCCCAGAACTTCACCTGACACAGCATCCCGGCAGGGGCGTCGACGAATCCCGAGACGGGTTTCGGACACGAACCACCGCCGTACACGAAGTCGATCTTTCGACCAGACACCGGGTCGGAAACGGTCTGAACCCGGCCATCGACAGAGGTCTGACCCAGCACGGGCTTGTCGCCTGCATTCACGCTGACGAGCTCGGCGAACGTTCCTTCCGCATTCGGAGCGAAGACCGAGGTCGTGTCTTTGGTTGTGACGGTGTAGTTCCCCTCCGCGTCACGCAACAACACCGGCGAGAGGCCATTGGTGTTGAGCGAACCACCCGAAAGCTGCACCGGGATGAACGAGCCTTCGGCCCCTTCTCGATAGGCCGACACGATTCCGTTGGCGGCGATGAGGCTCACACTCTTGTCGCCGTTGAACGCGATGCGTTGGAACTGACTCGAGGACGCCACCTGCATACGCCATCCGGCAGGAACCCCTGGCATCGCGATGTTCGAACCCTGATAGGTCAGGCCGAATCCGACTTTCCCAGGAATTGCGCTCATCGAATGGGAGGACCATGAGAACGACGACTCACCCGACGACAGGCTCGTCACCAAACCGCCGACCGAATCGCTTTCCTGCGCGTCGGCCATCTGCAAATCGACCTGGAAGGTCCCACCAACCCCATTCTGCCCAGGGCTCTCCGCCGTCCAGAGATACACGCGTCCCTGCTGCAAACCGGCGGTCGTGGGAATGCGCGATGACGCTCCTGTCTCTCTATATTCACGAGGTCCGAAGCCGCTTTGCCCATCGCTCAGGTCATCAAGCGTGAACGCCCACGCTCCGGTTCCACCGGGAACGACGAGCGTTGGCGAGAGCGATGTCGCCACCCATGTCGACGGAGTGATCTCCGAGCCGTAATACGCGGGGACCAACTGACCCCCTCCCGACGAGGCCGGCAGCGCCGGGAGCGTGGTGGGATCGCCTGCCGCACCCGCCGCATTCCGGTTCGTCGCCGGTGTCGACGAACACGATGTGGCCAACAGCGCGAACGAGACGACCACCGAGAGGAGTGCGATCCCGACACGACGGTTCATGGGAGAGGCACTCTCCGAATCAGAAGTTCTTGATGTTGACCGAGACGATGCGATCGGTGTCGGAGTCGTTCATCGTCGGCGTGTCGCACTTGATCGTCACCGCGGCGGTCCGGGCGTTGACGACACACTGCGACTGATTGACCCACTTGTTCTCGACCCATGCCACCTTGACCGTGATGTCGACGGGGATACAGGTCGAGGTCGTGGCCGAGATCGGCTTGTAGTCGACGCAGTACGACGCGGTCCAGGACTGCTCGTCGGTCGAGTTCGTCGAGCGATAACCACCGACGAAGGCTTGTCCGCCCATGGGGATCGAATCGACGTTCCCGAGCGCCACGGGATCGACGATGAATCCACGACCGGGTGATGCCGGCGAGCTCGACGACATTGCGGAACCGGAGTTGTTGTTGATCGTGATGCGCATCGGTTTGGTGAAGAACGCGTAGCGCGGGCGCTGCTCTATTCCGCTCGTCTGCCACGAACCTCGATCGAGGGAACAACCGATGAATGATCCTTGGTTGTCGCAATTACCGCCGTTGGTTCCCGAAGACGGATTCTCGAATTCGGGCTGGGCAGCAGATTGCTGGAAGTTGAATGGGGCTTGGTTGCTGTTCACGAACAGCCGATTCATCGTTCCCTGCCAGATCTTGTTCGGCATGAACTGCATCGCAGCGATACCCGTGAACGGATCAGGAGTGAGCGAGCGCCATCCGTAGACGCTCCCCAGACCCTCGACCCGCAGATCGCCGTAGTACCCGGTTTCATTGACGCAGGGACTGCGGTCTCGACCGCAGAACGCCTTTGTCACCGTCAAGGGGACCTTGCTGTCGAGTTGGTTGGGTCCGGAGAACGCTTTGGTCTGATTGTCGAGCACGAAGCAGGTGACGATGTTGCGCACAACTGCGAAACCGGAATCGCCGTCGTCGTCGCGCGCCGGAGCGCAGAACTCATTGAGATCAGATTCGGTCAGTGACGCGCTTGCGCCTGCGGCATTCCGGGAACCCGACGACGAGGAACACGCCGAGGTCACGAGGGCGATGGCGAGGCACGCGACGAGCACCGGGGAAAGGAGGCGAATTTTCATGATGCGGACACTACCAGAGCGTCCACACTGTTGACAGCAAGTAGTGGCTGGCCGTCTACCCCCGACGGGCCAGCAGTTCCTCGGCGATCTGCACGGCGTTGAGCGCTGCGCCCTTGCGCAGATTGTCGCCCGACAGGAACAACGACAAGCCGTGCTCGACGGTGGAATCGACGCGGATGCGACCGACGAACGTGGGGTCGACCCCGGCGGCCATGAGCGGTGTGGGAACGTCGACCAGTTCGACACCGGGCGCCTTCACCAGGAGTCGACGAGCGGTCTCCGGTGTGATCGGACGATCGAACACCGCCGACACCGACAGAGAGTGGCCCGTGTACACCGGCACGCGCACGCAGGTGGCCGTCACCTTCAGGTCGGGCAGTTCGAGGATCTTGCGACTCTCGTTGCGGAGCTTCTGCTCCTCATCGGTCTCGCCGAGCCCGTCGTCGACGAGCTTCCCGCAGAACGGCACCACGTTGTAGGCGATGGGAGCGACGAACTTCTGCGGGGCGGGGAACTCCACGGCGGTGCCGGCCATGGCCAGCGCCGCCGCGCCGTCACCGACCTTGACGATCTGTTCCTCGAGTTCGGCCGTGCCGGCCAATCCGCCGCCGGAGACCGCCTGGAACGTGGTGACGTTCATGGCCACCAGCGCGGCCTCGGCGGCCAGCGGCTTGAGCACGGGCATGGCCACCATGGTCGTGCAGTTCGGGTTGGCGACGATGTTGCGGGGGATCGAGTCGAGGGCGTGCGCGTTGACCTCGGGCACCACCAACGGCACCTCGGGATCCATGCGCCACGCCGACGAGTTGTCGATGACGATGGCACCGCTGTCGGCGACGCGCGGCGCCAGGGTCGTCGACGTGGCCCCTCCGGCGGAGAACAGCACGATGTCGAGCCCGCGGTAGTCGGCGGTGTCGGCGTCCTCGACCTCGATCTCGCCGTCGGCCCACGGCAGACGACGACCCGCCGAGCGGGACGAGGCGAACAGACGGAGTTGGGAGAGGGGGAACTGCCGCTCGGAGAGGACGGCACGCATGACGCCGCCCACCTGACCGGTCGCTCCCACGATGCCGATGCGCATAGGGGCCGAAACCCTACGAGAGTGCCCCTGCGGTCACCAACCCGATTCTGGGGCTCCGCGATCCCTTTCCAGGACCGGCTGGAGCGACCGACCAGCGACCGATCAGCGACCGATTCAGTCGACGTAGACCGGGCCGTCGGCCAGACCGAAGCGGTCGTGCAGGGCCTGGACGGCCAGTTCCACCTGCGCTTCGGCCACCACACAACTGACCCGGATGGCCGAGGTGGCGATCATCTCGATGTTGATGCCGTTGTCGGCCAGGGTCTCGAACACGGTGGCGGCCACGCCCGGATGGGACTTCATGCCCGCACCGACCACGCTGACCCGGGCGATGGCCGGCTCACTGGTCACACTGCTGGCCCCGATCTCGGCGACGTGGCTCTCGCAGATCGCGATGGCGGCCGTCAGTTCGCCGTGGGGCACGGTGAACGAGATGTCGGTGACGCCGTGATCGGAGGTGTTCTGCACGATGAGATCGACGTTGATGTCTGCGTCGGCCAGCGCCCGGAAGACGCGGGCGGCGATGCCCGGCCGATCGGCGACACCGCCGATGGTGACCTTGGCCTCGTCGGCATCGTGGACGACGGCCGAGACGATGGCCTGTTCCATGGACGGATCCTCCTCGGTGACGATCGTTCCCGGCTCCCACGTGAACGCGGAACGCACGTGCAGGTCGACCTTGTGGGTACGGGCGAACTCGACTGAACGCATCGCCGGCTTCGGACAACCGTTGGCCGTCATCTCCAGCAGCTCGTCGAACGAGACGCGTTCCATCTTGCGGGCGTTGGCCACGATCCGCGGATCGGTGGTGAACACTCCGGTGACATCGGTGTAGAGCTCGCACGAATCGGCACCCAGCGCGTGGGCCAGTGCAACCGCGGTCGTGTCGGACCCACCGCGACCGAGGAAGGTCACGTTGTTCTCGGGCGAGACTCCCTGGGCCCCGCCGACGACGGCCACGCGTCCGGCGGCCAGGGCCTCCACCACGCGGGTGGGTCGCACCTCGACGATCTTGGCGTTGCGATGGGTGGAGTCGGTGAGGAAGCCGGCCTGCGAACCGGTGAATGACTCGGCCTCGATCCCACGGTCGGCGATGGCCATGCACAACAGCGCCATGGCCTTGCGCTCCCCGGCGGTGACGAGCATGTCCATCTCGCGCCCCGGTCGGGTGTCCGACACCTCGGCGGCGATGCGGAGCAGATCGTCGGTCTCCTTGCCCATGGCCGAGATGACCACCACCACCCGATCACCGCGCCGCACGGTGCGAGCCACGTGATCGGCCACGGCGCGCATGCGGTCGGGATCGCCGACCGAGGTGCCACCGAACTTCTGGACGAGGAGCGCCACGGGCGAGACGCTACCGGTCGACCATGTCGGTTCCGGAATCGCTTCTAGGCTCCAGACGTGGCCACCAACTCCGACCGACGTCGCCGCGAATCCGACCGTGAGCGTCGGCAGGCGGCGATCCAGCGGCAGCGGTCCCGGGCCGTGCGACGGCGCAAGTTGATGGCGGCGGGCATCGCCGTCGTGGTGGTGCTGGCCGGCTTCGCCGGTTTCCTGGGTGCTCGCGACACCCGTACCTCGTCCACGACGACCACGGCGCCGACCACCACGTCGACCGCGCTGCCCGCCGATGGCGTGACACCCGTGCCTGCGGCGCCGGGAGCCACCCTCACCGGCCCGACACCATGTCCGGCCGAGGACGGTTCGTCGGCCCGCACCACCCGGTTCGCCTCGGCTCCGTCCACATGTATCGACACCGACCGGTTCCTGCGGGCCCGTTTCAGCACGACGGCCGGCGACTTCACCGTGCAGTTGAACCCTCGACTTGCCCCGCAGACGGTCAACACCTTCGTGGTGCTGGCCCGCTACCACTACTACGACGGGCAGCCGCTCACCTCCGTGCGCACCCGCGGTTCGTTCTCGTTCGGCATGGCCTTCACCGGGGGCGGCGGTGAGCCGGGCTTCGCCATCCCCGGGGAGGTCCCAGCCGGTGGCACCGTCTTCACGCCGGGTTCGCTGTCGATGGCGCCGGCCTCGACCTCGAACGGCATCGGCGGACGACTGGTCCTCGCCACATTCGAAGCCGCGCCCGGCAACGACCAGAACGTCACGCCGCTCGGGATCATGCTCGACGGCGACGAGACCCTCGCTGCCATCGATGCACTGGCGAGTCGCACCGGGCTCCCGACCATGCCCGTGTCGATCCGCTCGATCACCATCGCCACCGGCGGCACCATCTCCTGACGGAAACCGCGCCCGAGTGAATTGGTAGCGTCCTGCGCCGATGGGGTCGACCAAACGTGAACGCAAGAAGGCCGGCCACCGCGCCCGCCTCGAACTCGAGCATCGACTCGACCGCCGCGATCGACGACGTCGACAGGCTCTGGTCGTGGGCGGTTCGGTGCTGGGCGTGCTCGCCTTCGGCGCCCTGTTGTGGGCCGTGAGCAAGCCGGGCACCTCCGCGACCACGGCGCCGACCTCGACCTCGTCGAGCACCACATCGACGCTGTTCCCCGAGTTGCCGTCGGCCGCGGGCAAGCCCTGCGTGGACGTGACCGATCCCCTGCCCGCCGGCGCGCCGACGGTGCCGATGCCGGTGGGCACGGTGCCGACCTCGCTGGTGGTGACCGACCTCACCGTGGGTTCGGGCACACCCGTCGTCGCCACCGACGACGTGACCGTGCAGTACATCGGTGTGGCCTGCTCGACCGGTCTGATCTTCGACTCGACATGGACCCGTGGACAGCCCGCCACCTTCGGACTCGATCAGGTGATCCCCGGTTGGACCCAGGGGCTGGTCGGCATGCAACCCGGCGGGCGACGCCTGCTGGTGATCCCGTCCGACCTCGGGTACGGACCGTCGGGTCAGGGCGCCAAGATCGGACCCGACGAGGCGCTGGTGTTCGTGGTCGACCTCATCTCGGCCACGCCGGCGACCACACCCACCACCGCCGCGCCGAACTGACACCGGCGCTGACACCCACGCCGACGCGGACCTCGACGAACGGTCAGTGCCGGGCCTCGGGGAGTTCGGCGAAGGGAACGACAGCGCCCCGACGGTGCGCCACGACGTCACCGACCCCGGCCACGCGCCACCGACCATCACCCTCGTCGTCGACGAGCGCGGTTCGCGTCGGGAGTTCGACGAGCAGAACCGACGGCGACGCCAGTTTGATCGTGCGCTGCACCATGTCACGTGACTTCTCGTCGCTGTGGGTCATGATCGCCACATCGGGCAGCAGACCGAGACCCACGGTGAAGGCGCCTCCGCGGATGTCGATCATGGGGTCGCACAGCACATCGGTGCCCCCGCCCGAACCGACGAGCGCCGCGCCGTCCTCCCATGCCGTGATGACCGCGGCGTACACAGGTGTGTCGAGCAGGACTGAACGCATGTGCATGGGCGAGACACCGGTGAGATAGATCATCTTGGCGGCGCGCACGGCGGCCACGTTCTCGGCCGACATGGCATCGGCTCGCGTGTACACCGGCACCTCGACCACACCGAGACCGAGCGAGGCGAACCATGTCCGGGCTGCGTCGACGGCCCGGGCCGGGTTCTCGTAGGCCCAGCCGGTGGGCAACAGCGCCACCTCGGTGGCCCCGACGGTCGCGGCGATCTCGGCGTCGAAGGTGCACCCCTCGGTGAACTCGTGGCCCCCGACGAGGGCGAGCGGTCCGGTCATGGTGTCTCCTGTCGCGGTTCGGCACGTCGGGCGTCGATCGCCACGAAGTGTCGCAGGGTGGGCAGTGCGGTGCGCACGGTGAAGCGTTCGATGTCGTCGATGACGAGCGATGTCGTGCGCACCGCAGCAGGGAGGTCACGACCGAGATGGAAGCCGCGCGTCGACCGAGCGAGCGCGAACGGTGCGGCGACGAACATCGGCGCAGTTCCCGGTCGGGCCACAGGTTCGACGGCGACGAGCCGTCCCTCCGGGGCCAACAGACGATCGATGGCGACGAGCGCGCCGGCGAGGTCGGGGAAGCGCACGAGTTGGGCGATCGACAGCACCACGTCGAAGCCTCCGACCGGCGCCCCGACCGCCGTCGCGCTGGAGGCCGATGCCTCAATGACGGTGGCCAACAGCGCCCGCGACGCCGGCTCATCGAGATCGAGTACTCGTCGACCGTCGGGACCGGCGGGACCGGCGAGACCGGCGAGCGCAGCGGCATGACGAGCGGCCAGCGCCGCCTCGACCGCGGCGGGGAAACGACGAGCACGCTCCACGATCTCCACGATCCCCACTGACGACCCTGACACGGACCGCACGCTACCGGCCGACCTCGGGTGCCCCCGAAGTCCGGTCGATGCCCTCCGTCAACGATCGCACCGACCCCTACCGTTCGGTAACCTCGCCGCTTCCACCGAGATCGGCTCGAGAAGGAAGTGACGACATGGACATCGCACGCATCGGCATCGTCGGCTCCGGGATCATGGGATCGGGCATCGCCGAGGTGGCCGCCACCAGTGGATTCGATGTCGTCCTGCGATCCCGCTCACTCGACAGCGCCCAGGCCACGGTGGCCGGCATGGCCAAGTCACTGGCCCGGCAGGTGGAGAAGGGACGGCGCGAGCAGGCCGCCGCCGATGCCGCGCTGGCCCGGGTGACGGCCACCGCCGATCTGGCCGACCTGGCCGACTGCGATCTGGTCATCGAGTCGATCGTGGAGGACCTCGACCTCAAGCTCGATCTGTTCCGCACGCTCGACGGCATCGTCAAGGCCGACGGCATCCTCGCCACCAACACCTCCACGCTGCCGGTGGTGGAGATGGCGGTGGCCACCGGCCGCGCCGATCGCGTGTGTGGTGTGCACTTCTTCAACCCGGCCCCGGCCATGAGTCTGGTGGAGATCGTGCGCCCGCTCACCGGATCCGACGAGGTCATCGCCGCCGTCACCGCCTTCGCCCGCAGCTGCGGCAAGGAGCCGGTGGAGGTGGCCGATCGCGCCGGCTTCATCGTCAACGCGTTGCTGTTCCCCTATCTCAACAACGCAGTGAAGATGCTCGAGAACCAGGTGGCCACACGAGACGACATCGACACGGCCATGAAGGGCGGCTGCAACTTCCCCATGGGACCGCTCGCCCTGCTCGACCTCGTCGGCCTCGACACGTCGGTGGCGATCCTCGACGCGCTGTACGCCGAGTTCCACGACCCGAACTACTCGCCGGCACCCCGACTGCGTCGCATGGTCTCGGCCGGGCATCTCGGGCGGAAGTCCGGCGTCGGGTTCTACGACTACCGGAAGTGAGTCGGCGCCATCGACGCCGGTCCTGACCGACCCGGCCCGCTCGAACCGCCACCGTCGCAGTGGCGGTTCCCTCCGGCGCGGTCGGCCGACGAGAACGGTGTCGTCGGACTGGGCGCCGATCTCGAACCGGGAACGGTGCTCGAGGGATACCGCAACGGCATCTTCCCCATGCCGATCGACGACGGTCGTCTGTTGGCGTGGTGGTCACCGGATCCCCGTGGTGTGCTGCCCCTCGATGGACTGAAGGTGAGTCGCTCGCTGCGCCGGTCACTGGCACGTTTCGACGTCACCTTCGACGGCGCCTTCACCGAGGTGGTCGACGCCTGCGCGTCGCCGACCCGCGACGGCGGTTGGATCGACGAGTCGATCGCCATCGCCTATGACGAACTCCATCGTCTGGGCTGGGCCCATTCGGTGGAGGTCCGCGATCCCACCGACGGTCGACTGGTGGGTGGCCTCTACGGCATCCACATCGACGGCCTGTTCGCCGGCGAGTCGATGTTCCACACCGAGCGCGACGCCTCCAAGGTGGCCCTCGTCGCCCTCGTCGAACGACTGCGCACCGTCGGGGTGGTCCTGCTCGACGTCCAGTGGCTCACGCCCCATCTGGCCTCGCTGGGGGCGGTGGCCATCTCCCGCGACGAGTACCTCGAACGGTTGGCCGCAGCGCTGTCCACGCCCGTCGGGCCATTCGCCGCCGAGGGCCGGCCGTGACAAGACGGGTCCGGGTGGGGGACGATGGATCCATGGCCGCCGACCGTCCGTGGATGATGCGCACCTACTCGGGTCACTCCACGGCCCGCGCCTCCAACGAGCTCTATCGCACCAACCTGGCCAAGGGGCAGACGGGCCTGTCGATCGCCTTCGACCTGCCCACCCAGACGGGGTACGACCCGGACGATCCGCGTGCCCGCGGCGAGGTGGGCAAAGTGGGTGTGCCCGTGGCCGAGTTGGGTCACATGCGCGAACTGCTGGCCGACATCCCGCTCGGCGAGATGAACACCTCGATGACGATCAACGCCACCGCCGTGTGGTTGTTCTCGTTGTACGTGGCCCACGCCGCCGAGACCGGAGTCGACTCGGTCCGCCTGCGGGGGACGACACAGAACGACATCGTCAAGGAGTACCTGTCGCGCGGCACCTACATCTTCCCGCCCGAGGCGTCGCGCCGACTCATCGTCGACATGATCGCTTGGTGCGCCGAGCATGCGCCGCTGTGGAACCCGATGAACGTGTGCTCGTACCACCTCCAGGAAGCCGGGGCCACGCCCGTGCAGGAGATCGCCTTCTCGTTGGCCACCGCCATCGACGTGCTCGACGCGGTGCGTGATTCGGGACAGGTGACGTCGGAGCGCATGTCGGATGTGGTGGCGTCGATCTCGTTCTTCGTCAACTCGGGGATCCGTTTCGTCGAGGAGGTGTGCAAGATGCGCGCCTTCACTAGGATGTGGGACGAGATCACGCGCGACCGCTACGGGGTGACCGATCCGAAGGCGCGTCGGTTCCGTTACGGCGTGCAGGTGAACTCGCTCGGACTCACCGAGGCCCAGCCCGAGAACAACGTGCAACGCATCGTGCTGGAGATGCTGGGCGTGACACTGTCCAAGGACGCCCGGGCGCGGTCGCTGCAGTTGCCGGCATGGAACGAAGCGCTCGGACTGCCTCGTCCGTGGGACCAGCAGTGGTCACTGCGCATGCAACAGGTTCTGGCCTTCGAGACCGACCTTCTCGAGTACGACGACATCTTCAACGGCTCGCACGTGATCGAGGGACTGACCGACGAGTTGATGACGGCAGCCCGGGCCGAACTCGACGAGGTCCTGGCCATGGGCGGCGCCTTCGCCGCCATCGAGGAACTCAAGGGACGGCTCGTCACCTCCAACACCGAACGCGTGCGGCGCATCGAAGCGGGCGATCAGATCGTGGTCGGTGTCAACCGGTTCACCGAGACGGCCGACTCACCGCTCGCCGGCGACGAGGCCATCCTGCGCGTCGATCCGGCGGTGGAGGCCGAGACGATCGCCGAGGTGGAGGCGTGGCGCGCGGGGCGCGACCCGCAGGCGGTGGCGGCTGCACTGACCGAACTGCGCCGGGTGGCGGCCACCGATGAGAACATCGTGCCCGCATCCATCGCCCTGGCCGAGGCCGGCGGCACCACCGGCGAATGGGCGGGAGTGCTGCGAGAGATCTTCGGCGAGTACCGGGCGCCCACCGGCGTGGCCGCCGCCGTCGGCGCCGGTGCGCTGGGCGAGGACCTGCGCGCCCTGGCCGACCGGGTGCGGACGATGCCGGGGGGCCCACCCCGCTTCCTCGTGGGCAAGCCCGGTCTCGACGGGCACTCCAACGGCGCCGAGCAGATCGCCGTGGCCGCTCGAGATGCCGGGATGGAAGTGATCTACCAGGGCATCCGCCTGACCCCCGAGCAGATCGCGGCGGTCGCTCGCGACGAAGACGTGGACGTCGTCGGACTGTCGATCCTGTCGGGCAGCCACCTGCAACTGGTGCCCGATGTCGTCAATCGACTGCGGGCCGAGGGCGTGGAGTGTCCGGTGATCGTGGGCGGCATCATCCCCGAGGACGATCGACCGCGACTGCTGGCCGCCGGTGTGGCCCGCGTGTACACGCCGAAGGACTTCGAACTCGGCAGCATCATGGGTGACATCGCCGATCTCGTCGCCGCCGAGCGTTCTTGAAGCGATGGCAGTGCACTCGATCGGGATCTCCCTGCGTGATCCTTCCCACCTGTTCTCCTGCACGGGTGTCGACCCGACGTCCGTGGACTACGACGAGTTCGCGATTCGCCCCGCCATCGAGATGGTCCGCGACACCCTCGTCGCCGATCCGCCGCCGGGCGACGACACCGTCGAATTGGCCATCTCCCTTCCCCGGGACCGCATCCACATCGGGCTCGACGCCGAGTTGACCGCTGCGGTCCGACGTTGGGCCCGAGCCGAGTCGACCGCCGAAGCCCAACGCTCGAGTGCGACCTGGGCCGCAGCACGCCGGATGACGGTGGTGGTCGTGGCGCTGTTCGCACTGGTGCAATTCGCGATGGTCTCCATTCGTCGGGTCGCCATCGGCGTCGACAACGACATCGTGGCCGCGATCGCCGAAGGAGTGAGCGTCGTCGGTTGGGTCCTACTGTGGTTCCCGATCGACTCCTATCTGCTCGAACGCGCACGCCGCGTCACTCGACGACGGTTGTCGGACGTGTTCGATCGGGTCGAGGTGAGCACGCGACCATTCGACTGAATCGGTCCTCAGTCCTCGTTCGCGAGTTCCCCCAGCACCTCGTCGTTGTCCGCACCGAGGGCACGCGCGGCGAAGCGCACACCACCCGGAGTGGCCGACAGCCGAGCGATGACATCCTGCATGGGCACACCGTCGACCTCGACGATGGCCCCTCGGGCGCTCAGATGGGGATCGACCACGATGTCGGCCATCGAGTACACGGGCGCAGCGGCGACCTCGGCCCGCTCGGCCGCCTCCAGCACCTCGTCACGGGTGCGCTGACCCACCCACGTGGCGACGAGGGAATCGATCTCGGCGCGGTGTTCGACCCGACCAGCGAAGCCGGCGAACCGGGGGTCATCGGGCGCGCCGACCAACGCCAGGAAGCGCTGCGCCACCGACTCGGCCGTGGTGGAGATGGCCACCCACGAACCGTCGGCACAGCGATAGGTGTTGCGGGGCACCGAGTAGGGGATCCCCGAACCGAGTCGCGGTTGCAGATAGCCCGTGAGGGCGTGGGCCGACAGCAGCGGACCCATGAGGTGCAGCATCGACTCGAGCAGGTTGACGTCGACGACCTGACCCACACCGGAGTGCACCGCCACCATGGTGGCGAAGGCGGCGACGATGGCCGTGACCTCGTCGGTCAGGGCGATGGGTGGCAGGAGCGGTGGTCCGTCGGGTTCACCGTTCACCCCGGCGAACCCCGACATGGCCTCGGCCAGGGTGGCGAAGCCCGGGCGTGACGCGTAGGGACCGGTCTGACCGAACCCGGTGACGCGAGTGATGACGAGTCGCGGATTGGTCGACAACAGCACATCGGGGGCGAGACCGAGGGACTCGAGTTTCCCGGGCCGGAAGTTCTCGATCAGCACATCGGCGGTGTCGAGCAGACGACGTACTACGTCGACTCCCTCGGGGGTCTTCAGATCGAGCACGACGGTGCGCTTGTTGCGACCGGCGATCTTCCAGAACAGCGCCACGTCATCGGAGGGATCGCGCCAGCCCATGTCCCGCGCCGTGTCACCGGTGCCCGGACGCTCGACCTTGATGACGTCGGCCCCGAAATCACCGAGATGTCGGGCACACCCCGGACCGGCCAGCACGGTGGACAGATCGACCACCCGAAGGTCCGACAGCGGTCCGTTCGACGACATCGCCCGACGCTACCCAGCCGGGCGGAACGTCGACGTGCCGTCGACGAGTTCGACGACCAGGTCACCGGCCACCGAACGCAACCGATGGGGCTCGGGACCGTCGAGGAGGTCAGGGCAGGCGGCCACGTCACCAGCGCGCGCCGCGTCGTCGGCCACGCGCGACAGCGCGATGGCCTCGTCGAGCACCGATCGGGCCTCGCCATCGAGCAAGGCCAGATCGTCGGACACGATCACCATCCCGCCCGATACCCCGACGGCGCGGGCCCACGTACGAGCCGCCTCGGGAGTGAGTTCGGTCTCGCGGGTGCGCAACATCACGCAGTCCGGATCGTTGACCCACACCCGTCGGTGCAGGAAGGACCGGATGGCCGTGGCCGACCATGCATGACGCGTGGCCGGTTGCGTGCCGGCGTAGCCGGCGAGGAACGGCTCCACCGGACCGAGGGACCACGCCGGGGCGACGTCGGCCCCGATGCGATTGGCATCGACCGCACCGACCGAGTTCGACAGCGGCACACCACAGCCGAGGAGGAACACGTCGTCGCCCACTCCAGCGCGGATGGCATCGAAACCGGCGCGCACACGTTGCGCCGGCGTGCACGAGGCGTCGGACCACACGCCGTCGAACGAGGGGGAGAAGGTGAAGTCGAGCTTCAGGTACGTGAACCCCATGTCGACGAGCGTCGCCCCCAGCTCGCGAAGGTGTGCCCGCACGTCGTCGCGGGTGGTGTCGAGTCCGTACATCAAGCCGCCCCGACCGCCCTCCCACGGCGGATTGAACATGTTGAGCAGCGGTTCGCCGTTGGGGTCGCGGGCCAACCACTCGGGATGCTCGGTGGCCACGCGCGAATCGGGTGCGGCGAGGAAGGGCGCCAACCACAGTCCCGGACGGCGACCACGGGCGGCGATGGTGGCC
>Ga0172372_10000764_pt1 | contig 49303 bp, 43 predicted proteins | sample LakKiv5m_2_FD_114544 | JGI IMG/M metagenome (GOLD analysis project Ga0172372, IMG submission 114544) | Freshwater microbial communities from Kabuno Bay, South-Kivu, Congo - kab_092012_9.5m | ecosystem: Environmental > Aquatic > Freshwater > Lake | place: Democratic Republic of the Congo...
AATCATTTCGTAGAACGAAAGCGGAGCATCCATGCTGTTTTCGAATCGAGGGAAACGAAGATGAATGGTGTCGCCGATGTTAAAATAATTGCTGTAAATAGGAGTGTTGTATTTGCCCGAAGTGATTTCAGCATCGAGGGTAGAAGGTCGTTCTGATTTTGTAAAGGTGTATTCCTTTTTTTGTCCTGCTCTGCGGTTTTGGTCTTTCAGTTCAACTGAAATGTGGTGAGAACCGTATGCAGTAGGGTAAGGGACTTGTAAACGCCAGACCCCGTCTTCTTCTTTCAAAGGTGGACGAACAGTGAGTTTGAGGGTATCTGTTTTTCCACTTTCAATAACATCTGAAATTTCAATGGTAAGGTTGGCTTGAAACGGTTCAGAGGAATGCTTACGGGCGTATAGAATGTCGTCATTACTAAATTCTACCGTGATCAAGCTGGAATCGTTCGAGGTGTGAACCAGCGAAACATTGGGATTAAAAAAATAGTCGTTGTTCGAGAATTTCTTTTGCTTGGCGGCTTTGGAAGAAGCGCAGCTAATAAGTGCAATAGAAGTAAAAGCAAGGAATATGTGTGATAATCTTAGGCGCATTCCGTCTTATTCATTCTCATCTTCCGAAGATAACTTATTTTCTATGGTTTTTGTTGTTTTCGCGCCGAGTTCTTTTAAGTCAGATGCACGTTTCATGAGGTTACCCTTGCCTGTAGCGAGTTGCCCCATGGCGGTTTCATAGGTCTTGACCGACGATTGTAAATTCTTCTCGAGGGTTTTCAAGGTGTCGTGTAAGCCGACAAGTTTATCGACGAAAGCGCCCGCTTCTTTGGCGATTTTTTCAGCATTCTTAGTTCGTTTTTCTTGAGACCAAATATTGGCAACCGTGCGCAAGGTGGCTAGTAAAGTAGTTGGCGAAACAATGACAATGTTTTTATCCCATGCAAACTGAAATAAATTAGGATCTGCCGTAAGGGCTGTGCTGAAGGCCGCTTCAATAGGCATGAAGAGCAGCACGAAATCTGGAGCAATGATGCCTTCGGCGGTTTCGTATTTTTTAGCCGAAAGGCCCGTTGCGTGCGCTTTCACACTGTCGGCATGTTGCTTTAAGAAACTAGCCTTGTCTAAATCAGATTCGGCGTTTATGTAATTTTCAAATGCCGTTAACGAAACTTTTGAATCGACGATGATGTGTTTATTCTCGGGGAGATTAATGATAACATCGGGACGAATTTTATCATTATCGTCGTTGGTTGTTGTGTGTTGGGTAGTGAATTCAACCCCACGCGTAAGACCGCTTCTTTCTAGGATGGATTCTAAAATCATTTCACCCCAATTTCCTTGTGTCTTATTATCGCCCTTGAGCGCTTTAGTCAAGTTTTCAGCGGTACTGCTGACTTGCTGACTCATGCTCATAAGGGTTTGAATTTCTGTTTTAAGGGCCGTGATGCGTTCGACGTCTTGTTTGTCTGATTCTTCTAATTTATTTCTGAACTGCACCAGACTTTCCTTGAGCGGAGCAATGACTTGACTGAGTTGTGTTTCGTTTGATTCGGTGAGTTTTTTAGCGCGTTCTTCAAAGATGTCGTTCGAGAGTAATTTGAATTCCGACTTCATTTGCACCTTCAGTTCATCGACTAATTTTCGTTCGGTGCTTAATGCCTCTTGCGCGTTTTTAAATTCGGCTTCAGCCTTAGTTTTTAAAGTGGTTAATTGAAGCAATTCGTTGCGTAAGGTGTTGCTTAGCTCGCGTTCTGATTTTAATTCTTGTCGAACAACATCTGCTTCATTTACTGCAGCAACGGGGTTCGATTTTTTCGCGATAGCCAATACCACCGCTGTAATTAAGCTTCCTACTGTAAATCCAATTAATAGTGAAATAGCATCCATGCGTCAAAATTAGCCGATGGGCCAAGCTTCCCGTGTATTGTGGAAAAGTTTTTAGAAGGAAGAAACCAAGCTAATACCCACGCGACCGTTTCGCACTTGCAAGGCAGAACCGTCTAGGTTGCCAATGGCATAGGTGAGGTTTACGGCACTATTGCCTTGCAAGAGTTTTACACCCAAACCTGGATTGTAGTAATTCTTTCTATCGGGTTTGAATAGCGTCGCGAAATCGAAGAGGGCATAGACTTGGAAGTCGGGGCCCAGTTTTATTCCTGCATTCACGGAGTGCAAGGAGTAGGAAGAGGTATAGACCGACTCGTCCATAAATCCGCGAAGACTTAGCATCCCGCCCAAGCGCATGAGTTCATTGGTGAAGAGAGAATCGGATTGCAGGTGACTGAAAGACGATTGCCATTGAAAGAAATAGCGCGATTTCCAATTAGAGGTGCACATGACAGCGGCGTTTATTTTTGTTAGGGAACGAGTGATGCCCGTGTTTTCGCTATCGATGATTCGATTTCCGTGGGCAAGGTCAAGGCTTGCGTTCCATTTGTAACGCTGTGATTCGGCGGTAAAGGATTGTTTGGCGCCGTACATTTTTGCTTTGGTATTTCCGTAGGTAGTAGAGCTTTGAAAACTGGTGGCGGTATTGCGCTGTACGTAGAGCACCAGCCCTTCATTGGCGTTGGCCCCTGTTAGGATTTGAAAATTAAAATTACCCGTTGCGAAAGTGGAGTCTTTGAGGAAGGATTGAAATTGCGTTGCGAAACCCACGGGCAATCCTAAGGTAAACGGAGAAGCCAATTTGATATTGAAACTCTGGCTGTTTGGGTATGGACGTTTCCAATTGAGTTCGAAACTTTCTGCGAGATGAGCAAGGTTTTCGAGTTTCAGGTCGAGATTACCTGTCAGGTTAGTTTTACCCGTAATCGGATTGTTATTCATGCCAATTAAGGCTTCAATGCGATTTGATTTAAGTTTAGAAAGGCATTGTTCGTAGCTAAACGAAGTGCCTTCGAGGTAGTACGTTGGACTACCACACAACTGAATGCCTGGCGTTTTTTCCAAGTTTCTGGAGGTTTTCGCGATAGCCCTTTCTGAAAATGCTTCGCCCGGCGAGAAATGGGCCAGTCGGCAAAGGGTTTTGTAATGAACCAAAGCCGATTTGCAGATCAGTGAATCAAGGGTTACGAGCGGCCCCGTGTTTACTTCCCAAATAGTATGGGTGGAATCGATGACTTGCGCAAGCGTAACGGTTGCGTATGGAAATCCGTGATTTAAATAGTAGGTATGTAGTTCGGAAGGGTTGGGTTTGCGAATAGGCAAATCTGAAACGCCTGTGAACGAATAGGTCAGAGTTTGTTGTCCGTAGGATTCCAAGCCAAACAGCAACATCAAGCTCAATAAAATGAACAAGGTGTATTGTTGATAACTGCTGTCAAAAAATGAAACTCTTTGCAATGGCTTTCGTTTAACTTTGGAATTCAATTAAAAATCATGAAAAAGCTTATCTCAATTTTTGTTTTTGCACTTTTAGCGACTACGTTAATTACTGCTACAGGATGTCATAAGAAGCATGAACGTTGTGCCGCTTACAACCAAGTTCAGCGCTAATCAGACAAACTTAATCGTTACTGTTTTTTGTAAATCAGGATGCAAGCTTCTGCTTACAGGGCAGGCTTGTACGTAACGTTCTATTTTAGATTTAATTTCGTCGGTGTAGTCGTGAGAGGGAATGGTTAGTGTTATTGCTACCTCTCCGACACGTCTTGGAGGGCCCACCATAATTTTTTCGAAATCGCCTGTTGCCCCTTCGAATTTCCACCCGCGTTCTTCTGCTGCAATAGCGATAGTGGTGAGGATGCATGTGACTAAAGAAACGCATAAAAGATCGGTCGGAGAAAATTTTTCTCCTTTTCCTTTGTTGTCTACCGGAGCATCGGTTTCAATGTGAGAGCCTGAGGCTAAATGTTCCACATCGCATCGTAGGTTTCCGAGGTAATTCACACGCATTTTTGTCATGGTCATCAATTTTGGTTGTAAAAATACTTGGAACTTGGTCTGTTTCCGACGAGACACTTACCTTTGTTTTATGAATCGTTGGTTACTAGGCCTTTTATTCGTGTGCGCTTCTGGATTTGCTTTCTCTCAGGACTCTGAGCAAGAGCGGGTTGTAGGACAGTATTCTACTGAGCGCTATTACGGATTAACTATGCGCACCAACGGATGGGGTGGAAGTTTTCAGCATGGTAAGCACAAAGGGGTGAAGGACGTTCGTTTGTTCACCATGGATTTCAACTTTGTTCATCACGAAAAGGAAATCAAATCGTTTTTTCAAGACCCCAGTGCCCGCGGATTTTATTACGGCAAGCTGAATGCGTTTTATACGTTGAAGTTTGGATTTGGGCATCGAAAGGTGATTTATGACAAGCTTCGCAAAAATGGCGTTGAACTTTCAACCAATTGGTCTGTTGGTCCTGTGTTGGGATTTATGCGTCCGATTTATTTACAAATATTAATCGTTGATCCCGGTTTGAACGGCTACACCATTGATGTGCAGCGCTACGATCCGACCAAACATTACTTAGAGAATATCTACGGACGAGCGAGTAATTTATTGGGGGTAGGACAGATGAAGGTGGTGCCTGGATTAGGAGGAAAGTATGCGTTGATGTTCGAGTATTCGAAGTACCGAACCATTCAGCGCGGATTGGAAATAGGTATTGCTGCTGAGGCGTTTCCGCAGCGCATTGAAATGCTTTCGAATTATGTCATCAACTCAACCAACGGAGGCATTCGCAATCATTGGTTATTTGTTAGTGGCTATGTGAATATATATTTTGGTCGTCAAACATTAAGACAATAGGGGAATGGAAGAACAGAATACGGAATCGTTGCGTGTAGCAAAGCCCAAGTGGTTGAAGGTGAAACTTCCAACAGGAGAGAATTACAGAAAAGTCCGTTCATTGGTTGACGAGCATAAACTACATACCATTTGTGAGAGCGGTAACTGTCCCAACATGGGCGAATGCTGGGGCGAGGGCACGGCCACGTTCATGATTTTAGGAAATATTTGTACACGCAGTTGCGGATTTTGTGCTGTGGCAACAGGGAAACCGCTAGAGGCTGATCCGTTCGAGCCCGCACGTGTAGCGAATTCGGTATTTTTAATGAAGGTGAAGCATGCGGTTATTACTTCGGTTGACCGCGATGATTTGCCAGATGGAGGGTCTGAGATTTGGGCGAAGACGGTAGAGGCTGTGCGTCGTAAATCGCCTGGCACCACTATGGAAACATTGATTCCTGATTTTGCAGGAAAATGGGAGAACCTGCAGCGTATTATTGACGTGGCACCTGAGATTGTGTCGCACAATTTAGAAACTGTTCGCAGGCTGACCAAGCAGGTGCGCATTCAAGCTAAATACGACCGAAGTTTAGAAGTCTTGTTCCGATTGAAGAAAGGAGGGATGCGTACAAAATCGGGCGTGATGTTAGGCTTGGGAGAAACCCATCAAGAAGTTATTGAAACGATGCAAGATTTGAGTTCGGTTCAAGTCGATATTTTAACACTCGGTCAATACCTGCAACCTACGCGCAAACACTTGCCAGTGCAGGAGTTTATCACACCAGAGCGATTTGCCGAGTATGCGGAATTAGGTAAAGAAATGGGATTCCGCTATGTAGAGAGCGGACCGCTTGTGCGTTCGAGCTACCATGCAGAGAAGCACATTTTTTAGTTAAAAGCCGTTAGAAAGGAAAAAAAATAGAAATAAAAGCGGGAAATCGTTTTTTGAATCGGGGTTTCTAAATTATCTTGCGCCCTATTCAACTTAACCTGCTTTTATGAAATTTAAATCTTTACTCGTTTCTTCGGGGATTGTGCTAGCAACAGGGGTATCCTTGTATGTCGCTCATTCGAATAGTGAAAGAGCGAACTTTGTTCCAAGACTATCTGGTGCAGAAAGCTACAATGAGTCGGTAGAATTAATGAAGAAATTTAAGGGTAACCTTACCACTGGTAATTTCGAACTTAGCGACATGTTGGAAATGGCGAATGCCGTTAACGATGTGGACCGTTTTCAAGGCGATCGTGCTACGAACCTAAGCTGGTGGGAAATGGGACCAGATAACGTAGGGGGAAGAACCCGTGCTGTATTGGCCTACGATGATAACCTTCTTTTTGCTGGTTCTGTAACAGGTGGATTATTCAAATCTACTAACGGAGGAAATAACTGGTCTCGTGTAGAGTCGTTAGACAGCTTCGGAAAGACGATGGCTATTAGCGCCATTGATGCTACCGAGGACGGAACAATCTACGTTGCGACAGGTAGCCAATTTGAATCTGGATTCGATGGATCTGGATCATCTGGAGCCATTGGTGTAGGAATGTATCGCTCAACGGACTTAGGTGCAACATGGGAATTAGTTCCTGGAACCGATCCTGGTGATTTTGCAGCTGGCGATGGTTGGGCATATATCAATGATATTTCTGCTGATGCCAATGTACCAGGAAGAATTTGGATTGCTCAATCGGGCGATATCGGATACTGGGAGCCAGGTATGACTTCGCCGAACATGACTGTCGCAGGTTTACCTAATAGCGGTGGACATGACATTGAATGGTCAGCAGATGGCAGTGTTTGTTATGTAGGTGTTTCAAATGGTCGTGTTTATCGCTCATTAGATGGCGGAAACAACTTCTCTCAAGTAGGTGCTTCAGCAGGTATGACCAGCAAACAACGTGTAAGAATCTCGATTTCTCGTGATGATGCAAACGTGGCTTATGTATTATATGCTCAAGGTGGAACCATGGGCGGTCTTTATTATACCGCAAACAAAGGAGACAACTGGGAATTGAAATTCCCAAGTGGAATTGATAACGTTTATTCTGTATTTGGTGACAACGGTCAAGCGTATTACGATATGGCCTTGGCTGTTAAACCAGGTGAACCAGGAGTTTGTTGGATTGGTGGTGTTACGCTTTGGAAAGCAGGAGCGAATACCCAACCTGAGCAAATTGCTGCAAACTTTGATCTTGGAAGTTCACAATTCTATGTGCACTCTGATATTCACACCTTTGAAATTTCACCAAATGGAACTTGGTATATTGGATGTGATGGTGGTATTTTCAAATCAGTTGACGGTGGTAATACCTTCATGTCAGTTAACCGCGGTTACAACGTGACACAGTTCTATGGCATTGCCCATGGTGGTGGTTATGCTGTTGCAGGTGGCGCTCAGGATAACGGTACTTCATTGATTCCTGGTATGAATTCAACCTTCGACGTTTCATCTTGGCAACAAGCTGTTTCAATTGGCGGTGGTGACGGATTTGATTGTGACCTTTCAAATGTTACTGTTCCTGGTGCTAGTGTTGCATTCACCTCAGTGTACTTTGGTGCAATTTATCGCTATAACCAATCGGGTGCGGGTGGAGCATTCTACGATGATGACGCTCTTGCAGCTATTGGTACCGATGGTGAAGCAGGAACTTTCTACACAGCATTACGTTTGTATGAAAATACTGATGATGAGAACTCGCAGCAGTATGTGACCTTATTTAACAATCGTAACTTTGATTTGTACACGAGCGTGAACGGTACAGATACAGCTTGGTTAGATACTACACTTTTCACAGCGAACTTAACCCTTCCATTTAACTATCGTTTCCCTGTGGGTGACACCTTGCATTTCTGGAGCACGCTTTCTCGTCCAGAAGTATATAGCACGACCCCACTAACTGTGGATCCAACTTATTCTTGGTTAGCGCCACAGGCATTGACTAATACAATTGATTCAACCATTTGTGATACGACCTTAATTGGTTTCCACGACGAGATTGATCAAATCACTCAGCAAACAGTGACTGTGTATTGGACCGATACCATTGTTAATCCGAATACAGGAGAAAACATCATTATCAACGATTCAACTACGGTTGTTGTTGGTGCGGATACGACTTACATAACTGTTCCAGATTACGACATTCAGTGCACTACTACTACGTGGTACCACTATGCGGCAGACCAGTTGAGCAATGTACGTGAGCAATGGTTTGTACAAGATCGTTACACGTCTATGTTTGTTACCGGATTCTTCGGCGCAGAAGGAATGTGGATGACTCGTCAATCGTTGAACTTCAGTGTGACTCCTGACTGGTGGAAATTTGGTAATGCGCCAAGTACAGGTGTTCGTACATTCGAATTTACTGAGGATGGAAATACCTTATTCTATACAAGCTGGAGCGGTGCATTGTATCGTGTAACCGGATTGAACAACGTTTGGAGTGCAGCTGATGCAAGTGCGTTACAAATTGAAACCATAATATCCAATGCTGGAGGAACAGTTACCGCTGTTGCTTCTGACCCGAACGATCCGAACCACTTGGTAATTACTGTTGGTGGATATGGAAGCGTTTCAAATGGTAAAGTGCGTGAATCGTTCAACGCATTGGCACCTTCACCAACGTTTAGCAATATCTGGTACACCACATCACCATTGAACAAAATGCCAGTTTACTCTTGCGTAATTGATGTAAGTGATGCAACTGGAAATACCATTGTGGTAGGAACTGAATTCGGTATCTGGGCTACAGATGACGGAGGAACAACATGGACTCACAGTTCTGGTGTTGCTACTGCGATTCCAAATGATCCAGAAGCCGGTGCAAGTGTTGGTTCATTGGCTTATGTGCCTGTGTTCGACTTACGTCAACAACAAGTTGGATTGAAACCATATATGAATCCGACTAACTACGGAACTATCTACGCAGGTACACACGGACGTGGTATCTTCCGCAGCGATGATTTCTACAGTGTAGGTGTTTCTGAACTTCCATCTAATGATGCAAACGGAAATGAATTGAGTTTGGTGATGTTCCCAAATCCAACTACTTCAAATGCCTTCATTGATGTGAATATTGCCTCTACCATTGGACAAGGTTATGTTCAGATTTACTCTACCACTGGTCAATTGGTAAATCAGATTAATCTTGGTCAAATGACTCCAGGTTCTCAACGCATTACTTTAAGCACTGAGAATTTGGCTGCAGGACATTACATTGTGAAATTGATTGCAGGTTCTGCTAGCGGAACAGGCAAATTGGTAAAACAATAATAGTATTTCGAATTTTTGAAAAGGGCTCCTTCGGGGGCCCTTTTTAGTTTGAATCTTCGAAAGTCTTATATTCGTGAAGCAAGAATGTTGTGATGAAAAGATACCGTGTAGCCATTAATGGATTTGGAAGAATCGGACGAACCTTTTTTCGTAGTTTGATTCATTGTGAGGAAATAGAGATTGTGGCCATTAATGATTTGGCACCAGCAGCAACCTTAATACATTTGTTGAAATACGATTCAACACATGGACGCATGGAAGAGCCTCTAACATGCGAAGGAAATCACTGTCGTATTGCACAGCAATCCGTTCAGTTTCTTCAAATCTCTGATTCAAATTATCCGTGGAATGAGCTGCAAATTGATTTAGTCGTCGATTGTACCGGTATGTTTAAAACCAAAGCACAATTGCAGACGCATCTGAATCAAGGTGCGAAGCGTGTAGTTCTTTCAGCGCCAAGCGATGACGATATGCCCATGTGGGTGAGAGGAGTGAATGACCATGCTTTCGATTGGCTTCAAGAATCCATTATTTCATGTGCTTCGTGCACCACGAATAATGCGGCTCCCATGATTCAAGTAATTCAAGAGCAACTTGGAATTGAAAGCGCTTATATTTCTACCATTCATTCATACACGGGTGACCAACGATTGCATGATGCGCCGCACAAGGATTTACGTCGAGCGAGAGGAGCGGTACAATCAATAGTGCCTACCACAACAGGTGCTGCTAAAGCGCTAACACGCGTGTTTCCAACGCTGGGTGAACGATTGGGTGGATGTGGAATTCGCGTACCTGTGCCGAATGGTTCGTTGTCTGATATTACGTTTATGGTGAGCGAGACAACTACGGTGGAGGAAGTGAATGAATGGTTTAAATCGTATGCCCTGCGTTTTCCTTCCATCATGGAATATTCAGAAGAGCCATTGGTGTCGCGAGACATTTTAGGAAACAAACACAGTTGCGTATTTGATTCTGAGTTAACTTCCGTTATTGGACGAATGGTAAAGATTGTGGGATGGTATGACAATGAAGTGGGATATAGCAATCGATTAAAAGACGCAGCGTTGTTTTTCGCTGCACATGCATGAGCATTTATTACAACATACTTTTTGCCCTATTGGCTATCGTGAAATTTCTTTTCACGCCGTTCACTATGATGGCTATGCAAGGGAAGAAGGTGAATGTTGCTGAGATAATTTCAACCACTGGCATTGGTGCCACCGTGGGAGTGTTGTTGTTTTATTACGGAGGAACACGGTTCTTCAAATGGTGGAACAGAAAGAAAAAACCGAAACGAGTTTTTACTCCCAATCGAAGACGTATACTACGCATTAAACATCGCTTTGGACTAGCGGGTATTGTTGCTATTTCTGGACTAATAAGCGTTCCTGTTTCAGCGGTATTGGCTGCACGTTTTTTTAAACACAACAAGCTTACTCCACTTTGGTTAATCCTTGGTTTTTGGTTGTGGGCTTTTTTGCTTTCAGCTATTGCTTGGTTATTTAAATTTTTCTGATGAGGTACAAGGTATTGTTGTGGGATTTAGACGGGACGCTTTGGGATTTGCATACCAATACAGGATTGGCGTTGCAGCAGTTATTTGACAAGTATCGTACAACGCATTTCGCGCTAGCCGATTGGAAACATTTTAAGTTGGCGTATGCCAAATACAACGATCGCGTTTGGGCCTTGTATCGAGAAGGAAAGATTGCAAAAGAAGATTTGCGCACACGACGATTTAGAGATTTATTTGAGGAAGTGAAAGCGAACTATACCGAAGCCTTTGTGGAACAGTTTGCCGATGAATTTTTAGAAATTGCACCTAAACTTCCGCACACCTTACCTGGCGCCAAAGAAATGTTGAGTTACGCCGAGGAGAAAGGGTACAAGCAAGTTATTTTAACGAATGGATTCATGGAAGTTCAAGGCTTTAAGATGGAAGCTGCTGGAATTCGTGATTTTTTTTCGGACATCATTTATAGCGAAGAAGCTGGCGTTAGAAAACCACACAAAGGTATTTTTGATATGGCTTTAGCGCGAGCCGGATGCACGGCTGAAGAAGCCCTTATGATAGGGGACGACTGGGATGCAGACATACTTGGTGCTAGAGGTGCGGGAATTGATCAAGTGTTTTTAACCACCACAGAGGAAGTGTTGGTTGAAGCTCAAGGAGGAAAAGAAATTCGTCACAACTACCACGCGACATACACCATTCATCAATTAGAGGAATTAAAAAACATCATATAATACCATGGAAAACAACGAAGGTCAACAGGCCATAAACATCGAGCTCACAGAGAATGTAGCTGAAGGAACGTATTCAAATTTGGCGGTAATCACTCACAGCTCTTCTGAGTTTGTTTTGGATTTTATTCGTGTCATGCCGAATGTGCCTAAGGCACGTGTGCAATCGCGCATTATCATGACTCCACAACATGCTAAGCGTTTGATGCGCGCCTTGCAAGACAATCTGCAAAAGTTTGAAGCAGTAAACGGAAAAATTACTGAGAACAATGAGCCTGCTTTGCCACTCACCTTTGGTGGACCTCAAGGACAAGCTTAATTCTACTTAGAAAAATACACTAACACTTCCTGCTAGGCTTTGTCCGAAGTAGGGAGTGTTTTTGCTTTTAGATTTCCAAGTCGTTGACGAGATAGGCGTCTCACCTTTCGGATTGAAGAGCACCAGGCGCGCAGGATTTCCAACGTCAAAAATTACATCGTTAAGTCCTAACACCTTTGCTGGTTCGGTGGTGAATTTTTCTAGAATCTGAGCTGTATCTAATTTGTCTTCTAAGGCTTTTGCGGCAGATAGGAAGGCGGTTTGGAACGAGCTGATACCGAATTGAGCATCTTCGAATTCTAATTCTTTTCCTTCAATTTCAATTGGAGTGTGTTGCGATTCTATGGCGTTGATGGTTCCGTCTTGAAGGCCTTTTATTAAAGCTAGTTTGTCTTCATTGCCGCGGAAGGGTGGCCATACTTTTTTATGTGAATCGAAATTTTTCAAATCGGTATCAAGGAAGCAGAGCTGATGCGCAGCTACCGAACAGGTAACATCGAGTCCCTCTTTCTTTGCCTTGCGGATTAAATCAACTCCTTTCGCCGTTGACACGCTGTAGAAGTGCAGTTTCGATTGGGTGTATTTCAAAAGACTTAAGTCGCGTTGAATGCGGATGGTTTCGCTAAGTTCCGAGGCACCTTTCACTCCCATGGCCGTGCTAGTAATGCCTTCATGCATGAGGGCATTGGGGTGTACCGATTTGTCGTTAGCGGCGGTGAAGACACGTGAGTGCGTTTGTTTCGCGTATTCCAAAGCGCGCATCATCAATTCTGTTGAGACGTTTTTGTTGTTTTCGGAATATCCTACGGCACCGGCTTTTTTCATTTCGAAGAATCCAGCCAGCTGTTTTCCTTCCATATTTTCCGAGATACTTCCAAGAGGAAGAAATTCGAAGTGCTCATTGTTGTTGCGCTGAATGAAAGCAACCGCGGCTTGGTTATCGGTGATGGGAACCAAGTTAGGCATGACTGCTACACGTGTGTATCCGCCGGCCTTAGCGGCTTGCATGGCTGACTTTTGTGTTTCGCGGTGTTCCAATCCAGGCTCACCGATTTCTGCGCGTAAGTCGGTGAAGGCGATGCTGAGGAAGCAGCCCTTGCCGTTGACGATAGTGGCTTTTGGAGAAGCTAAGGATTTATCGATGGCCGTAATTACACCGTTGTTCAATTCAACATCGCGCACTTTCAAGTGGTGTTTTGTTCCGGGGGCAAACAGGGTGGCTTGTGTAATTAGGGTTTTCATAATTAGTTTTTCCAAAGTTTTATCCAAACAATTTCTAAGGCTAAGAACAGCAGCGCTGCTATAACGAGGTAATACCAAAGGGTAATTCCACCGCCGAGTTGCGTTGCAAGATTTTGTAGTAATTCGGCCGAAGCTTCTTTCACATCAAAGGAATTCAATTGAGCTTGTTCGGCCAATGATTTAAGTTCGTCGGAAGAATAATAGTCCAATGTACTTTCTGAACGTGTAAAATTCATAGCTACCGGAAGCACAGGTGTAGCTGCATCGAAGAGAGTGAAGTGGCCTTCGGTATTCATTTCTTCGGGGAAGTACACGTCTGTCGTAGTGCCTATGGTTCGGGTGTTAGCTACAAATTCATTTTCTGAATTGATGGCTTTGAATTGCATCAATGCTTCGCTGTTCGACGGTGTATGACTGCATTGCAAGTACGACGATTTTCCGGTGACATAATACAACGGAGCTTCAGGCACGCTGCTTTCTGCTGCACGAATGAGTGAAATAGGGAAGAGGGCGTGCGAAGGAAAAGTGCTTTCCGATTTTAAAGTTGAGACACTGCAAATCCACGATTTTCCTTTTCCAAGAGTGGCTTGTGCAAGCAAGGGAGTGTTGTCTTGCCAGGTGATGAGGGCCGTTGCGGAGTAGTTCGGATTGTTAAGTTGGAAGTGAGCAGTGCTCTGTGGCAATGAAGCGTTGTTTTGAATCTGTTCGAAGGCTGGCGCGAAGAAGCTGTTTTTAGTGTCGATGGGTAATGCAAGCAAGTTCTGCTTGGCTTTCGCACCCAGTTGCGCGTTATTTAATCTGCCTAGTAAGTCGTTGTAAGACTGCAATTGCGCTTGAGAAGCCGGGATGACAAATAAACTTCCCCCACGATCTACAAAATCTACCAACCATCCAATCTGTTCCGGAGAAAAGGTAGTTGCTCCTTGAACAAGCACGAGATTCTTGCCGTTCAAATCACTTTCAATGAGTGAGGCAATATTTTTTTCGGCGTAATTAAAATGTGCATCACCATCGAACAATTGCTTCACCGGTTGAAATTCGGTTCCTACCAAATTCAATACGTGAATGCTTTCTGAAAGGCCGTATGCGAAATACATACTATTGTCGAAGGCCATTGGGAAATCGGCCACTGATGCCTTTCCGAAATGGAATCCGGTAGAGGTAGTAGAAAAACTAACTGTGGTGTTTCGTGTTTCGCCGGCTGCTAATGAAAGGGTGCTGACTGCCTTTTGTACACCGTCGAGTTCTATGGTTAGGCTAATGTTCTCGGCGGGTTCTGAAGCGTAATTGCGAACAATGACGTGCATGGTATCGCTGGCATTGAGAAGGCGTTGAGGCGATGAGAAATACACCGAGTCGATGCCTACGTTGTTTTTAGACTCGGGTAGAACGGGTAGTGCGGTGAAATGAAACGATGAATCGGCTTGCAATTCAGTGAGGTCGGTTGAAGTTTTTTGGAAATCAGATAGCCAAAAGACCAAACGAATGTCGGCTTGATGTTTAGTCAGAAAATCTTTTTGACGTGCAAAGACTTGCGAAATGGTTCGTGGTGTGGGGCTGAATTGAATTGATTGAATAAGTTGGGTTGCTTCTTCTGCGGTAAGCAATCGCTGGTCATTACCAGAAAATTGATTGGTAATGATTTGAAAGCGGTCGTTACTTGAAAAAGAGCGAATGAGTCCGAGTGCTTTTTCTTTGGCCCAATCGAGAGCGTAAATGCCTTCGGTTTGGGCTTGCAAGCTGTAGCTGTTGTCTATGTATAGACTCACAACGCGGATGCCTTTCATTTTTTCCGAAGTGGCTGTTGGAATGAACGGCTGAGCGAAGGCGAGTACGATGGCGGTGATAGCCAGAATACGTGTAATGAGAATAAGTATATTCTTGAGTTTGCTTGCTTTGGTTGTTTCCGACTTTACTTCCTTTAGAAAGGCCACATTTGAGAAAGCAATTTTCTTGTATCTGCGGAAATTAAAAAGATGAATAATAATAGGAACCGCAACCGCAGCGAGGGCCCAAAGTATTTCGGGGTGTAGGAATCGCATTCGGAGGTCAAAGATAACGAAATATGATAAGAGTTTGATTGAAAAATGCGCCACCACAATATCTTAGCGGCATGGAAAAGAAACACCCTGAATCGTGGATGATGAGCCACGGATATAATCCGCAATGGAGCGAAGGCTCTGTGAAGACACCTATTTTTCAGACCTCGACCTTTGTTTTTAAAACGGCAGCTGAAGGAAAGCGCTTTTTTGAAATTGCATATGGCAAGGATCAGATTCATGAAGGCGAGCAGTTGGGATTAATCTACAGCCGCATCAACAATCCGAATCTTCAAATCTTAGAAGAACGCCTAGCGTTGTGGGAAGGGGCCGATGCATCGGCTACGTTTGAAAGTGGTATGTCGGCCATTGCTACTGCCATGTTGGCTTATTTGCGTCCGGGCGATGTTATCGTATGCAGTCACCCCAGCTATGGAGGAACACATCACTTCGTGCATCACGTATTGCCACAGTTCGGAATTGAATGTGTAACCTTCGGTCCGAATGATTCATTGGAAGAATTATACGCCCGCATTGAAAGTTTGGGATTGATAAACAAAGTGAAAATGGTTTACACCGAGACTCCTGCCAATCCTACCAATCACTTGTTCGACTTGAAAGGGATTAATCGATTGAAAGAGCGCATAGCGGCCGCTTCTGGTAATGAAGTGGTATATGTGGTAGATAATACCTATTTGGGTCCGGTTTGGCAAAAACCTATGGAATTCGGAGCGGATTTGGTGTGTTACAGTGCGACGAAGTATTTGAGTGGACATAGTGATTTGATTGCCGGTGTTGTTTCTGGAAAGGCCCAACACATTGTGGCGGTTAAAACCTTACGCACCTTCTTAGGAAATATGATTGCGCCTTATACCGCGTGGTTGTTAACGCGCAGCATTGAGACGTTGAAGATTCGTATGGATCAGCAAACAAAGAATGCGGTGGAAGTAGTGAATTTCTTATTGAAGCATCCAAAAGTGGAAGAGGTGTTTTTCCCGGGGCTTCCTACCAATAGTGAAGATCAATTGCGTATTTACCACGAACAATGTTTAGCCCCAGGCGCCATGATTGGCTTCACGGTAAAAGGTGGCGAAGCGGAAGCGTTTCGTGTTTTAGATAGCTGTCACTTGATTAAGTTGGCCGTGAGTTTGGGAAGTAATGAGAGCTTAGCGCAGCATCCGTTCTCGATGACTCATGCCGATGTTCCGGATGCAGAAAAGATTTCAATGGGAATCACTGAAGGAATGATTCGTTTGAGTGTGGGGATTGAAAATGCCGAGGATTTGATTGCCGATTTGGGTCAAGCTTTGGGGTAGTTTATTACGAACCAATAGAAAATAAAAAAGGGCCAATTGGCCCTTTTTCGTTGTATTGTAATTGGATTAGCGCGCTACTCCAACGGCACGTTTTTCGCGGATAACCGTTACACGAACTTGACCTGGGTAAGTCATTTCCGTTTCAATGCGGCTAGCCAAGGTGATTGCTAATGCATCTGCCTGATCATCGGTTACGCGATCTGCTTCTACCATCACGCGAAGCTCACGTCCGGCTTGAATAGCGAATGATTTAGATACGCCAGGATATTCTAAAGCCAAGTTTTCTAAATCGCGCAAACGTTGAATGTAAGCTTCAACCACTTCGCGACGAGCACCTGGGCGCGCACCGCTAATGGCATCACATACTTGAATAATTGGAGAAAGCAGGGTAGTCATTCAACCTCGTCGTGGTGAGCACCAATAGCGTTCACTACATCTGGTTTCTCACCGTATTTCTCGGCGAGTTTCATACCTAAAATTGCGTGTGGCAATTCGCTTTCATCGTCTGGAACTTTTCCAATATCGTGAAGCAATCCTGCACGGCGAGCTGCCTTCGGATTTAATCCCAATTCACTAGCCATGGTCGCACACAAGTTGGCTACCTCACGGCTGTGTTGCAATAAGTTTTGTCCGTAAGACGAACGGTATTTCATACGTCCTACCATACGAACCAATTCGCTGTGTAAGCCGTGAATACCTAATTCAATGCAGGTACGTTTTCCAACTTCTACAATTTCTTCTTCAATGTTCTTTCTCACCTTCGCAACGACTTCTTCAATACGTGCTGGGTGAATACGTCCGTCGGTTACCAATTGGTGCAATGACAAACGAGCAATTTCGCGACGAACGGGGTCGAAGCAAGAAAGTACAATGGCTTCAGGGGTATCGTCAACAATAATTTCTACTCCGGTAGCAGCTTCCAGCGCGCGGATATTTCTTCCTTCGCGACCAATGATGCGCCCTTTGATTTCATCGTTTTCGATGTTGAATACAGAAACGCTATTTTCAACGGCGTGCTCAACGGCGGTGCGTTGAATGGTTTGAATAACAATTTTCTTAGCTTCTTGATTGGCCTTGAGTTTGGCTTCGTCAACAATCGATTGAATTTGTGAAGCGGAAGCGTTGCGGGCTTCTTCTTTTAACATTTCCATCAATTGGGCTTTGGCTTGGTCTGCAGAAAGCTTCGACATTTCTTCTAGCTGTGCAATGACTTTGGCCTGCGTTTTATCTAAATCAGCTTGTTTTTTCTGTGTAAGTTCGGAAAGCTTGATATGATTTTCTTTCAACGCTTCTGCTTCCTTTTCTTTACGCTTGAGATTTTCTTGTTGCTGAGAGAGTTCTCTTTCGCGATTTTTCGCACGGTCTTCCGCTTGCTTGAGTTTATTGTTGCGGTCTGCAACTTCGCGGTCGTGCTGAGATTTAAGTTCGAGGAACTTTTCTTTGGCTTGAAGAATTTTTTTCTCTTTTAAGGTTTCTCCTTCTTTTCGAGCTTCTTCAATGATACCGTCTTTTTTAGACTTCAATGCACTGTTTAATATGAAATAGGCCAGGGCCGCACCTATGATTACTCCGACAATGGAGAATACAATAACTAACACACTATCTCCCATACTGGTAAGATTAAGAGGTGATACACTCGGACAATTCGGGTCCGTTTCCTAAGCAGAGTGTGTGAAATAGATTACGATAGATAGCTGCGAACCAAATTCTCTAAGTCTTGAATTTGGGGGGTATGATCAGCGGCTTGGGCTTCTTTTTCGACAATGACTTCCACAGTTTTTTCAATTATTTGTGGGGGAGTATTGTTGAGTTTCGTAATAATCTGAAGCGCTGCCATAGCAAGCAAATCGCCTCTGTCTTTCACAGCGTAGTTTTTTTGGAACATTCCAACCGCCTCGGCCAATTGCTCTTCCGCTTTGCGAATGGCAGCTTCCTCTGAAGCTTTCACTGAAAGTGGATAGGTTTTTCCAGCAATGGTTACTTGTAGGGTTACTTCGCTCATCTTGTTCCTATTTGTTTAATAGTAAAAGACATTCATCTATTTCTTTAACCAAAGCATTGATTCTCTGCTTGGTGGAATGAACATGGTCCGTTTGAGCCTCATTCCTCAATGCATGGTTTGCTTCCGACGAATCTAATTTCAGAGTCAATTCTTCAATTTGTTTTTGAAGATTTTTATTGATAACATATACCGATGCCAATTCTTCTTTCGTTCTATCTAACGAGGCTTCCACTTCGCGCTTGGCCTTTCCCAAGAGGTGGATGTGTTCGGTGAGGGAATCGAATTGGTTATTTGGCTCCATATATTAACTCTTCATTGACGTTTTAAGCGTAACAAATGTAAAGAAAAAAAAGTGGTTTTCTCTATTTGAATTGCCTACAAGTTATAAATTTGGTCACAACCCCTATGATGAATAATACACTAGCTTTTTTCTTGTTCTTTTTTAGTCTGATCGGTGCGCAAGCCCAAGATAAAGCCAAGTTTCGTCCTAGCTCTCCGTTAAGCATTCCCCTCGAGGTGGCGGGTTCGTTCAGTGAAATTCGTACGAACCATTTTCATTCAGGTATCGATTTTAGAACAGGGGGGAAAGAAGGTGAAGCGGTTTATGCCATTGCTGACGGGTATATTTCACGCATAAAAATTTCCGCAACAGGTTACGGTAAAGCTGTTTACATAACACATCCAGAGGGCTACACCAGTGTATACGCTCACTTGCAAAGGCTGAATCCTGTTTTAGATTCGCTGCTGCGTTTGCAACACCTTCGCAATAAATCATACGAGCTCGATTGGTACCCAGATGCATCGCTTATGCCTGTGAAGCGAGGCGATTGGATAGCGTTTAGTGGCAATACTGGCGGAAGTGCGGGTCCCCATTTACACTTCGAAATTCGTGATGCTGCAACCGAGAATTCTTTAAATCCACTTCAGTTCGGATTGAAAGTCCGCGACACCTTGGCTCCGCAATTCGAATCGTTTTGCATGTGGAATACCACTTCGCCTTCAGGACTGGAAGTCGACGAGGTAAAGCGGTTTTATAAATTTACTAGTGGCGCAGGAAGCACAGATACCTTGCCTGTTCTAGTGCAACAAGGCGAATTACAAGTTGCAGTTTCTGTTATTGATAAATATCTTTCTACCAGTGGCGAGTGCGGTATTCAGCGATTGCGTATGTATTACGACGGACAGTTGGTGTACGACATGCAGTTGAAAGAAGTAAATTTTGGAGAAACAAAAGCGGTGAATGGCTTCGTTCCGTTGGGGGTTTACAAATCACACCATGCGCAATGGTATCGTTGCTCGAAACCGATTACTTGGAAAGCGACAGATATTGCGCACATTTGGGGAATACCGTTAGTTATTGAAGATAGCCTCCTGCATAGTTTGCGTTTTGAAGCGAGTGATTGGACAGGTCACGCCTCTATTGATGTAGCTTTTTTTCAAGCCAAGGGCATTGCTCCTTCACTCATAGAATTGAACGAAGAAAATATGGTTTTTGCGGGCGAAGAAACTACCATCGATTTCAAATACGGACGTGCTAAATTTCAAGAAGCGAGTTTATTCGATGATGTGGTGGTGGAAGTGCGTGAAGTGCCCACCCCAGAAGGAATGTACAACGGCGTGGAGATAGGACATGAGGGTATTGGATTGTTCAAGCCTGTCATCTTAGATTTAAGTACGAAGAATGTCCCCAGTCATTTCGTGTCGCAATTGGGTGTTGTGCGCTACGACGGACACGATTGGAATTGGGTAGGTGGAAAGCCTACAGCAGATTACTTCCAAGCAAATGTAGGATCGCTCGGGGTTTTCGCGTTAGCCGTTGATTTAACAAAGCCAAATATTCAACGAGGTGAAATGGTATTGCCCGATTCTACATTGGATGGTTTTATTGAATTCAAAATCTATGATGAATTATCTGGAATTTCGAAAATCATTCCTACCATCAACGAAGAATGGCAGTATTATGAGCATGATGCAAAGAGCAATAGCATACGCGTGTTTTTATCGAAACAATGGGCCAACGCGGAAGAACGCCAATTTAGATTGGTGGTGAAAGATGCCGTAGGAAATGAGAGTTCGGTGAGCTTGACGCTTTAACTGAATTGTCCTTTTTCTAGATTCAACCATTGCAGCGCTGCGCCATGCATGATCATTTCTAAATCGTGATTTTCCAGTTGCATTTCTTCAATGAATCTTCCAATGTGTAAATCGCCCAGTGGGAAAGGGAAATCGGTTCCTAATGCAATTTTTTCGCTGCCTTGTTTTGCGAGAATGTAGCGTAGTAAATCGGGATCGTGCGTTGCGCTATCGACCCAGAATTTTTTTAAGTAGTGGCTGGGTGGAAATGGATTGTCGATGGCGACTAAATCGGGACGACAATTAAAGCCGTGTTCCAATCTTCCGAGTGTTGGAATGAATGAGCCACCGGCATGTGCAAACAAGAATCTAATTTTTGAATACTTCTCTAGAATACCAGCAAAAATGAGGGAAGCCATAGCACGCGCGGTTTCGGCAGGCATACCAACTAACCAAGGAAGCCAGTATTTTTTCATGTCGTTTTCGCCCATCATTTCCCACGGATGAACCATAACACTCATGTCTTCTTCTTCCAAGGCTTTCCATAGTGGATGAAAACTTTCGTCGCTTAAATTCTTTCCGTTGATGTTCGATCCGATTTGAATTCCTTTGAATCCGATTTTCTTCGCACGTCGCAACTCTTCCACTGCCATGGGAATATCATTCATGGGAAGTGTAGCCAGACCGACATAATTCTTGGGATGGTTCTGTACAATTTCAGCAATGTGGTCATTGAGAAACTGCGAAACTTTAAGTGTGTCTTCTGGTTTGGCCCAATACGCAAAAAGCACCGGGATGGTGCAGATTACTTGGACTTGAGTGCCGTAAGCGGCGTATTGATCGATGCGTAAAGATGGATTCCAACAATTCTCTTCGATTTCGCGGAAGAAGATTTCACCTTGCATCATGCGGGCATAACCCGATCGATGGTGATCTAAACTGATAAAGTTACCATAGCCGAATTCTTTTCGCCAATCGGGAATTCGTTCGGGCATGATGTGGGTGTGGGTATCTATCTTTAACACGGCTTGGAAAAGTGGTCTCGCGAATATACGATGCTTATTTAACTTTTCTTCACCCGTCGCAAATCAAGCATGTTGGTTGCGTTGGTAGGGAAATTAGAAATTTCCTTTCGTATGAAATGCATGACTTGGTCGTAATACAAGGGAATTACAGGCATTTCATCGCTTAGCATGGTTTCTAATTGATTGGCCAGTTGAAGCAATGAATCGGGGTTGGAAGTATTGCCAATAGCATTGTACTGTTGGTCATACATCTTCGAAGTGAAGTGGGTGTAGTTAGGACCGTTGGGCGTGAAGTAGTTGGTGCTGAATACAGAATAGAAATTTTCAGGATGGGTGTAATCGGCTAACCAACTTTTTCTAAAAACAGCTAACTGGCATTTTGCTGCACTTTCCCGGAATGCTGAACCCTGCAGTTGTTGAACTTCACAGGTTACACCAATGGCCTGCCAAGCGTGTTGAATGTATTCTATTAAATCGGTATAATCGGAAGTGGTGCTTACAACGATTGTTGGAATTCCCTTTCCATCAGCGTAGCCAGCTTCTACCAATAATTCTTTTGCTTTTGAAAGATTATACGAATAGCGAACCTGCTCATTAATTTCGAATCCTACTGCGGGTGAACAAAATCCGTTGTTCCCAGGAATTACGGTGTTGTTGCGCAGGTGTTTCACCATTTCATTTTTATTAATCGCCAGGTTAAGTGCTTGTCGAACGCGCTTGTCAAGCAAGGCTTTGTTGGCTTGCAAGGAAGGATCTACCACGAATCCCAAATAATCTGTTTTAATAAAAGGCGTTTTCTGCAAATAGATAGAAGCGCTGTAAGCTGAAGACAGATTGCCGTTCGGATCGAGAAGTTCATCTTTGAACGCGTTGTGCACGCCACTCATAAAATCATATTTCCCTTGAATGAGTCCTTGGTATTCGGCGGACATATCTTTTGCAAAATCAATTTTAACTGCATCGAGGTAGGGAAGGCGATTGCCATGCTCGTCGAATTGAAAATAATTTTTGTTCTTATGGAAGACAAGTGCAATGTTCTCATACCAGAAAGCAAATTGGAATGGGCCGGTTCCGACCGGATGATTTCTAAACTCAGAACCGTATTTCTCAATGGCCTCATGCGGAACAACATTCGCGTATTGGGTGCATAGGAGTCCGAGGAAAGGCTCGAATTTTTCCGAGAGCACAAAAGCAATGGTAGAATCGTTACTCACTTCAATCGATTGCACTTTGTCTAATATCCATTTACCCGGTGAAGCGGTAGTTGGATCTTTCAATCGATTGAGCGAATAGGCTATATCTTGTGCGATTAGTAATCTTCCTTTACCATTTTGAAATACTTCGCTATCGTGAAAATACACGTCGTTACGCAAGGTAAAGGTGTATGTTTTTTTATCGTCGCTTACTTGCCAGGCCTTGGCAATAAGAGGAACAATTTGCATGCTGTCGTTAAGTTCTACCAATCCGTCGAACAATTGATTGGTGGCCCACATGATTTCTAAATCACGCGCGAAGGCGGGGTCGAGCGAAGTAATGCCGTTGCTTTCGTTGTAGAGAAAAACGTTTTGATTGTCTTGCTGTTTTGAAAAGCAGCCAACCAAAAGCAAACTCAGTAGTATGAAATAATTGATTTTCGCCATCGAGTCACAAAAGTAAGCAGGGGCTGCGCTATTTTTGACGTATGAGAAAATTGATGTTTTTGTTTTTCGCCTTGCCGTTGTTTTCATACGGCAAGTGTCACTCCGATTCGCTGATTTTATATAGTTATAATGTCGAGAATTTGTTCGATACGATTAACGACCCGAATAAAAACGACGAAGATTTTTTACCTAACGGGAAATTGCAATGGAACAGCGCGCGTTATTTCGACAAGTTGAATAAGATTGTTCAAGTAGTGACGAATGATGGAAAAGAATTTCCTGCAGCGGTTGGATTGATAGAAATCGAAAATGAAACGGTGTTAAAAGATTTAGTTGCTCGAATGAAATTCAAAGGGCATGCTTATTCTTACGTGTGGTATGACAGTCCAGATGAACGCGGCATAGACGTGGCTATGCTTTATGATGCCAAGCAAATGAAAATTATTTCATCTGAGAAATTACCAGTCGTTCTTAAATCAGAGACAGATCCGAACACCCGTGATATTCTGCATGTGTATGCTAAGGCCTGCGGAATGAAGCTGCATTTTTTTGTGAATCACTGGCCATCGCGCCGAGGTGGTGAAGATGTGTCTGCACCTTTCCGTGCGCAAGCAGCGGGTGTATTGAGAAGTAAGATTGATGAGTTAGTGAAGAGCGCCCCTCAGACGAATGTGATTTGCATGGGCGACTTCAATGATTTTCCTTCGAATGAAAGTGTTAAATCGGTTTTAGGAGCAGGGGTGTCGAAGGAAAGTTCGGTTTTGTTAAACATGATGTCAGACGATGAACAGAGAAAAGAGGGAAGTCATTTTTATCAGAAGGAATGGAGTATGCTCGATCAATTTATTGTGAGCTACTCTTTGTATGAAAACCACATGAATGAACATTCGGCTAAGATTGTTCGTCATCCGTATTTGATGTACACCTCTAAATCAGGAGAGCAATCACCTGCACGCACCTATGTGGGTGATTCGTGGAAGGGAGGGTACAGTGATCATTTGCCCATTCGTTTGGCAATAAAATGTAAATAGCGATTTAGAAATTGAACCACAAAAAAAGCCGACTCATTTGAGCCGGCTTTTTTAATCGATGTAAAAAGAAATTATTTCTTTTTAGCAGCCTTCTTAGGAGCAGCTTTCTTAGCAGCGGCTTTCTTAGGAGCAGCAGCTTTTTTAGGAGCAGCTTTCTTAGCAGCAGCTTTTTTAGGAGCAGCAGCTTTCTTAGCAGCAGCCTTTTTAGGAGCAGCTTTCTTAGCAGCAGCTTTTTTAGGAGCAGCTTTCTTAGCAGCAGCTTTCTTAGCAGCAGCTTTCTTAGGAGCAGCAGCTTTTTTAGCTGGAGCTTTTTTAGCAGCTTTCTTAGGAGCGGCTTTTTTAGCAGCAGCTTTCTTTGGAGCTGCTTTCTTAGCGGCCTTAGGCGCGCTTGATTTGGTTTTGGTACTCATAAAATAAACGGTTGATTATTTTCTTTTCAAAGCGTTGAAGAAACTTTTTTCTTCAACTAAAAATAGAGTGGCAACAACTTCACACTTCCATCACTTCTCACTCTGATTGTTGGTGCAGGAATTTTAATTACGTTTAAAACTCTTGCAACTTTCTTCATCCATTTTCTCCGCCACACAATCTTATTCAAATCTGCATCAAATGATAAAAAGAATTCACGCGTAGAATGAAAATTATTAACACTGTTGATGTTATTATCTGCATACAAAATTTCGTTCGCACTGTATCCAATTGAAACGCATAACCACTTCGTGAAAGATGCTCTGGGCGCGGTTTTCAGCGTTAGTGGTATATTCATCCAATACGTTTGTGCATTGTAGTCTTTCAAAAGTCGTTGTTGAAAATTCCGACCTAATGTCTCTGTTCTCAACATTGCGTATGGTGAATTTGAGTAAGAAAATTTGAGTTGAACGATTTGTTTATCGAAAAAATTTTCTTGCAATGCGAACAACATATAGCCTGAAAAATTTGCTGCCATGTCGCTCCAACTAAATCCCCATTGCGATGATCTTCCATCTAAAATTTCTATTCCAGTCATGTATAAAAATCCAGTTCCACCTAATAGAAATTTTTGTGCAGGAGTTGCTGAATGTCCCTTTGGATAGGTTCTGTAGAAGCCTTGCCCTAAAGTGTAACAGGTGAACGCATGACCAAGTTTGTCCATCTGCAACCATTCATGCGAATCATTGAACGTGTGAAATTTGCTTTGAGGAAAGTCTTTGTACCAGGCATGATTCAACGCAACTAATGAAATGCCGGTGATTGCAGTCGATGTTCCAAGCATCCATGTTCTGTTTTTTTTTATCGCAAGTGTATCAGAAGAATTATGTGCGAAAGAGAACTTAGGAATGAAGGTTATTCCTAGTGCGAACAGATATATAAAATAGGTTCTCAGGGTTAATGAATGTTCTTAGAATCTAACCACGCGTGATAGTCTTGGCTATTTCGCAAGTGTTCGCTGTACTGATCGGTATAGCGGTGTGTTCCTTTGCCACCGGGCTCTGCACACATATAGATGTAGTTCGAAGGGAAGTAATTCAGAACTGCGTCTAAGTATTTTTTCTCTACTACGAAAATCGGTGCCGGAGGTAATCCAAAATTGCGATAGGTGTTGTATGGTGAATTGTTTTTCACATGTTCATTTGTTACACGCTGAATCTGATCGCGCAATTTCAAATCGAATTTCGCTGTAGGATCTGATTCTAATTTTTTATTCATGCGAAGTCGATTCAAATACAAACCTGCTGCTTTTCGTGCGTCTTCATAATCACGTGTCTCACATTTTACAATGGATGCTAGCACGTAAATTTCATCGGGAGCTAATCCAATTTCCTTCGCTTTGTTTTTATTCTCTTCAGTCCAATAATTTGCTTGTAGCGTTTTTAGACGTGCGAAAAACTCTTCTGGTGTCGTTGACCACCAATAATCATAGGTGTCGCCCAAAATGAAAATCAATGTGCGTTGAAGGGGAAAACTGGGTATGCTGTCTGAAGATTTCTTTACTTCCGGAGCGAGGTGAGTATTTACGTAATTCATGAAGCTTGCGCTGTCACCATCGAATTGTCTTGCGTAGCGTGCTGCTAATTGTTGGGGTGTTCGAATATCATCTAATCGAAAATGAACGGGCTCTTGATCGCCACTTCTGAATTTATTAATAATCTCCCACGCAGAGAGATCGCCATTCAGTAAATACTTTCCGGGTTTAAAATCAGGGCTGCGCTTCAATGCATTGGCAAATGACCAAGCGAGTGATGGATTAGTTTGCAATGAATCAAACAAACGGGTAACAACTTCTTCTCGATTTTCATTTTTTCGAATGTAGAATTCAAAGGGGGTGGTATTGCCAGTTAGCGGTTGTTTTGCTTCGTACAAGGCGAATCCAAATAGTCCTGCAACTAGTAAGAAAAGGATGCCTATATATATAAGGTATTTTTTCATCTTAGAACGAATATATAAATTGAGCTACTTCACGGTTCATACAAACGGTATTTGCGAGTCGTATAAAATTACATTTTTCAAATAGACGAAGCGAAGACTCATTGCTGAGGTCAACGAGTGCTTGATCTGTTTTTACCTCTTTGTCTTTCCTCAATTGTTCGAGAACAAGATGTATGGCTTGGCTTCCAATGCCTTTATTATGGTCCTCTTTTTTTGGAATAAGAATGCCTATGCCAATTTGCTGGGTATCGAAATTTAGATTGAACACATCAATGACCCCCGCTTCTACGAGATTGTTGAAAATGACCCAACGTTGCTGCTTATGTACACGATAGTCTTTTGAAGGGAAAAAGAAATCTTCGATTTCTTTTTTTGAAAAAGGGCCCGGATGCTCGTTGATATACCAATATTCCTGCAGGTTTTCCAACCAATGGATGTAAGTAATGTTTTTACGTAAAACGGGTCGAATTTCAGTCATAATGGCTACGATGCATCAAAAATAGTGAATTGCTTTTGCATGATTCGCTAGTAGGTCGTTTCTTTGTTTATATGAAATTGACCTCCGTTTTCTATTTGTTGGCCGTTTTAGTGGCGTTATCCTTTGGCAGTTGTAGTATCAATAAGAACATTATGTTCCGAACCGATACCGAATACACATTCGATAAACCAGATTTCGATTCAACAAACACACAATATAAATTGGCTCCGAATGACTACCTCTCTATCCACGTGTTCAGTGGAAAGGGTGCGATGGTTTTCGATTATTCGACTTCGAGTGTTGACCGTATGCCGTTGTATATGGGATTCGATTTGTACTACGTTGTTCGTCCCGATGGTACAGTTGATTTACCAATTATAGGAGTTGTAACAATTGCAGGAAAGACAATTCCAGAAGCACAAGATTTCCTGGCTTCGATGTACACGAATTACGTTAATCCGTTTGTCATTTTGAAAGTGTTGAACCGTCGTTGTATGGTATTTACAGGGGAAGGAAGTATAGGAACGGTTGTGCCTCTTCTTAATCCGAATATCTCGCTGATAGAAGCCATTGCTCTTGCAGGTGGAATCCAAGAACGCGGAAATGCTGCAAAAATCAAGTTGATTCGTCGCGTTGGAGATAAAGATTATGTCTATCGCATTAACCTGCGAACCATCGAAGGAATTCAAGATGCTCGAACCGTTGTTCAAGCGGGTGATATTATTTACGTTGAACCGGTACCACAATTGGCCAACGAATTCGTTCGTGATATTGCGCCTATTGTAAGCTTGGTGTCTTCAACCTTAGTCTTGTATTTTGTTGTTACGAATTAAACTATGAAGGTCGAATCAACGTCGTTCCGAAATGTCTTCGTCATTGAAATGCCCGTGTTCAGCGATGAGCGAGGGAGCTTCATGGAAACATTTCGCGAAGCCGATTTTCGTGTTAAAACAGGACTGAATATTTCCTTCGTACAAGACAACGAAAGTATTTCTGCTCGTGGCGTATTGCGTGGACTACACGCTCAAATTCCTCCCAAGTCGCAAGCTAAATTGGTTCGTGTTTCTCAAGGCAGTATTCTAGATGTAGTGGTAGATCTTCGTAGTTCTGAGCCTACGTTTGGACAGTACTTCTCGATAGAATTGAAGCAGGGCGATGGAAAACTGTTATTTGTCCCGGAAGGATTCGCTCACGGCTTTCAAGCGTTAGAAGACAACACGGTGGTGCAATATAAATGCAGCAATTATTACCATGCCGATTCGGAAATTTGTCTTAATGCACGTTCGTCTGACCTTGCTATTGAATGGCCGATTGCCAATGATTTGCGCTCGGCAAAGGATGTGATTGGGAAATCACTTTCTGAGTTAAAGGGAATCTTTTTTTAGTGACGAAGGTGAAAGGCCGCTGAAGCAAATCGTTTGGTTTGTTTTCCTTCTATTTCTTCCGATAACACACTCGCTTTCGCGCACGCTGTTTCAGCAACTTCTTCCATGGTTCTAATTCTGCCATAGGGTATTTGTGCAGACTTCCATTCCAATTCTAAAGCGTTGAAGTGGTATGTTGAAATACGTTCTTGCAATTGAGCTGCTAGCTCGGTGCGATGTTCAACGCGGGCGGCATTGGTGGCGAACCGCTCGTCATTTGCCATTTCTTCTTTATTTAAACTGCGACATAACTTTCTGAACTGGTCATTGCTTCCAATGGCAAGCACCACCATTTTTTCGTCATTCGTCTGAAACTGCTCTCCATAGGGAGCTATGTTCGGATGCAATGAACCCATGCGCTGCGGATTTTTTCCGGTCATCAGATAGTAGCTGCCTTGGTTCATTAGTGAAGCCAATGCTGCTTTTTCCAACGAGACGTTTACGACACTTCCGCCTTTACCTTTTTCTCGTTCAAGCAATGCACATAGTATTCCTTCCTTCAATTGGTGTGATGCCAACACATCAATCAAGGCCACAGGCATTTTCGTTGGAGGTGAATCGGGCTGTCCGTTCATGTACATAAAACCAGATTCTGCTTGTAGTACCACGTCGAAGGCTACACGTTCCACATCGAATTCGAATCCGGAAATTTTCCCGTGAATGAGCGACGGAAATTGGGCTCTTAAAAAATCATCTTGCAGTCCTAGCTTCTCTGCGTCGCCATGTTTGAAATTGCTCAGGAAGATATCGGCATCGGCCAATTCTGCTAATAATTCGGCGTGGTGCGAAGGCTGTGTTAAATCGCGCAGACGCACTTCTTTTTTGTAATTCACCGCGCAATAATAAGAGGCCAAACTTGATTTGTCTTCAGCAGGTGTATGCCACGTGCGAATGACGTCGCCATTGGTTTTGCTGTTTTCAAATTTGATGACACGTGCGCCTAATTCAGAGAAGAAGGTTCCTGCTTGGGGTCCCGCCAAAACAGAGGCGCATTCAACAACTTTCAATCCTTCAAACAATTTCATTGCACGAAGGTATTGCAATTCATCTATTCGTTGTTCAAGGCTGTTTTGTATGTGAGCAAACAACGCTCGCGAGCTTCTTTGTGGTCAACGATTGGCGCAGGGTACGAGGGAGTGTTCACTTCTGGTACCCAGTGTTTTATATACCGTAATTCTTTATCGAATTTTTCGGTTTGTGAAGCCGGATTAAATATTCTGAAATAGGGTGCTGCATCACATCCGCTGCCCGCTGCCCATTGCCATCCGCCAACATTACTAGCTAAATCAAAATCTAATAATTTGTCTGCGAAATAACGTTCACCCCAGCGCCAATCAATTAAAAGGTGCTTGGTTAAGAAGCTGGCGACAATCATACGTACGCGGTTGTGCATATGTCCGGTCTGATTCAATTCACGCATGCCTGCATCTACAATTGGATAGCCCGTTGTTCCTTCACACCACCGCTTAAATTCTACTTCGTTGTTCCGCCAAAGTATTCGGTCGTACTGTGGTTTGAAAGCTTCATTTACACTGTGCGGAAAGTGAAACAATATCATTTGGTAGAAATCACGCCAAATAAGTTCATTCAACCAGGTTTCATTATTGGCTAACGCGAACGCTACACAAGACCGTATGCTCACGGTTCCGAACCGCAGGTGAACACTCAGTTTTGTGGTTCCTTGAATGCTTGGTATGTCGCGGGTTTGGTGATAGTTCTTAATGATTTGCGCATCAAGTTTATTCGCTGGGAAATCATGTTTGAATCCGCTAAATCCCATTTCCTTCAGTGAAATCAAGTCTTGTTTGCTGGTGCGAATGCAATGCGATAAGAGCGACTCTGAGTTCGCGATAGCTAATCCGGATTGCTGCAAGAGAAGCTTCCATTTTCGACTGTAAGGAGTAAATACCGTATAAGGTTTGCCATCGTCTTTTAGGACTTCGTTCTTTTCGAAAATGACGTGGTCTTTCTTTCCGGTAAATGCAATTCCCTTTGAAGTTAGAAAATCATAAACCGCTTTGTCGCGTTCGTGGGCATAGGGTTCGTAATCGCGATTGGTGAAAACTTGCTGCACATCGTATTGCTCGGTAAGTTGCTGATAAACCTCAAGCGGAGTGCCGTAGTAGACAAACAGGCTGCTGCCTGCGATTTCATAGGCAGCCTTTAATTTTTCAATCGATTCGTAAATGAATGTGACACGTGCATCGTCTTTAGAGAGATGAGTAAGAATATTTTTATCGAAAATGAAAATGGGTAATACCGAAAATCCTGAATTCAATGCAGCAGCTAGTGCGGTGTTGTCTTCCACACGTAAATCGCGACGATGCCAATGTATAACGACTTTAGTTTTTTCCATACAAGTGATTCAATGCGGCATGTAACAAAGGATAGGTGAAGACGAATCCACTGGCCTTTAATTTTGCGTTGTTTATGTTTTGGTCGTCTAACACCAAACAGGCTTGCTCACCTAAAACAAGTTTCAAGATAAAAGCGGGTACTGCAGGTAAAAAGAAAGGAGATTTTAACACCTTCGCAAGTGTTCGAGCGAATACCTTTTGTGACACCACTTCGTCGGCGCACACGTTATAGACTCCTTTCATTTGCGTGTTGGTTATGGCGTAATCTGTTGCATTCACTAAGTCAGTGATATGCACCCATGAAACGTGCTGCTTGCCGGTGGCCAGTGGAGAAGCAATTCCCCATCGGGTTAATTTCACCATAGGTTCAAGCGCTCCGCCTTCATTGCTGAGCACCGTGCTAATGCGAAACGTTACCTTCCGTAGGTTTTCCGGCAGAACATCTTCCGCTGTTTGTTCCCATTGCGAGGTGATAGTTCCTAAAAACGAGTGAGCGTTCGGTGAGTGTTCATCTTGAGGTTCTGGTGAGCTGGCGTAGTAACCAATGGCCGAGGCTTGAATGAATACCGATGGCTGGTGATGTAGCGATGCTACTATCTTGCCTAAGGTTTGCGTGCTTGAAATACGGCTATTTAACAACGATTGTTTATGAGCATGACTCCAACGTTTAGCGACACTGCTTCCTGCTAAATTGATAATGGCATCGAATTGCTCATCAGCAGAAACGGCATGTGTCAACTGACTTGGATTCCAAGAAATATAGCTTAGGCGTTCCTGGTTCACGTACTTCGAACTGGTGGTAAGAATTACCACGTCATGTCCATGTTCTAAGAAATGTGCAGTGAGCGCTTTTCCAACTAATCCAGTACCACCAGCAATCAGAATCTTCATATGACTTGGAAACAATTTCTTTCGAAATTAGTTCGTTTCCAAGCGCTGTTTTTCATTGAGGTCGAAATAAATTCCTTTCTTGCTCAACAACTCTTCGTGCGTTCCTACTTCTTCGATGCGTCCTTCATTCAAGACATAAATACGATCGGCATGGTGAATACTGCTGATACGATGAGAGATAATGATATTTGTTTTTCCTCCTCGTTCACGCTTTAATGCGCTAACAATGCGTTCGTCGGTTTGGGTGTCAACGGCAGATAAGCAATCGTCAAGTAACAATACATCTGGATTACCAATGATAGCACGAGCAATACTCAAACGCTGTTTTTGTCCACCGCTTAAATTGATACCTCTTTCTCCTAACATCGTTTGGTACTTGAGTTCAAACGATTGAATAGTGTTATCTAAATCTGCAATGTGTGCTGCTTTTTCAATCTCTTCACGTGTGGCGTCTTCCTTTCCGAAGCGAATGTTATTTTCAATGGTGTCAGAAAATAAAAAGACATCCTGTGGTACTACGCGGAAGTGCTTTCTATAATCGGAAGTGTCAATGCTGTTCAATTCGAATTCGTTGATAGATACGTGTCCTTCGCTGGGGGTGTAAGCTTTAAGCATGAGCTGCATCAAACTTGACTTACCCGAACCGGTATGTCCGATGAAGGCAATGGTCTCACCTTGATGAACTTCGAAGCTAATGTTTCGCAAGGCCGTAATGCCTGTTTCAGGATAGGTAAAGGTGACGTTGTCGAATTTGATTTTTTCGAATGTGGTGAGTTTGTTTTCTCCCGATGGTATTTCAGATTCTTGATTCAAGAAAGCTAAAATGCGCTTCATGCTGGCTTCGGCTTTTAACACCAAACTGGTTACCCATCCAACACTTGCAAACGGCCATGTAAGCAGGTTTACGTAAAATACAAACTGTACAATAACACCGAAACTGATGTTGCCTGCGGCAACTTCGCGCGCTCCGATATATAGAGTAAGCATCGTGGAAAGTCCAACCAACAGTCCAATAACAGGCATGAACAACGAATCGGTTTTAACCAATCGCAACTGGTCGTGGCGGTAATCGGTGCTTTGTTTAGCAAAGAATCTGTCGAAGTGTTTTTCCAATCCAAATCCTTTCAATACACGAATGCCACTCATGCTTTCTTGCACGGTAGTAGATAAATTACTTTGTTGTTTTTGAACTTGCTCAGTGCGCTTGTTTATTCTTCTGCTTACGATGAATATGGCAATCATCATGAATGGCATGGGAAGTAAGGTGTAGAACGTCAGTATAGGACTAATCTTAAACATGACTCCAATACACAAGGCACAGAGCACAATCAAATTCATGGTGTACATGATGGCAGGGCCTATGTACATACGCACGCGTCCGACGTCTTCACTGATTCGATTCATTAAATCGCCGGTCCTGTTTATCTTGTAAAAACTAACGTCGAGGTTTTGGTAATGACTGTAAATCTGATTTTTCAAATCGTATTCCATCCAACGCGACATGACAATAATGGTTTGGCGTTGGTAAAAAAGAAACAATCCCTTAATAAGATAAAAGAACAAGTACAGGGCGCCAATAAGCAAGGCTATCTTCATGACCCACCAACCAAACGACGAATCCGTAGCATTGGGTGAATCAGAAATAAGGTGTAGGTTCTCTTTCACCCAACGAATGGTGTTGGGCAATTCAATGCTTTGTTCTGTTCCTTGAGCGTACTTCAGTGCGTTGGTTAAAAAGTCAACACCTTCTCCAACAACAATGGGAGCGTAAACATTAAACGCATTGGAAAGCGCTATAAATAAAAATCCCATGAATACACGTCCACGGTATTTCCAGAAAAGCGAGTTTAGTTTGAGTAGTGATTTCACAATTTAAAATTCAAAGTTCCAGGTCACACTTGGAAGAATTGGAAACAGACTAACTTGTTTCGCTTGAATGGTGTATCCGGATGATGTTGCCTCGGTAGCAAAATAAATGAAATACGGATTCATGCGATTGTACACGTTATATACACTGAAATTCCAACTGCTTCTTGTTTTCTTCTTTACCTCAATGACCGTTTCAGTTAATGGATCATATTGCTTTTTGGTTGCTCGTGCCTTCACGTTCACACTTACATCGGCACGGTGGTAAGGGGCCATGCGGTAACTGTTTCTCGAGCCATAAATATCAACTACATTACCTTCAAAGAAATAGCGTGCAACGGGCAAGGTTACGGCATTTCCAGTGGCGTACACGAAGACAAATCCGAAATCGACACGTTCATTCAAGGAATAAGTTAGCACGAAATTACCATCGTGTCTGCGGTCCCAGCGTGAAGGGAAGGGATTGCCATTGTTGATGGCATTGAACACACGCATGGTCTTCGAATAGGTATAACCTATCCAACCAGAAAGGTCACCAAAGCGTTTCTTCAAGAAAAACTCTGCGCCATAGCTGTAGCCGCGTCCAAATACCAACAGGTTGTCAATATTATCCCCGACAGTCTGATCAGGTGATGCGCCTTCTTTGTATTCGCTCTGGTTGCGCATGTCTTTGTAGTAACACTCCACGCTGGCTTCCCACTTGTCGTCGAATAGATTTCTGAAATAACCTACTGCTGCTTGTGAGGCCACTTGCGGACGAAGCACGTCGGTGCTTGGCAACCACACATCGGTTGGCAATGAAGAAGGCGAGAGAGAAGTTAAATGAATGAACTGCATGTTGCGGGTCAATCCCATTTTAATACTCGAATTCTTATCAATTGCAAATCGAACATTAATGCGTGGTTCATATCCCAAGTAGTCTTTCACCTTGGCACCTTTGTCATAGGTTATTGCGGTAGTTTGCGCTGGTCCGCCAATAACCGAAGTATTGTCTAAATGCACGTATCGGGTAAAAGGACCCACGTGCATGAAGTAAGGAATGCGCAGTCCGGCATTGATTTTCCAACGTTCGTTCAAGTCGAATTCATCCTGAAAATACACCGCTGTTTCGTGCGAATACAATTTCACTTGTTCGCCCAAATCGAAACTTACATCGCCACTGGAAGCACTGGTATTATTCGGAGTGAACTTGTGGAAGGTATAATCCACTCCCCATTTCATTTTATGCAAATTGTTGGGGAAAAAACTCCATTGCACTTTCGCTCCGTAATCTCGAATGCCACTTTTCATTGCAAACGAAAACGCGTCTTGTTTTGCAGCAAACTGAAATTGATAATCGGTAAACGTTAATATCGCATTCCAGAAAATACGTTCGCTGGCACTGCGCTTCCATCTTAGGGTTGCGGTGCTATTGCCCCAAGGAATGCTGGCTGAAAATCCGGCCGATTTCGAAGAAAATGCAAACACATCACGACCGAAATAGCCACTCACAAACAACTGGTCTTTATTGGAAAGACGATAATTGAATTTCGCATTCAAGTCATAAAAGTGATAGCCCGTTCCACCAAATCCGGGTTTGTTTTTCGTAAAGGGTTTTAACAAGACGTCGATGTAGGTTCTTCTTGCTGAAATAATGAATGAGGACGTGTCCTTTTTAATGGGACCTTCTACGGTAAATCGACTAGCAATCGTTCCAATACCACCTTGGGCATGAAAACTCTTACTATTTCCTTCCTTCAAATTAATATCTAACACCGAACTCAATCGGCCACCATACGAGGCGGGCATTCCTCCCTTCGTTAATTCAATACTTTTTACCGCATCGGCATTGAACACCGAAAAGAATCCGAATAAATGCGAAGCATTGTAAACAGGCGCATTGTCAAGTAATATCAAGTTCTGATCGGCACCTCCACCACGAACGTAAAATCCGGCATTCCCTTCCCCCGAACTTTGTACACCTGGAAGTAGGGTAATGGTTTTTAGAATATCAACCTCCCCAAAAATCACGGGTATCTTCTTAATCTGATCAATGGGTAAATCAATCTTTCCCATCTCGGTGCTGTTCACATTCGATTTGCGTGTTCCTTCAACAACCACAGGACCAAATTCCATTGAAATGGGCGCTAGCTCTAAGTCAATTCGACGATGCTGCGTCAAATTCACCTCTATGGTTTTCGTTTCATATCCTATGTAACGGAATTCAACGGTGTATTTTCCTTTAGGAAGAGAAAGGCTGTAATTGCCATAGGTATTGGTAAGGGCACCATAGGTTGTGCCTTGCGCCTGAACCACTGCCCCAATAAGACTCTCGCCATTCTTTGCATCACGAATTTCTCCGCTTAGCACAAAGTTCTGCGCATATCCATGAACACCCAAGAGGCAAAAAACAAGGAAAATAAAAGCGTGACGTTGCATAAAAAAAAGCTGGCGCAAAGGTAGAGCTTTGGTAGAGTAAGGAACATCTTTTTTTAGAAAATGTTCAATACCTACCTTTGCAAGAATGTTGCGATTTCTATTCTCATTTTTATTTCTTTCTTTTTCGACTGTTTGGTGCGCTGCACAAGGCACTTCAGCGTATCCGCATGCTAAAATTCACCGCGAACTTTATGCCGTGCATGTCAATACACCCCCTAAACTCGACGGGTTGATGAACGACTCGGTTTGGGCATTGGCGCAACCTACCGATGAGATGTTCGGCAACCAGCCTTATCCCGGTAAGCCTCATTCCTTCAACACCGAAATTCGCGTGGTGTACACCCATGAGGCGGTTTACTTGGGATTCTATGCCTTCGACCCACATCCTGATAGCCTCTTGCAACAGCTGACAGGTCGCGACGGTGACGGAAATTCCGACTACGTGGGCTTTACCTTGAATTGTTATCAAAACGGACTTACAGCTTACACCTTCGCGGTTTCTCCGCGTGGCGAGCAATACGATGCCCGCGTTACGGTTATGGGAGAAGATGTGAGTTGGAATGCGGTATGGGACTGTAAAACAAAAGTTGTAGAGAACGGATGGATAGCGGAGTTTAAGATTCCATACGCGGCTTTGCGATTTCCTAATCAAGAAGTGCAAACATGGGGATTCAATGCTATGCGCGAAATCCGTCGGTACCGCGAGCAAGCGTTCTGGAACTTCCTCGATCCAGCAGGACCAAATTACCTCGCTCAATTAGGAACGCTCAAGGGTATTGAAGGTATTAAACCGCCCAAACGAATCTTTTTCTATCCGTATTTATCGGGCTATTCCCTCACCAGCAAGGCCAACGGAAATTCGTTCGCGTACAACGCAGGGATGGATATGAAAATCGGACTCAACGAGGCCTATACCCTCGATGCAACCTTGATTCCCGATTTCGGACAAACCATTTCCGACCAATTAATTTTAAATCTAACGCCCTACGAAATTCAATACCAAGAGAACCGTCAATTTTTTAATGAGGGAACGGAATTGTTCGCGCGGGGCGGACTGTTCTACTCACGACGCATCGGTGGAACCCCCATTGGTGCTTATGATCTTGGCGCCTTAGTCGATTCCAATGAAACAGTTACCGCCAATCCCGGTCAAACCCACTTGCTGAATGCAACAAAAATTACAGGTAGAAATCAGAAAGGACTAGCCGTGGCAGTTATCAACGCTATCACCGGTCCGGTAAGCGCAACCATCAAAAACAACGAGTCGGGTGAAGAGCGCAAAGTGGTTACCGATCCGCTTACCAATTACAATGTCTTGGTCCTTGACCAAAACCTAAAGAATAAAAGTTACATCACACTTACCAATACCAACGTTACACGTGAAGGAAATCTCTACGATGCCAATGTAACAGGCTTGCAAACGCGATTGCAGAATAAGAAAAACTCCTATGCAGTCACACTCAATGGGGCATATAGCAATAAAAGAGGCAAGACCTTTTTAGGGTATGATTTAACTGACAAGCGCGGATACCAATACAGCGCTGAAGTAGGGAAGGTGAGTGGTAACTTCACATGGGCGGCTTCGCAATCGGTTATGACCAATACTTTCGATCCCAATGATCTCGGATTTCTAGCAGCCAACAACGATGTGAACTACGCAGCTTCGCTGGCTTACACCATTTATAAACCGTTCTGGAAAGTGAATAAGGCGTGGGCATCGTTAGATATGTGGCGAAATTATTTATACGCTCCCAACGCATTTAAAGGCAACTTCATCAACGCAGAAATTGGCGCTATAACCAAGAAATTCTTGTATTGGAGTATAAGTGCAAATGGAAATCCTACGAACGGTTACGATTATTTCGAACCCCGCGTCGATGGCTTGAAATTTCGCACGTTCAAATTCTATTCAGTGGGTTCGTATTGGAGCTCAGATTACCGCAAGCGTTTGGCGATTGATTTCGGAACGGGATACGGACAGTATGAAAACAAGGGACAGACTATTTTCAATTGGCGCATTTCACCACGCTTCCGTTTGAATGATAAATGGATGTTTGTTTACGTCTATAGCTCTCAGAACCGCTTCAACGACCGAGGATTCGCAACGTTCAGCAACGGTGAACCCATTTTCGGAAGACGCGATAACATCTCGCATACCAATGTCCTCACGGTTACGTTCGCGTTCAATCCAGTAAACAGCATGAACGTGCGATTCCGTCATTATTGGGGCTATTCGAAGTACTATGAGTTCTATTCACTGAATGCAGATGGTACCCTCGGACAAACCACTTACAACGGATACAATGCAGAAACCAACGACTATAGCTTGGCTAACCGCAGCTTCAATAGTTTTACCGTCGATTTCTTTTACCGCTGGATTTTCAGACCTGGCTCTGAAATGATTTTCGCATGGAAATACGCCATCGTCAACGAGAACAAATTGGTGGCTCCTACCTTGGCCCAGGATATTTCTCAAACCTTCGAAATGCCCTATACCAACTCGGTTTCCCTTCGATTGGTGTACTTCCTAGATTACCGCATGCTCACCAAAAACAAGGGTGAAGGGGTTTATAAATACCAATAAAGCCGTAAATTAACCGTTACTATGCAACCCTTTTTTTATCGCAAGGGTCTTTAGCTATAGATGACTGAAAAAGAGCTCATAGACGGATGTATCAGCGGCGATTCGCTCGCTCAACGCCACCTATACAAGCGTTTTTCTTCATTGGTTTACGGTATCTGTATGCGCTACGCCAAGAATAAAATGGAGGCGGAAGATGTCATGCAGGAAGCGTTTATTAAGATTTTTAGATACCTCAAAGATTTTTCCGGACAAGGAAGCTTCGAAGGGTGGGTGAGAAGAGTAGCCGTTAACACTGCTATTACCAACTACCGCAAAAATCTAAAGACCCGCTACGAAGACGAAGTCGACGAGCGAACCAATAACGATTATACCGTAGTTGATTACGATGTGGAATATACCATGGAAGAACTGCTCTCGTGTGTGCAGAAATTACCAGACGGATATAGAACTGTATTCAACTTATATGTAGTAGAAGGATTTAAACACAAAGAAATATCGGAAATGTTGGGCATTGATACCAATACCTCAAAGTCACAACTTTCCAGAGCAAAGGCGCAATTGCAAAAGGCCTTGCTAGCAAAAAGTGGAATTAAACAAGAAGTGTGAAGCGTATGAATAATTTGTTTGATAAAATTGGAAGCGACCTGAAGAGCTTTTCTCCAGAGGCACCTGCCTACATGGAAGAACGTATTCAAAAAGCCGTGATGAGTCAAAAATCGAAAATGCGATTTTGGTTCAGCTTAAATGCGGTATTGCTGCTGATAGGAATTACTGCGGTAAGTGTGTACTGTATCAACCAGGACAATCCTTCAGTTGTTGCCCAAGCAGCCGTAACAAATCAACCATCGGCGCAGCCGATGGTTCAAGAAGCCGCAGTTGCCCAATCCCTACCCGCAGCAGTAGCTGCTGCTCCGGTTGCTAAGAATGCATCAGGCAACTTATCGGCACAGGCTGCTGTCACTACTCCGGTAATTAAGGAGACATGCGTCGGCACACCTGAAACGGTAGAAACAACGGCTTCAAATGCAAGCACCGAAAACACAGTGCAAGTTCAAGAAGTAAGTAACGTGAAAGAAGAAGTGATTAAATCAGAAGAAGTGCCTGCTAAAAAACGTCGCAGTTTACCTATTACTAGGTTACATAATGTGAAATAATGCGAGGGTTAATTTTGTTTGTTATTGGTGTGGTAATAGCTCAAGGTTCTTGGGCTATTACTGCTTTAGATACCCTCATCATCGATGGCGAACAAGTGTATATAGAACCTTCCGACAAGGAAGTAGATCAGAAGTACATTTCAAACATGGCCTTAGATCGCCGCCGTCCATTACCCGAGGTGAAATGGGGTATGGATGTCCATGTCGGCGCACCATACCTAGCAACCAGTTTACTTTATAACGAATCGGCGAACTGGCAAACCCTTGCTCAGTTTTCGAATAACTCACCCACCCAACGTTTCGGTTTTCAATACGGTGTTCATGCCTTTGTTCCCTTAAGCCAGTTTGTTCCTATTGAAACGGTAGATATCCAACTCGCTGCAGGAGCCGATTACGCAACCAGCAGCTTCGATGTGTTCAGTACGCAAATCGATACGAGTTTGTCCACGCTGTCTTTTATTTCACAAGACCACGGCATCAAACAGATTTACCTCGTGGAAATACAACCGGGGGTATTTGAAACAGACACATTGAATTTGAATTTGCTATCGCGAACCGCTAACGTGAAATGTTTGAGCATTCCTATTTACGCTCGGTTCTACATCAATAATTTCACAACGAAGAATCGGTTTCGCGGCTATATGAGTCTGGGTGCTGTGCACCGTTCGTATCAATTGGTGTTTCATGAACGCGATGAAGAGATACTGCTTATGCGTGCCAGCGGCGAATCGCTTGTCGCTTATACCCCTAATGCACAACTGAAATTTTGGTCGCCCATGTTAGCCTTGGGACTGGAATACAAAATGAAGAATTTAGGAATGCTGTTCGCTCAATTCAATACGAATGGAGCGCCGGTCAATAAAAACATATCAAACAATGCGTTCACTTTTAAACAAAAGGGGACACAATGGGTAGTAGGATTGCGATTTAATTTTTAACTTGTAGTATGAAATCTCTGGCAATGAAATTCTTAGGACTAACATCAGCGCTACTTACGGCTTCTGTTTCTCAGGCGCAAATTGAAAACGGTAGCTTTGAGTTGAACTACGCCATTCCATCTCATTTGGGTGAATACCATTTGGTGAAGGCGTGGAACAACGCAGGAAGTAATTTACCCAGTGTAGATTACTACTATCGCACCGCTGCCGAAGCCTGCAATTGGCCAGAGACGCCCTACGCTATGGTAGAAGCGAAGAATGGCAATGCTATGGTAGGATTGGCATTAACCGGTAAAAGTCAAGAGAACGAGCGCGCTTATTTGCAGACCAAATTTACCGAGCCCTTGGTGGTAGGCGATCGCTACCGCATTCGTTTGTTTATTACCAATGGCGTGCCTACAGAGGTTTCTACAGCGGGATTAGCGACAAGTGACTTGGGCTTTTATTTTTCTCAATCGGCTTTATCGCAAAATTTAAATTTTCCGTTGGTAGCACAACCACAGTACAAAATTGCTGAAGTGGTGTACAGTGAAGACTGGAAGCAAATTGATTTTGAAATTATGCCTACGGAACCCTTCAACTACTTAACCATTGGTGTCTTTGGGCCAGATCCAGGAAAGACCATAGAGCAGCACGCGGGTCATTCACCTGAAGTGGCGTACTACTTCTTCGATCAATTTACAATTACTCATTTCAACAATGATTTAATTCCAGACGATCAGGTGTCAGACAAAGGAGAGCCCATCAAACCTGCAACAGAAGTGTTTATTCCCAATAGTTTTTCTCCGAATGGCGATGGAAAGAATGATATTTTTCAGCCTGAAATGAATGGTGCAACATTAACGAATTTGTCGATTTACAGCCGTTGGGGCGAACTTATTTATTCTTCTAAAGGCACAGGAGCTTACTGGGACGGATCAGACGGTAAATCACAAGTCCCAATGGGTACTTACTATTGGAAGATGGAATACAGCGTTTTCGAAAAAGGAACAACCAACTACAAAAACCAAGAAGGTTTCGTGACGTTGATTCGGTAAATTCCTTCGGCAATCGCTCCTCGCTTAGTAAAAGCATTTCATGCTAACTTCGCCCCATGAACACGATTTGTGAATTGCCTCTTTCGCCCGCGCCCCTCGTTCTCGATTATTTGCTAAACAGCAGCAATACCGCCTCATTTGTCAATGGTAGCTATAGCCCTCAAGATCTCCTAAATCGCGCAAAAGAAAAGTCATTCACCCAAGAGCAACGCAACCTTTTAACGCGTGTTCTTACTAAGCAAAACCAACAGGCTAGCGAAGCCAGCAAAGCTCAAATCGCGTCCTTGTCCCAGGCAAATACCTTTTCGGTAGTTACCGGACACCAGTTGTGCGCGGCAGGCGGACCGCTCTTCCTGTTTCATAAACTACTCTCAACCATTCGCGTCTGCGAAGAGCTTAATGCATCGCAATCAGAATTTCACTTCGTTCCCATCTATTGGATGGCCACGGAAGATCACGATATCGCTGAAATCAATCACTTTTTCTGGGGCGATTTAAAATACCACCTCACAGAAGATTACGCAGGTGCTGCAGGATTTCTGCCTACAACCAGCATGCAACACTTGCTTGCCAATGAGCTCAACGAAAAGTTTCGCAGAAAAGAAGTGCAGGCCTTCTTTCAAAAACACTATGCCCACGCAACGTTTCACGAAGCTACTCGCGGTTGGGTAAACGAACTGTTTGGCGCACGCGGACTAGTGGTTGTCGATGGTAACAACCATGAATTAAAAGCATCTTTCGCTCCCATTATGGCACGCGAAATCACCGAGCAATTTGTGCATAGAACGGTGAACCATACCAATCACTTATTGCATCAAGCAGGTTATGAAACAGCGGTAACTCCAAGAGAACTGAACTTGTTCTACCTGCACGAAAATAAACGCGTCCGATTGGTTAAAGAAAACAATCACGTGCGTGCCCTCGATGGTTCTTACGAAGGTGGTGTGGCTGAAACCCTCGATCACCTCAACGCGCATCCCGAACGCTTTTCTCCTAACGTTTTGCTTCGTCCGGTGTATGAAGAATTTATTTTACCATCCGTTTGCTACATCGGTGGCCCCGGTGAATTGGCTTATTGGATGCAATTGAAAGCAACCTTCGAAACCGCTGAAGTGCCTATGCCGGCGCTTATGCATCGCTTCTCAGCACTTTGGCTTAAGCCAAAAGATGTGGAGACAATGAAGAAGAATGACTTGCCGTTAGAAGCTTTTCAGCATACTGCAGAGGACGCAAAAAAAGAGATTATTGCCAAACTAGCACCGCGCGAAACGCAACACGAACGCAACGTGAACAGTCAACTCTTTGAATCACTTCGTCACTATGCCAAGTCGTTCGATGATACCTTAATTCCCTTCCTCAACGCCGAAGAAAAACGTCAACAAGACCAATGGAAAGCCATTGAAGGAAAGTTCAAAAAATCATTGAAGCAAAAAGAAGAGGTGCGACTCAATCAGATTGAAAAAGTATTTCAGTTTGCACGCCCTGAGAATCAACCTCAAGAGCGTATTCACTCGCTTATGTATGCGCTGGAAATTTTCGGATTCGATGCGTTGCTATCGGTCTGGGATAAGGAAGATCCGTTCACCCCAGCTTGGCGTATCATGGAAATTGCTCCAAGTACATTTGCAGAATAAGGGCTGCACTGACTTTGTCTAAATTTTCTTTTTTCTGACGGTCACTTTTTTTCATCCCGCCTAAAAACAAGGCTTCGGCTGCTCGTGCACTGGTGCCGCGTTCGTCAATGCGAACCAATTCTACATTCGGAAAGGTCTTCGTTAACCAGGTAGCAAAAGAATTTTGTTTTTCTGTGATCGGTGCGTCGGTGCCATCGGCATATTTCGCTTCGCCTAAAACCAAGGTGGTAATTTTTTCTTTTTCCACCAATTTCTTCAAATGGTCTTTTAAAATCGCTGTGGGAACCGTCTCTAACGGAGAGGCTATGATGCGCAACGAATCGGTAATCGCCAAGCCGGTTCGTTTTTCACCATAATCAATTCCCAAGGCTTTTCCCATGTTTAGTATTTTTGACGAAAATAGAACAAAGCATGTTGCAGTACAAAGATCTTATTGAATCCACCTGGGAGAACCGCGAGTTGTTGAAAGAGCAAAGCACCAAAGACGCTATCGCTGCCATCATTGAAGCCCTAGACAAAGGGAAATTGCGAGTGGCAGAACCGCTTGAAAACGGCAGCTGGCAAGTGAATGAGTGGGTGAAGAAGGCTGTGATTTTGTACTTCCCCATACGTCAAATGCAAACCATTGAAGTGGGGCCTTTTGAATTTCATGATAAAATGGAATTGAAACGCGACTATGCCAGTCAAGGTGTACGTGTTGTCCCGCACGCTATTGCACGCTACGGCGCACACCTCGAGTCGGGTGTTATTCTAATGCCTTCTTACGTAAACATTGGCGCATACGTGGGCAGCGGAACCATGGTCGATACCTGGGCTACTGTGGGCTCGTGCGCACAAATAGGTAAGAACGTTCACCTCAGCGGTGGCGCTGGAATTGGCGGTGTATTAGAACCTGTGCAAGCGTCGCCGGTTATTGTGGAAGACGACTGCTTTATTGGTTCGCGATGCATTGTGGTAGAAGGCGTTCATGTTCGTAAGCAAGCCGTTTTAGGCGCGAATGTGGTTCTAACGAAATCAACCAAGATTATTGATGTTACAGGCCCCGAGCCAAAGACCTATATTGGTGAAGTGCCAGAGCGTTCGGTAGTGATTCCGGGCTCGTACAAAAAAGAATTTCCTTCAGGAGAGTTCTATGTCCCTTGTGCGTTAATCATTGGACAGCGCAAGCCAAGTACCGATTTAAAAACTTCCCTTAACGACGCCCTTCGTGAATACGATGTGGCTGTCTAATTCATTGCTACGTTGAGAATCCTCGTTATTCAAACCGCGTTCATTGGCGATGTTGTGTTGGCCACAGCACTGGTCGAGTCATTGGCACTTGCGCATCCTACGCAATTAGATGTACTCGTGCGTAAGGGCAATGAATCACTGTTTGAAAACAATCCGCATGTCAATCAGGTGTTGATTTGGGACAAGCAAAATGGAAAATTTAAAAATCTGTTTTCACTCCTTGGTCGCATTCGAACAACGAAGTACGACACAGTAATTAACCTTCAGCGCTTTGCCTCATCTGGAATCTTAACAGCTTTTAGTAAAGCGAAAAATAAGGTGGGCTATACACAGAATCCGCTTTCATTTTTGTTTTCACGTCGCATTCCTTTCAGCACATTGAGCGGTAAACATGAAATCGAACGCAACCATGAGTTAGCAGGTGATTTAGTGAAGGAAATGAGTAAACCGAAATTGTATCCATCGGTAGCTCAATTCGAAAAAGTAAGCGTGTACAAAGCGCTTCCTTACATTACCGTAAGTCCCAAGAGTGTGTGGTTTACCAAGCAATGGCCGAAAGAAAATTTTGTCCGTTTAGGCGAAGCCTTAAGTGCAAACTATGTCGTTTATTTTTTAGGCGGGAAATCCGATAGAAGTTACTGCGAAGAGATAGCACAGCATATTCCTTCGGACCGATATAAAAATCTATGTGGTGAACTTTCTTTTTTAGAATCTGCCGCACTCATGCGCGATGCGCACATGAATTATGTGAACGACAGTGCACCCATGCATTTTGCCAGTGCGATGAATGCACGCACCACAGCTTTGTATTGTTCTACTGTTCCATCGATCGGATTTGGTCCGTTGTCTAGCGAATCAGGCGTGATAGAAAACGAAGAACAACTAGACTGTCGTCCGTGCGGATTGCACGGCTTGAAAGCCTGTCCTAAAGGGCATTTTAAATGCGGACAAATTTCTACCGATCAATGGAACAAGCTGCTTCAACCCTAAAGATTTCATTCGATCATCCGAATCCCAACGCACAACGCTATTATTTGATGGGGTCGTGTTTTTCCGATTCCATGAAAATGCAATTAGAGTCGCGCGGTAAGCAAGTCGCATCTAATCCCTTCGGAACACTCTTTCATCCACACGCCATTTCACAATGGTTGCGATTTACAATGGATGGCATTCCGAATGAAGAAGCGCTTTTTTTAGTCGAACACGAAGGAGAGTGGCGTTCGCTTATGGGAGGAAAAGTTTTGCGTGCGGACAGTAAGGAAAGCTTGCGAGCTAGAATAAATAACTTGCTTTTAGACAGCAAGCAAGCCTTAGCACAAGCCGAATGTTTGGTTATCACTTTAGGCACTGCACACGGTTGGTATTATGAGGGAAAGCACTTGGTAGGAAATTGCCAGCGATTGCCTCAGCAGGCGTTTGAGCAGCGACTCACCCCACTGAATGAATTAACTCGAGATTATGCAGAATTGTTAGAGCAACTGGCACTGAATTACCCTGCATTGAAAGTAATTGTTTCGGTCTCACCTGTAAAGCATTGGCGCCTGGGTATTGTGAATAATTTGCTTGGAAAGGCGCGGTTGATTGAATTAGCTCATTCCTTGAATTGCACATACTTTCCAGGATATGAGTGGGTTTCGGAGGTGTTGCGCGATTATTCGTACTACGAAAGCGACGGTTGTCATCCGAATGAAATAGCTGTTCAAAGGGTTAGTAAGTTCTTTCTAAAATGATGTAAACACCTCCCGTCGTTAACATTCGCGTAACACACTTTGCGTTATTTTACGACCGTAAATTTTATACTATGAGAATCTCAAGCCTATTTTCTTTTATGGTTCCGAAGAACGCTATGTTCTTTGACTTATTCGCCGAAGACACAAACAATTTGGTAGAGCAAGCCAAAGTGTTTCATGATATGTTTTTGCAAACAGATCCTGAGCAAATTGCAGCGAGTATTAGAAAGGTTCGTGATTTTGAGCACAAGGGAGATGAGATTACACATAAAATTTTCATGGAGTTATCTGAAAACTTCATCACTCCATTCGATCGTGAAGACATTCATGCATTAGCAGCGAGCATTGATGATATTGCAGACTTCATTAATGGTTGTGCCTCTCGCATTCAGTTGTATAATGTGAAGCAATTCACCAAGTCAATGGAGTTAATGAGTGAGGTATTGTTGAAGCAATGTATTGAGGTAGATATAGCAGTGCGTGACATGCGTCAAATGAAGAATGCACAGCGCGTTCGCGAGGCCATCGTTCGTATCAATTCATTGGAAAATCACGCAGATGATTTGTTCGATGATTCAATTGCTCGATTGTTTTCAGAGCAGGTAGATCCGTTGGAATTGATCAAAACCAAAGAGGTTCTTAGCAGCTTAGAAACCGCAACAGACAAATGTGAAGATGTTGCGAACGTATTGGAAACGATCTTAGTTAAAAACTCTTAATCATTAAAGAATGGAATATTCATTCTTACTCATAGCCGTTATTGTATTAGCCTTGGCTTTTGACTTTATCAACGGATTTCATGATGCGGCAAATTCAATAGCCACTGTAGTTTCTACGAAAGTATTGACCCCTTTTCAAGCGGTCATTTGGGCAGCCATGTTCAATTTTGTGGCCTTCTTCATTTTTAGTGATCACAGTGTAGCAACCACAATTGCCAAGTCGGTAAAGGAAAACTTCATTGCTTCAAGCATGCATCCGCTACCTATGATTTTAGCGGGCTTGGCTGCTGCAGTAACTTGGAACTTGGTTACCTGGTGGTACGGAATTCCTTCCTCTTCTTCACATACCTTGATTGGTGGATTCTCAGGTGCTTTCTTAGCGGCATTTGGCTGGGGTGCGATTAACTCAGGAATTATTTGGGCTACTGTCATTTTCATCTTCATTGCGCCTCTTGCGGGTATGATCATGTCGTATCTCATCTCTATTTGGTTCTTGAATTCCTTTCGAAAGGGTATTTGGATGAAGTTGGTTTCGTTAGCTATTATTCTTTCAGTGTCTTACGCAGTATTTAATGCCTTGGAATTCAAGAAGGATTTTAATGGAGGAAGTGCTTATACGTTGGCTTTCGAAAAGAAAGTGAGCAAAGACGATTTGAAGAAAATACTAACCATCAAAGAAGAGGATGGAATGAAGGAATTTACACCGGTAATTAAACCTGGTAAAGATTCTACAGGTGCGGAAGATCAGAGTGGAACCATTTACGTGGTGCGTTCAGATTACAAATTGAAGGTAGGTGAAACAGCAGAGAATCCAGAAATTACGAAAGCCTTAACCAAAGGCTTAGCGAAAGATACTTCTCTCCATTATGCGGTAACCAAAGTAGAGCGTATTAACGAAAGTTCTTCTTTGCGCTATGATACCAGCAATTTGAAAAACAACTTTGAGACGTATTGGTTGAAAGTGATGTTTCACGGTGCGAACTTCAAGTGGATTCTCCTTGGATTCATTGTCGTAGTTATCGGAATTTTCACCTTGTTCTTAAGCTCGATGAATAACAGTCGCGCTAACCATTGGTTCAAGCGTTTGCAGTTGTTCTCATCAGCGGCCTTCTCTATTGGTCACGGTGGTAACGATGCCCAGAAAGTTATGGGTATTATCACTGTGGCGTTGATTGCTGGCGGTCAAATCCATTCATTGAAAGAAATGCCAACGTGGGTTCCTTTAGCATGTTATACAGCTATTGCAGTTGGAACCATGAGCGGCGGATGGAAGATTGTTAAAACCATGGGTAACAAGATTACCAAGGTTACTCCGTTTGAAGGTGTAGCTGCAGAGACTGCGGGTGCCATTACGTTGTTCTTCACAGAAGGATTGAAATTCCCTTGGAAGATGAACGGTGAAGTGATTAAAGGAATTCCGGTATCTACCACTCATACCATTACAGGTTCTATTATTGGTGTTGGAATTACCAAACGCATTTCAGCTGTTAAGTGGGGAGTAACAGGCAAACTATTGGTTGCCTGGATTATCACTATTCCAATATCAGCTGCTATGGGTGCCTTGTTCTATTACTTGTGCATCTGGTGTGGACTACACTCGTAACCACGAATAAAGCGAATAAAAAAGCATCTTCGGATGCTTTTTTTATTTCATTGTATTACATTTGAGGGAATGCAGTTGTTGAAGCCATATCAATTTGTTCCAACTTCAAATGGAGAACTGGCCTATGTGGGTGAAGAATTGAAGCGACTAGTGGAAGAAATTCCTTCGTTGAGAGAAGTTCTTCAAGATTTTCAACGTGTGCAATTCGTCGGAGATTCAGGATTCTGCTTGAATCAGAAAAAAGAGTGGTTTAGTTTTCGTAAAAACGAGGGAATTGATACCATTGATTTCGTTGGTTCAAATATCGTAAAGAGGGAAGCTGAGCCATGGTCTCCAATTTCCCATGCCAACGTACGGGATTGGATTTTCGTTACAGATGATTTTCAATTTTATAATTCCATCGTACCAGTGAAGGGTCATCCTATTTTTTCGCTCTGTGAAATAATAGGTAGATTCATTGACCAAACCCGTAATTACGCTGAGCTTCTGACCAAACTCGGAGAATTAGGCTTGCGTGGTTCAAGTGGTCAGAAATCATTTTCATACAAAGGAATGTTGGTGGAATATGATTTTGTTATTTCTGAATTGTCTTGTCCTCATTTTAAGGGAACTTGGATAGGATTTCAAATTGCCCAAATTTCTAGACCGTTCGAGAAGTTCTCGGCTGATTTTTACAAAGTCGTGCTCAACTCTGCGGCTGTTGATATAGCCGTTTTTGATACCGATCATCGGTATATGCTCATCAATGAGTTCGCTGTAAAAAACAGAGAGATTCGTAATTGGTTAATTGGAAGAACCGATTTTGATTATTGTAAGGTTAGAAACCTTGATGATAGTCTAGCTCATTTAAGAGAAGCCGCTTTCGATATATCGCGAGATGAGAAGCGTCTGGTAGAGATAGAGGAA
>Ga0172372_10000765_pt1 | contig 49255 bp, 46 predicted proteins | sample LakKiv5m_2_FD_114544 | JGI IMG/M metagenome (GOLD analysis project Ga0172372, IMG submission 114544) | Freshwater microbial communities from Kabuno Bay, South-Kivu, Congo - kab_092012_9.5m | ecosystem: Environmental > Aquatic > Freshwater > Lake | place: Democratic Republic of the Congo...
CTCTTGCCAAGCTCTACTAATATTACAATTATCTAACATCTCTATCTCCATGAGTTATACTTGGAAATAGCTATATCATATTATTTTCTTTTTGTAAGATGCAGGAAATTTGACGCTTACACAGATTCCCGTCTTTACCAGACAAACCAATGGCCATAACCCCAAAAGAACATAACTTTGATACTATACGTTTATTGATATGACCGGAAATAACCATTTCAAACAATCCAGATAATTTATCATCTCCAAAATGTGGGCTATATTTTTTATCATCTATACCAAGGAGTTTAAGCTGTTTTGTTAATAAATTACCGTATTCATGGATAACAATTAAATTCAGGCCGTTATCTACTAAAATTTCTAAATTCTCAGCAAAGTTAGAAAGCAGGATTTTATTTTCAATGATTACCGACGATAAGCGTATCACTACACTCATGTGTTTTATTAAATTACTACGTTCAATAATTTTTTTTATAAGCTGAGCTTTACCTGCTCTAATATTTTGAACAAGGAGATTTTTCTGATTATTTGACGTATTGCGCCAAGCTAAGTTGAAGTTCTTTTGCACCTACACCATTCTTGCTACTGGACAAAACAACATTACATAATAAGTATCCTAAACTTGCAAGATAATTCTTGATTTCCACTTCAAAGCCTTCTTTGAATTTTACCTTATCTGCTTTTGTAAATACTAATTGTATTTGTTTATCATATGAATGTAACAACTGAATTACTTTAAAATCATTTTCTTTAATACCTCTTCTAGCATCAATAAGCAAATTGACCAATTTAAGTGTAGGGCTGTTTTGTAAATAATGAAGTATAAGTTTTTCCCAATTTTGCTTTTCTTCTACCGGAACTTTAGCAAAACCATAACCAGGAAGGTCTGCTATAACTAATTTTTCTGCGATTAGAAAAAAATTTATCTGCCTGGTTCTTCCCGGTGTATGTGAAACCCTTGCCAAATTTTTTCTCCGGCAGATAGTATTAATCAAACTAGATTTGCCTACATTTGATTTTCCAACAAAAGCAACTTGGGGCAAGAACATTTTCGGTAATTGGCTTGGTTTTGCAGCTCCAGCAATAAATCTTGCTTCCTGCCTAAATATCTTTGTTCCTAGTTCATTGGCCATTCTTATCCAACTTATTTATGTAAAATTGCTGAATTATTGAGAGAATGTTATTCCACGACCAATAGATCAAAAGCCCTGCCGGAAAACTGCTAAACATAAACAGGAACATAAGCGGCATAAATTTCATAACCATAGCTTGTACTGGGTCAGCTGGCTGCGGGCTCATTTTTTGTTGCAAATACATGGTTAGTGCCATAATTATTGGCCAAGCACCTATCATCAGAAAAACCGGAGGTGTAAACGGTAACAAACCAAATAAATTGAATATGGTGGTTGGATCTGGTGCGGACAGGTCATGAATCCAGCCAAAAAATGGTGCATGGCGCATTTCAATAGTTACATACAGCACTTTATAAATAGAAAAGAAAACAGGTATTTGAACCAATAATGGTAAACAACCGCTAACAGGATTGACCTTTTCTTTTTTATAAAGGCTCATAATTTCTTGATTAAGGCGCGTCTTATCATCTGCATACAGTTCTTTCAAACGCTCCATTTGTGGCTGAAGGTTTTTCATTTTTTTCATTGATCGATAAGATTTATTAGCTAACGTGAACATTGCTAACTTAATAATAATTGTAACGATCATTATACTAATACCGAAATTACCTACATATAGGTAGAAAAAATTCATGGCATTAAATATAGGTTTAGTAAGAATATAGAACCAGCCAAAATCAATTGCTCTATCAAACAATTTGATATTGTATTGATTCTCATATTTATCTAGCAAATCAACTTTTTTAGCACCGGCAAATAGCTTATGTGTTACTTCAAAACTCCCTCCGGATTCAATAATCTGAGCGGTTGAAACAAAATCAGCTTGATATTTATCCATACCTGATTTAATTCCATAAATAAAATTTGATGAATACTGATAAGAAGGATCAGGGATAAAGGCTGCAAGCCAATATTTATCTGTAATACCTAGCCAATCTACTTTATTTTTTGTAAAACTTTGTTTTTTCTTATCTTTTATATCATCGTAATTATATTCTTTAAGTTCACCATTAACAGCTCCTATCATTCCTTGGTGAAGAATGTTTACCATCCTTTCTGATTCATGGCTATAGGTGCGATTTATCAAGGCATAATATTGGGTCTGCATAGGATGGGAAGAATGGTTAATGGTTATCTGCTTGATAGTAAAGATATAATTATCGTCAAGCTCTACCTTAACCACAAATTTTATCTTTTCGGGATTAGTCCAAGTAAATGTTATAGGTTTATCCGGTGAAATAATATCACCATCTGCCTCCCAAATAGTTGAAGAATCAGGAAACTTTACATTTTTATTATTTCCAAGCCACCCTATCTCAGCAAAATAAGCCTCTTGTGCCGCTGAAGGAGAAAAAAGCACTACCGGAGGACTATTTTCATCTAAGCTTGTATGATATTTTAACAGCGTTAAATCGTCAAAACGCAAGCCCTGTAGTGATATAGAACCGGAAAGTACAGTAGATTTGATAGGAATCCTTTTTGATAAATTTAATGCTTCGTGGCGATTAACTACTTTATCAACGTTAGTTGATTGCGTTTCTTTTTTTACACTTTCTAGAGTTTTAGTATAATGTTTTTGTTCTTCGGCAAGCCGCTGTAATTTTGGTTTTTCGTAAAAATGCTGCCAGCCAAATATTATTAGTACCGACACCACTATAGCAGTTACCAAATTTAGAAAACTATAATTCATATTGTTTTGAGAATTTATTTATACAGTCCTTGGATTTTTATAAGATTTATAGCAAATAATCAAGCTCTTTGAATTAAAAAGCCTTAAACTATCTAAAGGTTACTAAATAAAACCGATGCCAGATTAGTAACTTTTCTATAGGTTGATGCACTTAATACTTGCACGCAGCCTTTAAAAATATTATCTTGGAATCCGGCTAGTGTCGGGCGTTTAATTTGTTTAGTTGGTCAGGTTCGAAAGAAAGCAGCCAGAGCAAAACCTTAAGCGGGTCGGCACTAGCTTTAAATACAAATCACTTAAAAACCTATGGCTAATAATTCGGCACGTTACGTCCCATTTGCCAGAAAATACAGACCAAAAAATTTTAAAGAGCTATTGGGCCAGGAAGTACTTACTAAAACTCTGAGCTATTGCATAAATAATAAAAAGCTTACAGGCGCACTGCTACTTACCGGTATTAGGGGGGTTGGCAAAACATCTTCAGCCAGAATAATAGCTAAAACCGTTAATTGTACTTCTTTATTAAACGATGATTTAAATAATGCCTTCCCGTGTGAATCATGCAAAAACTGCGAAAGTTTTAATAATAATAATCATCCTGACATTATTGAAATAGATGCAGCCAGTAGAACAGGTGTAGATGACGTTAGAGAAATAATAGAAAGTAGTGAATATCGCCCGTTACTCGGCGAATATAAAATTTTTGTAATTGACGAAGTTCACATGCTTTCCAAGAACGCATTTAATGCTTTGCTCAAATTAATAGAGGAACCTCCTCCCCATGTAATATTTATTTTTGCCACAACTGAAGTACAAAAAATTCCACTAACAGTTTTATCCAGATGTCAAAGATATGATTTAAGGAGACTGTCAATCGAGGAAATTTTGGTTCTCCTTAAAAATATTGCCCAAAATGAAAATTTAAAATTAGAGGAAGAAGCGCTAAAAATAATTGCTCTAAAATCTGAAGGCTCTGCAAGGGATGCAACGGGAATACTTGATCAGGCATCCAGTTATATTCACAACGTAAGCCAGCAGAATGATATAATAACTGCTGAATCCGTCAATAAGATGCTTGGCCTTGTCCAGATCAGTACAATTCTAGAATTGATAAGGTTAATTATTGAGGGTAATACTAAAGAGGCGTTAAAATTACTTGAAGAAATATATATGAACTCTAGCAACCTAGAGCATTTTGTCGAGCAAATTGCAGATTTGATTGCTAGTTTGACCAAAGAAAAGGTAATAGCGGGTTTCCACGAACCCATGTATAAAAATTATGGGAAAGAAATTACTGATATTTTATTGAAAATAAGTTTATCCAGACTTAGCATCCTATGGCAAATATTTAGCAATGGCACTAATCAAATAAAATCTTCACATAATGAGTTAATAACTGCAGAAATGCTTATTATAAAAGCAATATATTCCTGTAATATACCTGATATTGAGAATCTTTTAGATAAATCCAGCCAAATTGCAGAATTTAATGTAGAGCAGACAGCACCTTCAACAAATCCAAAAACAGAGATAAACAGAAATATTTTTGATTTTTTGAAATTTTGCCATGGCCAAAATGAAATGGAATTATACTATGTATTGCTTAATGAAGTAGAAGTCAAAAATTTCACCGAGCCATTAATAGAAATAGCCGCTAATAGCAAAATTTCTCAAGAAAAAAACCTTAAATCAATGTTACACCAATGGTCTGGGATCGAGTGGAATATTGTAATATGCAAACAGGATAAAATAAATAGCTTAAAACAGGAATTACTTAAAAAAGCAAAGGCAAGCGAAGATTTCACCGTTATAAAAAATAATTTTCCTAATGCTGATGTTTCCGATATAATTCTCAAGTCATAATTTGTCCAATTTATAAAAAATAAAGGTATTTAAAAATGAATATTAACCAATTGATGAAACAAGCACAAGTAATGCAAAAAAAGATGAAAGAACTGCAGGAAGAAATTGCCAAAAAGGAATTTGAAGGCAAATCCGGCGGAGGGCTTATTTTAGTAACCATGAGCGGTAATGGTGAAATGCAAAAAATTTCTATTGATCCCTCTCTCCTAAAACCAGAAGATAGAGAAATTTTAGAAGATTTAATAATTGCAGCCTATAATGATGCAAAAGCAAAAGCTGATCAGGAATCAAAAAGTAGCATGACGGGCGCATTTGGTAATTTTGGTGGGTTACCAGGCATGAATTTACCATTTTAGCAACATATTGGTTTAATCAATCTATTAGCAGCTAAAATGGTAATGACCAAAGAAACATCAGGGCCAGATCAACTGATTTATTTATTTTCTAAACTTCCAGGACTTGGAACGCGATCAGCAAGAAGGATAGTTCTCCATTTGTTACAGGATAAAGATTTAAGGCTCAAAGGACTCATCGAAGGCTTACAAGACGCTGCTGCTAAAATTAATTGCTGCACTATTTGCAATAATATAGATTATAGCTCGCAGTGTAGAATATGTCTTGATCAGCAGCGAAGCGATAATATTATTGCTATAGTTGAAACAGTTGCAGAATTATGGGCTCTCGAGCGTACGGGCCGTTTTAAAGGACGATATCACGTTCTTGGTGGTACTCTTTCCATTAGTGCCAATCGCAGTCCGGCAGATTTAAAATTGCCCAACCTGTTATCTAGATGTAATAACCACCAAACTAAAGAGTTAATTATTGCAACCAATTCAACCCTTGATGGACAAACTACGGCTTATTTTATTACTGAATATTTCAAGAATTATCCAATCAAAACTTCAAGACTGGCAAGTGGTATTCCAATAGGAGGAGAACTTGATTATTTGGATGAAGGAACACTATGGGCGGCTTTTGAAAGTAGAAAGCCTTTTGAGTAGTGTATAATCCATCCCTATCTTAGCAATTTCTTTTGCAAAGGGTAATTTGATTGACTATATATTATCATAAACTGACATTACTTTCCCTAGCATTACCTCAAGAGAAAAGTTTTCTATAGTGGATTTTCGTGCTGCTGCTCCTATTTCTTTAGCTTTACCCGTACCTAACATTGATAAACAATACTCAATTTTATCAGCAAGTTGCTGACTATCTGCCGGCTCAACATGAAACCCTGTTTTCTCGTTTTCGATAGTTTCGGCAGCTCCGCCAATATTTGTAGCTATTACCAATTTTTCCATCGATTGCGCCTCAATGATTGTCCTACCAAAAGCTTCTGGCTCTATTGAAGCAGAAACAACAATATCAGCAATACCGTATAAATTTACTATATTAGGTTCACTTCCAAATATTTGGATTTTATGCTGCATCTTATTTTTATTGATAAGGCTTGCAACTCGCTGCACATATAACGGGTGTTTAGCTAAATCACCAGTCATAATACAGTAAAAATTGAGGTGTTTGATTTTGCTTAAAGCTTCTACTAAAACGAGCTGGCCTTTCCACTCAGTCATTCTAGCAGGTAATAGGATTACAGGTGCATTAGCAGAAACATTATATTTAGTTCTGTATTTTAGCAATACGTCTTCATTTACTTTATCTTTAGTAAATTCCCTGTAATCAACTCCTCGGTGGATTAAAACAATTTTCTTGGGATCAACTTTGTAATTCTTTATAATATGCTCTTTTACAAACTGAGATACCGCAATAACTACAGCCCCTTCCGTCATTATACTATTGTAGAATTTTTTAATTTTAGTATGAAAATTATAAACCCCATGAAAGGTGGTAACTAATTTAATACCAGTTGCTTTCGCTGCCATAAAACAACTCCATGCCGGTGCTCTTGATCTAGCATGGATTATATCTATTTTTTCTTCGTCTATTATTTTGGCAATTTTTTGGGAATTTAACCAAATAGTTATTGGGTTCTTACTAGCTACATTTAATTTTATATGTTTTGATCCCGATGCTTGCAAAATTTTAACAAGCGGACCTCCGGCGGATATAACAATTGATTTATACCCAGACTCAACCACTTTTTTAGCAATTTCCAACGTTCCTCTTTCAACTCCTCCAGAAACAAGCGCAGGAACAACTTGCAGGATAGTTTTTTTGTGATATTCTTCAGTAGACATAAAAATAATTACTGCTAAAAACAGATAAAATGAAAAAGCTTTATACTAGCAACAAAAAAAGATTCCTTGCATATCATAAACAAACTGGTTCAAAAAATAAAGCCCCTTATATTATTTTTCTTCATGGGCTAATGTCTAATATGAACGGCCATAAGGCTATAGCAACCGAAAAATATTGCCAGGAACAGGGATATAATTTTATTAGATTTGATAATTTTGGTAATGGTAGCTCCTCTGGTAAATTTATTGATCAGACCATCAGCGATTGGTTATCAGGAGTAAATTTAGTCATACAAGAGCTAACTGAAGGTCCAGTTTTATTAGTAGGTTCAAGTATGGGAGCATGGCTTGCCCTAATTGCTGCAAAATTAAACCCCCAAAAAGTAATTGGTGTAATAACCCTAGCTGCGGCGGCGGATTTTACTAAAGAGTTAATATGGGATAAATTTACAAATGAAGAAAAAGACATTATTAAAAAACAAGGTATATATGATGTATACAGTAATAACCCGGAATGTAACGAATCTTATCCTATTAGTTATAATTTAATAGAAGATAGTAAAAAATATCTTATGCTTAGCAAGCTATCTGAAAAAAACATAGATATTTACTGCCCGCTACATCTTATCCACGGAGTACAAGATATTGACGTCCCTTATACCATTTCTCTGAGAATAGCCGAAAAAGTAGAATCACAAAAAGTAGTGGTTAAGTTAATAAAAGACGCCAACCATAGACTTTCCAGAGAAGGAGATTTACTAATATTATACAATTCAATAGAAGAAGTGCTTAAATCTATAGAATAAGGTCGTTTACCTAATTATTTATTGGCAATAAAATAAAAAACTTTTTTGGAAAAAATTTAACTAAGCACTTTTACACCATTTTCATAGGCTAATTTATTGGATCGGGCTAATTGACAATATCCCTTTAGGAAGTTATAACCTAGATATTTAAGAGTAAGATTAGTTGCTTAAGAACAAGAAAAATATAAATTAATGTCAGAGAGTTTTCAAAAAAAAGGATTAGCCATAATCCTTTCTGCTCCTTCTGGTGGAGGAAAGTCCAGTGTAGCTAGAGCCTTATTAGCGAAAGATACAACTTTAGTTAGGTCTATTTCTGCTACTACTAGAAAACTACGGCCCGGAGATATTGATGGAAAAGATTATTTTTTTAAGTCAAAAAATGATTTTTTGAAAATGATAAATGAAGGTAAATTACTTGAATATTCGGAGGTATATGGCAATTTGTACGGCATACCTAAAGATTTTGTTGAAACTCAGTTACAACAAGGACATGACATAATATTTGATATTGATATCCAGGGAGCACAAAAACTAAAAACTATCTTACAAAATGCAGTTGTTAGTATATTTATTTCCCCCCCATCTATTCAAGAACTCCGCAAAAGATTAGAAGCACGGAAGCAGGATTCTCCGGAAGAAATTGATTTAAGGGTAAATTTAGCTACAAAAGAAATTGAGCACGCAAAAAATTACGACCATGTAATAGTTAATAACGATTTTTTAACTAGTGTAAACACTATATATGACTTCATTAAATCTGAAAGGAAAAAAAGAGGAGTATAAGTGAGAAAAGAAAAAAAGAAAATAATCGGCACATTTTTAGGTACTGTAGTTGAATATTATGATTATAGCCTATATGGTTTTTCTGCTAGCATAATAGCCCTTAAATTTTTTCCCGAATTAGAGAAAATTCAAAGCCTTATGTATGTATTTGGAATTTATGCAATTTCCTATATTTCGAAACCTTTAGGATCGCTAATATTTAGTTTCATAGGAGATTTTTATGGAAGGCTAATATCTCTTAGGATTACAATAATCGGTATTGCCATTCCAACTTTTACCATAGGAATTCTCCCTGATTTTAACAGCATAGGAGTAACTGCTGCTTATATCCTAATTATCTGTAGGTTCATGCAAGGTTTTTTCGTAGGAGGAGAATATGATGGAGCTGCTATTTATGTTATCGAGCATCTCGGCAAGAAATATCATTATACTGCTTCGGCAATTACTAGAGCTTCCGGAGTAATTGGATTATTATTAGGTATTGCAGTTACCAATCTCTTTAACTCATCGCTATTTCCTAATTGGGCTTGGCGTGTACCATTTATTTTATCGCTTCCGCTTGCATTTCTTACTATTTACTGTAGAAAATTTTTAACCGAAACCCCTGATTTTAGCAATTCAATACAACAAAAAATTGAAATTAATAGATTAGCTTCATTTATTAAACACAATAGCTTAACGTTGCTCCTGGCCATATTACTTGCTGGAGGATTTGGCGTTACTTATCAGTTATCTATTATTTTTATGAGACAATATCTACCGATAGTTATGCCAGCTACTAGCACCATTATAACCAGTTTTTCTATTTTTATAGTTTTTATATTTGGAGTTTCAATGCCAATTGCAGGTTTTTTGGCCGATAAAATCGGGGAAATGATCGTTGTAAAGATAAGTCTATTGCTTACGTTAACTGCAAGTGGATTATTAGGAATAGCCATTTATTATCAACTAATGAACTTAGCATTAATTTCTACAATTATTCTAGCTATATCGGTTGCGCCGTTTAACGCTTTAGCACATGGAATAATTATCAAAGCGTTCTCAGTAAACGAACGTTACAGAGGTATTAGTCTTGGTCATACTATAGGCTCAATGCTAATGTCTGGTACAGCTGCATATATCTCTTTATATTTTATGAAAGAGTATAAAATTATGTTGTTCCCTATAATATATATAGCACTTTCTGCGATAATTGCTTTTTTTGTAATCTATAAATTTTCAGAAAAACATAGAAGCCATTAATTGAATCGTTATTATCAGCACATACTAGGAGTAACTATCTCGTAAACAATATAAAACACTTACAAAAATGGCCACATTTGATCAACTTTCTTTATAATTTCGTCATTCATTTTAATTTTTTCTCCCCACTGCCTTGAAGTTTCTGGTGTGATCTTATTTGTAGCATCGATACCTAATTTACTTCCCAGGCCAGACATAGGAGAAGCAAAGTCCAGATAATCGATAGGGGAGTTTTCAATAAAAGTAAAATCACGCTTTGCATCGGTCCTGGTAGCCACTGCCCACATAACTTCCGACCAATTGCGAACATCTATGTCATCATCTACAATAATAATATATTTTGTATACATAAATTGCTGCAAGAAAGACCATATACCCATCATAATTCGTTTTGCTTGCCCGGGATAAGTTTTTCTTATAGAAATAACTCCTATTCTATAAGAACAACCTTCAGGAGGAAGCCAAAAATCCACGATTTCTGGAAATTGATTCTGAATTAAAGGTATAAATATTTCATTTAATGCTTCGCCCAAGACGGAGGGCTCATCAGGCGGTTTACCGGTATAGGTGCTTAAATAAACAGGATTTTTCCGCATTGTTATGGCTTTAATTTTGAATACTGGAAACAATTCAACGTCATTATAATAACCTGTATGATCCCCAAATGGCCCTTCCGGCAAGTATTCATCTAAACTTACATAGCCTTCTAAAATAATTTCAGCATTAGCCGGTACTTTTAAATCAATAGTTTTACACTGTACTAGTTCAATAGAACTACTTTGCAACAAACCGGCAAAATTATATTCAGACATAGTATTTGGAATTGGCATAACAGCGGCGAGAGTTAAAGTTGGATTTGCTCCAATTACAGCAGCAGCCGGCATAGGTTCTTTTAGGTTTTGCCATTTAGTATGATGTGCAGCTCCCCCTCTCATTTTAAGCCAACGCATGATAAGTTTATCTTTGCCTACCACTTGCAACCGATATACGCCGAGATTATAACTATCTGTTTTATCACTGCCAGTACCTTTTGTAATAATTAAAGGCCAAGTAATTAAAGGACTTACGTCAAGTGGCCAACATTTTTGAATCGGCAAAATGTTTAAATCCGGTTCTAGAATAACAACTTCCTGGCATACTGCTTTTTTTACATTTTTAGGGGACATCGATAATATTCTTTTTGCAATCGGTAACATAGAGAATGTTTCTTTAATAGAAGATGGCGGTTCAGGGTTTTTTAAAAAGGCTAGTAATTTCCCGAATTGGCGAAGCTCTGATTGCGACTTTAAACCCAGAGCCCAGCTTATTCTCTGGGGATGCGCATATAAATTAGTAACAATTGGGAATTTAGATTTTTTACCATCTTCCTTAATAACATTTTCAAAGAGCAACGCAGGACCATTATTATGTAGAAACCGCTTACTGATTTCTGTTACCTCAAGCTGTGTTGATACTACTTCTTTAATTCTTTTTAAATGGTTATTTTTCTCTAAATATTCTAAGAAAGCAGGCAAATCTTTAAAGTTCATATAGTCGATTTGTTAATTTTCCAAATACTGAAAACTATACAAAGGAATATGTTTAGGTAACAGGCAAAAATATATATAGCTTCTTTATAAGCAGCTTTTTGTAAAGTAAAGTGAAAGTAAGCAACTATTACCAGAGGTAAAAAAGTATAAATCATTTGTTTAATGTTAGATTTCCTACTATCCTTATTCGTGGTGAGAAACATACTTAGTGCTAAAAACACTAGAGCATAATTAAATGAAGGCCAAATTAACCTCTGATGACCGTCTACAATTAACCTCCTCTTGCTTTCCTCAGGTAAATTATTAATAGGTTGTAACATCTCTGGTACATAAAGCTCTAAACTTGTTTTACTACGATCATTTTTATCAGGATCATCATTTTTAATCGCTATTAACAACTGATCAAAATATAATTTTGTTATGTTCTGATTATTATCAAAAGATTGTCTAAAACCTTGCCTTAATTCGAACAATGGTATACTATCGTGTATTATTATTTTGCCAGTTTTAGCAAACAAAACCGTACGATCTTTCGGAATTCTATTATCAAATAAAATTACCCCTTCCAAAGTACCGTCTACATTTTTCTTATCAAGGTAAATTGTAAAATCTTGAGATATTTGGTTAAACACTTTTGCCTCAATGATATTTGTTGATACATAATTTTGGCGAAAATTATTAAGATCATCTTTTAATTTACTATAAGACAAAGGCATTAAATATAAAGATATATAGTAAGAAACCATAGTTATGCAAATAACAATAAGAAGTGCCGGCTTTGCCAGGGAAAAATTACTAAGGCCAGCTATTCTAAGTATGATTAGTTGTCTATTTTCTTGTAGCTTGCTATAAATATATATTATTGCTAGCACAGAAATAAAAGGCGAAATCATAAAAAATATCGAAGGTATTATAAGAATAATTAGGCTTAGAAAATCAATTAATTTTACTCCTTTCTCTAATAGATATAATAACTTCAATATCTGCGTAATCCACACTAGGCTAGTTAGCACAAAACTTAACGCTATAAAAGGGTATAGGATAGTTTTCGCAATGTATTTTTTATAAATTAACATTAAAAAAATTATTTAATTTGTTTCACCTAGAGGGAAGTTAAGGTGGCCATGGGATATTGATTCTATAGTTACAAAATCCAGATTGTTTAGATTTGCGCTTAATTTTACAAAAACTCCATCATTATTAATTTTGTAAACTTTCCCTACCAAAATGCCATAAGGGTAGATTTTACCATCTCCAGAAGTATATACTAATTCACCCACTTCTGCTTTATGTTCTTCTGGAAGATAAATTAATAACATGTTATTTCTCTGATTTGCTAAAATACCTCTTTCTCTAGAAGATGAAGTAATAACTGGTACCCTCGAGTTAGGATCACTCAGTAGCATTACGGAAGAATAATTATTACTTACATTTATAATTCTTCCAACAAGTCCCTCTTGATTTGTTACTAAATCATTTACTTTAACCTTGTTATTCTCCCCCGCTTCAATCACAGCAGAACTAGATAAAGGCGTAATATTAGCTCCTACTAACCTGGAAGTTATATAGTTACTTTCCGCCCTATCTGTTACTTTTAGTAACTTCCGGAGTTCATTATTTTCAGATAAAACATTTATTGCAGTTTTTTCTAAATCAGTCATCCTGGCTAATTGCAGTTTTAATTTTATATTTTCTGCCTCCAGATTACGAAAATAAGATAATCTATTGTATAATAATTCAACATTTTCTATTAGATTATCAACTATTAAAGACCCCGTAGATAGTAAAGTACCGTATACTTCAAGTGATGACTTAGATATAGTTTTTATAGGAAAATATAACAAATAGGAAGAGCCGCAAATTAGGAATATAATACAAAACTTTTTAAAGAGAAATAAGGTAAATCTGGCTAATTCAATAAAATGATTTTTAGTTCTTATCCTATTCTCAACTAGAGCCATATCTAATCTTGTTTAAATAATACATGTTTTAATTTTGAAAAATCTTCTAAAACCCTACCAGTACCAAGTGCTACACAAGCTAAAGCTTGATCAGCTACAAATACCGGTAATTTCGTAGCTTCTCTTAATACATGGTCTAAATTTTTCAGAAGAGCCCCCCCTCCTGTTAGAACTATCCCTTTATCTACAATATCAGATGATAATTCAGGCGGAGTGCATTCAAGGGCAATTTTTACTGCTTCCACTATCTGACTAATAGGTTCAATTAAACTTTCAGAAACTTGTTGCTCATTTAATAACATTTCTTTAGGTATTCCATTAATTAAATCTCGCCCTTTAATTTCAACCTCTCGAAATAGGCTATTTGGTGCAACATAAGCTGTACCGATCTGTTTTTTTATTTTTTCAGCCGTAGATTCACCAACCAATAAATTATAATTTCTTCTAATATAGGAAATAATTGCTTCATCCATTTTGTCTCCACCAACTCTAACCGACTTTGCGTAAACTATTCCACCTAAGGATAAAACAGCAACTTCTGTAGTACCACCACCTATATCTACAATCATGGAGCCGGTAGGCTCTGTAACCGGCAGCCCAGCGCCTATGGCAGCTGCCATAGGTTCTTCAATCAGAAAAACATCGCGTGCTCCAGCGCTCTCTGCAGCTTCTTGGATTGCACGTCTCTCTACAGGAGTTGACCCAGACGGTACACATACTATAATCCTTGGACCGGTTAATGTTCTCCTATCACTTACTGAGCGAATGAAATACTTAATCATTTCCTCTGCTCCTTTAAAATCAGCTATCACTCCGTCCCTGAGCGGTCTTTTTGCTTCGATATCCGCCGGAGTCCTCCCTAGCATCATTTTAGCCTCATGGCCGAAAGCGTAAGGCTTTTTAGTACCGTTTTGTTCTATTAAAGCTACCACTGAAGGTTCATTTAGTACTATACCTTTACCTTTTACATAAACAAGGGTATTTGCAGTTCCAAGATCTATAGCAATATCTGCTGAAAAGCTATTAATAAATTCCAAAAATCTCCTGATCATTATCCGTTATACCCTTAATTATCTAATATCTCGTTTTCTCAACAATTTGTTAAAAAATAGAGTATATCAAGATTCATGAAAATGTAAAATGACAAAATTACCGATTAGAATTATTAATGAAACTGGCAATAAAACTGCAAACATTGGAGTAAGTCCGCTATATGCCAGAATACGAAGGCTGATTTCTAATGCAAAATAAGTGACAATCCCAACAATAACAACAAACGCCTTATCTTTAACACCGGAATTATTTCTATTGTCAAATTTTAGAAACCAGCAAGCTAAAAGTGCCATAGCAAGGGTCGCAAGTGGTTTAAATAGTTGTTTAAAAAAATAGATTTGATAATTCAAAATTGGAAGCCCGGAACTGACCAATTTGTTGATTAGTTCCGGTAAACCCCAGATAGAAACCATTTCTTGTGCAGTGAATCTTTGGAGCAAGCTATTGATTGATAAATTGGTTTGTAAAGATAGTTCATTTAGCCTGAAGCTTTTATTAAGAGTAGTAACTAAAGGATTGTAAACCTTAAATTGATTATTATCCAGTTCTGCGTAAGAGGCATCAATTCTCTGTATTAATTCATTTTTTGAATCAACCCCAATTATAGTAATATCGGAAATGGATTTTGTTGATATATCAATTGATTTTGCTTTAATTATGCGTTTCGTATCTTGGTATTTTTCGCTGAAGTAAATATCTGTTTTAGAAATAATAAGGTTATTATGTAAAGGACTATTGTCTAATTTTGCCTCTATCCTTTCATATTCTCTCATAGCATAAGCTCCTAGAGGATTTATTATTGCTGCTATAATAATGCCAAAAATAAAGCTCATTACAATTGGTACGGCAAAAATCCGCCACACTGGAGTTCCATTACTGACGATCACTATTAACTCATTATGTATAGATAAAGAGCTTAAGAACAATATAGTACTAATAAAACCAATTATAGAACTGATTTCGTTAAATAGATAAGGTATCTTCAGTAATATTAAAAGCCAGAAATCTTCAGACTGAATATGCACAGATTTAAACTTCTGTAATATACCAAAAGCACCTGAAATAACCAGAATCGCAAATAGCACAATAGAGGTTAAGAACAAATACCACGAAAATCGGCGCATTAAATATTTAGTGAGGATTGGAGAGGTTAGCATGAAATTAAATTTGTTGATTTTATGCGAAGCTGGAAGTCGATAAACGAAACTTTATCTTAACTCTCTAAAAATATCAGGTGGTGGGCCCGGCAGGACTTGAACCTGCGACCACTCCGTTATGAGCGGAGTGCTCTAACCAACTGAGCTACAAGCCCTAAAAATTCTCTATCTGCAATTATTACTTATACTAACGCTTTTTTTAGTTTCTTATATACTCGCCTTGAGATAAAGTCCAGAAATTTTTATCAGGTTTTTATGTTTTATTATTATTAAGCACGGTTACCCCAAGCGTTCTTATCCAATTTTTAAGCAATAAACAATCATGTGGCGCGGTATATACAACGTAACCGCACCATAAGTTTATAATAGCAAAATTTACACTTTTTAGTAACAGATAACTAGTGAAAAGTGAGTTTATTAAGTAGGTTTTAACGTTCTTCTACCAATCAAACTGAAGTAGCAACCAATCTGATACCAAGAAAATATTATTTTACGCTAACCCCAGGCTTTTTGGTTTACTATATTTAAGCCACAGGTCTATCATCAGTTTTGTGATGATTAATGCGCCGTACATTGAAGAAATAATTCCAATGGTTAAAGTCACTGCAAAACCTTTAGTTGCTCCAACTCCAAATGTATATAATAAAAAAGCAGCAATTAATGTAGTAATATTTGAATCCATAATTGTTGCAAACGCTGATTCAAAACCAACTTTTACAGCATATAAATTAGAACAGCCCTTAGCCACTTCTTCCCTAATTCTCTCGTAAATCAGCACATTTGCATCAACTGCCATGCCTATTGTTAAAATAATCCCGGCAATACCAGGTAGAGTTAGTGTTGCCTGTAACATTGAAAGTAATGCAAGGATAAAAAATAAATCTATTACAAGGGTAATATTAGCAAAAATTCCAAGAATGCCATAAGAAAGAGCCATAAAACCCACCACCAATAGAAATCCAGCTAAAGCAGCTACTTTTCCTGATTCAATAGAATCTGCACCTAAATTCGGGCCTATTGTTCTCTCTTCTACTACTTTTAATTGAGTGGGAAGTGCTCCTGCTCTAAGTAGGAGCGCAAGTTCAGAAGCAGAATCAATCGTAAAATTACCAGAAATAATACCGTCACCTCCTAAAATTGGTTCATTAATTATCGGAGTACTAAGAATTTTTCCATCCAAAACAATAGCTAATCTCTTGCCCCGATTTTTACTGGTTACTTCAGCAAACTTCTTTGCACCAATATGGTTAAATGAAAAGCTTACAGCAGGCATTGAGTCCTTATTAAAAGAAACAAAAGCATTATTTAACTCATCTCCACTAACAATAACTTTCTTTTTGATTATAATTAGCTCCTGCTTACCGCTCTCATCAGACTTAACCACCATTGATCCGCTCGGAATATGACCATGTATGGCTTTTTCAATATTTGCCGTTTCATCGACTAGGTGAAAAGTAAGTTTGGCAGTCTTCCCTAATAAATTTTTCAGTTTTGCGGGGTCATCTTCTCCAGGAACTTGCAGTAAAATATTTCTAACACCTTGTCTCTGAATTATCGGTTCTTTGGTTCCAGTGCTATCAACACGCATTCTAACAATTTCAATAGACTGGTCAATAACCTTGTCTTGCAATTGATTTAGTTGATATTCGTCATAACCAATTATTACTATATTACCGTTAATACCCACATCAAGATTTGGATCGATCTTCTTAACAATTTTTTTTACCTCTGTAAAATCATCTACTGATTTTATATCAAAATTTATATTGGCTTTATCAATTACTAGGGTCTTGTACCCAACTTTTTCCTGACGTAAATATTTCTTTAAACTATCGGCAATTGATTGACCTACACCATCTAAATAACTTTCAAAGTCAACACCAAGCAACAAATGAGATCCTCCACGTAAGTCTAGGCCTAAATTTACCTTATCCCCGGGTAACCAATTATATTTTTTTTCAGTAAAATTCGGTATTACATAGAGAGTGGCAATAATGATAAGTAAGAAGGTTAATGCTATTTTCCAAGTAGATATGCTTTTCATTTCATCCCTTTAAATTATTTGATGCAGAACACCCCTTATACATTCTCCAATGAACTACAAAGAAAAATAAACCGGTAATAAGCCAAGTAATACAATTAATTACGGCGCTAATAGCATCGCCTTTAATTCTATTTATATAACTTTCTCTCTCCGCAAGTCTTTTTTCTACTAGTGAATTGGGATCAATTATTTGCCAACTTTCCTTACTACTAGGGTCACTCCGCTTTTGAGAATCAATATATTTCTCATTGCTAGTAAATTTATCTAACTGATTCATGTATTTGTACTCCGGTAACAGAATATCCGTCGCATTACCAAGCATAATACCAATAGTTATCATCATTACTATAGATGCTATTAAACACACAACTAAGCTATATAGCTGCACTAGGTTTTTGAACATTATAAAATTATGACCTTTGCATTATTATTCAGCCTTATAACAAATCATTTATTGCTTGATTTATCTGCATCTTTTTTCTTGGCCAAAGATTTATTATCTTTTGCCTCTTCTTTTTTTGGCCGGCTTAATATATCAGAAATAGAGGTTTTCAACATTTTGATCTCAACATCTTTAGCAATTGATATATGTACCGTATTGTCACTATCATTAATCTTACTAACAATACCAATAATGCCAGAATTTGTTAATACTTCTTCTCCCTTTTTGACACCAGACACTAGATCTTGTTGGGCGCGGCGGCGTTTTTCTTGTGGACGAATCAATAAAAAGTAAAACACAGCAAAAATCAAAACCATCGGCACGAGGCTAGTCCAGCTATTCCCAAGAGATTCAGGAGCTTTTGGTAGAGCATCACTATCCTGCAAAGTAACAGTATCTGAGGAAGTATCCTTTGTTAAACTTTCTTGTGCATAAACGTCATTAATAAACATACTATTCTCCTTAAGATTTAAATTTATTTTCAGTAATTATACAGTTTTAGCCTTTTCTTTCAATTGCTTATTATGCAATTTGTAATACTCGCTTTTTAAGTTAATCAGTTCTTCATGTGTACCTTGTTCTTCTATTTCACCATTTTTCATGACGATAATTTTGTCTACATCCCTAATACTTGCAAGTCTATGAGTAATAATCAAAGTAGTTTTTCCTTTGCGTAGATTAGTAAAGGAATGTACTATCGATTGTTCAGACTCTGGATCAAGAGCACTTGTTGCTTCATCAAATAGCATAATTGGTGAATTTTTTAAAAATGCCCTGGCTATGGCAAGTCGTTGTTTTTGTCCACCAGATAAAGTACATCCACCTATACCTATTACAGTATCATAGCCGTCAACTAGCTTACTGATAAATTCATCTGCATCTGCATGCTTAGCAGCATCGATGATTTCTTGACGAGTGGCCGCTAAATTGCCATAGGCTATATTTTCTGCAATACTAGCATCAACTAATATAGTATCTTGCGAAACCATGGCTATTTGATTTCGCAAATGGGTAACTGAAATATCTTTTATATCATTTGAATTTATTAAAACTCTACCTTCCGTTGGGTCATAAAAACGTACCAATAAATTGGCCAGGGAAGTTTTACCGCTACCAGATTTGCCAACAATCGCATAAGTTTTTGCTTTTTCTATTTTAAGATTGACAAGTTTTATAGCTTCTTTTTCTTCAAAATTTAATGTAATCTTTTCAAAAAAAATCTCCGGACACCCAAAATCAGGTTTTAAGGCATTGGCATTATCTTGAATTAATGGTTTGGTATCAAGAATATTAAATATTCTATTTGCCGCAGCAAGTCCTTCCTGTAAATTTACATTAAGTGATACTAAACTTTTAAACGGTCTATAAGCAGAGACAAAAGCAGCAATAAAAGTAAATAATTCACCAATTGTCATATCACCAGATATCACCTGAAAACCGCCATACCAAAGCACAAACGCAATAGCTAAACCACATAAAAACTCCATAACCGGAGAAGTTAAAGAATCAAGCATTGCAGACTTTTTATAAAAAGATAAAATTTTTGTAGTTATCTCTTTAGCTCTAACAGATTCTATTTTCTCTGCGCAAAAAGATTTGATTATTTTTATGGATTGAAATGTTTCATCCAATCTGGCAGTATAATTACTTAATTCTTCCTGAGCATCTCCTGTTACCCGGCGCATTTTCCTTCCAAGTTTTTGAACAGGATAAATTGCAATTGGGAAAGCTAGAAAAACAAACATGGATAAAAATGGTTCTAAATTAAACATTATAATAATCAGAAACACGACTGAAAGAAAGTATTTAGCACAACCGATAAGCATATTCGAAACAGCACCACGCATTAATATTATATCATTAGTAAAACGCGAAATAAGCCGACCGGAAGATTGAGATTGAACATAGGCAAGATCAGCATATAATAGATGTTCATACATTTGTATTTGCATGTCAGTCAATATCTTCTGACCGACATATTTTATTAGATAACCCTGATAATACTCAGCTATGCCCTTTATTACATATACTCCAAGCATTAAAAGCGGGATGATAACAAGCATGCGCATATTGCGAGCAACTAATATTTTATCAATTGCCGGTTTAGTTAACCAAACCACTGCCGCAGAGCAAGTAGCTACTACAACCATGAAAAAAATAGCGATAAATATTTCAGATTTATAAGGTTTAACATGGTTAACCAAAAGTCTTTTTATTACCGCTGATGATTTAAGATTTTGCTGCAACATTATTAAATATGTTTGATGGATAAAGAGCGTTTTATTAATTATAACTATTTCTTCAATAAGGCAATAAATAAAATATTAAGCATCCTCATATTTTATACTTTTATACCTTAATAGTTTTACGCTTATAAGGCTATCAAGTCTATTCCAGACAATAACCAGCTGCTCTTATAGTTCTAATTACTTGATTACCATCATTTAGATTCATCATTTTTCTAATACGGTTAATATGCACATCAACAGTTCTAAAAGATATCTCTTTATCTACGCCCCATACATAATCAATTATTTGTCTACGGGAATAAATATTATCTGGATTCGTTATAAACAGCTGCAACATCTTAAACTCAGTAGGTCCAAAATGGACCTGTTTTTGACCGTGAAAAACTTTATAAGTAGCTAAATCCATGGTAATATTTTTATTTTTAACAAATTTATTTTGAAATACAGGATTAGATTTTCTAAGGAGAGATTTAACAGTAATCATAAGCTCATTGGGGGTGAAGGGCCTAAATAAAATTTTATGAGAATTATCACCATTGATATTATAATGCTGGACCGATTCTCCTTGATTAACCAAAAAAATTATTGGCAGGCTTTGCAAACCTTCTATTTTTTTTAACCGACCAGCCATTTCAATTGCTGAAACATCCTGTAGTCTAGAACTAATTATAACGGCATTTGGCATATTTACATATGCCAATCTTAGAGCTGCTTCTGAATTTCTGGCTCTTGTTACATCAAACCAATACCTCTCTATAGTATTACATAAAATAGCGTTCATTTGATCATCATGTTCTACAACTAGAATTTTAGGTGGTAATTTATCTGACACTTTAAAGCCTCCTTAAAAATACATTCGCTTAATTAAATAAAATGTACAAAACATTACAAATACCTTACAAATTTATAAACAATAGTAACATTCTTTTAAATAAAGCACTTTATACACTGATTTAATAAAAATGACAGACATTTTTGTATTACGTAATAAGATTATGCTTGAATAAATCAGTTTAAATTGTTATAAATACGCTTAATTATTTAATTCAGTAGATTTTGGGAGATTCTTTAATATGGCTTTTTATGAATCAATTATCGTCATTCGTCAGGACGTTTCGTCTTCAGATGTTGATAAAATAGCCGACGATTTCATTAAGATTATCAAAGTCCATAACGGTAATGTTCTTAAAACCGAATATTGGGGTTTAAGAACCCTTGCTTATGAAATTAAAAATAATAAAAAGGGTCATTATTATTTTATGGGGATAGAAGCTGATAATATTCTGGTAAAAGAACTTGGAAGAAAAATCAAGTTAAGCGAAAGTGTCATCAGATCTTCTCTCGTTAAAGCAAAAGAAATAAGTAAAGAACCTTCACCAATTTTAAGAACAAAATCACTGGAACTTGAGGAAACAGTTGATGTTACTATAACTCAACAATAAGAATAAATATTAAATAGATTACTTTGATGTCTTACGAAAATAATACGGATAACTTGGATTACGATTCAAGATCAGGTACAGATAAGAATAATTCGAAAATGTTTTTCAGAAAACGTAAAGGGTGTCCTTTATGCTCAGATGGATCACCAGAAATAGATTATAAAGACCCTGAACTTCTTGGAAAATTTATTTCAGAAGGAGGAAGAATGTTACCGAGTAGAATTACAAATGTGTGTTCTAAACATCAACGTAACATAAAAAAATCCATAAGACATAGCCGTATTATTGCTTTATTACCTTTTGTATTCCAAGGCAAATAATAAATTCCCTTTTGATTTTATGTCAAAAGTTATTTACACTTTATTTTAATTAATGTTAGTTTTAAGTCCATGCAAGTCATTTTAATAAAACCAGTTAGAAAACTAGGAAAAGTCGGTGAAATAGTTAATGTAAAAAACGGTTATGGCCGGAATTTTTTAGTTCCTCAAGGCATGGCAATAAGGGCAACAAAAGAAAATTTAGGTAAATTTGCTGCTCTTCAACGGAAACTTGAAGAAAAAAACACTGAAGAAAAATTAAAAATGGAAGCCGCCGCAAAAGCGTTAGATGGTAAACATTTAACTTTTGTCACCCAATCCGGAGCAGACGGTAGACTGTTTGGGTCTATTTCTTTAAAATTAATAGCTTCTGCCCTTTCTGAGCTTAGTGAATATAAACTTAATTATTCAAACATAATCCTTGATGAACCTATAAAGGTTAATGGTGTCTTTAAGGTTCAGGTGATGTTACACCCTGAAATTTTTGCATCCGTGTTAGTAGTTGTAGCAAAATCAGAATCAGAAGCCCAAGATGCCCTAAGTGAATACAAAGAAGGCGGGAAGAAAAAATCTGATGATGAAAAAGAACAAGAATTAGATCTAATTGAAAAAAATTAGCTAAAAAATAAACCTTAGAAGTCAATTAAATTACTCGTAAATTTGGTTCAACACTCTTATCTCATTGTTTATTGGCCGGACTCAGGCTCAGTAATATAAGCAATTTTTTTAAATTACTTATTATATGTCTCTGTGAGGTAATATTATTTTCCTAGTAACTTGTATCCATATTATTTTTATGGATTTGTACTATTATATGTTGTATTATGCCATTAATTTTCTAGCAGTAATTATTTTAATACCTTAAAATGCAGTTATTTCCATTAAAAATCTTTCCAAGTAATACTAATTTTGATTTTATGCGAGTCAAAAACCTTAATTATGCTTTATCTGTTTTTTTATTTATTCTTAGCTTAGTGTGGATTGGTATTTATAAATTTAATTTTGGTATTGATTTTGCTGGAGGAATCAGTATGGAACTGCGCATTAACCAAACTCCTGACCTAGCTAAAATGCGTATGATACTTAACGAGCTTAATATTGGTGAAATAGTGCTGCAGAATTTCGGCAGCGATAAAGACATTTCAATTCGTGCAGGAATTAGCAGCGAAGAAAATTTAATGCACAATATTGAGCTTATCAAGTCTGCTCTAAAACAAAAGTTTCCATATGAAATTGAATATAGAAAGGTAGATTTTGTTGGACCACAAGTTGGTAATCAGATGATACAATCAGGAATTATGGCAATGCTATTATCATTTTTATCTATTATGGTCTATATTTGGATAAGATTTGAATGGCAATTCGGCATAGGTGTTTTAGCTGCATTAATACATGACGCAGTTTTAAGCCTCGGGTTTTTAAGTGCTACCAAGCTTGATTTTAATTTAAGTACAATTGCTGCTATTTTAACTATAATAGGGTATTCGGTAAATGATACAGTAGTTATTTATGATCGAATTCGGGAAAATTTACGCAAATATAATAAAAAAACTATTGGTACTATAATTAATATGAGTGTAAACGAAACACTATCTAGAACAACAATAACTGTATTTACTACACTACTTGCAAACCTTGCTTTAATATTATATGGTGGTGAGGCAATAAAAAGTTTCAGTGTTTTAGTATTTTTTGGAATATTAATTGGTACTTATTCGTCTATTTTTATTTCTGCTCCAATAATTACATTATTTAATTTTAAAAACTTAAAATAATAATATTTTATGAGAATTTCAGCAAATGATATAAAATCTGGTAATATATTAGATTACGAAGGTGAATTATGGGTTGTTTCCAAAACCCCTGAACATACAAAACCTGGAAAGGGCGGAGCTTATGTACAGGTAGAGATGAAAAACTTGCGCACCGGTAATAAATTAAATCAACGTTTTAGCTCCAGTGAAAGCGTTGAAAAGGCTTTCCTTGAAAGGAAAGAAATGCAATATCTATATAAAGAAGAAAATCTTCTGGTGTTTATGGATCCAGATTCCTTTGAACAAATAATGATCGATCAAGAATTAATGAAAGATAAATTACCATTTTTGGCTGATGGAATGAATGTGGAAGTGGAATTTTACCAGGATAAACCGCTGGGTATTATACTTGCGCAAACTGTTATACTAGAAATACAGGAAACTGACCCTGTAATTAAAGGGGCTACTGCAACCTCCTCTTACAAACCAGCTATAATGAACAACGGGTTAAGGGTAATGGTCCCCCCTTATTTAGTAAGTGGAGAAAAAATAATAGTTAAAACTGAAGACGCTACTTTTGTCAAAAGAGCAGAGTAATGCAGAATCAAGTTGTTTTAATTAACGATGCCATAAGAGAAGCCTCTAAATTTCTGCACCGAGATTATTTTGAACTGGAAAATTTGCAAAGTTCTGCCAGAAGCCTAAGAGTTTTCGTTGATAAAGCAAAAACCCGAGTTACAGAGAATTTACAAAAATCGCTTAGTAAATATTATAAAACTATTATTTTCGACTCTCCAGAACTGGACTTATCGGCTCTAGATTTTACAGGGTCTGTAGCTCTTGTTGATGCTTTAGATGGAAGTTGTAATTTTGAAAGAGCCATTCCTTTTTTTGCCTTAGTAGTAACAATTTTAACAACAAAACAAGGAAAAATCTCTGCTGAGAAAGTAGCAGTTAACTTTCCTATTTTAGGTGACACCTATTATGCAGAACAAGGCAAAGGAACTTGGCTTGAAAGGCATTCTTTTAATTTTGGCGGTGGAACTATTAGATTAAGGGTATCAGTTAATTCTAAATTGGAACAGAGTTTAGTTAGCTGTAACTATCAACAGCTAGAGCTGGCACAAAAAATATCCACAAATATAAGGATTTTCGAGTCATATGCTTATCAAATTGCTCTCTTAATTAGCGGTAAGTCCGACATCGCCATATTAACAAATAAACCAATGAATCATGGGCTTGATTTATTAGTTCGTGAAGCTGGAGGCGTAAGCTACAGCAAAAATAACTTTTTTATTGCTTCTAATCACCAAATTCAAGAAAATCTAAAAAAAGCCTTATTTTAGGAAACTAACTAAACTTAGGTGCTCTTTCCCCGTTACTTTATCATTCGGATAAGGACATTATCTTTACGTACAAAGTGATGGTATAGTCCAGCACTTATATGTAGCACTATTAAAACCGCAAACACGAAGGCACTAACTCCGTGTAAATTATTAAAAAAGTTGGCTAAAACAGGGCTTTTTTCCAGTGGCGGTATTAAAAATAGATTAAAAATGTTTATTTCGTGTCCGCCAAAACGTGACATTAAAATCCCACTAACCGGCATCAAAAACATAAATATATACAGCAGAGAATGAGTAAACTTAGAAGCTAATTTCTGCCATAATGGTAAATCAGCTGGTAATTCTAACTTTACATTAATCAAACGCCATAAAACCCTTAACGATACCAAAAACAAAACAAGCACACCCGTTGCTTTATGCATACTATATAGCTGCCACTTATCGGCTGATGGCAGCATCGATACCATAATAAAGCCAATTACTAACAAACCTACTATGGCAATCCCAATAAACCAATGGAATAATTTAGTAATCAACCCGTATGATGATAAGGTATTTTTTAGCATCCCTCCTCCAAATAATTATCATTAATCAGAGCTTATTTTTCTAATATATGCAATAGATTTCAGTTTATTGCATATATTTTCAAATATAGGTCGTGGTAAAATGCCTTTAGTAACAATTTCTAGGTAATTATTCTTAATAGTGATGTTAAATGACGGCTCAGTAAAATTAAAACCATCAATATCTTTGGCAATCCTTATAAAATAACCAAGAATTTGGCTATTCTTAAAGTCCTGTTTGCACAGAAGTTTTTTAGAAATTTTGATTAGTTCTATATCGGGTTTAAAATTTGAAGAATATGATAGTATAAGTGCTATCATCAACCTGTGGCGATGAGTAAAAGGAATTTCTGAATTTAAAATGAATTCGGAAATTGCCTTTGGCGAAAGCGTTTGATCAAAATATTTGTTGAGCGACTGTAAAATAATTGCTAACTTCAAGACCTGATTTAGATCTTTTGATTCTTCAATCAAAGGTTCTATTATTTCGTAATATTTGTCAAAATTTGTTGTCCCCAATTGGTACTTACAACAATAAATTACTTTCTGTAGTACTATATCCTGATTTTTTTCAATTTCAGGCAGCATTTCGTATCTTACTCCCTCCTTCAACCCGAATATGGAAACAATTATATTTTTAGGTTGAAAAACCTCTAACATTGCCTGCGCTACAATTAGTGCATTTGGATTCAGAGTCCTACTATTTAGCTTAAACTTATTACGTTGAAATTCTTTAATATTCTTTAAGTACAAACTAAAATCCTCTTTTGAAATGCTGAGATTGTGCAAATTTTTTAGGGGGTATTTATTGAATTCGATAAAAAAGCGACAAATAAACCTTAGAGCTCCGCCAATTAAATATAAATTTTCATATTGATAATTACCGTATTCAACTCTAATAATTCTAGTTATATCTTCTAAATTTTGTAATTTCCTGGTAGTAATTATTTTAGTACCAAGAGCAAGAGAACTTAATTTACCGATTACACGGTTATTAATTTCTATCAGTTCTAAACTCCCCCCACCTAAATCGGCAGCTACGCCGTTTACATCTGAAATACCGGATATCAAACCGACTGCTGTTAAATAGGCTTCCTTTTCACCTGAAATAACTTCAATGGTAAGGTTAAATTTCTCTTTTATAAATTCTATGAAAACCTTAGATCTCGGGTGATCCCGAAGTACGGCAGTAGCAACACATTTAATTTCCGTAACTTGAAGGCTGCTAAATATGTGTAATATATAATTTATTGATAAATAAGCCTGATGTTTTATATCTAGCTCTTCTTGCATAAGAAGGGTTAAAATATCATTTTTAAACTTATTATTAAATATTTCTGGAGAACCAATAGTGTTACTTTCGTGTACTACGGCTCTAATGGCATTATAGCCAATATCAATTATTCCAAGGCGCATTTTTTATTTATTAAATACTATTATTTGTTACGTTATACTTGAAATCTCTAAATTTTCATTTTAGTCTTACTACCCAAAGAAGTAGTAGACCAAAAGCCATTTAACAAACAAATAATAGCTCATACCTTTATTCAATAAAGTTCCGGGTATGTCAAATCTATAAAATTTCTAGTGTAATTCTTAGGCTTAACACCCTTCGTAGAGGAGATTACTACTCTACTGACTCAGCTTCCTCTTTTTTGACATTATTATTCCCTTTTGGGTCATAAGGCTCTTGAGTTGGTATAAATGTAGGCGGTAAAAGCCTACTTGTAAAGAACTTATCTTCGAAATATTTAATTTTCTTTGACTTGATTGGAGGAAAAGATTCAATAAGTATAATTTGTTCGTCCCTTGGAAGTTGTATAACCTCTTGCGGTAGTAGTAATGCTCTTTGTACTTTTGAAACACTTTGCGTTCTAGTTGAAATATTTAAATCAAAAAATAAAGGTTTATTAAATGAAGTTTGTTCAACTGTTTTATTTCCGCATAATTGAGATATTAAGTTTGCTGTTTCATAATTGTTAGCAGCAAAAGTAATACGGAAAGTAGAATTCGACAAGAAAGAATTCATTCCTGCATCTTCATAAGTTCCCTTTAATTGCTGGGTATCTTGAATAATTAAGAATAAGCGTACCCTATATCCCCTAAAATAGGCAATACCAGCCTTGAACTGATCCATTTTTCCGAGCGTCGGGAACTCATCCATTAAGAACATTACACCGTAAGGTTCTTCTTTTGTATTGGGCATTTTTCTGCTCAAAAATTCTGTAGCCTGCTGGTAAAAAATCTGCATTAACCTTTGCAGACGTTGTATATTATCTGGAGTTAAACCTACATAAACAGTAGTTTTAACTTTTTTAAATTCCATAATGTTAAAATCAGAGGAAGCAGTTGCTGAATCAATTAACGGATTTGCCCAAAGCTCCAGGGAAGAGTTCATGGTAGATATAACCCCGGAACGCTCTTTATCAGCTTTTTGTAAAAAGGCGGCAATATTCATATAAGCAACCGGATGTATTGCATCACCCAGCGTATCAAGTACTACGGCAAGGTTATAGACCACATCATCACTACGCATCGTTCTTACAACTTGACCAAAAGATTTTGTTTTTGTTGGATCTGCAAGCAGGTATAAAACCACCCCTAAAAATAAACTCCTGGCTTCGTTATTCCAGAAATCTTTTTCAGGCATTATTAAATTGGAAATTTTCTGGACGTCATCAACCATTTGACCAGGTTTACTGCTAACCCAATCTATTGGGTTATAACAATGCGTTACCCCGTCAGGATTAGAAGGTTCCCAAACATATACTTTTTGACCCGCTTTTGCTCGCCATCCACTGGTAAGCAAGTGATTTTCTAACTTGATATCATGCACCACTACGGAATCTTCCCAGAATAACAGGTTTGGTATTACAAATCCCACACCTTTACCTGAACCAGTTGGAGCAAATAATAATGAATGTTGAAATCCATCAGCTACAAAATATCCCACATCATCCTGGCCAAGCAGCATGCCGTGTTTTGCTCTTAAATTCGCTCTCTCAATATCAGCTTGAGAAGCCCAATCAGCTGAACCGTATACAGATTCTTTTGGAAGGAAAAACTGGAGAGCTTTTATTCTTTTAAAGTTCTTAATATAATATAATCCCACCATTATTTCTGGAACAATTATAGCCAGAACAAGCTTGATTTTTAAGTAGTTGTATGCCTCAAAACTAAGCTGTGACCAGGAGTTTATGAGCCAATAGGTCCATTTGTAAGCTATAAAGATTGCAGTAGAGTCAAGACCTATTAACCCAATTTCATTAGTTGCAAAAGCAACTAATACACCATTTAGCCATAACGTGCAGAATAATACAAAAGGATGAATGACCAAATGCCCGAAGATGGTACGTGCTTTTCGTATTATTGCGTTAAATTCCATCTTTTATTCCTCCATATTCTTAAAATAAATTTCAGAAACATATCTCTTCCCGCCGCTACCACGCTTTAATTGCACAACGATATCAACAACGGCAAGGATATATTTCTTTATCTCGTCCGGAGGCATTCCAAGGCCAGCTTGCATTACCATTAATTTGAGCTGTTCCAAAGCCATTGACGGTGCATCAGCATGCAAAGTAGAAATAGACCCAGGATGTCCGGTATTTATGGCTCTTAAAAAGCTAAAAGCCTCTGCTCCCCTAAGCTCTCCCACAATAATTCTATCAGGTCTGAGCCTAAGGCAGGCTTCAATTAAGTCTTGAGTTGTAACTTTAGCTCGTCCCTGCCCGCCCTTGGAGGCAAGTAAATGAACCCGGTTAGGATGCTTATGAAGAATTACTTCTCTTGCATCTTCTACAGTAATCAGTCTTTCATGAGTAGGTATTTCTCCTAGAGCAGCATTAGTGAAAGTCGTTTTACCAGTTGAAGTACCCCCGCTTATAATAATATTTTTTTTAGAAATAACGGCATGTTTTATGAATTCTTTACTTTTTCCTTCTTTCAAATAGTTTCTCAAAATAGCATCATTCTCATCTACTATTTCTTTAGTGCTAGTGTTATCAAATGCTCCTCTTTCCGCATATTGGTCTAGGGATAAGTGCATAGTACTACCCTTCCTTATGGCAAAAGCAGCAATATTAGGCTCAACAGCTGGAGGAAAAACGATTTGAACACGATAGCCATTTGGCAGGGTAGCAGATAATAGTGGCTTTTCTTCTGAGATTACCTGATCAGTAGATTGGGCTATTAATCTGCCAAGACCTAGTAAATGATCTATATCTATCTCAGGTAATGATTCCATTCTAAGGTCTCCTGCTTTTTCAACCCAAGCCTCTCCTGGTTTATTGATCATAAGCTCGTTTACCCCTTCCTCGGCAAATATATTTTTAAAGGGTAATAGATAGGTTTCTAGTGCTGCAAAACTCATTTCATTACATTCTTAATTGCTGCTTTAGGAAATTTATAATCTTTGTTTACATAAATCTTGATTAAAGTTCCCTGGTCTATAGTAATTGTTGGATCAAATTTCTGTTTTTCCAGTAGCTCCTTGGCAACATCAGTAATATCTTTAAATGCTTGGGTAGATGCTGTTTGTGCTTGAGATGGGGTAGTACTGGCAGTACTTGTCTGTGAAGCCGTAGTACAGGCAGTAGTGATAGCACTAACAAGAGCCGTAAGCTTTTGATCATTGGTAGCACTAGCCTGCTGAGTTCGTATTGTATCACAAGCGGTCTTTATAGAAGTATAAAGAGTTGATGTTTTATCTGATATAGCAGTAGGGACAGTTGCACAAATTTGGTCATATCTTTGCTCAGCAGGAACATTTTGTTGCGTAGCAATGCTAGTAGTGCTAGACAGCGCTGCTGATGCTGCCGCTGATTGAGTCGAAGCAGACTGAGAGCTTTCCACCGGTTTTACTATAGAGTCCAGGGTACTTGCAAGTGTAATATTAAATGCTGATCTTAACACAGCATTGCTGAAACGTTCTTTAAACTTGTTGTCTACTCTTCCTTGCTGACCTTTTCTACCAAGACTATCCATACCTGTACCACCAAAATTTATGGTATACCCTGTTGGCAAATCTATTCTTGTCCATTCAATTGCAATACGGCCGTAAGCCCCATTAGTTCCGGTATTATAAGTACCAAACACCCTTGAACCTTTAGGTATAAGCGTATTACGTCCCCATTCAGAATAAACATCTCTACTTATAATAGCCCGAATTTCTCCCCCAAAATCTGTGTTGACTGCAGACTCAATAATTGCGTCCAACATTTTCCCCCTACCAAGAATAAGGTGCATATCACCCCTTTGCTTAAAATCGGTCTCTTGTTCTACCTGTTCTGGTGTTTTAGGTTTTGGAGCTCCAGCAATCAAAACTATTGCTGATTTTCTTTTTGCTTCTAGCTTTTTCTTTGCTTCATCACTTTGAGATCTTATATCAAGCGGAAGGGTTGGATTAGCAGGTGACAAATTAACATCCTTAGAGCTCTCCGGCATCGGCAAAGGTGTTTTATCTTGAGATAAGGGCGAAGGAGGCATCACATCTTGAGTAGCGGGTACTGGAGGAGGAGGAGGTAATGCTGGGTCTTCTAGTTTTGGAGGAGTAGGAAGAGCTGGTATAGCCGGAATAGCAGTATCAACAGGAATCTGAACTGGTTTTACAACATTATCAGGGATCGGATTGGAAGTCTGTTTTGGAGTATCTCCAGAACCGACAAATAAGTTAAAGAATAAATAGAGAAAAACCCCAGCAACCAAAATTATTATGCTCTGTTTTGGATTCGTTGCTACTTTAGATAATTCTTGCTCAACTTCGGGAAGATCGGTTTGAACTTTTTCTGGTTCTGCAATGTTATTCTCTTTAGCCATAATTACCTAGCTTTTTTTGGGTATTGGAATCTAACAACATATACCAAATCTTTATCATTCTCGTCTTCCAATTCTTTGGAAACAATGTCAAATTGATAAGTTCTTTTGTTAGTGATAATCGTCATATTAGTACGAATATTTTTTTCCATCGGTTTAATAAATAATTTATTGCCAAGGGGAGTTAATTTCCAAGCAAACGATTCCCCTAGCGTTATTGTTTCTATAGTCTCGTTTTTAGCAAATTCAATATGAGATTGAAAACCATAATGAAGCACTAGCAGATAGACTTCATTAGGGTTATATATATAAGTTTTAATCCTACTATCTGTTGTAAGTGACAACTCGTCACTATCGTCATACATACTTGCATTAGCTACCGAAGTAAAAAGCATTATTATTACAAATAAAATTCTAACTATTATCATCATCTACCCTATAACCTGTTACTTGAAAACCTATTGGATTAGTATCTCTATCACTATCTGTTAGTTCCATTGGCAAGTAATCAAACTCAACAATAGCAATTTTGTTAAACACTTTTCGTGCTCCTGCAGTTTCATTTATAGAAAATCTTAACATAAATTTTTTATCAGCAAGTTTTGACCATGACTTAACCAGTAGAAAAGTGGTATTTTTTTGGCCATATTTGATAGTTGGATTAATTTCGTTATTTTTTAGAGAATTACGATATGACCAATAGACCGAACTAGAAGATAACAACCTGACAGTTTTCATTGCTTCAGTATCAAAATCCACCGGATTATAGGTTTCTCTAGCAGAGACATATCTTTTGATAAAATATTGAGCCAATGAATCATTACCCATAAGAACAGAAGAATTTAAAGGATTAACAATCTTGGCCATTCCAGTTGTATCATCAATTTGTATGACAAACGGATCAAAACGTTTAATATTTACTACGTAACCAACTGCAGCAACAGAAATGATACATAAGCATAAAAGGATGAGAAGCAGTACAAATAACAAATTTCTTTGAACTGCTACATTTTGGAATCTTTCCTCATACCAATTCCTGATTTGTTTAATAGATCCCTGACCTTCTTCTTGGGTTGCTTGAATTTTGCTTTCTTGAATAAAACCAGATTTTCTTTTAAACTTTTCTAATAGCTCGCTTAACTTGAACATAATACAATTGCCAATTTTGTGATATCTTTAGACAAATTTCACAGACTATAGCCTAAAAACATTTAGATGCTCAGCTATTTGCATCCGTAGATTCATCATAAGACCCTTTGGATATTGATTATGTATCAGCTAGCAGAATAAAATAAACAAAAAGATTAAAGGAATCTGATTTACTGAGATTTTTTTTATTAGCAGTTGCTTTTAGATTATAGTTTTTCCTATATATAGAGAATTCCTTGCTTTAATTCCTTAATTCTAAACTCTTAGCAGTTTAATAGCTTAAGCTCTGAAGGTTTAGAAAATTATTCGGTTTATTTCATCTTGATTAGTTTGTGACCCTAAGTATATTAAATAATTTAATCTGCCATAGAGAAATATAAAATCATAATGAATAAATTTAAATTCCAGTTAAAAGCAACTAATAACAAAGCACGAACAGGATTTATTGAAACAGCCCATGGCACTATCCCAACCCCCGCATTTATGCCTGTCGGCACACGGGCGGCAGTAAAGTCAATGTTCCCAGAATCGGTAAAGTCTACCGGAAGTGATATCATTCTTGGCAATACTTACCATTTAATGTTAAAACCAGGAGCAGAAAGAATTGCTAAACTTGCCGGCCTCCATAAGTTTATGAACTGGGCTGGACCGATTCTTACAGATTCCGGAGGATTTCAGGTAATGTCATTATCTGATTTACGAAAAATTACAGAAGAGGGAGTAGAATTCAGGTCTCACATTGATGGAAGTAAACATATGCTTACTCCGGAAAGATCAACAGAAATTCAGTATTTACTCGGTAGCACCATCAGTATGGTTTTTGACGAATGCACACCGTACCCAGCAACTTTTAAGCAAGCTAAATCTTCAATGGAATTAACTTCCAGATGGGCAGAAAGGTCACGAAACTCTTTTGTTCAAAGGCCAGGATATGCTCAATTCGGTATTATGCAAGGCGGAATATACCAGGAATTAAGAGAAAAATCAGCTTCTGACCTTATTGAACTTGATTTTGAAGGGTATGCTATAGGAGGATTAGCCGTGGGGGAGGGCCAAGATATAATGTTTTCCATTCTAGATTATGCTCCTGCTTTTTTACCGGAAGACAAACCTCGTTACCTTATGGGAGTAGGTAAACCATCTGATATTATCGGAGCAGTAAAAAGAGGTGTGGATATGTTTGATTGCGTAATTCCAACACGATCTGGTAGAAACGGCCAAGCATTTACCAAATATGGAACCGTAAATATCCGTAATAGTAAATATGCAGATGATAATACACCTCTTGAACAGGATTGTCCTTGCCCAGCGTGTGCTAATTATAGCAAAGCATACTTGCATCATACTGTTAGGGTCGGGGAGATAATTGGCTCAATGTTAATGACATGGCATAATATTCAATATTTTCAAGGATTAATGTCCAGAATTAGAGCATATATTGAAGAAGGTAGGGATTTTGATTTTGATTGTTAGTTATATAAGCCTTTTCTTATTTGGAGTATTAATCGGTAACTTCACTACTACTTTATTTTACCGTTTACCTAGAAATATCATGATTAGCGGATTTAACCAAAAATTAACCAGGCCTCCATTTTGCTCAAATTGTAATCATGTTTTAGTCTTTTACGAATACCTCCCGATTTTAAGTTGGTTTAGCACCCGTGGAAAATGTAATTACTGCCATGCCCCGATTAATAAATCATATATAATGCTTGAAATTTTAATAGGAATAATAGCAATAGTTTTATACTACCTTACTGGTAAGGATTTAGACTATTTTTTCCTTTATTTTTGTTTTGCAGCACTCGCTATCTTAAATATTTTCATATATTTAGACCATGATTTTATTCCAACAAGGATTACTTTAGGTATTATTATAACAGGTATAATTTACCGCACGTTAACCGATCAAGAGATTTTCGCATGGCTGGCAAGTTTATCTTTAGGTTGTATATTAAGCTTATGGATACTTCGCGAAGGGGTAGAGGATAAAAGTCCATATAACTATGGTAAACTTTTAGTACACCTGATTTTACCAGCAAGTCTATGGTGTCGGAATGAGAGCGTATTATTTTTTGTAACTAGCATTACTCTTGCCTACCTATTTTCTAAGCTTATAAAGCAGAGAGTATTTTACCCTATCAGCCTGGTAAATTTATTTTTCATTAGTTTATACAACTTTATGGCAAGCAATTAATTAATGAATCCTCTATATACCTAATCCTCCGCCACCCTTCTGGAAAGTCTTACTAACCCGTTCTATCCGTCTAACTTCTGCTTCCCCATAAGATTTTAAATCTGATTCTTTGCCTCCCTCATACTTACTGGCTCGCTTTTCTCCGCCTATCATCATGTTATGAGCATAATTATCTTTTTGAGTTTCCCCAGCTATTCTTCTTGGATTCATTACTTTATAAACCTCATATATAGCAAATTCCTTGATGGTTTTCTTTATGTTAGCTTTTGCCTTGGCATCTAAAGGATATTTATCATTTATACTGTTATTTGCGTCAATATCACGATCCGCCCCTTCGTATTTTTTAATAAGGTTGTGAGTAAATTTACTGATGTCCTGTTCTACCTCCTCATCATTAAATTTGATTTTTTTACCAGTTAATTTATCAATTTTTAACTCACTTTTAGCTAAGTGTTGTTTTATCAATAAAATTAGTTTGCTTTGCATTTCACCAAGCTCATCTGCTTCTTCGATAATGCGATCAATAGCTTTACCAACATTGGCATCTTTCTTTAATTCTTCTAGTATCTCAGCCATTTCTGACTCGTACTTTTCGGAAAGAGAATCATTAAAACTAGCTTCCGATTGGTCTTCCAAAGGCATAAATTATTCCAATTAATTTTTAAGTAAAATGGTAGCTGAAATATTCAATGTTATATCAATTTTTCCAGGGGCAGAAATCGGAGCAGTTATGCTACTTACCACATTTGCTGCAGCTGTACGCATTAATTTAGGATAAGGAACAGGTGGATAACGATTATCGCCTTCAATGTTAATGTTTTTTATCTTAACTTCTTTTAAACCAATAATACCAGCTACTCTTTTAGCATGGGATAATAGTTTGTTGATAGCGTTTTCGACCATGGAGGTACGGGTTTCTTCAATTTTTGCAATGGAAACTTCATAATGTAGGTCGCTCATTACTAATCCTATTTCCTGCAATTGTCCGGATAAAGCAAGTATATCCTCCGTAGATTTACTCTTTATAACAATAGACTGAGACCCTTTCCATAATTCTTTTTCAGGAGTCCCTTGTTTAAGGGGTTTATAAAATTTATACACCGAATACTGTTCGGTAGAAACTTCTATATTTTCCTTCTTCTCCGCTACAGATAACGCTTTTTTCATCATCTGGTTAATTTTATTCTGCACTTCTTTTGCAGATTCAGATTCACTTTCATAACGCAAACTGGCGATAAGCGTATCCGGTTCTACCTGTTTTGTTTCAGTAACGGATAAATTTAAATATGTCCCCTCTTCCTTGGTAACATCATCACCATAAGCTTTAAGCCCTATAAATGCAGAAAATATTAATAAAACTTTCAAGAATTTAATATTTATAATTTTGACCATTTGATCCATCTTTAAAATTTAACTCAAACTTAATATTAAGATAGTTAAAGCCTACCTCATTCAAATTGTAGCGAGAAAATTAAGTTAATCTAAAATATTAATATTTTTTTTAAGAAAAACTACTCAGCCAGTTGCAAAATAGACATTTTATATTAATCCTTAGCAATTATAAATGTTGGCAGCTCGAAATAAAAAAGCTTACCCCGCTCAAGGTAAGTGGTATAATTTATGGATGTATTTTACTTATATGATATTGCTTATGGTATCAACTATTGAAACATTAGATTGTAAGTAAAATTAATAAGACAAATAATATCCCATCCTTAATGGCGCAAAAGGGATTGTTAAATACTATAGTAATTCATGTATTAACATTAATATAGAGAAAAATATGAACAATTTTAAAGTTGCCGTAGCTGAGAATAAAACAAATTTTTTTAAGTATGACATTATTCTCAATAATGAAATAGTAAGGTTAAGGCCATTAAAAATAGAGGATATGTCTACTTTTTCTAATTTTCATTCAGACCATGCAATCTGGAAATATTTTGCTATTAAAATGTGCAAAGCACAAGATATGGAAGAGTACATTAACGATGCAGTACAACAAAGAAGTTTAGGTTTGCGATATCATTTTGTTGTTGAGGATATAAAAATGAATAAGGTGGTTGGGTCTACAGCCTTTGGGAATTTTTCTCCAAAAGATAATAGGATAGAAATAGGTTGGAGTTGGATAGAAACCTTGTTCCAAGGAACTGGTATTAATAAAAACGCAAAGTTTCATTTATTAAATTTTGCATTTGATTACTTGAATATGGAAAGAGTAGAATTTAAGACAGATGTGCTCAATGTAAGGGCAAGAGCTGGGCTTATTAAAATTGGTGCAACGGAAGAAGGGGTATTACGAAGCCACACTCTTATGCCAGATGATAGACGCCGTGATACAGCCTACTATAGTGTACTTAAAGAAGAGTGGTATACAAAAATACGATCAAATAACTTTTATAATTTCTCTAGTGATGTTGTAATTTTAATAGAATCTAGTGATTCAATCTATAAGACGATATAGATTAATAAAACTATTTAGCGCTAAAATATTCTGATTTTTAAAATAGAACATTTATATGAGTATTCTACAACTGAAAGCTTCAGATCCTACCTTATCAACCTGGGTATCAGCATCAGCTGGTACTGGTAAAACAAAAATCTTAACGGATCGTGTACTCCGCCTTCTCTTGCAAAACGTGCCATTTAACAAAATCCTGTGCTTAACTTTCACTAATGCTGCCGCTAATGAGATGCAGGAAAGGATAATTGCCCAGTTTCAAAAATGGTCACACTCTTCACAAGAGGACTTACTAGATAGTTTGCAAAACACACTGGGTAGAAAACCGACTAAAGATGAGTTAATTAAGGCATCATCACTCTTTGAATTATATCTAAAAACTCAAGATCAAATAAATATTTACACTATTCACTCTTTTTGCCAGAAAATTTTAAAGAAATTCCCGCTAGAAGCAGGAATTTCTCCTCATTTCAAAATTATTGACGAATTCAAGGTTAATAAGATAATAAGAGATATAAAAAGGCAAATATTCAACCTCCCCGAAATTCAGCATGTTATTAATTTTCTTATAGAGAACTTTCATGAATTAACCATCGATAATATTTTTAATGAAATAATTTCTGTAAAAACAAAGATATTAACAAAAAAGCTCACCTCTTTATCTGCCGAAAGCAATCCCGAGCTTAGCGGATTAGAATGCATTAACAATTTAGCAAAACATGATCCAAATATTTCGATAGAAGTTATATCTAATTATGATATCAAGAATTTAATCCTAGATTCACTTGGAGCTGATCTTGCAAGCAAAGATATTAAGCCTTTCTTTTTAACATTATCCGGAGAAAAGAAAAAAAGAATCGTAACTAAAAAAATAGCTTCTCCTGGCTCTGACCTATACGAAGAACTGGAAAAAATTCAAGACCAAATCTACCAACTCGATCAAGTTAAAAAAACAGAAAATTTACTTTTAAACTCAAAATTATTTGAGATATTAGCAGAAAAATTGATTCTAGAATTCGAGTCATACAAAACCAAAAACGCTTTTCTTGATTATGATGATCTAATACTTCATACTCAAAGTTTACTGACAAATTCCACAGCAAAGGAATGGGTACTATATAAATTAGACGGCGGTATAGAACATTTACTAGTGGACGAGGCTCAAGATACAAGTAATAGCCAATGGCGTATAATAGAAGCCTTAGCCCAAGAATTTTATTCTGGAGAATCCGGTAATAACAAAAGCAGAACGATCTTTGTAGTAGGAGACGAAAAACAATCGATTTTTAGTTTCCAAGGGGCTGATATTTCTGCCTTTTCCTATATGAATAAATTTCTAAACGATAAACTAAAAGAAGGGAAAAAAGCTTTCGAAACAATTGATCTTAATGTCTCGTACCGTTCCACTAAAGAAATTCTTACCTGTGTAAAAGATGTATTTAACAAAATAGCAAAAAACAGCCCTGAAGACTTTAAAGCTAATTTACCAGAAATGATACCTTATCGTAATGCACATAATGGGCTAGTTCAGTTATGGCCTTTATGCAGTAATGAAGGCGGTGATGCAGCTGATGAATTTTGGCCCATCTGCCCAGAAAACACACAAAATAATAGCAAGGTTATTTTGGCAAAAAAAATTGCTAATTATGTTAAGGAACAAATAAGCAGTGGCAGGATTTTACCTTCTACAAATAACAAGATATCGCCTCAAGATTTCATGATTCTTTTCCGGAGCAGGGATGATTTCACGGATGAGGTCATTAAAGCTTTGAAAGAGGCTAAAATCGACATAACAGGACTTGATAGAATATCTCTAGCTGACGATCTAGAGGTCGCAGACCTGATTGCTATTGCTAAATTTGTACTAAATCCTGAAAATGATTTAAATTTAGCTACATTAATTAAGTCTCCGATTTTAGACTTATCGGAACAAGAACTTTATAAACTGGTTATTGCTGCTCGGGCAAATAAATTATCCTTATGGGAATATATAAAATTATCGGAGCAATATTCTTTAATAAAAGATAAACTAGAAGAGTTTTTAGCCCTATATCGCTCTTTTCCTTTAAACAATTTCTTTCCATATATCACTGATGTAATGGATTATAGGAACATCATGAATAAAAATGACGAAGCAATCGATGAATTCCTTAAACTTAGTAATGACTATTTTCTTGAATATGGAAATTCTTTACAAAACTTTATTTATTGGTTTGTAAAAACCCCAATAACTGTAAAAAGAGATACAGAATCATTAAATAAGCTCCGTATCATGACTGTTCACGGCTCAAAAGGTCTGCAAGCTCCGATTGTGATATTATGTGATACTACCAAACTTCCAACCATGAGCGATAGATTCATCTGGGATGAAAATGATCAGTTACTATCGGCAAAATCCTCCTCTTATATTCCAGAATTTTATGAAGGAATTAAAGCAAAAGAGCAGCATAAAGCTTATCAAGAATATTTAAGGTTGTTATATGTCGGGATGACTCGAGCAGAGGACCATTTAATCATCTGTGGCTATCAGGGCAACAGCAAAATTCCCGAAAATTGCTGGTACGAATTAATAAAAAAATCTCTCCAAGAAATTGGCTCTTTAGAAGCAAATGGTATCTTACTCTATGGAGATAGCAGTTTAGTTTCCAGTAGCCAAAAACCATCACTTTGCTTGGCAGAAAATAAAAAGGCTGACCAGGGGATAATAAACCCACCAACACCGTGGAAACTAAATAAAACCGTACGTTTATCTTATACAAATATTGAAACTGATACTTCTTATAAAAATACAGATTTACTCGAGTATGGCCTAGTGTTCCATAAAATCCTTGAAGAAGCCATGAGAAATAGAAATCTATCTAGTATTTTCAATCATCCATTAATTACTACATTAGAAAGCTCTTTACAAAAAAGAATAAAAACCAGCCTAGAAAAAATAGCAATTAATGAGGAATTCAACGAATTATCGAAATATGACTTAAAAACGGAATTATCTTTTGGCTATAAAACAGATTCAGAAATAAAAATTGGGAGAGTAGACCTTTTAGTAATTCAGAAAGAGCGAATTATCATTATCGATTATAAATCCGGTAAATCTAGTAAAGGATTAATACCGGATACCTACATCAAGCAATTAAGGTTTTATAAACAAGCTTTTAGAGAAATATATCCGGATAAAATTATAGATTGCAAGATTATTTGGCTTGATAGCGGAACTATAGTAAATGTAGCTGCATAATGCTAATAAAAAAAGGCCTAAGCAACCAAAACCCTACTTAAGCCTCTTTATCTTAAATTAATTATTCTAATTTTAGATTATTTTCAAAAAACTAAGACTCTAATCTTCTTCTTCTATTGTTTTTCCGGATACGTCTTTCTGTTTCCTGTTTTTTGCGAACCTTTTTTACTGACGGTGGTTCATAAAAACGCGACATCTTCATCAAACGGAAAACGAGCTCTCTCTGCATCTTTCTTTTCAGATCTCGGATAGCTTTTTCACCGTTTCCACCATGAACATTAACCTGCACAGACACTAAAATTTACCCCCTTAAAGGACACTATGATTGAAATAAATGCTTATTATCTATATAGTTAAATTAATTGTCAACTAAAAAGCTAATATTAAGATGACTGATATAGCTAAAAAACACAAAGAAGCACGAAATAATTTCTTTAGTCAATTAAGTTTTCTAGTATCGACCGCCCGATGGAACAAGAATTTATATAAAGAAATTGAAAAAAAATGTAATTTTCCGCAAAATTATCATTATATTTTATTTCCAGGAGGAGGAAGTCAGATAATAGAGGAATTTGAGTCGTGGCAAGACCAAAAAATGCTTGAATTACTTCTTACCGAAGAACAAAACCTAAAAATTAGGGAAAAAATTGCTAAAGCTTTGGAAATTCGAATAATAGGTATAGTCCCAAAAGCTGCTATTCTGCAGCAGAATGCCTTATTTTTATTACCTAGCAATATTTTATCGGGGGCAAAATGCTACAGCAACACTTGTGACCTAATTTGGCGCTATGCCGGTGATAAGTCCGAGGATTTTAATTATTATAGCAAACGAGCTCTTTTGCTTGGCGTTTATACATCTTCTCGGTTATTTTACTTATCAGATAATTCAAAAGATTTTACCAAAACCAAAGAATTTATTGCAACTTCCCTAGAAAGGATTATAAATATAGCCCAAACCAAGAGTAAAATAAAACTTCCTTCTCTTGAAGATATACCAATATTAAGACTAATGTCGTAATGAGAAAAAGCACGTTATTTATAATAAATATTTTTCTAATTTCTGGCCTTTTCGGTTGTAGCAGCAAAGAAGCACATAGCACACCATCTGCAAAATCTGAGTCGCAAGTTAACACCCAGAAGCAAGAACCAGAATCTGTAGTAATAACGAAAACTGATCCTTTAATATCAAAAAACCAAAAATTATTCGATTATGACTTAAGTTGCCAGGAGATGAACAGAATTGAAAAATCCAACTTGCATTTACAACAACAAAATTACGCTCTTGCAAATAAAAGAACTCAAGAGTTAGATTTGTCTCAAAATAAGAATTTAACTAATAAAGAGAAAATTAAAATTGAAAAAGAAAATAGGCGTAATACGTTATTAAAAACTATTCCTCCTACAAAAAGGGCAGTGTACAAAGGGAATGATTTTAGCACTTCTTTCCCACAAAACTAGTAAGACAGTAAACCATGAACAAAAATAAATTTTACCCGGATGTTAAATCAACCGTTTCATTTCCTGCAATAGAAGAAGAAGTTCTAAAATATTGGCAAGAAAATAATATTTTTAACAAATCAGTTGAAACTCGCAAAGCCAAAATTGGCAATCAAAATAATGAATTTATTTTTTACGATGGTCCACCTTTTGCTAATGGTTTACCTCATTATGGACATTTATTAACTGGTTTTATTAAAGATGTATTTGCCCGTTATCAAACTACCAAAGGTAAAAAGGTAGAAAGGAGATTCGGGTGGGATTGTCATGGTCTTCCGGCAGAAATGGGGGCAGAAAAGGAACTGGGATTTTCAGGCAGAATAGCAATTTCAGAATATGGTATTGATAAATTCAACAATCATTGCCGCTTATCTGTCATGAAATATTCTAGTGACTGGGAAAAATATGTAAACCGCCAGGCCAGGTGGGTTGACTTCAATAATTCTTACAAAACCATGGATAAGAATTATATGGAATCTGTCCTTTGGGCTTTTAAGGAGCTTTTTAATAAAGGGTTGATTTATGAGTCAATGAGAGTAATGCCATATTCCTGGGCTTGTGAAACTCCTTTGTCTAATTTTGAAACGAGATTGGATAATTCTTACCGCCAGAGAACAGATAAAGCGGTTACTGTTAGCTTTGTACTAAGTGATAAGCCCCAAAATGCACCGGAAGGATTTAGAGAATATAGAATACTTGCCTGGACTACTACTCCTTGGACATTACCTTCAAATCTAGCCCTAGCAGTAAATAGCGATTTTAACTACGCATTTGTACCAAATGGAGATATCTGTTACATAATTGCTTCTTTTGCCGTTAATCACTATGCAAAAGAATTAAATATAGAAAAAGACAAAACAGACTTTAAAACTGTTAAAGGAAAGGAATTAGCAGGGTTAAAATATAAGCCTATCTTTGATTATTTTAAGAATCACCCAAATAGCTTTAGAATCTTAACCGGAGATTTTGTAGTAGAGGGAGATGGCACAGGAGTCGTGCATATGGCCCCAGGTTTTGGTGAAGACGATCAAATTTTATGCCAACAAGAGGGAATAGAGCTGGTTTGTCCGGTAGATAATGCCGGAAAATTTACTGCTGAAATTTCAGATTTTGCCGATATGCAAGTGTTTGAAGCAAACGACCCTATTATTATAAAATTAAAGAACCAAGGTAATTGGCTTAAAACCGAGCAATATATTCATAATTATCCCCATTGCTGGCGGACAGATACCCCTTTGATTTATAAAGCCGTACCTTCTTGGTATGTCAAAGTTACAGAATTTAAAGATAGAATGGTTGAGTTAAATCAACAAATTAATTGGATACCAGGCAACGTTAAGGATGGCTTGTTTGGTAAGTGGCTAGAAAATGCTAGGGACTGGTCTATAAGCAGAAATCGTTTTTGGGGAACACCTATTCCGGTATGGCGGTCTAATGATCCCAAATACCCTCGAATTGATGTTTATGGCTCTTGCGCAGATCTTGAAAAAGATTTTGGAGTAAAAATTGAAGACTTGCACAAACCCTTCATTGATGGATTAACAAGACCAAATCCGGATGACCCAACAGGCAAATCCATGATGGTAAGGGTAGAGGACGTATTTGATTGTTGGTTTGAAAGCGGTTCTATGCCTTACGGGCAAGCCCACTACCCTTTTGAAAACAAAGAATGGTTCGAGAATCATTTCCCTGCTGATTTTATTGTTGAGTATTCTGCTCAAACCAGGGGTTGGTTTTATACATTAATGGTTCTCTCTACTGCACTTTTTGACCGCCCGCCATTCCTAAACTGCATCTGCCACGGGGTAATACTGGACTCTACCGGCCAAAAACTTTCTAAACGCCTCAATAATTACGCTGACCCACTTGAATTGTTTGATAAATACGGCGCAGATGCTTTAAGAGTCACTATGCTTTCGTCTAATGTCGTCAAAGGGCAGGAATTACTTATTGATAAAGATGGAAAAATGGTTTTTGATGCCTTGCGGTTATTTATCAAGCCAATATGGAATGCTTATCATTTTTTCTGTTTATACGCAAATCTCGACGGCATTAAGGCAAGATACGATATTTCAAGCAGCAATATCCTAGATCAATACATTTTATCCAAGCTTAAAATTACCGTAAGAAGAATAGACAATAGTATGAATCAGTTTGATACTGTAGAGGCATATGCAGCGATAACTGATTTCTTTGAAGTGCTAAATAACTGGTATATTAGACGAAGTAGAAGCAGGTTCTGGAAAACTGAGCAGGATGCGGATAAATTATCAGCTTACAATACTCTCTACACATGCCTTGAAGTTATGATGAAAGCAATGAGCTCGTTACTGCCTTTAATTTCAGAAAATATATATCGTAGCTTAACTTCCGGCACATCTGTTCATTTAGAAATTTTCCCGAATGTAGAGGATATAAAAATTGAGGAAAACCTAGTTAAAGTAATGGATCAGATCCTAGATATCTGTAATGCTGCTTTATTTATCCGCAGTGAAGAAAATACCCGCATCCGTCAACCATTAAGCAAATTATTAGTCCATCTTGAGGGAATAGATGAGGGTACTTATGATAACTATATTAAACAATTTGAAGATCTAATTAAAGATGAAGTTAATGTCAAATCCATAATTTATCAGGAAGATGTTAAAGAATATGCAGACTTAAAGCTTTCTATTAATTTCCCATTACTGGGCAAAAGGTTACCAGAGAAAATGAAAGAAATAATAGCAGCTGCCAGAGCTGGGAACTGGCACGAAGCTAGCGGAAAACTATTTGTTTCTGGTATTGAATTATTACCGGAAGAATATACCCTGGCCATGGAACCTAAAAAAGGCATAAAAGGGGTAAAAGCTTTATCTAATAGCATAGGTTTAGTTAAGCTAGACCTTGAAATAACTAAAGGGCTTGAAGAAGAAGGAATAGCCCGTGATTTGGTTAGATTTATCCAGCAAACAAGAAAAGAAGCAGGTTTTGAGGTATCAGACCGAATTAAACTAAATATTAAATCTGATACTAATCTAGAACCCGTTTTAGCAAATTACGGAGCGTTTATTACTGAGCAAACGCTTAGTCAAATCAGAAAAGATTTCAAACCGGAATATATTGCAGATATTGAGTTAGATAACCAAATTGTATCTATAGAAGTTGCAAAATTACGGTAAGCTTTAAGTCCTTACATTATTACCTTCCTAAAGTTCCTTTGTCAGGACCTTTAGGAGAAACAGGCGATGATCTAGGCTTAGTAGTAGGTACAGTACTAATTGAATCACCAATATCCCGAGCTTGAGCAGCAACCTCAGGTGTTATAGATTTATTCATAATTCTTCCGCCCAACCCTACGGCGTGGCCAATTTCTTGCCTTAGTTCTTTTGCTCTATCAGCTTCGTGCCTTATTTTTTGTACCTTTTCTGATAATGGCTCTAGGTGAACTCTCGATTCTTTTAACATCTCATCTAATATTTTTTCTGATGTTTTAGCTGCTTCCTTAACAAGATGCCTATGAGCTTTAACAGCTTTGAACGGAGATGAGCTGTTGATCTTGCCTGCATTCTCTTCTACAATTTTTAATTGCTCATTTATCGCTTTTGTTTTAGTTTGAAAATCACTCAACATTCCATGTAATACAAGTACTGGATCTTTCCGGTTACCTTCCCTTGGTCGCCCTTTTTTCAAAGCATCAACTATCGTTGTGCGTGTTTCTGTTATATTAAAATCCCTTCCTTCTTGTCTAAGGATGTCGGTAGATCTTAAATTATCCTTTAGAGATCCTTTTGCTCTAGTTATTTGGTTTTCTAAATCAAGAAATTTTTCACTTTGTTTTAGATTTTGTATCTCTTCTTTTATTTGTTGTATTTCTCCTTTTATACCATCTACTTTTTTCTGCGCTTCAGATTTTTCCAATTCAGATGCTTTAGCAAGTTCTTTCTCCGCTTCTCTTAAATCTTTTTCACTTAATCGAATCAATTCTTTTTCTTTAGGACCAATAATTCTTTTCTGTGCCGCTTCGTAGCCTTCAATTTCCCCTCTTAATTTTTGTGCTTCTGTTTGCAGCCTTACATATTCCGGTGTTTTAACTTTGCTAGTGGAAATCAGTTCTTGGTTAATGTCTGCACCCCGCGAAATAAGAGTATGAGCCATTTGACTAGACTGGGTTTGAGCTATTTTTTCTTTTTCAGCAGCATTTATTCCAAAAGCTAAGTTAAGTAAAGCCACGCTTAATGGCAATCCAAATTTCTCGCTTTGTACATTAGGATTTGCTCCCGCTTCATCAACCAGAGCTCTAACAGCAGTTGTACTTCCTCTAGAAATACAATATGTAAGGGGGGTATGACCGTTTGTTTCTGGCCTCTGACTTGCTATGCTTTTATTAATATCTATATCTACTCCCACACGAATAGCAGAGCTTGCACCAAGATCCATAAGTTCAAAAGCCGACTCTATATGTGGTAAATATTTTTCTGGGTCCCTACTTTTATTTAACATAGTATACTCAACTACCGTATACCCTCCTTCCGGGCAGCCAGGAGCTGTAATTCGGCACTGATTTATATCACGTGCTTCCATTTTTAAGATATCTGCCAATATATATTTAATATCTTCTGCCCTGTTAATATCTATTAACTCTTTCATCAATTCCGGTTTTCCGATAAATTCTTCCTTACTTACATTTTTAAGCAACGCCTCTATCACTTGCGGATCTTGCGCTTGTACAGCATCTCTTAGTAAACCTGGAGTTATAGAAGAAATATCAGGAACTAGATCGTTTATTGCTTTGATATTTTTGGCGTTAACTGCCTCTTCTAATGAAATTTCTTCAGGAACTGGTTCTAGAATATCTATACCTTTATCTGTTTTTTTTGACATAGCCTTTCCCCTCCTAGATCAAAAAAATCTTTAAATAATAATTAATAAATTATAATGCTATTAGATAAAATTTAATAAATCAAGTTATTGATTTATTATTAGAAATTTTTATTTTCATTTAACTTCTTTTTAAGTAAAAATAATAAATCATAGTTAAGCCATCTACGGCGATGATGTAAAAAATATTCTTTCACCTCTTCTTTCGGCCTTACCATAATTCCTTGAGGATTTTGCAAATAAAGTAAAGTTAGTATAGCTTGATCATGCCGATGCGAAGTATTGTAATAATACTCCTCAATAAAACTGTCACTATCAATTAGCGCTTCTTCTTTTTCACACCATTTTAGCCATTTTCTAATGAATTCACGTGCATAGCTGGTATTTTTAATCAAGATAAAACTAGCCTGCAGTTGGTAGGAATCTAAAATAAAATCGTTGCTCATACCCATAGCGGTTAGCAAATCTCTTCTTACGTATCCCCTATTAGTATGCTCATTCTGGAAGACAAGTATATCTTTGCCGTCGATGAGATTATTAACTAATGAATCGATTGGTTTAACAATAGCACTACCGCTATCGGCATATAAAAGAACATCATTTTCTGGGATTTCCTCAAGCGTTTGAAGGATTATATAAGGTTTCCATAACCAGTATCCTGCTCCTTTTTTTTGCGAAAAAATATTTTCATGAGCCTTAACATAGGAGGATGATATATGTTTTTTGTTATAGGGTTTATAAAAATCAATACACTTATTCAGTGCACTAGATGTTAAAGCTCGCTGGTTTGCCAAATGAACTTCGCCTCCGTCAGCATAAGAAATAAGCCAGACGTTACCGGTCATATTTTGTTGACACTCCACTGTTTTATCAGTCGATAAATCTATGTCCTTGGAAAAAGCTGCAATTTCCACTTCATTGATTATGCTTAATAATTGCTTCTGGATATTTGAATAATATAAATATAGGCCGCAAGCAACTATAATAAACGCACCGGCCAAAAACGACACTAAAAAAACAAGGAAAAATTTACGCAACATATATACATATTTTGTATCAGATTTACCTGTGATGGTACATAAATAAGCTATAATTCTAAAGTTTTTTCAAATGTTTTAGTATAGAATTTTTTCAAGTTAGATTTTTTATGTTGATTTGGTGATTTTGCAAGGTTAGCTACTTCGGCTTAAGCTAGGCTTGATACCAGTCTTTAAAGAAGATTAGATTTTCAGCTTTTTTGGTAGCTGAAGTCAGAATAATTTAGCTTTTCTGCTCAAAGGTGTTTTGTCGGTTAATCCAAACTGTGCAAATTTCTTCTGTTACTGATTTTAATTTCTCTACTCGTTTGATCAAGTACACTAGCTGCTCTTCGGTGATTTTATAATTCTTATTATAACGGGCTTCGGTATAAGCTAATTTAAGCAGAATAAATTTTTCTTCCTGCTCTTCAGTATCCCGCGGGAATATTTTGAGCAATTCATCACTGTAATTACTAGCTAGACTACCAAGCTTTTCAATATCATGTAGTCTTGGTTTATAACCAGTAAATACCAGCAGAATTGCAGAGTAAAAACTTTCAGTTGCTTGATGAAGCTGAAAAGCTGCTAGATTCAGATAGTTATCTTGCAACATGTAATTAGTTGCTTTTATAAATCCAATAGCACGAGGAAACCACTGATCAAAATCGTCTTTAGCTATTTGCCTTCTCTCTTCGGAGTTTAAATCTTTCGGTTCAGCTAAGGTAAATTCGCCGCTATCATAAAGTAATATCCCCTCTTTTTTAATATCCGAGAAAAAATACTGGCTCTTCTCTAGCTGCTGGTTAAGATATTTTATCGGCTCAACCACAAAGGTTACCCATGGTGCTCCGAATGTCTTCCCCCTTAACCCTTTGCGCTCAAGGCGTTTAGTTAGATCCGACTCAAAAGATGCACCCTTGAGCCCTCGATATTTCGGGCTTTTAGTTACGACCAGAATATCCAGATCACTTTCATAACTGTAAGTTATATGCCCCTCAACATACCAGTCCCGCACCCACGTCCCTTTAGCATAAGAACCAAAAAGGATAATCATCGCTACCTGATCTCTTGCCACTGCTAAAATTTCCTGAACAATAGCATCCAGCCTTTCCTTGATAATCAGAGAATTTTTAGGAAGAGTCGTTTTCATGGGGTTAAAAAAATGGGGAGAATTTAGTAATTATAGCACTTTTATTTATTTTTACAATTACTTGGAGTCCACAAACAACTAGAAACATTAATTACTTTTTAACAATAATATCTCTTTTCTACGTTTTTAATGCTCTTGATCTTTTCTTAATAGTAACCCCATAAGCTTTAGTTTTAACAAGAACTAACAAAATCAAACCATGTAAAGAATTATACATTATTGCTTTACTATATACTATATGCTCGACTGCATAAAAAATTTGGTTGTACAAAGCACAAATGGAAAGCCATGTTATAACGAA
>Ga0172372_10000766_pt1 | contig 49252 bp, 49 predicted proteins | sample LakKiv5m_2_FD_114544 | JGI IMG/M metagenome (GOLD analysis project Ga0172372, IMG submission 114544) | Freshwater microbial communities from Kabuno Bay, South-Kivu, Congo - kab_092012_9.5m | ecosystem: Environmental > Aquatic > Freshwater > Lake | place: Democratic Republic of the Congo...
AACCCGTGGGCACCACCGTTGAAATTTGCAGGCTGGAATTGACTGGGCCAGTTACCCAGACCAAACGTGTGAAAATTCTTGAAACACTGGGTAAGGCTTACCTGGCGCAAAATGAAGCCGACTTGGCCATCGCAACCTGGAACGAAGCCAGCCAATATAGCCCTTTAAGCCGGGAAGACCAAGTGGCCACCGAAGCTTGGACACGTTTGCAGGTGCTAATTGGGCAAACCTACGCGCAAGCAGATCAAATGGAGCGTGCCGAGGCCCACTTTCAGAAAACCCTAAGTACGGTTGAACAATCAATTGGTCGTTATTCTTTGCCCACCGGTATGGTTCAAGACGCATTGGGAACCTACTATGCCCTGCAAAACAAGGCCGCTGAATCTGAAACAGCATTCAAACGCTCGCGGATTGTCTATGAAATTCGCTTGGGAAAAAACAATGCCCGAACGCTTGAAACCCGTATGAACCATGCCGTGGGTTTGCTGGACATGGAAAAAGAGCAGGAAGCGCTTGAAAGTTTCCAGGTGCTAGCCGAGATTATCAATGCTTTGCCCAGCTACAACAATGAACCCATTCGTGCTGAGATACTGACGTTTCTAGGCACGCTGCAAATGCGCGGCGATCAATTGCAAGAAGCCGCCAAGAATTACCAAACCGCATTTGAAGTACGGCAAGCCGCGTTTGGCCCCAACGACATCAGAACCAGCCAATCTTTGAATAACCTGGGGGTTGTGCTCTACAGGGCAGGGGACTTAAAGCGAGCGGAAGTGGCACTCAGCCGCGCCTACATTATTCGGGCGGATGCCTTGGGCAACGAAGACCCTTTGACACTCAGCACTCAAAAGAACTTGCAGGCCGTGATCGCCGCCCAAAATGCGGCGAAAACAGGCCTTTCAGGAAGTGCCAAGCGTAATTAATTAAACCTTGCTGTCGCGCACCAGCTTGCGATTGGCCTTGAATGATTTGAACTCATACACTGCAACCAGCAAAATTGCGGAGAACACACAGCCCAGGGCTGCCAAAATACTTGGGCTTGCTACTTCATAGTTGATGTAATCCACAAAACCATGAACCAACATGGCTGAAGCGATTAACAACAACACCAATACACCGGGGTAAGAACGAAGAGCTTTCATACGACACCTCTCAAAATTTACTGCATCAATTGCTGACCAATGAGTCAACAACTGAACTTTACCATTGAGCGATGTCACAGATTGGAGCGCCACTTCTAACGTTGTATTTAACCAAACCGGTGCATTTTAAACTGTGTTTTTCTTTTTAAAACAACGCAGTAGAAACAAACAGGCCAGCAAACCAAGCAAATTCAAAGCGCCACCACCCCCGCCGCCGCTGGAACTGCCTGCGGCAGAACCACTGCCTGAATCGCCTACCACCGCATCACCCACACCCGAGGAGGGCGCACCTACACCCGTAGAGGCACCATTGATCAAGGGTGAAAGCAGACTGGCCAACAAAGTAGGGGACGTAGCCCCCTGATTGGCCACAATAACCGAGGCAATTGCCGTTCGGCCATTGGCAGCTTGTGCACGAAGATCAAACCCCGTTACCCCCGAAGGCGCTGTTACATCCACTTCCAAGCCGCTTACCGACAAAATCGGGTTGGGCGCGTCGGCCGACGATTTCAACACATTGATCACATCAAAACTGACTGCGTTTACCTCCTGTCCGGAAGAGTTCAAGGTGCCGCTGGCAGAGAATGTACGCGTTTGTCCCGGTGGAATGACATTGCCAGTGTTGGAGAACAAATTGGTAAGTCCAGCAGCCGCCTGTGAATTGATCAAATTGGCCACATCCAGCATGCCAGCACCACACAGAGCCCGTGTGCAATTGCATTCAACACCCACTGTGTCAGCGGTGCAAGTGGGGCTACCGCCCTGCGAAAGAAAGGGGCGCGCAGAGGTTTTCAGCAAATTCTCCACAGTGGCCACCGACGCAGACGGATCCAAAGACCAATACAGCGAGGCTGCACCAGCCACCATGGGAGCGGAGAAACTGGTACCGATTTTGGTGTTGTACGTATTGGTTAACGGACCTGAAAACCCGGTATTACTGGCACTCCAAATAGGAAACGCTGCATCGCCACCAGGCGCTGAAAGCTGAATAGTGGACCCAAAATTACTGTAATTTGCCTTCAACCCTTCCTGATCTATTGCGGCTACACCAAAAGCGCCGGGGCAATTGGCTGGTGAATCTACTGTGCTGCCGTCGTTGCCTGCGGCAACCACCACCAATGAGCCAGCCTGGCGCGCGGCGGCAATAGCCGCGCCTTCGATGGACGCCACACAGGCACCTTCCGCACCCAAACTCAAGTTAATCACTCTGGCAGGGAATGGGTTATTGGGCGCCCCAGGTACACTCAAGCCAGCAGCCCAGCGAATACCATCTGCAAGGTCACTTGAAAACCCGCCACATTTGCCCAACACGCGAACAGGCAATACCACCGCGTTCCAGTTCACCGAAAACACACCTTCGCTTGGTACCGGGTTACCGGCAAGCAGGGCGGATACAAAGGTGCCGTGCCAGCTGGACTGACTGACACCGCCACACACCGGGTCTGCCAGAAGGTCGGCTGGGCCAACACCGTCACCAGGGTCAGTCGGGTCTGAATCCCGATCAGAACCTGCGGAACCTTGGCCGTCAGCACCAATAAATGAATCAGCTACAAAATCGTATCCGGACAGCAAATGGCCTTGAAGCATTGGGTGGCTCGGCAAAACACCCGTATCCAGCACAGCAACCACTGTAGGTGCAGTACCGTGAAAGTTGGTCCACATGGCACCTGTGTTGATTGAAGCAGGCTGTGTGCTCAAATCTTGATGAAACCAGGACCGACTTCGTCGGGACAAATCAAGCGCGTTTAACAAACCGATCAAAGGCGATTGCGCACGAAGCTTGATACGACGGTCTGGCTCAACAGACTCGATCATCGGATCGGACAGCAAACGAAGGCGGGCTTGTTCGGCGCCACTTCCATTTGGGGTTGTAATTACCGCGCCATGTTCACCAAATGGCCTGACAAGTTGAAAGGTACGTTTGTGAATAATCGAAAGTTCAGCTAGCCTTGCACGCAGATCGGCTTTTCGAGACTCAAGCGAAGATGGATTAACACTGGTTTGACTGCGACCGGGACTTTCTTTGAACTGAATTACCCAACGATCGGCCGACCATGAAACGGTCGAGAAGATGACAAGCAGAATAAACAAACTGCTTTGAATAGCGAAACGCAACTGCATGGGTAGACCCTGATTGTGGTTGTTATTAGATGATACCGGGGAGAGGGGCTTGCGGATTCAGAATTGGAAACAGGAAAATGGGAGGCTTTGCGTCTGTTCTATAAAAGTTGTAAAGATGGAGTTCGACCCAAGCTTTTAATAATAAAAAGATTACTTGATTGTGCTTGACGAGTAAGCTTACTTTCCTTGAGAGCACAGTTGTAAAGTAGACAGACTATAGATTAAAAAGGTAAAGTAAATAAACACGGTCCCGCCAAAGGTTCTACTATGGTAATCCCCCCATTTTTAACGGGGTTCGAAAGTAGAGCTTAGGCCGCCATGGCCAACTTCATTTTCGGTGTAATTCCACCGATGGCCATGTTCGGCCTTTCGTGATTGTAAATCCACATCCAGTCTGTTGCGTGTTCCTGTATTTGTTCCAAGTCGTCAAATAAATGTTGAGCCAGCCAATCGTAGCGAACCGTTCGATTGAATCTTTCAACATAGGCGTTTTGTTGTGGTTTGCCAGGTTGAATGTATTTCAGAGCAATGCCACGTTTTTCGGCCCATGCCACCATAACTCCACTTATGTATTCAGGGCCATTGTCCACGATGATGGCTTCGGGCTTGCCACGCCATTCAATGATCTGATTCAGAGCGCGGATCACGCGCTCTGAAGGCAGCGAGAAATCAATCTCAATGGTCAGTGCTTCTCGATTAAAGTTGTCTATCACGTTGAACAGGCGAATGCTTCTGCCATCGGCCAGTTGATCGTGCATGAAATCCATTGACCACACATGGTTGATTCTCATCGGTTCAAACAGCGGTTCAGGTTTCTCCCGCACCAAGCGCTTCTTAGGTTTGATTCGCAGGTTCAATTCCAGCTCACGATAAATGCGGTAAATCCTTTTGTGATTCCAAACGAACCCCTTCACATTGCGCAGATACAGAAAGCACAGGCCAAAGCCCCAGTTGCGTTGTGCAGTGGTTAGTCGAATCAGCCAGTCAGCGATCAGCTCATTTTCTGCCGAACGCTTTTTGTTATACCTGTAGCAGGTCTGGCTGATTTGAAATACCTCGCAGGCAAGCCGAATGCTCACGTCATGTTTGTTGACTGCATCCACGGCCATCTGGCGTCTCACAGATGGCCTCAGGGCGTTTTTCCAAGCGCCTCCGAGAGCAGATCATTCTTAATCTGGGTTTCGATGTACATCTTCTTCAGACGCGCGTTCTCAGCTTCAAGCTCTTTCATTCTGGCGATCAGAGATGCGTCCATACCGCCGAACTTGGCCCGCCACTTGTAGAACGTGGGCACGCTGATTCCATGCTCTCGACAAACGTCTGGAACGGCCAAACCGTTCTCAGCTTGCTTGAGGATTGCCATGATTTGGCTGTCAGAAAATCTTGATTGTTTCATTGCAGAACTCTCTTCCTCTATGGTTGAAAATTCTACTTCCGATCCCGTTTATTTGCTGGGGGTATTACCCCGCCACCCTCTGAGTGCTTTGCTTTTGGCTGGCCCGGGAACACTCTTAGCAATTTTTTTAGGAGCTCCTGCGGAGGTGGTTGGATGTTGGTACACGATAATTGCAGTCCATTTGGCGTTCCAACACTCAAACTTAGACTACACAGTTGGCCCATTAAGAAATATTCTCGGTGTAGCCGAAATCCACCGCTGGCATCACAAGAAAGAGTACGAGGATTCTCAAGTCAACTTTGGCGAGTTTTGGATGATTTGGGATCAACTTTTCAGAACTTTCCATCACACTGTCAACGGCGTAAAAAAAGGGGAGGTTGGCATGCGTGAAAAAATGCCATCCACATACTTGAAACAAATTGCTTGGCCTTTTCGGAGAAAAACAAGTGTTAAAAAACATGGATAACTTCATTCCAAATTAAGGAATAAAAATGGCTCAGGTTTATCGACATCATTTCGAGCATTCTCGGTTTTTTCCCGTCACCAGGATTCGTGGTCTAGTAACACGAATTGCCTTTCTGAATAGGCGGGCATTTCGTCGACCCATATGAGCAAAATACACAGCAATCGCCCGGCTTGGGCTTGAGTAGCGTACTGCAGTGCCCACACTGGAAAAAAAACTGGCACGCGTTTGTGGGCATAATACATGGCGTGCTTACGCCACAGCTTGGGCAGGTCAAAATCGATTCAAGTACAACGTCAGTCATGGCACTTTCCCCTTATTTTTACATGAACCATGGCACGGCCAGCATGAGCAGTGAAAGCACTGCGATGACCCAGAAAAGCATTTTCTGGCCACGGTTGCAGCTCTCGCAACCAGTTTTGCGCCAGAACATTTTGTAATAAACCAGCGCCAGCAAACCGAGCGTGATGGCGATAAAAACGGGTCGATAGGGTTCCAGGGCGGTGACCATGCCCAGCGACGAACTACCCCCCACGCCTGCAGCCAGCAGCAAAAGCGGGCCAAGGCAACAAATGGAAGCCCCGAATGCCGCCAGTGCGCTTGCGATCAGGGTGCCGGTATTTTGAAGTGGTTTCATGTTGATTACTCTGAATGCAGTGTGAAAATGGTATTATGAAAGCCGTACCCAAGTACGGAGTCAATAGGCATGATTCAAAAACACATATTGAGCATTGGCGGGTTGGCCCAGGCAGCAGGCGTGAATGTTGAAACGGTTCGCTACTATCAACGCGTGGGCATGTTGGCACAGCCTGCCAAGCCCCTGCACGGTATTCGTAAATATGGTGTCGGCGACGTTAAGCGGATCCGCTTTATCAAACGCGCCCAGTTATTGGGTTTTACTTTGGCAGAGGTGTCTGAACTGCTGGTTTTGAGCAACGCTAGTTCCTGCCGCGAAACCCAAGATCTGGCCGAAAGCAAGCTGAAATCTGTTAGCGAGAGAATCCGCGACCTGACTAAAATGCAAGATACATTGTTGCAGCTTGTGGCTCGGTGCAATGCAGCAGACGACTCGACCAGTTGCCCCATTATTGACGCATTGGTGGGTGAAGATTAATTCCATCATGCAGGCCTAAAGGGTTACCTATACTGCGTCGATTTGTGTAAAGTTTGCCGCGAATTTATAGACCTACTGGATTAGGTGACAATGACGAAGCCATTAACCAACGCAAGCTAGATTGATGCTAATGACCATCTTGAATGGTAAGACAAGGTTGATATTAAATTTGTTTCCAGCTTTGTACGCAGAGACAGACAGTGGTCGATTTTTGTTCTCACGTGGCGTTGAGCCTAGTAAAAAGCGACTAGTGCGTTTATCTGCACTTCTTTAATTGAACGTTCGATACCTAACTAAATTATTAACGATGTTTTTATGATTTCGCATTGGGCTATTGTGTTGTGACCCAAGCATTTGGCACGCAAACGTTGCAATTCGCTCCGAAGTGCTTGAAGTCTGCTGATCCTTTTGTCGATCTCAATCAATTTGTCGTCAATAGCCTCGTTAATTGGCTCGCATGACTCACGGGGTGAATGTTTGAGTTTCAGTAAAGAGCGTATTTCATCCAATGAAATGTCGATACCGCGACAAAACACCACAAATGCTAGATCTTCGAGATGATGCTCGCCGTAAACCCGGTAGTTGGAGGCGGTTCGGTCTGGCGCGCAAAGTAGTCCCTCCTTTTCGTAGTAGCGAATCGTCTCCACAGTTACGCCAAGCTTTTCGCTTAATTCACCGATTTTCATCAATTCCTCCTCGAGCTTGACTCTAAAGCTACTTTAGGGTTTTTAATGAATGTATTGCAATTTCACGAGGAGATCAAGATGCCAGGTTGTTCAACATGTCACGACCATCAGCCGGCCCAATCAGTTTCACCAACCTATAAAAAAGTGTTATGGGTTGCTCTGGTTGTGAATTTGGGTATGTTCATCGTTGAGGTGGCTTCAGGTTTGAAAGCGGGCTCTGTCTCCCTGTTAGCGGATTCACTTGATTTTTTTGGCGACGCAGCGAACTACGCTGTTTCCCTTTTTGTGTTGGGCATGGCGCTGTCGATTCGTGCCAAAGCGGCCCTTGTTAAAGGTGCCACACTCGGAATTTTCGGGGTAGGCGTTTTGGCCTACACGGCGTATCGCCTTTGGACAGGGCAAGTTCCTGAACCTTTGACCATGGGCGTGGTAGCGGTGTTGGCACTCGTTGCCAATGTGGCTGTAGCTTTGATGCTTTACAAATGGCGTGAAGGCGACTCGAACATGCAATCAGTGTGGCTTTGCAGCCGCAACGATGCCATTGGAAACGTAGCCGTGGTTGCAGCCGCCGGCTTGGTTGCCTGGACCGGCAGTGCATGGCCTGATTTGGCGGTAGCGGTGTTGATGGCCACTTTGGGTATTACCGCAGCTAGAACCATCATCACTCAAGCATGGCGCGAATTGAACCAAACCAGTGTGTGATACTCTTACTCTCATGAAAAATTTTTTCCTTGTCCTTCTTATGTTGGTACTACCGCTTCAAGCAGCGCTTGCAGCGGTGGAAACCTATAACGGACACGGCGTAGAACATGAATCTGCGATTGAGGCAGTGCTTCATACCCACGATTGGCATGATCACCACGCCGCACATCACGAACCAGACAATAACAAGCAGCAAGACCAAACCTGTGATGGTGATCACCACCATTGCCACGCCCACAGTGTGAGCGTGCTGCCCAGTTTGTTGACTTTTACCACACTTCCCAATGCCTTGGACCAAGCACCCGAAGAGTTCAACGGCTTTCAATCTGTCTCGTCAAACCGCATCGAACGCCCGAAATGGGTCTGAACAAAACCTGAATTAGCCACCCTTTGACGCCTGCTTGTGCAGGCCAAAAAGGGCAGTTCACCTGTTTTGTTCGGAGAATTTACCTATGTATTCACCACATCGTGTGGTGTCCACTTGCCTGGCTTTATTGTTTTTAAGCGCTGCTCTGCCTGCGTTTACTCAGCAAGCCATGCCTGTGGAAACCCCAGTGACGGTTCAAGATGCCTTTGAATCGGCCTTGAGCATTGATCCTGAAGTGCAGTCGGCACTGAAGCGCATTGAAGCATTCAAAGCAAGAAGGAGTGCAGCCAGCGCCTTGACTGCCCAACCACTTTCACTGGAAGGGTCGTATCGATCGGATCGGAACTACAACAACCAGGGCTTGCGAGAAATCGAGCTCGGTGTGTCCGCACCCATCTGGAACTGGAATGAGCGGGCGCGTACCCAATCATTGCGAGACACCGAAATTGAGTTGGTGCAGTTGCAACTTGAACAGAAAAAACTTGAGCTCGCTGGTCTTGTACGTCAAACGATTTGGAATACTTTGGCAGCGAACCTTGATGCTGAAATTGCGCAGGCGCGACTTAAATCTGCGAAAGAGTTGATGGTGGATGTTGAAAAGCGGGTGAAGGCTGGTGATTTGGCCCAAACCGATTTTTATCAGGCTTCTGCCCTGTATGAACAGACCCGAGCAGAATTTGCTCGAACTCAAAGCGCTTTAAGTGATGTGAGTGCAGATTACGCGGCCACCATCGGTTTGCCTGTTTCAGTGCTTTCACAGATTCAAACAGAGAGCACCGACATTCCCAATGGGCTGAAACCGCTGGATCATCCCGCGATCAAACTGGCGCAGCTTCAGGTGTTGGCCCAGCAACAACAAAGCGATTTGGTGCAAACCCAAGCGCGGACGAATCCTGAGGTGGGTTTGGCCATCATCAGCGACCGTGGCGCATTCACCTCGGCCAGCGAGAAGTCTTTGGTGGTTTCCACGCGAATTCCTTTGGGTAACTCGTCGGAATACCAAAGCCGGGTGTTGCAGGCAGAAAGTGAAAGCATTGCCGCCGAAGCGGTACTGACAAAAACCCAGCGGCAAATAGTTGTTGTTGGCCGTGCCGCCGAGAGCAACTTGGACCTGTTCGCGCAAATCAGGGTGTCAGCCCAAGAGCAGGCCAAGCTGGCCGCAAAAACCTTCCAGTTGTACAAAAAGTCATTCGATTTGGGTGAAACCGATTTGCCCACTTTGTTGATTGCCGAGCAAAAGGCCTTTGAGGCCGACAAACTGGCCCGGAAATCTGCCATTGAATATGCCGCAAAAGTTTCTGCCTACAAACAGGCCCTGGGACTTCTACCATGACCAATATTGAGATCAACGTAATGAAACAGAGCAAATTTTTAACCAATGTATTGTCAGCCGCAGTGCTTGCCGGCTCGCTCATCTTCTCCACTACAGCTTATGCAGGCCCTGGTCACGATCATGGCGATGAAGCACCGCTTGCAGTTGGTGAAGCGTCGCCCCGCGTGGTCATGGAATCGGAATTGTTCGAAGCGGTTGGCATTTTGAAAGGCCGCATGCTTGAAATTTACATTGATCATGCAGCCACCAATGCACCCGTGCAAAACGCCAAGGTTGAATTGGAACTGAACGGTCAGCAAGTGCCAGTTGAGTTGCACAGTGAAGGCGAATTTGATGCGCAGTTACCCGAGGGAATCGAGGATGGGACAGTGGCTGTCAGCATGACTGTATCCGCAGGCGAAGACATTGATCTTTTGGCTGGGGATCTGATTGTTGGTCACCACGATGATCTCGATCCTGTTGAAGAAGTGCAGTCACGTCTTTCGAAAATAGTCTTGTATGGAGTGGGTGGTTTATTGATTCTCGCTTTGATTGTGTTTGGGTATGTTCGTCTGAAATCAAAGGGAGGCAAATAATCATGCTGAAGAAAAATTTTATTCTCTCGGTGGTGGCGTTTGGCTTGTTGGCACCGCTTCCCTTGTACGCAGGCCCTGGGCACGATCACGGCGACGAAGCAGCCGTCGCCAGCACTGGGGGTGGTCCCAAGCGACTTGCTACGGGTGAAGTGTTCCTGCCAAAACCGGCACAACGGCAGTTGGATTTGCGAACACAAATTGTGCAAGTAAAACCACAGGCCAAGGTAATTGAAATGAATGGTCAAGTGGCGCTGGATCCCCAATCGGGCGGTGTGGTGCAAACCAGCCTGGGAGGTTTTTTTGTGCCTTCCAGCAATGGTGTTCCGAAACTTGGGGAGCCGGTAACGAAAGGACAAATTTTGGGATTTATCCAGACCCCCCAAGCCCCCCTTGAAAAGTCTGCCCAACTGGCGCAATTGTCACAATTGAAATCTGAATTGGCGTTGGCCAAACAACGCTTGGATCGGTTAACCCTACTGGCTGACACCGTACCCAAGAAAGAAATTCAAGCCACCCAAGCGCAGGTACATAGCCTTGGTGAGCAAGTGTCTGCGGTATCTGGCGGTATTGGCTCGCGCGAGGAGCTTCGTTCTTTGTCAAACGGTGTTGTTGCTTCGACAGCAGCTATTGCTGGCAAGGTTTTTTCTGAAGGCGATGTGCTGTTTGAAATCGTGAATCCTAAAGTGGTTCGTATTGAAGCCACTTGGTTTGAGCCCAACGCTGTTCCCCAGTTTTCCTCCGCTCAGATTCCTGCAGGTGAAAAAACTTTAAAACTAAATTACGTGGGTGCAGCCAGCAGCGTAAAAAATCAGTCGCTGTCTTTGGTATTTGAAGCCCGCGATGTTGAGAGTATCCGCTTTCCGACAGGGCAACTTTTGAAAGTATATGGGGAGCTAGTAGATCAGATAGACGGTATTGCCATACCCAGTGCTGCGGTGGTTAAAAACGCTGCCAATCAAACCATTGTATGGGTCAAGAAAGAACCGGAACTGTTCGAGCCCAAGGTGGTGTTGACTGAGCCGTTGAACGGCGTTGAGGTTTTGGTACGAAGCGGTCTGACCGGTGATGAACGCGTGGTGATTCAAGGTTCGACCTTGATCAACCAGGTTCGATAAGGGGGCGCCGACATGTTTCAAATGTTATTAGACAGCAGCCTGAAGAACCGGCTGCTGGTACTTCTCGGTGCGCTTATTTTGACCGTGTATGGGGCCTATACGCTGACCCAAACACCGGTTGATGTATTTCCCGATCTGAACAAACCAACGGTGACCGTGATTACTGAAGCCGGTGGTATGGCTTCGGAGGAAGTCGAACAATTAATTACGTTTCCTTTGGAAACAGCTTTGAACGGTCTTCCGGGAGTCGAGGTCATTCGCTCGGTATCCAGTGCCGGACTCTCGTTCATTTACGTGACTTTCAATTGGGATACTGAGATTTATCGGGCACGTCAAATGGTATCTGAGCGGCTTTCCAGCCTGGAGGAATCCATTCCTGCAGGCGTGGCGCCGGTGATGGGGCCAGTCAGTTCAATCATGGGCGAGATCATGCAAATCGCCATACCGATTGATTCGAGCAAGACCACACCCATGCAAGTGCGCGAGTATGCTGATTGGGTGCTTCGCCCCCGATTGTTATCGATTCAAGGCGTGGCACAGGTGATCCCGATTGGTGGTGAAGTACGCCAGTTTCAGGTTCAACCAGATTTGCAGCGGATGGTTAATTTGGGTATTACCATTGAGGACCTGCAGCAGGCCTTGAGCGGTTTTGCATCCAATACATCGGGCGGATTTTTGGCGCTTAATGGCCGTGAGTACTTGATTCGAAACCTTGGAAGAACGTCCTCTTTGGAGGACCTTGGAAAGGTGGCTGTAGGTTCAAAAGACGGTGTGCCAGTGCTGCTCAAGCAAGTCGCCAAGGTGGATTTTGCGGCCGCAGTTAAACGGGGTGACGCCGGGTTTGAAGGCAAACCCGCTGTAATTTTGGGCGTACAAAAGCAGCCAAGCGCTGACACCATTGCCTTAACCAAAAGGATTGAAGAGGCCCTGGTTTCCATGGGCAGCAGCTTGCCAGAAGGAATGGAAACACCGCGTGTGACTTTCAGACAGGCCAGTTTCATTGAGGCCTCAATTTCCACCTTGCAAGGAAAGCTGATTGGCGCTTCGATATTTGTAGCTGCAGTGCTGTTTTTTTTCTTGGGTACGATTCGTCCGACCGTGATCGCACTGGTTGCCATCCCTGTGTCTATTTTCATCACCGCCTTGGTGTTTGAGTATTTTGGACTTTCCATCAACACCATGACGCTGGGTGGGTTGGCCATTGCCATTGGTGGTTTGGTCGATGATGCCGTGGTAGACGTAGAAAATATTCTTCGCCGTTTGAAGGAACAACGGGCGAAACACCCTGGTGTTGCTTTCGACCTGGTGGGCCTTGTGCGCAAGGCATCGCTTGAAGTAAGAACAGGTATTGTGTACGCCACGGTGATTATTGTGTTGGTGTTCATCCCCTTGTTCGCTTTGCCTGGCATTGAAGGCAAGTTGTTTGTGCCCTTGGGCATTGCGTTTATCGTGTCTACCCTCGCATCGCTGGTGGTTTCTGTCACGGTGACACCCGTGTTGTCGTATTATTTGTTGCCAGGCATCAAGGATCTTGATCATGGCGATACTCGCGTGTTGGCTTGGTTAAAGTCCAAGTATCAGGTTGGCTTGTCTGGAGTGCTGAATAACCCGAAAGCGGCGATTTGGGCGGGTGTGATTGCGGTAATTGTTGCAGGCGCATCAGTACCATTTTTTGCTAAAACATTCCTTCCGCCTTTCAATGAAGGCACCTTGCTGATCGGTATGAGGCTAAATCCTGGCGTCACCTTGGAAGAGTCCTCGAAATTGGCCTCTCAAGCGGAAGTGTTGCTCAAAGACATTCCAGAAATTACACACATTGGGCGGCGAAGTGGTCGTGCGGAGCTGGATGAACATGCCGAAGGTGTGCATGTGTCCGAACTGGATTTGGGGTTGATTCCTGCCGGTGACATGACTCGCCCCATGGCGGAGTTACAAGCGGAAATACGCGAACGACTCCAGAACTTGCCGGCGGCTATTGCGGTAGGGCAGCCCATTTCACATCGCATTGATCACATGTTGTCTGGGGTGCGCTCGCAAATCGCGATCAAGGTATTCGGGGAAGACTTGGATACCTTGCGTGGCACCGCTGAAACTCTGCGTGCAGAGCTGTCAACAATCGATGGACTGGTTGACCTTGAAGTTGAGAAGCAGGTGCTCGCACCAGAGATCAAAGTGCGGATCAACTACGATGCCGCATCCCGGTATGGTGTGTCTTCATCGGAAGTGTTGCATTCTCTACAGGCTTTGATTGAGGGCGAGAAAATCACTCAGGTGGTTGAAGGCAACCGGCGTTTTGCCCTGGTTTTGAAACTGGCAGAAAAAGACCGCAGTTTGGAGCAACTCAAGACTTTGCTGATACCGACCCCCTTGGGTGCAGTTCCATTGTCTTTGTTGGCCAGCATTGAAGACAGTGATGGCCCCAACCAGATAAGTCGTGATGATGGCAAACGGAGAATCGTGATTTCTGCCAACGCCCAAGGCAGAGCGCTTTCCGAAGTGGTTGAAGACATTCGTACCACAGTTGCAAATACTAATTTACCGGAAGGCTATTTCATTACTCTGGGCGGCCAGTTTGAGGCTCAGGAAGAAGCCACACGCTTAGTCGGTTTTCTGTCAATCATTTCACTCGTGCTGATGTTTGCGGTGCTTTACAGCCGTTATCAGTCTGTGCGCTTGTCGGCCATCATCATGGGCAATATTCCATTGGCCATGGTAGGTGCAGTTCTTGGCTTGTGGTTATCCGGACAGCCTTTGTCAGTGGCTGCATTGATTGGTTTTATCACGCTTGCGGGTATTTCAGTTCGCAACGGCATTTTGAAGGTGAGCCACTACATCAACCTGATGCGATTCGAACACGAGAGTTTTACCCAGTCCATGATCGTGCGCGGATCCATGGAACGGTTAAGTCCCGTGTTGATGACGGCACTGGTCACTGCATTTGCTTTGGCACCATTGCTGTTTGAGGCAGAGCGCCCGGGCACCGAAATTTTGCACCCGGTTGCAGTTGTAATTTTTGCTGGTCTGATCAGTTCAACCTTGCTGGATACCTTTTTAACGCCAGCATTGTTTTGGGTTTTTGGGCGCAAGGATGCCGAGAGGTTAATGGAGCAATCCGATGCTCAAGCATTGTAATTTTTTAAACAGAATGGAGATGAAGATGAAATCAATCAAATTGCTGTGGTGTGCATTGGTATTGGGTTTCGGTTTAAATACCGTATCTGCAATTGCGCAAGGAAAAGACATACACAGCATGGAGCCCAAGCACGGCGGTGTCGTATCTGAAAGCAATCACATAGAGTTTGAGCTTGTGGTAAAGCCCGAAGGCACTTCGCTCTACGCCATGGATCACGGCAAGGCCGTAGACTTCAGCGAGGCCTCTGGCAAAGTGATTTTGTTGAATGGTGGGCAAAAGAAAGAAGTTGCATTAACCGGCAATTCAACCATGCTTCAAGGTGAGGGTGTTGAACTGAAAACCTCAGCCTTTACTGCTTTGACCACGGTGGAGTTTTCCAACAAGAAACGGATAACCGTTCGATTCAAATCAAAATAATCCGAATATTGTCACCGATAAGGGCTGTACTGCCATGGAGCTAATTAAATTCACCACTCTGTTTGCACTTACAGCCCTCTCTGAAATCCTGGGTTGTTATCTACCCTGGCTGGTGCTGAAACAAGACAGGTCCCCGTGGTTATGGCTTCCGGCCATCGGGTTTCTTGTTTTGTTTGCCTGGTTGCTTACTTTGCACCCTTCGGCTGCGGGGCGTACCTACGCCGCCTATGGCGGAATGTACATTACAGTAGCGCTGCTTTGGCTTTATTGGATTGAAGGCATCAGTTTGACCCGCTGGGACATTGCTGGCGCAGGCCTGGCTTTGGCGGGCATGGCGGTTATCATGTTGCAACCAAGCCCGTAGCGCGAACAACTATCGCAATCAACTCGAGTGCATCCCTGACCCAATTTTTGATTATTTTTTGGATAAACATGTGGCACAACATTCTTAATGCACAAAACCGCTGGATCACCGGTGTTTCAGTTTTTCTCATGCTGGTAGCCAATGGCAGCTTTGCAAGCCAGTTGCTGTTGGCCTACCCGCTTAGCGACGGTAACTTGTTGTTCGTCAGTTCGGTACTTTTGTTGTTTACCCTGGCCACCACTTTCATGCTGCTTTGGCTTTGCCATGGACGTGCGGCTAGATGGGTGTTGGCCTTTTATTTGCTCGCTTCAAGCATGGCAGCGTATTTCATGTCGGCCTATGGCACGGTGATTGACCAGACCATGCTGGAAAATACCCTGCAAACCAATGCTTCCGAAGCAGGAGATCTTTTCTCAACTTCCATGCTGCTTTACCTGTTGGGCCTGGGTGTGCTGCCTGCCTGGTATGTGTTGCGCCGCATGCCCAAGACTGCAGGCTTCGTAACAGAACTACGTGCAAAAACACTATTCAGTTTGTGTTTGCTGGTTGGCATGGTACTGCTGATCGTACCATTTACTTCTCAATACGCTTCGTTTTTTCGTGAACACAAAAGCTTGCGCTTTTACGCCAATCCAACTTACTTCACTTACTCGGCCATTCGCCTGGCAAGCAGCAAAATAAAAGGCAGTGCTGGCCCCGTGGTGGTTCAAGCGGTTGCATCAGATGCTGTATTGAACGACGAGCACCCGCAGCACCCCAGAAAACTGATTATTATGGTGGTTGGGGAAACTGCTCGTGCTGACCATTTTGAATTAAATGGTTATACCAAGCCCACCAACCCGGCGCTGGGCAAAGAAGAGGTGGTGTCCTTAAGCAATGTCACCTCCTGCGGTACATCGACCGCAGTGTCAGTGCCCTGCATGTTCTCCTTAGCAGGGCGCGAAGGCTTTGATGGCGAAACCGTGCATGAATTTGAAAATGTACTCGATGTGCTGAAACGCCAGGGTGTTGAAATTTTATGGCGCGACAACAATTCCGATTCCAAGGGTGTTGCTGTTCGTTTGCCCTACGAGAATTTTCGCGACCCGGCCATCAATCCGGTGTGCGATTCCGAATGTCGGGACACCGGCATGCTGGTTGGGCTTGAAGACCACATTAGAAAACACCCCGGTAAAGACCTGTTGATTGTGTTGCATCAAATGGGCAACCATGGCCCCGCCTACTACAAGCGCTACCCACCAGAATTCGAGCGGTTCACCCCGGTGTGCAAAACCAATGAATTGTCAAAATGTACCGATGAAGAAATCAACAACGCCTATGACAACGCAATCTTGTACACCGATTATTTTTTGGCGCAAACCATTGCATCGCTGAAAAAGTTTGATGCAAGCCATGAGACCGCCATGCTGTATGTGAGCGACCACGGTGAGTCCTTGGGTGAAAAGGGCATGTATTTGCACGGTGCACCTTATGTGTTTTCACCCAAGGAACAAACCCATGTGGCGTCACTATTGTGGTTCGGAAAAAACTTTGACTACCGCACGGAAGACTTGAGGCTGGTCAAAGATTATCCTTTCACGCACGACGATTTGTTTTGTTCGCTCATGTTGACTTTCGAGGTGGAAAGTGGCGTGTGCGCGCAGCGCACCGATGCCTTGAAAGCGTATTTCGAACGTCAACGGCGAGCAAGCTAACCCCCCAGCAAAGCCACGCGGTGGCAAGCACATGACTTGTGAAGTGGGCTCCTTTGGCAATTTGCACGCCGCTGGCCAGCCCGCCCATGAACAGCACCACGATGGCTACTGTCGTTTGATGCCGCTTTAGCCACGGCATTGGGCTGTACAGCAATACAATCCACATGAATGCGGTGGATGCATGCCCGCTGGGAAAACATTTTCCAGGCCCCGGGTTTGCAACAGCATGGGTGTTTTGAAACAGCCGAAAATAATCGGCTGCTCCACCATACAGGTTTAAATCCCAGGGACAACTGTGTGAAGACAGGGCTTTGAGCACACTCACCACCAGCGCGGCCAGCAAGCTAACCAACAGGATAAAAAGAATTTCTTTCCAATAGACCTGCCTGACAGACTTTAAGCAAAGTAGCAAAACAAAAACCAGCCAGATGCCCGCGGCAAGCCAGCGCAACCCGTCGTGCAACAGCAAACTAAGCCACTGGTTTTGCTTCAGTGGAAAACTGGCTGCCTGCGGGTCAAAAAATACATTGGAAATGGCTTGATCCCAGCCGGTGTAGCGGTTCAAAAAAACGATGAACACACCGAGCAGCGTCCAAGCTGCCCAGTGGTGCATGGGACGTGAGTTTTCAGAAAACAAATTGATCTCCAAGCCCTGTGAGGGTTGCCACACCCAGCAAGGCGAACAAGATAGCGGCGCTGATGTGTACCCATCGCACTGGAATTTTTTGGGTTAGCTTGTCGCCAAGCAACACAGCCGGTACATTGGCGATCAGCATGCCCAGCGTGGTGCCAACCACTACCCAAAACACACTGGCATAGTGAGCCGCCATGGCCACAGTCGCAACCTGTGTTTTGTCGCCCATTTCAGCCAGAAAAAACGCAATGAATGTGGTGCCAAAAACGCCAAGCCGACGGGTGAAAGACAAACCAGAATCGTCAATCTCGTCAGGAATCAACACCCACACAGCCATCGCCAGGAACGACGCACCCAAAATCCATTTCAAAGTTTGCGCACCAACATTCGCCGTGACCCAGCCTCCCACTACTCCAGCCAAGCCGTGGTTCAGCAGGGTGGCCAACAAAATGCCAAGAATGATGGGAATGGGTTTTTTGAAACGCGCAGCCAGAAGCAAGGCCAGCAATTGGGTTTTGTCACCGATTTCAGCCAGTGCAACAACACCGGTGGACACGAGAAAAGCTTCCATTACAAAATTCCACGGCCTTGAGAACCAAATGACCACATTCCACCCAGGCCGAAGCGGTGGAAATGCAGTCAAAGGTCTTGCCAAGTGTGGAAACCGCTTGCACCATGGCTTTTGGGCCAAGTATGTTGATGCAAGCCCTTTTCGAGAAAAGGAGGCTACTCCCCAATGAGTTATAGTATGTTAACCGGAATCGTAAAAACTTCCAAATTCTGTGAATTTCAGGCGAATCGAAATAAGCGAACAGTCCACCATCATTTAATCGATTGGAGAACACCAGCATGCAAAACCACGACTTGAAGGAAACCGCCAGAGCGGCTTTGAGCAAAGTACCTGAAGTGACTTTGCTGTTCTTGGGTAATCAAGATTGCAGCCACCACACTGGGTGAAACAGGGGGCGATGCTGTGTCGATGTCCATGAATTTGGGCTACTTGATGGGCACAGTAATTTTCGCGGTAGTTTTCTTCATCGCGGTCGCTGCACAAATCAAGGCGGATCGATTTCACCCATTTCTGTATTGGACCACCATTATTGCCACCACCACGGTGGGCACCACACTTGCGGATTTTGCGGACAGGTCCTTGGGGGTAGGTTATGCGGGTGGAACCGCAATTTTGTCCACCTTACTGATCGTGTCCCTGTTTGCCTGGTATCGAACCATGGGTACGGTGTCTGTTAGTTCGGTGAACACCCCAAAAGCAGAAATGTTTTACTGGATCACCATAATGTTCTCGCAAACACTGGGCACAGCGCTGGGCGATTGGACCGCCGATACTGCCGGCCTGGGGTATACCGGGGGTGCAATGGTGTTCAGTGGACTTTTGCTGCTTGTCGTCGGTGCGTATTTCTTCACTAGTGTTTCCAGAACAACCCTGTTCTGGCTTGCCTTCGTGCTAACCCGACCCCTTGGCGCTGTGGTGGGCGATTACCTTGACAAGCCGGTTGACATGGGTGGTCTTGCGCTAAGCCGGTACACCGCATCGGCCGTGTTGCTGGGTTTTATTGTGGTGTGCCTGTTGGCTTTCAAGCAGAAAGCGAGCTCAAAAGCGCATTAACCTTAAACTGTGCCGGGCTGGCATTGAGGCTTAATCCAGCCAGCCCTGGCTGTACAAACCGTGCTTGATTTGTGCATACAGCACGGGTGCAGTAACTAGGCCAGCCAACCCGAACAGTGCTTCCATTACTAGCATGGCCAGCAACAGTTCCCAAGCTTTGGAACGGATACTTGAACCAATGATGTGCGCATTCAAAAAATACTCAACCTTGTGAATCGCCACCAGCCATATGAACGCCAAAATTGCCATGGTCAATGATTGGCTCAAGGCGATTGCAACAATGATTGTGTTTGACACCAGATTACCCACAATCGGAATCATGCCCGCCACAAATGTGATGCTGACCAAAGTACCTGCCAAGGGGATGGGTGTACCCAAAGCGGGCAGCACACCCAGCAGGAAAATGGCAGTGGCCAAAGTGTTGATTGCGGATATTTTGAATTGTGCAAACACAATGTGAGTGAAACTTTCAATCAGTTCGTCAAAGCGCAGGCGAAGCAAGCGTGGCAGGTGTTTGCTGCTCACCTTACCGGTTGATCGGTTCAGTTGAATGCTTAACAAGGCCCCAATCACGGTGCCTGCGAGTACATAGCCCACACCGCGAAGAGTGTGCCCTCCCCAGGTTTGAAGCTGACTCGCATGATTTTGAAGCCAGGCAGCCGCTGCGGCACGAACCCCGTCAATTGAAGCGGGCACATGAGCCGACAAGGCGGCAGGCAGGGCAAGGCGCAACTGATCAAGTACCTTAGACAAACGTTCAAGCACCGCAAGCACGCCCACGTTGGCTGAACCCGATTCCAGCAGATATTCCAGTGAGGCACCCAAACCCAGAGCAATGGCTGACAAAACCAGCAACAAAGCGATTGCCTCAACGTGACGAAGCGCTGGCAGCCAAGCTTTCAGGCGATGTGCCAAACGTGTAGTGGCCCCATAAGTGATCAAGATCGCGAAAACGGCCGGTGTAAGGTGCAACGCAAGCACCGAGAACCATGCGGCACAAATCCATACAACAACGATCAGTACCCTGCTTAATGAAAACTCGTGGGCGGATTGTGAAAAGTTCGAGGGTGTCATGTTTTGGATGAATGAACTAATGTTGCGCTAAGTTTGCATGGGCAAAGTGGGAACTGTCGCAAGCAAACCCGCTTGATTGACTTTCAACCACGGAGTGAAATCATGAAACAGAGAAAATTATTTACCGCCCTGATTGTAACCGCAAGCGCGATTGCCGGGGGAAGCCTTGCATACGCCAGCAAGGAACCACCACCGAACGATGCAGTGGCTTTGTTTTCAAAAGCAAAGGTTACATTGATTCAGGCCATTGCGGCAGCGGAACAGCATGCAGGGGGTAAAGCTGTTCAGGTGGAGCTTGAGCAACAGACCTCGGGCGGTCCGGTTTATGATGTCGAAGTGGTTACCGCAGACCACAAGGTGTACGACGTTAAAGTGGATGCTGCCAGCGCCAAGGTTTTGTCATCGAAACTGGATCAGGCCGATGGCGAGGATGACGACGATTGATGTGCAATAGTCGGGTATGGCAACAAAACCATGCCCGGCGCTTTGCAAGCCATGGCATATTGGCACCTTCCGGAACACAAACAAACGTGATCTATGCAATTCAATTCGGCCACCACTTCAGTCATTCCTCGCGGCGTTTGGGTATTGGGTTTTGTCAGCTTGTTGATGGATATTTCTTCGGAAATGATTCATAGCCTGTTACCGGTCTATTTGGTAACCGTGATGGGGGCCAGCGCCTTGTTGGTCGGCGTGATTGAAGGTGTAGCCGAATCGACCACCATGGTGGTCAAAGTGTTTTCAGGTGCATTGAGCGATTATTTGGGGAAACGCAAGGCTTTGGCTGTATTTGGATATGGCCTTGGTGCCATCAGCAAACCTTTTTTTGCAATGGCGGGCAGCACCGGAATGGTGTTTGGGGCTCGCTTTGTTGACCGGGTAGGCAAAGGCATTCGCGGTGCGCCTCGAGATGCACTGGTCGCTGACTTGGTCCGCCCCGAAGCACGCGGGGCCGCATATGGCTTAAGGCAATCACTGGATACTGTGGGCGCATTTTCTGGCCCCTTGCTGGCCGTTGGGTTGATGCTGTTGTGGGCCAATGATTTCCGGGCCGTGTTCTGGGTGGCGGTTATTCCGGCTGTGCTTGCTGTGGCCTTGCTGTACTTTGGTGTGGCAGAGCCCGAGAAAGCAAGTGAAAGAGGTGCGAGAGCCCCCATCAATTGGCGCACGTTTCGAAGTCTGGGGCGGGACTATTGGTGGGTTGTCGGCATTGGCGGCGCTTTTGCGCTGGCCAGGTTCAGCGAGGCATTTCTCGTGTTGCGTGTTCAAAAAGCTGGCTTGTCTGTGGCATGGGCTCCGCTTGTGTTGATTGTCATGAATTTGGTTTTTGCTTTGTCAGCGTATCCATTTGGAAAACTTTCAGATCGAATCTCACATACCAGGTTGCTGTTTCTGGGCTTGGCAGCATTGGTTGTAGCTGACTTGTTTTTGGCCTTGGGTGAATCCTGGCAGGCCTTGTTGCCCGGTATTCTGTTGTGGGGCCTGCACATGGGCATTACCCAGGGGCTGCTTTCCACCATGGTTGCAGCAACCGCACCAGCGGGTTTAAGAGGCACGGCATTTGGAGTCTTTAGTCTTGTCGGCGGACTAACTACATTGGTCGCCAGTGTGTTGGCGGGCTGGCTTTGGGACAGCTGGGGTGCAGCGTTCCCGTTTTATGCAGGGGCTTTTTTTGCCGCTGCTGCCATGGTGTTGATTGTTATGAACAAGGAAAACTCCAATGCGCGTGCTACTGGTTGAAGACGATCCCATGATTGGAGAAGAAGTGCAGGATGCATTAAAAGATGCTTCCTACGCCGTGGATTGGGTCAAGAATGGTGAAACCGCACTCAGTGCCCTGAAAACCCAGCACTATGACTTGTTGTTGTTGGATCTTGGCTTGCCGCAGCGCGATGGTATGGATGTGCTGAAAGCCATTCGAGCCAGCAACAATCCAATTCCTGCGCTGATTGTATCTGCCCGCGACCAGTTGTCTGACCGCATTCAGGGCCTGGATCATGGCGCAGACGATTACCTTTTAAAGCCCTTTGAAATGGCCGAACTGTTTGCCAGAATCCGTGCAGTTGTGCGCCGCAAGTCGGGCGGCGCTGCGCCAGTGTTGGGCAATGGGATATTGAATCTGGATCCCTCAACCCGACAGGCCTGGCGGGTTGACCTCGAGCCGGTGCAACTGAGTAATCGGGAATATGCCTTGTTGCACGCATTGCTGATTCGCCCGGGTGCCATACTGTCCCGAGCTGATCTTGAAGACCGCGTGTATGGTTGGGGTGAAGAAGTGGAAAGCAATGCCATCGAGTTTTTGATTCATGCCTTGCGCAAAAAACTGGGTGCCGATTCAATCAAGAATGTGAGGGGTGTGGGTTGGATGGTTCAAAAAAGCAATTAAACAGGTCAATTCAATTCTGGTTGTCGGTGTACCTGTCGGCGGCCATTCTGCTGGTGGCAGTGGTTACCGGGGCGTTATCATTCTTGTTTGCATTTGATGAAGCCCATGAACTGCAAGACGAAAGTCTTAGGCAGACTGCTTCGCTGATTGATCACGTTCCCTCAGCAGATGAAATTATTCTGGTGAATGGCAACCGCGGAAGTGATACAGATTCTGACCTGCTCATCCTCAACCTGAATCCGTTTTCAGATCCGGTTTTGTTTGGCTTAGTGGATGGTTTGCACACGCTTGATCAATCGGGAAAAAAATATCGCGCGTTCATTAGAACCTTGCCAGACACTGCGCGAATCGCCATTCTCCAGAAAACGGAGTTACGCGATGAAATTGCAAATGACAGCGCGATTCGCACGCTGTTGCCATTGCTGATTTTGGTACCCATTCTTCTTTTGGTGGTGACCTGGCTGGTGCGAAAAATATTCCTTCCAATTGGTGTGTTGGCCCAAGAGATCGATTCTCGTGGGGATCTGGAGTTGCACGCGGTGCCGGAAGAAAACTTGCCACGGGAAATTCAGCCTTTTGTTCATGCCATCAATCGGCTGTTTGTGCGGGTTGCACAGTCAGTACAAAACCAGCAGCGGTTCCTGGCCGATGCAGCGCATGAATTGCGTTCGCCCATCGCGGCGCTGTCATTGCAGGCCGAGCGTTTGAGTGCCTGCGATTTGAATCCCGAAGCGCGTGAGCGAGCCGTCCGTTTGCAAAAGGGCATTGAGCGAAGCAGGCGCCTGTTGGGCCAGTTGCTCAGCATGGCCCGGGCACAGAGCAACCCGGTTGTGGAGCGTGGCCCTATTTCCTTGCTCGGCGTGTGCACCCATGTGCTAGAGGACGCTATGCCTTTGGCCCAGGCCAAGGGTGTCGATTTGGGCATGGACGAGGACACACAAGATGCCCTTGTGCATGCGGAAGAAACGGAAGTGCTGCTGATTGTTCGTAACCTTGTGGACAACGCTATTCGGTATGGCAGAACAGGCGGCATGGTTGATCTGGGAATTCATCACGAACCGGACTGGGTGGTTTTCACCGTAGAAGACAATGGGTCCGGCATTGCGCAGGCGGATCGCCAGCGGGTGTTCGACCCATTCTTCCGAGTATCCGGTCTTGAGCAAACCGGTTCGGGCTTGGGCCTTGCGATTGTGAAAGGCTTAGTGGACGGGTTGGGGGGAAAAATTGAATTGCTGGACTCAAGCAGATTTTCAACAGGACTTGTGGTGAAGGTGTATTTCAGCAAACACCCCAAGTCCTGATCCTGTTTTAATCAACCAATAATCCTCACGGGCAGGAAAATTTTTCGTCCATTGCGCTGAACCAGCAGAGCCACTGATTTTTTGGCCTGTTTCATCGTGTCTTGAACCTGCTCAATGTTGTTTACACGAACCCCGTTGATCCCGATCAGCACGTCGCCCCGCTGTACGCCTGCCATGGCTGCTGCACCGCGCACCTGCTCAATCAGCATGCCGTTTTGCACCTGAGCCTGCTGCTGTTCATCGGGCTGCAAGGGCCGCAGTGCGAGGCCAAGGCGGCCTTCGCCAACAGCATCTGTTTTCTGGGCACTTATCACCACATCTTTCTCGATATTACCAAGTTGAGCGGTTCGTTTCAGGACTTCACCTTGCCGCCAAATTTCAAGCGTCATTTTCTGACCGGGCTTGGCAGCACCAATTAAGGCGGGCAAATCACCGGAGGCCACAATAGGTTTACCATCGGCCCGCAAAATAATGTCGCCAGACTGCAAGCCGGCTTGTTCCGCCGGGCTTGTTGGGTCGACGCTGGAAATCAGCGCACCTTCGGGCTTGTCCAGTTTGAAAGAATCTGCAAGGCTCTGGTTGACCTCTTGAACTGCAACACCCAAGCGGGCGTGGCTTGCCTGTCCCGTGGCCACAATCTCGGCCTTGATTTTGTTGGCAAGATCGATTGGTATGGCAAAAGACAAACCTTGGTAGCCACCGGTTTGGCTGAAGATCTGCGCGTTGATGCCAACCACTTCACCTTTGGAATTGAAAAGCGGGCCGCCTGAGTTCCCCGGATTCACTGCTACATCAGTCTGGATGAATGGTACAAAGCTGTCTTCGGGAAGTGAACGGCGTTTGGCACTGACCACGCCGGCTGTTACGCTGTTCTCGAAGCCGAAAGGGGATCCAATGGCCAGAACCCATTCGCCGACCTGAAGCGCATCCGGGTTGCCCAATGGGGCACTAGGCAGGTTCTTGGCGTCGATTTTCAATACCGCAATGTCGGTTCTTGAGTCGCTGCCCAACACCTTGGCTTCATACTCCTTGCGGTTGTTCAGCTTGACCACCACTTCGGAAGCATCCCGAACCACATGCGCGTTGGTCAGGATCAGACCATCTGGGGACACAATGAATCCGGAGCCTTGCCCGTAGGTGGGTACTGGGCCGCTATCCGGACCGTTGGGATTGGGAAACTGCTTGAAGAAGTCGAACATGGGATCGTTTGGCGATACACCGGCTTGCGCTACATTTTGCTTGATTCCCCGAACACTAATGTTCACCACCGTGTCTCCGTAACGCTGTGCAATCTGGGCAAAGTCGGGCAGTGTGGTATTTTGAGTTTGCGCTTGTCCCTGTTTATCTAGCAGGGGTGTAGCTGCCGTTGCCGGGGTGCCATTGAAGTAGCTGGCACTTGCCCCGCCCAACATGCCTGCGGCAATCAAGGCCAACATCAGGCGTGAGGGGCGTTTGCTGTTTGAGTATGAAGAAGTCATGGTCTCGTTCCTTTCAAGAGTGACAACAATGAACCAGTTGAATACCAACCGGAATGGCTTCATCATGCGCAAGAAAACTTAGCCCTGAATTAGGTATTTTTGTGAATCACAAGAGGAATTAAACAAGATGGATCAGCCTGCAACACATCACACGAACAGTCAATTGACCCTTGGCCAGAGAGCGGCCGATCAAGTCGCCAAATTCGGTGGTTCCTGGCTATTTATCAGTCTTTTCGGCATGTTCATGATGGGTTGGACGGTGTTGAACACGGAGTTGTTGGGCAAAACAGCCTTTGACCCTTACCCTTATGTTTTTCTGAACCTAGTGCTGTCGATGCTTGCGGCTATTCAGGCTCCGATCATCATGATGAGCCAGAACCGCTTCTCTGACATGGACCGGTTGGCCGCGCAGAACAATTATCTGGTGAACTTAAAAGCGCAGTCTGAAATTCAGGCTGTGCATCACAAGCTGGAAAGTATGCAAACGGAAGAAATTCGAGCCTTGCTGCTCGAACAAAACGCCTTGCTTGCGCGGGTACTGGCAAACAAGGCGGATTGAGTTCAAGCGGTGCAGTTTACTTTGACGCAAGTAGCTTTTTGTTTTGATACGCGAAACAGGCTACGCTGCCCACGATCAAGGTTAAAAACACCAGGCTGGTTTGGGTGGTGCCCAGGCCCAGCCCGCCGTTGGCTGCCGGTTGTGACAACCAGTCACCAAAGGAAGCGCCTAAGGGGCGGGTAAGAATGTAGGTCAGCCAGAATGCCCATACAGAATTCATGTTGAAGCGAAAACGGGCAATTGCAATCATTGCAATCAAGGCACCAAACACCAATGTGGAATTGGCGTAACCCAAGTTCAAACCCTCTGCGAACCAGTCGCCCGAAGCCGTGCCCAAAGCAAAGGTAACCAGAATCGCGAGCCAGTAAAACCATTCTCTGGCAGGTGTATCAATGTGGTGAATGGACAGCGTACCTTCACGGCGATGCCACCAGGCAAACACGCAGGCAAGAGCCAGCGAGAAAGCGGCGGTTGATGCCATCAAGGGCACACCCAGATTGTCGGTTAGGTGATCGGTGATCAAGGTGCCCAGTACGCTGATCAGCACAATGCTTAACCAGTATACCGAGGGGGTATACCGTTTGGTTCGAAGTTGCATACCCAAGGCAATGGCAGTAAGAATGGCCACCACCGCAGAGGTGGCCGTTAATCCAAAGTTCAGGTTGAAATTGAGAAAATCTGCCGCAGTTTCACCCACGGTGGTCGACATCATCTTGACGAGCCAAAACAACAAGGTGACTTCAGGCACCTTGTTCAGTAAAAATTTCCCGATACCGGGTTGATTGCCGTTGTTCATGTTGATTCCCCTTTTGTGTGTCACGGTGCATGAATGTTATGCAGTGACACTTAGGCGAACATTAGTGAAGTTTTGTGTTTGTTGGTTCTCCGGTGTAGTTGTGTTCTCCGCTTGCATCGCTACACGGTGTAGCCTCAAGCTGAATGGTGGTGTGGTGTAAATCAAACCGGTTTGCCAGCATGGCGCGAATTTGTTGAAGCAAATCAGACCAATCAACCTCCCGGTGCTGGCATACAACATGAACTGACAAGCTGGACTTGCCGCTGGAAATGGACCACACATGCAAATCATGAATGCTGTCCACGCCCCAGTGACTTGACAGTGCCTGCTTGATCTCGTCAATATTCAAATGTTCCGGTGTGCCCTCCAGCAAAATATGTGTGCTTTGTTTTAACAGGGCCCAGGCACGTGGCAGTACCCAAAGCCCGATGCCCACGGCAATCACAGAATCAATCCAGCCCCAGCCTGTCCATCGAATCAACAAAGCACCAACGATCACGCCCACTGAACCCAGCATGTCGCTCCACACTTCAAGGTAGGCACCTTTGACGTTCAAGCTGTCATCTTTTGACTGGCTTAGAAGTTTCATGGCAATCAGATTCACAAGCAGGCCCAGGGAAGCGATGATCAGCATCAGGTTGGATTGAATATCTGGTGGATTCGAAATTCGCAGGAATGCTTCAACAAGAATATAGATGGCCACTCCAAAAAGCAGAATGGCATTGAAAGCCGCCGCCAGGATCTCAAAGCGGTGGTATCCAAATGTACGTTTTTTATCCACTGCTTTTTTACCAATCTGGATTGCCAGCAGGGAAATAGCCAATGCCGCCGAGTCGGTGAACATGTGCGCTGCATCAGAGATTAAAGCCAGGCTGTTGGTCAATATGCCCCCAACAACTTCGGCCACCATGAAGCTGGCGGTCAATATCAAAGCAATCCACAATGGCTTTTCATATCCCTCAACTTTCACGTCATGTGAATGTCCTGCACCCATACAACTTACTCCCTATTTAAACCAAAGTTGAACACCAAAACCCGCAGCAATTTTCACTGTCATTGCAAAGCAAAGTAGCGTTAGCAAGGCGCTGCCCGCCAGCGAGAGCACAAACCCCACCCTGGGTAACAGCCAGGGGAAGGCCAAAAACATGGGCAGGGTAGGTAGTACATACCAAAACGTCAGGTAGGCGTGGTTCGCAATTTTTTCCTGTGGTGCTTTTTCAATGGCAAGCCAAATCAGCGTCAGCACAGTGACCATGGGCAACGCTGCGATCAACGCGCCCAGCTTGTCGCTGCGCTTGGCCACCTCGGAAATCAGAACCACCAGGCCTGCGGTGGTGAGGTACTTCAAAATAATCCAGCCCATGTTGGTAACCTATGTGGTGTAAGCAGGTTTTGCTTGTTGATCCGTAATTTCCATTTCCTCTTCCTTGCGGTGGGTCAACCGGTAAAGAATTGGAAGGACCAGCAAGGTAAGGGCGGTTGATGACAGAATTCCCCCGATCACCACTGTGGCAAGGGGTCGTTGGACCTCCGCACCTGTGCCAGTGGCAATCGCCATCGGAATAAAGCCAAGCGAAGCCACCAGCGCGGTCATCAATACAGGGCGCAGCCGTGTCATGGCACCGTCATGAATGGCCCTGTCCAGGGGCATGCCTTCCTCGCGCAGGCTGCGGATAAATGAAATCATCACCAGCCCGTTCAGCACCGCCACACCAGAAAGTGCAATGAAGCCCACCCCTGCTGAAATTGACAGTGGGATGTCGCGCAACCACAAGGCCAAAATACCGCCAGTCAATGCAAACGGTACACCCGTGAACACAATCAAGCCATCCCGAACGTTGTTGAACATGATGAACAACAACAGGAACACCAGAAACAGTGACAGCGGAACTACAATTTGCAGTCGTTTGGAGGCCGATTGCAACTGTTCAAACGTTCCACCCCAACTGATCCAGTTGCCTGCTGGTACTTTCACCTTCTGCTGAATCTGGTTTTGCGCGTCAGCCACAAATGAACCAATATCACGGCCACGTACGTTGGCGGTTACCACCACGCGGCGCTTGCCATTTTCCCGGCTGATTTGGTTTGGCCCGGGTGCGATGTCCAGGCTTGCCACATCGCCCAGTTGAACAAACAGGGGCATGTCGCTGCCAGCCGTACTGCCTGGCAACTGAATGGGCAGCCGCGCAATGGCCTGCAGGTCGTTTCGCAGCGCTTCGGGCAAGCGCACGGTGATGTCAAACCTGCGATCGCCCTGAAACAGCACACCTGCTTCCTGCCCGCCAACGGCCATGGCAACGGTGTTTTGAACATCGGTCACGTTGATGCCAAACCGTGCGGTTTTTTCGCGATCAATTTGAACGGTCAGCATGGGCAGGCCCGTGGTTTGTTCTACTTTCACGTCTGCTGCGCCATCGACTTTTTCCAGCACTTCGGAAATTTCTCCGGCCACGGTATTCAGTGTGTCCAGGTCATCACCAAATACTTTCACAGCCACATCACTTCGCACACCCGACAATAATTCATTGAATCGCATTTGAATGGGCTGGGTGAATTCATAGTTGTTGCCTGGTATTTTCATGACAGCGGTTTGCATGGCTTCCACCAGGTCGGTTTTGCTGCGGCTGGGGTCTGGCCATTCCGAGGTGGGTTTTAGCATCACGAAATTGTCCGCCACGTTCGGTGGCATTGGATCTGTTGCAATTTCAGCCGTACCAATTTTGGCAAACACACGATCCACTTCCGGAAACTGCTTGATGGTTTTTTCCAGTTCAGTTTGCATATCAATGGCCTGACTCAAGCTGGTGCCCGGTATGCGCAAGGCGTGCAGGGCAATGTCCCCTTCATTCAAGCTGGGAACAAATTCGCTGCCCATGCGTGTTGCCAGCAAACCCGACAAAACTACCAACACCGCGGCAATTGAAAGCACCACCGGTTTGTTGGCCATTGACTTGACCAGTGCGGGTTCGTATCCACGCTTTGCCCACGTCATGATGCGGTTTTCTTTCTCGCTGACATTGTTGGTGATCAATAAAGCCACCGCGGCCGGAATGAAGGTGATCGAGAGAATCATGGCACCCAGCAGTGCCGCCACCACGGTGAAGGCCATGGGGTGGAACATTTTTCCTTCCACACCGGTGAGCGCAAAAATGGGCAGGTAAACCACCATGATGATGAGTTGGCCGAACAGCAGGGATCGTCGCGCTTCCTTGGAGGCCAGAAACACTTCATGAAAGCGTTCCTTGCGCGTGAGTGTTCGCCCCGCTTTGCTTTGTGCATGGGCCAAGCGGCGCACACAGTTTTCAACAATGACCACGGCACCGTCAATGATGATGCCGAAATCCAGTGCGCCCAGGCTCATCAAGTTGGCACTTACCCCGTTGTTGACCATGCCGAAAAACGTGAACAACATGGACAGAGGAATGACCATGGCCGTGATAATGGCTGCACGAATATTGCCTAGAAAAAGAAACAAGATCGCAATGACTAGAATGGCGCCTTCAATCAGATTCTTTTTTACTGTGTTGATGGCTTTGTCCACCAGCACTGTGCGGTCGTAAACGGTTTGTGCTACTACGCCATCAGGCAGGTTTCGGTTGATTTCCTCCAGCTTTTTCGACACCGCCTGAGACACCACACGGCTGTTTTCGCCGATTAGCATAAACACTGTGCCCAACACCACTTCTTTGCCGTTCTCTGTGGCGGCACCGGTTCGGAGTTCTTTGCCAATATAGACCTGCGCCACATCTTTAATTCGAATCGGTACCCCCGAACGATTCGACACAATGACGTTTTCGATGTCGGCAATATCGGTCAGTTGACCAGGTGCCCGTATCAAGTATTGTTCGCCACGCTTCTCGATGTAGCCAGCACCCACGTTGCTGTTATTTTGTTCAACAGCCCGCAGCAGATCGTCTAGGGAAATACCTTGGGCAACCAGTTTGTCGGGCGAGGGTGCAATCTGGAATTGCTTGGCGTAGCCACCGATGGTGTTTATTTCAGTCACACCAGGTACATTTCGCAGTTGGGGTTTGATGATCCAGTCCTGAATTTCCCGAAGATCCGTTGGAGTGTAGGGTGTGCCGTCTTTTTTCACAGCCCCTTCTTTGGTTTCCACGGTCCACATGAAAATTTCACCCAAACCCGTGGAAATTGGCCCCATCGCGGGATCGATTCCGGCGGGCAGTTGCCCCTTGGTTTGCTGAATGCGTTCATTGACCAGTTGGCGTGCGAAATAAATGTCGGTGCCTTCCTTGAAAATCACGGTGACCTGCGACAGGCCGTAGCGTGAAATGGAACGGGTTTCCTGCAGGCCGGGTAAACCGGCCATCACAGTTTCAATGGGAAAGGTAATGCGCTGTTCAGACTCCAGCGGCGAGTAGCCTGGTGCGGAGGTGTTGATTTGAACCTGAACGTTGGTAATGTCGGGTACAGCGTCGATTGGCAATTTTTGATAACTGTAAATACCCAGGGCAATCAGGCCCACGGTCCCAAGCATCACAAACCATCGTTGTTCGATGGCAAAACGGATTATTTTTTCAAACATGATTCGGTACTTCCTCTGTTCGCATGCAGTGGCAAAGGTTTGAGCAGGTTTTGGCAAACATTGAATCAATGGTCATGGCTTGCCCCTGATTTGCCGATATCCGCCTTGATTAGGAAGCTGTTGGTAGCGGCGTATTGCTCACCCGCGTCCAGGCCGCTCAACACTTCAACGGTTTTGCCATCGCTGCGGCCCAGTTCAACCGGGCGTGCCTCGAACTGTTGGCCATAGCGGCCAAACACGGCGGGCCCATCCAGAATGGTTTGAAGGGCTTCGGTTGAAATGGCCACAGGTACTTCACTTTCCTCGGCCACCAGTTCAACTTTCACTGGCAGGCCGGGGCGCCACACAGAATTGGGGTTTGGCAACACAATGCGTGCAGTGGCGGTGCGGGTTTGTTCACCCACCAGGGAACCCACATAAGCCACTTTGCCGACGCTTTCCGATTCAAATGCCGTGGCCTTTACGGTGGCTTGCTGGCCCACTTTCACTGTATTCAGGTCTTTGGGGTAAATCGTCATTTCAGCCCACACGGTGGACAAATCGGCCACCGTGAAAATATTGGCGTCTTCCTTCAACGCCTGCCCCAAAGCAATGTTTTTTTCAACAACAGTGCCCGATATCGGAGATCGAATTTCATAGCGGGTCAGTTGGCTTCCAATGGCGGCGCCACCATCAATAGAAGCCAGCTTTTGTCTTGCGTTCAGCACCGCAATTTCAGCCTCTTGTTTGACATTGCGCGCTTGCAGATAATCTTGCTCGGCTGAAATTTTGTCTTCCCACAGTTTCTTTTCTCGCTCGAATGTGGTGTTGGCCAATGCCAAGCGTTTTTGTGCAGCCAGCAACTCGGTTCGCTGATCTGCCAGGGTTTGGCTGGAAATTACCGCCAGCACCTGTCCCTTTTTAACCTGATCGCCCGCGTTCACAGGGGCAGATTCGACAATACCGCTTAAGCGTGGTACCACTCGTACCGTGTTGTCGCTGTTGAACTGGATTTCGCCGATCAATTCAATACTGCTTTTGACCCGGGCAGGCCCCGCCGTGGCCAGTTCAATGCCGCTTTGTTTCATTTGCTCCTCGCTCATGTCAATGCGGTATTCAATCTGGTCATAAGTGAAGCGGTATTGTTTGCCTTCGTGCTGAGCGTTCACGGCAATACGGAATGAATGGGGCTCAAACACTACGGCATCGCCGCGCAGGAAATCGTTGGCGGGTGCAAAGTTGATGGTTTGAGTTTTTCGACCCAGTCGTTCAAGTTCAATGCTGGCCTTGGTGACCTCGGGGGGCAGCAAGGCGTTGTCTTTGTAGGTGTAAATTCTGAACTCGGGGTCTACACCGTCCTCAAAAATGGTCACCTCGACCCCGTAGCCGTCTTGCGCGAAATACTTGCCCCCTTTGGGTCCTTTGACAGGTTCATTGGGGTTGGCTTGTTCAAGTTGTGTGCCATTGGTTTGCCCAGGCTGGGAATTGCCTGTGGTTAAAATAAGGGCTGGCAGCAGGGCACCCACTGCAACAAGCAGGGCGATGGAAATGATTTGTTTCTTGCTGAAATTGCGTTTCATGATTAAGTGGTCCTACTGAGTATTGGCTGGTGTTTGCCCAAGAATCCCTTGCAGTTCGGCGGCATACCGGTGGGATTGAGCGAGCGATTGCTGGCTTTGCGCCATGGCATCAAACAAAGTGCGCTGGGCATCCAGTACCTCCAAAAAACTGAACTTGCCCATCTCGAAACCCTTACTTGCTGCCTCGTAGGCGTTTTGTGCGCTTGGCAGGATTTTTTCGCGCAGCGCAAGAAACTCTTCTCGGGAAGCGCTCAGATTCTCGTAAGCCGCTTGTAGCTCACGAGATAAGCGGTACTGCGTTGCAGTCAGTTCGTCTTTGGCCTGGTCGGCGCGTCGTAGCGATTCAAGCAAATTGCCTTGATTTCGATCAAAAACAGGAATGGGGATAGAGACCCCGAAAACAGCCTGATTAAGCCCGAGCTCCTGATTTTTTCGCCCACCAAGGCTCACCGTCACATCGGGTACGCCTTTGCTGCGTTCAACCTCGCTGATCGCCTTACGACGATCTACTTCGATTTGGGCTTTTCGATAAGTGGGTGATTGTGTCAGCCTTGCTTCCAACGTCTCGATTGTGGGTAGCTCCGGCGGCGTTTCCAGATTTCCTTCGACAGTTTCAAAGTTCACCTGAGGCTCGCCCATTGCGGTGGCCAGTCGTTTTTTGGATGATTTCAGCGTGCTTTCTGCGCGTGCGTAGTCTACGCGTGCACCCGCCAGTGCAATACCCGCTTTGGTGGCCTCGACAGGCGAAACCTTGCCAGCCTCGACGCGCTTTTGCGCAGTACGCAGGGCACTTTCGGCCAGAGCGATGGAGGATTGAGCCAGCCGCACTCGTTCCTGTGCTACCAAAGTGTCGTAAAAAGCTGAGGTGACTTCGGTTTGAATTGAAGCCTGAACAATTTCAAGTTCGGCTTTGGCAAGATCTCTGCCACGTTCTGCCGCGTCAATTCGTGCAGAGCGCTTTCCACCTAGTTCAATACGCTGATTGAGTTGCAGTGTACTAGTTCGGGTTGCACTGCGCGTGTCTTCGACTGTGGCCTGCAGCTCGGGATTAGGGCGAGTTTCGGCCTGCAGCACCGTGCCATCCAATGCCAGCAGCGCATTTTGGGCCGCTGCCAGTTCAGGGTTTGCAGCATAGGCCTTTTCAAGTGCGGTGTTCAACGTAAGGTTTGTTGTTTGCGGCAAGCTGGCTTGCCCAGATGGGGAATTAAGCCCAGTGCTGGTGTATTCGGGGGTGTCGCCCAGTGCCATGGCGGCACTTGGCAGCAACGCGGTCGCAGCCAGCGTTAGCAATAGATTTCGCATCGATTTCTCCGGTGTACAAAGGAAAGAATCGGCGAGACGAATTAACGCAGTCGTTTAAATGTGGGTAAAGACAGGAATCGTGTCGCCGGGATTAGGCAGACACGGGCCACTTTGGGCGTTCAGGGCGGGTTTGACAGAAAAAAGAATAGTTTGAGGGGCTCAGCACCTGCTGGGGCGAACTGAAATCAATGATCACGCTGTGCGCATCGTCAGCTGAAAAACCGATGAAACTTGATGAGTGCGAATGATCGTGGTGTTGCGGGTATTGGCTGTCTTGATTTTCGTCGCCATCCATTTGCCAGGCGTGGGAATGGTGTTCGTCTTGGTGGTGACCAAAGTGCGCAGTTTGTTGGGGCAATTCTCCATGAGCGCAATAATCCGCTACCGCACCCCAAGAAGCTTGAAGCGGCAACAGAAACATAAGAATCATGAAGATTACTGAGCGATGCATAATATTAGTATGTCATTTTTTGTGTGTTGATGTCAATCGTCGTTCTTGCTTGATTGAAAAGCCAATCACCGTAACTAGATCTTCGCTTCTCGCAAATACCTCTCCACCATGTAGTTTCGCAATGGCTGCCACAATGGCCAGGCCAAGTCCGTGATTGCTCCCAGTGTCACTTCGCCCCTCTTCAGCACGGAAAAAGGGTTCAAACAAACGGTTCGATTTGGCCGGGTCAATTGTCGGGCCTTCATTCGAAACCTTGATCCACACCCTCTCTGCTTCTTGGGTAATGTGCACGGTAATTTCTGTGTTGGCCTGCGCATACCGAATTGCATTGGACAGCAAATTGCTCACTGCTCGTTTAATCAATTCGGTTTCAGCCTCCACCGTGGCATCGCTTTTAACTGTGATGCGAAGATCTCTGTCTTCGGCCAACTGTTCAAGGTATTCCGCGACTGATACCACCAGCTGACGAAGACTTGGCACAGGTTGAAGTTGCAGTTCTCTGCCCTGGTTTGCATTGGCCAGAAACAGCATGCTGCGAATAATTCGTGCCATGCGGTCGAGTTCGTCGAGGTGATCACCGACAATTTTTTGAAGGTCCTCACCTTCGATCAGTTTGCGGCGTTGAAGCAGCTCATGGCTAATGGTCAAGCTCGACAGTGGTGTATTCAATTCATGTGCAACATTGCTGTTGAACAGTTTCAATTGCTCCCGGTTCTCGCGCAGTTGCCCCAATAGGCGGTTGAATCCGTCGATGAAGGGTCGCAATTCAAGCGGGGCCTTGTGGTCGTCCAGCACAACATCAAGCGAGCGTGGCCCCAAATTGTGAATGCGTTCTGTCAGTCGATTGATGGGGCGCAAAACCAGGCGAATCAGTCGCATACTGATCAACACCGACACCAGGATCCACAACACGATGGACGATGCAAAAATTCCTGAAATGAAGTTCAGAAAACGTTCGTCATCTACGGTGCTCACTGCCAGTTCAACCCGTTTGGCTTGCAGTTGGGGAAGTTCGGTTTCAAACACTTGAGAGAATTCCCGAACAGATCCTTCTCCGTTGAAGAACACCTCTGGCCCGAACATGCGATTGCCCTGGCTGTCAACAACGCGGGCTTGGGTTCGACCTTGCCCTCCCAACACTTCTTCCAGGCCATGTTTCACGTCTTCGGGTGAATATTCGGCAGTAGGTTTTAGTAAAAGGTGTTCAACTGCATGAAGCGCGCGGTTGGCGGTTTCTTCCTGTTGCTTGGCTTGCCAAAAGTGGATGCAGCAATACACAAGCACTGCGAGTAAAACCACGCCCAGTACACTGACGGAGCTGGTCAAACCGATGGTGGCTCTGGAAATTGATTTCACGGTCACTCCTTGCCCTGCGCCCGAATCTCAAGAACATACCCCATGCCCCGAATGGTATGAAGCAGCGGAATTTCGTAAGGGTCGTCCAGCTTGATCCTCAACCTGCGAATGGCCACATCGATCACATTGGTTTCGCTGTCAAAATGCATGTCCCAAATCAGTTCTGCAATTTCGGTGCGGCTAATCACTTCTCCTTTGCGGCGAAGCAGCAGCCACAGCAATGAAAATTCTTTGGCCGTTAGCCGCAAATCCTTGCCGCCGCGTTTGGCCGTGCGGCGCACCGCATCCAACTCCAGGTCCAGCAAGGTCAATACGGTGGTTTGGCTTTCTGCTGCAACTGTTGAAGTTCGGCGCCCCAGGGCGTGAAGCCTGGCCACCAGTTCGGCAAACGCAAAGGGTTTCACCAGGTAGTCATCTGCACCGGCCTTCAGGCCGCTCACCCTGTCTTCAACCATGGCGCGCGCAGTAAGCATCAGTACCGGAATAGTTTTTGATTGGCGCAGTGCACTTAACACGGCCAAACCATCAATGTCGGGCAACATGCCATCAAGAATGATCACATCGTAAAGGCCTTGGGTGGCCAAATGCAAACCGTCAATCCCGTTGCGAGCCAAATCGACCACAAAACCTTCTTCGGTCAGTCCCTTCTTCAGGTAATCGGCCAGCCGCAGGTCGTCTTCGATCAAAAGCAGTTTCATTGAATTGTCTTCATTTGGTGCACCGAAGCACAGTATAACCACCCTGAATTTGGTGAAGATTACATATTTGTAATGTGCCGGGAAGGTGGCTGACAGGTGCCCCTGACTAGACTGAAGGCATGGGTTTAGTAAACAACCCTCCAATTCTAGTCAATCAGGAGATCATCATGAAGAATATTAAAATTGCTGCCGCTATGATTACCACCTTCGCCATCACAGCGCCCACGTTAGCCTTTGCCGATGCTGCCTGGCACCCCGGTAAAGGGGACGCCGTGTATGTGCCTCATCAGGGATACAAAGATCCAGCAAAATCTGCTTCACACGCCAACAAGGGATTTCGCAGTTACAGCGCAAACATCATCGGTTCTGAAGCCAGCGGTGATGGGACCACACACGGTGATTGGGGCAACTCACGCCCCGGAAAATCCCGTCAGGAGGTGCTGCGTGAATTGCAAAGCCAATCCCCAGAGGAGCGTCGACTGGCAAACTCAAACTAAGGTCAAGGTTTGACATCTGTGAAAGCAATGTTATTCTTTTGATTAATTACTGAACCGCACAACCATGACCAAAGTGATCAAATCACTGCTGATGTTTGCAATCGCCGCCTCTGTTATTTTTCAGGGTACGGCGCTTGCGGTTATGGTTGGGTGTCATACCGGTTCCTTCGAGCAAATCTCGGATGAGTCGAGGGCTTTAACGCTTTCGGCTGAGCATTGCGTCGAGCACATGTCAGACCTAACTGCTCACCATGCTGGTTCGGACGATCAAGAGTCCAATGAAAGGCCCTGCTGCAGTTGTGATGCCATTTACAAAGCCAAGCTCGACCTTCCAGTTGTTCAAGTTGGTTTGATCCAATCCAACTTTCTCATCTCCGTTCCTTTCTCTTCAATTCTGCCTAGTGCCGACCTGGCACTGCCTTACCGACCGCCCATTCTGGCCTAAGCCAATTCTGAATTTCATTTCTTGATTTCATTTTATCGGTGGAGGTACGTGTATGCGCACGGCTATTCAATTACTGCTTGCGGGTTCAGTTCTCGCAGCAAGCACAGGGTTTGCAAACGCCCAGTCGGAAGGTTTGCAGATTGAATATCAATCAGCTTTTGACAACTATTCAACATGGAAGCCCAAAGAAGGCGACCGTGATTGGGTGGGGGCCAATCAGAATGTAGAGAAAATTGGTGGCTGGCAATACTACGCCCGTGAGCCTTACCTGAAAAATAGTGAAGACCAGCAACCCATGCAGGACGGCGGCATGGGGCATGACATGAGCAAAATGAAAAAGCCCATGAACCCCGGCGAAGCTCACCAAGGGGGGCACCGATGAGGACTTTGAAATACACAGCAGTTGCATTAGCGATTGCAGGCTTAACCGGTTGCGCCACAGTGAACATGGATCAGTCCATGGCCAACCTGAATGAAACCACTGCGTCGATGACCGAAAAGAAAGTGGTTCTTGCTCTGAACGATGAGCAGCGCAATCAGTTGCGCGCGCAAGCAGATGAGTTGTTGAAAACCCCGCTCGGATTAAATTCCACAGTGGAGCTGATGTTGGTAAACAGCCCTGAGTTTCAGGCGCTGTTGGCTCGGGGTTACAGCGAGTCTGCATTGGCCGCCCAATCGGGTCGAATCCCCAATCCAATTTTCAATTTTGAACGAATTACCGTTGGAGATGAACTTGAAATTGGGCGATTGTTCAGTTTTGGCCTGTTGGATTTAATCACGCTTCCTTGGCGTCAACAGGCTGCAACTTTTCGAATTGAGCGAGCTCAACTGCAGTTGGCTGGTGATGTGATTGGGCAAGTGGCTCAAGCGCGCTCAGCTTGGGTTGATGCGGTGGTCGCCCTGCAAAAACAGCAATATGCGGAGCAAGTATTCGAGAATGCTCAAGCCAGTGCCGAATTGGCCAAACGCATGGAAGAAGTGGGCAACTTCACGATTATTCAACGTATTCGTCAGCAAATGTTTTATTCCGATGCTGCGCTTGGCTTAGCCATGGCACGTCAAGAGGCTACATCTACCCGGGAAAAGCTGGTTCGCGTACTCGGGTTGGATGCACAGCAATTTGAGGAGCTAAAACTTCCAGATCGCTTGCCAGACCTGCCCTCCACGGTGAAAAAGCCTGAAGAAGTTTCCAAACAGGCCACCTCGCGGCTGGATGTTCAAATGGCCAAACAAGCTTACGACGCGGCGCTGAAAGTGTCTGGTGCTGAAACCGTGAGCTCCTTTGTAGACATTGAGGCTGGGATTCGCCGCGATTCTGTATTTGACAGAGACTCCGGCACCAAAACCAATCCTAAAGGTTTTGAACTGGACATTCGATTGCCGCTGTTCGATTGGGGTGGTTTGCGGCGAGATGCATTGTCTGCGGAGTTACTGGCCAAGGCCAACACGCTTGAGGCTGTCATGAGGAATGTCGATTCAAACCTGCGGGAAAGTTACACCAATTACCGCACGGCTTATGACATTGCCAAGCACTATCAAACTGAGGTGGTTCCAATGCTCGATACCTTGGCCGAGCAAAACACACTGCGTTACAACGGCATGTTGATTGGTACTTTCGAGTTACTTGCCGACAGTCGTAACCAGGTGCGTTCCATCGAGTCATCCATTGACGCATCAGCGAACTTTCTGCGAGCTCAACTGGCCTTGGATGCTGCATTGATGGGCAGTCCAAGCAATGTAAAGCTTTCCATGGGCGCCCAGAGTCCCGCGGCTGAAGCCGCTGCTGGTCATTAAAAGATTTGGAGTAAGAGCAATGAATTCCAGAAGAGATTTTTTCAAGTTTGCCGGCATGGCCGGTGGTGCAGTGGCGGCAGCCAGTGTAAGCAAAGTGGCCATGGCCGCGCTGCCCGAGCCCGTCATTCAAACCTCGCCTGACACCATGGACCCATTGACCCCTAACACTGGGCGGCCCTATAACCCAGTGGTCACCTTGAATGGTTGGACCTTGCCTTGGCGCATGAACAATGGCGTGAAGGAATTCCACCTGGTAGCAGAACCCGTGGTGCGTGAAATGGCACCGGGTATGATCGCTCACCTGTGGGGCTACAACGGTCAAAGCCCAGGCCCCACCATTGAAGTGGTGGAAGGCGACAAAGTGCGTATTTTTGTGACCAACAAACTGCCTGAACACACCAGTGTGCACTGGCATGGCCAGCGTTTACCCAATGGCATGGACGGCGTTGCAGGCCTGAACCAGCCGGCCATTCCTTCCGGCAAAACCTTTGTGTATGAGTTCGAGGCCAAGCGTCCCGGTACCTTCATGTACCACCCGCATGCCGATGAGATGGTGCAAATGGCCATGGGCATGATGGGTTTTTGGGTGACTCACCCCAAAAACAAACATCCCTTGATTGATAACGTGGACCGAGATTTCTGTTTTCTGCTGAATGCCTACGACATTGATCCTGGTGCGTACACACCAAAGATCATGACGATGCTCGATTTTAATTTGTGGACGTGGAACAGCCGCGTGTTTCCCGGAATTTCGCCCTTGTGTGTTCGAAAAAACGACAAGGTTCGGATACGAATTGGTAACTTGACCATGACCAATCACCCCATTCATCTGCACGGCCATGAATTCGAGGTGAGCGGCACCGACGGCGGCCCAACCCCCAAAGGAAGTCGTTGGCCCGAAGTGACTACCGACATCGCCGTGGGGCAAATGCGGCAGATTGATTTTCTAGCCAATGAGGAAGGCGACTGGGCCTTTCATTGCCATAAAAGCCACCACACAATGAACGCAATGGGACACGATCTTCCCACCATGATCGGCGTGGATCACCGGGGAATCACGAAAAAAGCCCGAGGGCTCGTTCCCGAATACATGGTGATGGGTGAACGGGGTATGGCCGATATGACTGAGATGACGATGCCGATTCCAGACAACACCATCCCCATGATGACAGGCGATGGCCCATTCGGCTCAGTGGAGATGGGTAGCATGTTCAGTATGTTGAAAGTGCGCAAAGACCAAAAGCCTGGGGATTATTCAGACCCCGGTTGGTACAAACATCCCGGCAAAACCGTGGCCTTTGAATACGAAGGCCCGGACATGCCCAAGCCCGTTACATCCGACAAGGCGGGAAAGCCCGCCATGAAATCCAGCAATCGACCTCAGGAAACAATCGAGTTGAAGGTCAGAAAACCTCAAGGCCATTCGGGCCACTAAGGAGTTAACCATGAAAAAATCGTTCGCAAATCATTCTCTATCGCTGCTGCTTGGTGCTGGGCTTTTATTGCCTGTCGCTGTATTGGCACACGGTACTCAGGAGCATAAAAAGACTGATTCCAATTCGCAACCAGTTCTTGAGCAAACCGCTTGGGGCATTGCCGGCACTCCGACCAAGATAGACCGCACTGTCAAAGTCGTGATGTCTGACAGCATGCGTTTTGAGCCTTCTTCGTTGCAGTTCAAGGAAGGTGAAACAGTTAAGTTCATCGTCAAGAACGAGGGAAAGCTGATGCACGAGTTTGTTCTGGGGACAAAAGACAAGAATCTTGAGCATGCAGACTTGATGAAGAAATTTCCAAACATGGAGCATGAAGAACCCTATATGGCACACGTGGCTCCGGGCAAAACCACTGAGATGGTATGGACATTTAATCGAAGTGGAGAATTTGAGTTTGCCTGCTTAATTGCAGGTCACTTTGATGCGGGTATGCGCGGACCATTGCGCGTAGCCAAATCCTCCGGAGCTGAAAAGTGAAGCGAATTGTTTTTGTTGGTATCGCAACTGCAATTTTGGCCTTGGGCGTTTTTGCTGCCATCAAACCTGAGACTTTCTCAAACGTTGAGAAAGTCTCAGTGGCTACACAAGAATCCGATGCCAATCAAGTTTTACCCATTCATGTACACAAAACAGCGACCTGCGGTTGCTGCGGCGAATGGATCAAACACTTGGAAAAATCAGGTTTCTCCGTGAAGTATTCGAATCATGAAGACCTAGACAGCCTTAAAGCGCAGTTCGGTATCGGTAACAATTACCAGTCCTGTCACACAGGAGTATCTATGGATGGATTTGTGTTTGAAGGCCATGTTCCTGCCAAGCACATACGGGAATTTTTGAACGAAACACCCGAGAATTCACTTGGCCTTTCCGTTCCAGCGATGCCAGTTGGCTCTCCTGGCATGGAATATGGCAACAAATTCATGCCGTATCAGGTATTACTCCTGAAGAAGGATGGGAGCGTTTCCGTTTATGCGGAAGTGAAAACCTATCAAGATCAATTTTGAACAAACACCCGACTTAACAGAAACTGAAAGGAAACAATCATGAAAAACCAGTTAATCAAAATCGCTTCATTCGTTATGTTGTCAATTTCGACTTCGGCCTTTGCCGCAGGAGATCACGGTTCCCATTCAAGTAAACCCACGGATCCAAAGTCCATGGAAGGCATGCAGATGAAGCAGTCCGAAACCATGGAAATGACGCAGGGTGAGGTGAAAAAAATTGACTCGAAAACCGGCAAGGTCACCTTAAAGCATGGCGAAATCAAGAACCTTCAAATGCCGCCGATGACTATGGTTTTCTCGGCCAAAGAGGCGGCGCAACTGGAAGGCCTGAATAAGGGCGACAATGTTCTATTTGCTGTGGATCAAAACATGAACATCACCCACATCGAGAAGAAACAGTAATCAGGAGAAGCACCATTGCAAAATAAACCTAGATTTCCCAATGGATCGGTCATTGTTAGTAAATTGGGATTGATATTGAGTTTGCTGGGTTCCGCAATGGTGCTTTGTGCCTGTCAAACAGTCGGAAATTTTGTTCATCCGGAAAGTCACAAACCAACGGTTAAGGTAAAGAAGGAACCCTGGTTTAGCGCCGAGCGTGCAACCCGCACACAGAAAATGGAGGAGGGCTTTATTTTGGTTCTCTCCGGTGGAGGGGTTCGTGGCTTTGCCCACATCGGAGTTCTTAAAGCCCTGGAGGAACTGGGGCTTGAGCCCCGAATGGTGATTGGCACCAGTGCGGGTGCTGTCGTGGCTGCTTATTGGGGCTTGGGCTATACAGCCGATCAAATGATGCAACGTGCAGAATCACTCAATAACAGTGATCTGTTTGTACCCGTGTTACCGAATCTGGGACAGCCAGTTTTAAAGGGCGAGGCCGGAGTATTTTCGGGTCAGTTTCTTGAACGGCAATTGCGCAGGGATTTCGGCATTCAAACATTTGAAGATCTCCCGCAACCAATTGCCATAGTGGCCACAGACCTTGAAACAGGTCGCCCCGTGGTCTTTAATGCAGGCGATGTCGCCCAGGCAGTGCGGGCATCTTCAACAATTCCAGGTATCTTCACGCCACCTTCGATTAATGGACGTCTTTACATCGATGGCCAGGCCAGCTCTCCACTGCCGATAGTTCCAGCAAAACGCTTGAGTGATCTTCCAATTCTTGCCGTAGACGTGGTGTATCCCCCCGAGCTTGCTGAGGTCTCTACGCTTACCGATTTGATGTTTCAAACCTTTTTGATATCGAGTTTTAGAATCAAAGAATTGGAAATGTTACAGGCAACAATGATCATCGCCCCTCAATTAACCAATGTTGGTCAACTGGGTTTGAATGATCGTCATTGGGTATTTAAGACGGGTTATTTAGAAGCCAAAGAAAAACTTCGGAAAGCTGAAAAACTGCTGAAGTGATTGGTTAATTAAGCACAGGTTGGCGTCGAATTAACACCAACCCTTATCCCTTTCATCAGCTTGCATCGCCTTCGGTAAGATCAACGCTTTTGATCGCACTCAGTACCTCAGCCCGTGACTTGGACGATTCGAATTCGTGTGCCAACACTGTCGAATCTCCGGCCATTGGATTGAACTGATCTGCTTTTACCGCTTGTTGATACTCATTTAGCACCGTTGCTTGGGTAGCCAATTTACCTTGGCTGATCAATGCCACGTGGTCAGTGCCATCACCGTGATCTGTAGGGCCACTGGCCAAGGCAAAAGCTGGAACTGTTGCGGAAATAGCAAGCACTGTGGACGCGATCAATTGACGTGTTTTCATGGTAAATCTCCTTGAGTGAATCAGTTTGGATTTCGCCTCGGCTTTCAATCAAGCGTTGGCATGACTCATACTTTACGCAGGGACGAATGACCAGATCCTCTCAATTGAATTACAAATTTGTAATGAAAATAGGCCGTGAGTTTGCTTGTTGATGTAATTGGCAATGTGCTACATTTAATCACGTCTATACCCGATATTTCACATGATTCGTCAATTGTTCATTCATGGAGTATTGTTGTTCGCGCTGCTTTTTCAAAGCTTGGCGCACGCAGTGCCGTGCTGTGCAGACTTGGATCTTATGCAATCTGAAACGATACAACTATCCGTGACTGAAAACATGGATCAACATGCACAAGAAGGTTGTGTTTCGGGTTCTCCATTATGTTGCGTGATACCTTCACTGACTTATAAAGCAGTGATTTTAGATTCTCAAACTGTTTCGCCAGTACATGTGCCTACAGTGACAACGCTTTTACTCTCTCAGCATCAAATCCCCCTTGATCGCCCGCCACGGGCCTGATTCTTTTTGAAATCCCCTAACTGCCGCGAAGCTTGACTGCTTTCGGTTTCCGTTTTTTTCTCGTGGTTTGAACACCATGCAGGAGGCCCCCATGTTGGGCGAAACTATTTACGTTAAATTGAATTTAGCTGTGCTCGTATTCCTCGCTATTTTAAGTGTCAGTGATGTCAGGGCCCAGGCTGTGGACATTACTGAGTACACCTTGAAGCAGGCATTGACACAGGAAAAGCAGGGCGCGTTGAGCCTGTCGCAAGCCCTTACCCTGGCAGAGCAGCGATCGCAGGCATTGCGTGCGCAAGACGCTGCCACGCAGGCCGCGCAAAGCCAGGCCACCGCAGCGGGCGAGCTGCCCGACCCCATGCTGAACCTGGAAGTGATCAACATCCCTGCCAACGGGCCAGACCAGTTCAGCCTGGCGGCTGACTTCATGACCATGCGTGGTGTGGGTGTTTCTCAAACCTTTACTCGAAAAGACAAACGCGAGGCCCAGGCCAATGTGTTTAACAAGAATGCCGAGTTTGCGCAGGCAGGCAAGCTACAGGCTCTAAGCCGGTTGCGTACCGCCACAGCACAGGCTTATCTGGATCGGTTTTATTTACAGGAAATTCTGGCATTGCTGCAATCGCAGCGCACTGAGTTGCAATTGCAAATTGAAGCTGCCGATGCCCTGTACCGCTCGGGCAAGACCCCGCAAACCGATGTATTTGCAGCTCGCACCGAACTGGGTTTGATGGACCTGAAAATTCAGGACACCCAGGCCTTGCTGGACAATGCGCAAGCTGAATTGCAGCGCTGGGTGGGCGAGCAAGCCGATGCACCCCTTGCGGGTGCGGTGGACCTAAGCCAGTCACGCCTAAGCACAGTGGATTTGTTTGAGCAGCTGCGCCAGCACCCCGAAGTGCTTGCATTGGACAAAGCCGAATCCATGGCACTGGCCGAAGCTGAAGTGAAACAGCAAGAAAAGTCTGCAGACTGGACCTTGTCGGTGATGTACGCGGGGCGTGGGCCAGAGTTCTCGGAAATGCTTTCTTTCGGCGCATCACGCCCGCTGTTTGTGGACCAAGACAACCGACAGAACCAGGCACTGGCCGCAGCCAATGCCATGGCCGCCAAGGCCAAGGCCGAGCGCATTGAACTGCACCGCGAGCAATTGGCGCAAACCAAGCGCTGGCAGCAAACCTGGCAAAGCAATTTGAAACGCGTGGCTGATTTTGACCGCAGCCTTATTCCGCTGACTCAACAGCGCACGCAGGCCGCCTTGTCAGCTTACCAGGGGGCCACGGGTACTTTGGCCGAAGTGCTGGCCGCGCGCCGAATGGAAATCGACATGCGCATGGAAAAACTGCGCATTCAAATGGACACAGCCCAACTTTGGGCACAACTGGAATACCTGATTCCTACTGAGGTACAACCATGAAAAAAACACACATTGCAATTGCTGTTGTTGCTCTGGCCGCAATCGCGGGCGGGGGCTATGGCCTGTGGGCACTGGGCATGAACCAGGGCATGGAAATGATGTCGGCCCCTATTGGTGGCGCAAATGAAGGTGGTTCAAATGAGGGTGATGGCGGGCAAGTAGACCCCTCCACCTGGAACATTCCGCAAGGCGAAGCCGCCACGCGCCGACACATGGAAAGCGGCATCAAGGCCGGTGATGTAGACCCTGAAACCGGGTTGGCCGTGCAGTATTACCACGACCCCATGGTGCCGGGCCGCAAATTCGATTCGCCCGGTAAAAGCCCCTTCATGGACATGATGCTGGTGCCCGCGTACTCGGGTGCCGATTCTGCCGACAACAGCAGCGTAAAAGTAAGCTCGCGCATTCAGCAAAACCTGGGCATACGCACGGCAGCCGTGGCCATGGGCATGTTGGCCCCTGAAATCAGCGCCAGTGGTTCTGTGCAGTGGAATGAACGCGAGCGCGTGGTGGTCCAATCCCGTGCCATGGGCTATGTAGAGCGATTGAACGTGACCGCCACACTGGATGCTGTGAAACAGGGTCAAACCCTGTTAACGGTGTATGTGCCCGACTGGATTGCCGCCCAAGAGGAGTTTCTGTCACTTCGAAAAATGAAAGGCGAAAACTTGCAGCCCTTGATCGATGCTGCGCGGCAGCGCATGTTGCAAGTGGGCATGAACACTGCACAAATTCGGCAGGTTGAGCAAAGTGGGCGTACACAACCCCGTGTGGCCATTGTTGCACCCCGCAGCGGTGTGATCACTGAGCTGATGGTGCGTGAAGGCATGACCGTCCAGCCAGGCATGACCCTGATGGAAATCAATGGGTTGTCCACCGTGTGGGTGCAAGCCGAGGTGCCCGAGGGGCAAGCCGTTTACGTGCGGCCTGGTGTCAATGTAGTGGCCAATGCTCAGGCTGTCTCAGGTCGAAGTTTTGAGGGCACGGTGCAGGCAGTGCTGCCGCAAGTGAACAGCAATACACGCACGATTTTGGCCCGTATTGTGTTGAAGAACCCAGAACAGAAACTGTTGCCTGGCATGTTTGTCCAAACCCGTTTCATGGATACAAGCCGACCAGAAGCTCTGATTGTGCCCTCGGAGGCGGTTATTCAAACTGGCCGCCGTGCCGTGGTGATGTTGGCCAACGAAGAAGGCCGGTTCACGCCGGTTGAAATTAAAACGGGCATTGAATTTGATGGAAAAACGGAGGTGCTGGAGGGCCTGCAGCCTGGCCAGGAGGTGGTGCTGTCTGGTCAGTTCCTGATTGACTCTGAAGCCAGTTTGCGTGGGTTAGAAGCGAAGCTGAATCAACCGGGGGACAATTCAGACTCTTTATCTAAAACGCACAGCACGCTGGGAGTGGTGGAGTCTTTAAGCGAACTATCAGTGACTGTAACGCATCCGCCAGTATCCAGCCTCGGCTGGCCAGAAATGACCATGGAATTCAAGTTGCCAGAGCCCTCAAAAATGCCGGCTCAGGATCTGAGGATTGGCGACCAGATCGAGATGGAATTTCAGATGCAGGAGGGCGACATTCCCAAAGTCATTCGCATTAAGCCAGTCAACTCTGAAATGAAGCCAAACGGGAGCAAACAATGATTGCCTTCATTATTCGTTGGTCCATAGCCAACCGTTTGCTGGTGTTGATCGCAACAGTCATGATCAGTGCCTGGGGTGTGGTGTCGGTGTACAAAACACCGCTTGATGCATTGCCCGATTTGTCGGATGTGCAGGTAATTGTGCGCACCAGCTTTCCGGGGCAAGCCCCGCAGATTGTAGAGAATCAGGTGACCTATCCACTCACCACCACCATGTTGTCAGTGCCGGGTGCAAGAGATGTGCGCGGCTTTTCATTTTTTGGTGACAGCTTTGTCTACATTATTTTTGAGGATGGAGTGGATTTGTACTGGGCGCGTTCGCGGGTACTGGAGTATTTAAACCAGGCGCAAAGCAGCCTTCCAGCTGGTGCCAAAAGCGCCTTGGGGCCAGATGCCACAGGCGTGGGCTGGATTTATCAATACGCTTTACAAGACACCACTGGCAAGCTGGATGTATCCCAACTGAGAGCCTTGCAAGACTGGTTTTTGCGTTACGAACTAAAGACCGTTGAAGATGTGGCTGAGGTAGCTTCAGTAGGCGGATTCGTCAAGCAATACCAAGTGGTGCTGGACCCTCAAAAACTAGCAGGCTATGGCATTACGCTGGATGAAGTGATCAAGGCCATCAATGAGGCCAATCAGGAAGCGGGTGGCTCAGTCATTGAACTAGGTGAAGCCGAGTACATGGTGCGAGCCACAGGTTACTTAGAAAACCTAGATGATTTTCGTTCTGTACCATTGAAAAGCAGTGCCGCGGGCATTCCCGTGCAACTTGGCGATGTGGCCCGCATCCAGATTGGACCGGAAATGCGCCGCGGTATCGGTGAACTGAATGGCGAAGGTGAATCGGTGGGTGGCATTGTGGTGATGCGAACGGGTAAGAATGCGTTGCAAACCATTGATTCCGTGAAAGCAAAACTTGAAAGCCTGAAGCCAGGTTTGCCCGAGGGCGTGGAGGTGGTAGAAGTGTACGACCGCTCCACACTCATCAACAATGCCATTGACAACCTCAGTTTCAAACTACTCGAAGAATTCATAGTAGTGGCTCTGGTGTGTCTGGTTTTCCTATTGCACTTTCGTTCAGCCTTTGTGGCGATTGTCTCCCTGCCCTTGGGAGTGCTGGTGTCTTTCATCGTGATGGAGCAGCAAGGGGTGAATGCCAACGTGATGTCTCTGGGTGGCATCGCGATTGCTGTGGGTGCTATGGTGGACGCCGCGTTGGTCATGATCGAAAACGCTCACAAGCATCTTGAGCAGTGGGCCCACGAGAACCCGGGCAAGGAATTGGCGGGCACAGAACGTTGGCGTGTAATCGGCGATGCATCCATTGAAGTGGGGCCCGCGCTATTCTCATCGCTGCTGGTAATCACACTCAGCTTCATCCCAGTCTTTACGCTTGAAGCCCAAGAGGGACGCTTGTTCTCCCCTTTGGCGTTTACAAAAACTTACGCTATGGCGGCTTCGGCGGGCTTGGCTATTACACTGATTCCGGTGTTGATGGGATACCTAATTCGCGGCAAGATTCCACATGAGAACTCGAACCCAATCAATCGCGGATTGATTGCTGCTTATCGTCCCGCGCTTGATACCGTGTTGAAGTTCCCAAAAGTCACAGTAGCGGTGGCCGTTGTCTTACTCGGTGTCAGTTTTTACCCACTTAGCCAACTGGGTAGCGAATTCATGCCGCCGTTAGACGAGGGCGACTTGCTCTACATGCCCACTGCACTGCCTGGTTTGTCGGCTGGTAAGGCTGCTGAGTTGTTGCAACAAACCGACCGTTTGATTGCCACGCTACCAGAAGTAGAGTCGGTCTATGGCAAAGCAGGGCGAGCAGAATCCGCAACCGACCCGGCACCCATGGAGATGTTTGAAACCACGATTCAGTTCAAGCCCAAAGACGAATGGCGAGAGGGTATGACGGCCGATATGTTGGTGGACGAGTTGGATAGAATTGTGCGTGTCCCTGGCTTAACAAACATTTGGGTACCACCTATCCGTAACAGGATCGACATGCTCGCCACAGGTATTAAAAGCCCGGTGGGTGTGAAAGTGACTGGAGCAGATTTGAACACAATCAATGAAATTGCGGTAAATATCGAAAAAGCTGTCAAAAATGTTGAAGGCGTGAGCAGTGCCTTCGCAGAACGTCTGACAGGAGGACGTTATGTGGATGTGGACATTGACCGTGACTTGGCTGCGCGCTACGGCATGAATATATCTGACATTCAATCGATTATCTCAAGCGCAGTGGGTGGCATGAACATTGGTGAAACAGTGGAAGGT
>Ga0172372_10000767_pt1 | contig 49235 bp, 41 predicted proteins | sample LakKiv5m_2_FD_114544 | JGI IMG/M metagenome (GOLD analysis project Ga0172372, IMG submission 114544) | Freshwater microbial communities from Kabuno Bay, South-Kivu, Congo - kab_092012_9.5m | ecosystem: Environmental > Aquatic > Freshwater > Lake | place: Democratic Republic of the Congo...
ACCTATTTTGTCGGCTCTGGGGCCTTGTTTAACAACTACCTCGGCAACTCGGAGGAGGTATTATCCCTGGCTATAAGTGGTCAGACGGGGTATTTTCATCGGGATCGTTTGATGTTAGGAACCGATTTAAGAGTACGAGCGGATTACCTTAAGGCTACCCGAAAGTTCAACAAGGAAACCTTTACAGCCGAATCCATTTGGTTTGTTCGTTATTATTTCGGTAAGTTTTTTCCACAAGTATCCTTGGGTATTGCCAACGGTCTTGCGATTCGAACCGGCTTGGGTTTGGGTTATCATTGGCAGATTGGGGATCAACTAGCAATTGTTCCCGTTTACAATCGATTGTCGAGGAACCTCAACCGCAATCCAGGTCCGGTCCGGAATTCTTTCGACCAACCGGTACCATCCGGAGAACTTCAAATAGGTCTTGTCTATTTCTTCAAAAATTAAGCTTCAATCTATGTTAATTGCCAATTTTGTTAAGCGTTCCTTTCATTTGGGATTGTTTTTGTTGGGTACTCTGGGATTGCTTCATTCGGGTCAGTCCCAAGCCCAGCCTTCAACAACGACCGCAGAAGGCAGTTCCACGGGCCAATTCCAAACCGACCGATGGATTGGCTTATCTCCTTTCTTGTGGGAAATTAGCGATACCAAATCCTACACCAAAGTTTCGGCCGGATACGATCGGGGTTATTACCTCAAAAGTCGTCCCAATCTGATGTTGGGATACACCTTGGCCGCTGCGGTACATCACAACCGTTCCTTGGCCATCGCCCCTGAAAAGGTTTTGACGGGTCATTTTTTGGTGGAAGGAAGGGTGAGGACCTCCTTGGGAGAGGGCAGAAATGGGCTTTTTTTGGAAGGTGGTGTCAATTTTTTCTTGGATGATTCACTGACCTTCAAACTTAAGTCCTTGGATTTTAACCTAGGGGGCTATGCGGCCTTGGGTTACCAAAAAACCTTGGCCGATCGTTTACTCCTGATGCCGGCCTTGCAGTACCGCCATAACGATTTCATGACCCGCGAAAATGGTTTGTTTTTGCGACTTGGCTTGGGCTACATGCTCCGCCCCAAACTTTAATCTTAACTTAATTGTTTTTTTGGAGGCCTATTCTTTGGAATGGGCCTCTTTTGCATTAACTAATTCCAATTCATGTTTTTACGTACACTTTTGATTTTTTGTACCCTTACTAGTGCTCTTTGGGCTCAAGCGCAGACCGTGGTGGTTCAGGGCAACGTTACCCGGGTCTTGGGTTCCCTGAATGTTCCGCTACCATTTCAGCAGGTTACGATACAGGTGGACTCGAATACCTTGACGGCCCTGACGGATACCATGGGATTCTACAGCGTGGTGGTCAGTGTGCCTGTTTTTAGGCCGAACCAACTCATACAAGTTTCAACGCTATGCCCTAGCGGTGGACCATTGACCCAAAGTGTCCCCCTATTGCAATCCAACAGCACCTACCAGATCAATCTGGCATGCGGCGCCGGTGGAACGGGGACCAGCACCATGGTTTCGGTAAGCGGCGTGTTAATGTGGCCAACAGGTCCTGCACCCTCTGGGCAATTGGTTCAGTTTTTTAGTGGAAATACCACTGCACCGCTGGGAACGGCCATTACGGGAACCGGAGGTTTTTTTGCCGATACCCTCAACCTCACCTTTGGGACCACCACCTCCATGAGTTTAAGGGCAACGGCATCCTGTGGGAATGGTACGGTTGTGCGGGATACCGAGATGGTTTCTGCGGCGATGCCTGCCGCCGTTTTTCAGTTAACCTGCGCGTCTTCACCTTCAACCCAGATCACCGTACAAGGAACAGTTCTTAACACGAACGGCCTGCCCGTTGTGTCATCCTTGGTCCGCATTAGCCTTTCCAATACGACAACGGTAACTGCGTTGACGGATTCTTCGGGCTTTTATACCGCCACGTTGACCTTGCCTAGCTTTTTGCCGAGTAATTCGATTACGGTTATGGCTTCATGCAGTTCCCCGACGGGGCCCGGTTCCACCGTGACCGGTACGGCAACCTATATCGCCGGCACTTCCTTGTACACCGTCAATTTATCCTGCGGTAGTGGATCCCGGGTTTTAATTGTCTCAGGGACTTTGGTGAGTTCCTCCGGCCTTGGATTGGCTGGACAGCCGGTCCAAATTTTCATGAACCAGTACATTACACCCAACCGTTTTTTGACCACCGACGCCAGCGGAAATTTTGCCGATACGGTAACGGTTAGTTCAGGTTCTGGTTTTGTATATGCACGGGGTGCATGCGGTTCCAATACGGTTTGGGTCAGCGACACCGCCTCGTATTTCTCCGGTTCGTTTAGCGTAAGTCTGGGCCTTCAATGCGCGCCTCCTGCTGGTCAGCATCGGGTCGTCGGTCGCATTACAGGATACCAATCGGCCAACCCAATGCTCCAAGATTCGTTGTCCTTGGTGGTGATCCGATTGGTTCCACCTGGCCAGGGTCAAATGCCCGGTTGGACTACAATCGATACGGTGTATTTAACGGACAGTGCAGGTTCCGCTTTTTTTCAACTCACATTGCCTTCCGGTCGTTACAGCCTTTTGGCTCGCTTGATGTCGGGGTTGTCGACTCAATACGCCCCGACTTATTTGGGCGATACTACCACTTGGACGGCTGCTGATTCGTTTCAATTACCCGGTAATTCAGCTTCGTTTTTGGTTATCAATTTGAGACCGCAAACCAGTGGTGGTGGGACAGGGACCATCGGAGGTGGCGTAGGGGGGAATCTGCCCAGATTGAGTGGGCCATTGTCCGGCATCCAGGTTCAGCTGCTCAATGCCAACGGGACGGTGCCAACTTCGTTTAGAAGGTCCATCCTCACCAATGGAACTGGGAATTTTCAATTTTCAGGTTTGCCTTGGGGTTCTTATCTGTTGCGCTGTGAACACCCGGGCATGCACTCCATGATGGTGCCGGTTACCCTAAGTGCCCAAAACCCATCCCATCAGTCCACCACCTTCAGTGCAGGGTCGACCGGTTTCTCGATCACCACTTCGGTTCAAAATCTAGGAGCTGAGACCGCAGCAACCCTTCGCCCCAACCCCATTGTTTCGGGCCAAAACCTGCACTGGTCTTTGAAGCATGAGACGGCAGATTCGGACATTGAAGCCCCTAATCCGGTGATTTCATGGAAAATTACCGATTTGCAGGGAAAAGCGCATCTTAGCGAAATCAATCAAAGTGCGGCCTTCGCGGCGGAGGAAGGCGGTCATAGAGGCCAAATTTCCTCCAAAGGCCTAGGGCCTGGTCTGTACCTGCTCCAACTTCAGAGGAGTTCCGGTTCGGTTCATCAGGGGCGCTTTCTGGTGCTTCCGTAGCGATTGCATAGTGCTGCTTGGGTTTATCTTTGCTGTCCTTTGGTTTAAAAATGTTGCTTCGACCTTGTTTTCGGACGATAACGGTATCCTTTGGGGCCTGGATTCTGGCCTTGAGCATGCTATGGTTGAGCTTGGCAGCCTCTGCCTCCATCGAGGGTAGGGTTTACGGATCAGCCCAAAAAGCATCGTCGGCCGAAGCACCAAGCCCCTCCGGTGAAGAACAGAGTGCGCAGCCTCCATTTGCTATTTTTCAGCCTTGGCCTTGCCAAAGCAACCAAAGCGGTTGGGCTCAACCCGATTTAACGGGTCCGGATCATGATTTCCTCGAGGGGGCGGGTTTGTTTGGTAAGTTTTTGTTGGGTGATCTGGGCAAGGAACGCCCCACCTTTCCCAAGCTTTTGCTCCCCGTCAGGGAATACGGCTTGGGTTTTTGCGGTTTTGGCCGGGCCCCTTGAAGCTCGGTTCTCGTTCTGTTCAAAGCCATTGCAGGGAGAGGCTTTCTCATGTATCCCCCGCCAAGTTCAATCGATTAAATTCTTAATTCAATAATTGTTATGAAAGCTCAAGGTGCTGTGCGGTGGTTTGCCGCGTTATTTGCGTTGATTTGTGTATATCAACTTAGTTTTACTTGGATAGCCTCCAATGTCGAAAAAAAGGCCAAGGCGTTTGCCCAAGGGGATGAGGCCCTCGAAAGGAGATACCTCGATTCGATTGCCGATCAAGAGGTTTTTAATTTTTTGTGGTTGAAGAAATTCACCTATGCCGAAGTCAGGGATCAGAAATTGAATTTGGGTCTTGACCTTCAAGGCGGTATGAACGTTGTTATGGAGGTCGAGGTTCAGGATGTCATTCGGGCTTTAAGCAACCAAAGCAAGGACCCTGCGTTTAACCGAGCCTTGGTTTTGGCGGGCGAACGCCAGGCCAATTCCCAATCCGATTTTGTTACTCTTTTTGTTCAGGCCTACAAGGAAATTGCACCCAATAACCGTTTAGCAGGCCTATTCGCAACGCGCGAAAACCAAGGCCGTATCAATTTTGATGCCACCGATGAAGAGGTTATCAGCGTCATAAGGGCCGAAGCCGAAAGTGCGATCGATCGCTCCTTTAATATTTTGAGAACACGTATTGACAAATTTGGGGTAACGGCCCCCAATATTCAACGTCAACAAGGTTCCGGTCGCATCAACATTGAATTGCCCGGGGTTGACAACCCAGACCGGGTTCGCAAACTACTTCAAGGAACGGCCAAGCTCGAGTTTTGGGAAACCTTCGAAGCGGCCGAAGTCCTGGACCGAATGGTCGAAATCAATAAATTTTTGGCAGCCGATGCCCAGCTCAACAAAGCCCCCAAGGCGGACTCCACCGCGACCGATTCTTTGGGCAACAAGGTTGCGCAGGATACCACCAAGGCCAACGATAATGCCTTAATGCAGAATTTGGCCGCAGCCGATACGGCTTCGGGAGGAGATACATCTGCGGCAGGTTTGGCCCGAACGCGCGCTGAGAATCCCTTGTTTGCTGTCTTGATGCCGGCCATTTTTCAGGACAAAGACGGTAGCTCCAAGGTTTCCCAAGGTCCAGTTGTAGGAACCTCTGCCGCTAAGGATACCGCCACGGTCAATGCTATGTTGGCTAAACCTGAGGTTCGGAATTATATGCCCCGTAACCTCAAGTTACTTTGGACAGTTAAGGGCAGGGGAGATGGCAATAAATTTTTTGACCTAATTGCGCTCAAGAAACGTGGAAACGAGGACAAAGCAGGATTGGAAGGCGACGTAGTCACGGATGCTCGCGAGTCCATCGATCCCTTTGGAAAAGTCGAGGTTTCCATGACCATGAATGCCGAAGGTGCCAAGCGTTGGAGGAGGATGACCGCCGATAATATCGGAAAGTCGGTCGCTATTGTCTTGGATGATTACGTTTATTCTTTTCCAACCGTTCAATCCGAAATTTCCGGTGGTATGTCCTCTATTTCGGGAAATTTCACGACCGAAGAGGCCAAAGATTTGGCGAATATTTTGAAGGCAGGTAAATTGCCTGCCCCTGCGCGCATTGTTGAAGAAGCAGTAGTTGGACCCAGCTTAGGTAAAGAAGCGATCCAAAGCGGTTTGTGGTCCATCGTGATGGGGCTTTTGATGGTATTGGTGTTTATGGTGATTTATTACGCCGGCTCGGGTCTAATTGCCAATGCCGTTCTTTTTGCAAACATTTTCTTCATTTTTGGGATTTTGGCTTCGTTGCAAGCGGTTTTGACTTTACCGGGGTTAGCGGGTATCGTGTTGACCATCGGTATGGCGGTTGACGCTAATGTTCTCATTTTCGAGAGAATTCGAGAAGAATTATCCCGTTCCAAGAGTTTGCGACAAGCGGTTAACGATGGTTTTGCGAACGCTTATTCCTCCATTATTGATGCGAATGTAACCACCATCTTGACGGGTATTGTTCTCTATGTTTTCGGTTCGGGACCGATCCGCGGTTTTGCGACTACGTTGATTGTTGGTATTCTTACCTCGCTTTTTGCGGCGCTGTTTTTGTCACGCATGATTATGGAGTATTATGTGGCCAAAGGCAAAACCATCACCTTTGGAAATCCTTGGTCCCTGGGCGTGTTCAAAAATCTTAATTTTAATTTTCTCGGCAGAAGACGGCTTTGGTACGGTGTTTCTTTGACGGTCATCGTGGCAGGTTTGGTTTCGATGGCAACCCAGGGATTCAATCTAGGTGTGGATTTCAAAGGTGGTCGCAGTTATGTTATTTCTCTGGACAACGATCGTGAGGCCGGAGAATTGCGAACAGCTCTGGCTCGTGAATTTGGTTCTGCACCGGAGGTCAAAACTTTTGGGGGCGATCGTCAGTTCAAGATTACGACGACGTACAAGATCCAAGACAACAGCGAAACGGTGGATTTGGAAGTAGAAAACAAATTGTGGAAAGGCCTTCAGGGCTTGTATACCCAAGCCCCGGATGAGGCCAAGTTCAAGAATGAGTTCCTAATGAGTTCCCAAAAAGTAGGTCCTACCATCGCAGATGACATCAAGGCTTCGGCGGTATGGTCCATTCTTTTCGCCTTGGTGGCTATCTTTGTGTATATTGTTATACGTTTCCAAAAATGGCAATATGCGCTTGGTGCAACGGTCGCTTTGGTGCATGACGTTTTGGTAGTTTTGGCGGTTTTCTCTTTGGGTTGGAAATGGATACCCTTTTCGATGGAAATTGACCAAGCCTTCATAGCGGCTGTCCTAACTATTGTTGGTTATTCGATCAACGACACGGTGGTTGTTTTTGACCGACTGCGCGAAGATTTGGGCGACCGCAAATTGTCAGCGGACCTCAAGATTATGAACAGGGCACTCAATACCACCCTCAGCCGAACTTTGATTACGGCGTTAACCACCATCATCACCGTGGTAGTTTTGTTCTTGTTTGGCGGTGATGTCATCAAAAGTTTTTCTTTCGCAATCCTTATTGGTTTGATTGTTGGAACCTATTCGTCCATTTTTACTGCCTCGGCCTTGGTCTTGGATACGGTACAATGGATCGAGAATCGCGCCAAGTCCAAATAAAGCATGGCGTTGGAACCCCTAACATCGTGGACCCCTGTCGATCTGGAATCGGCGGGGGTTCTTGATTTTATGGCGGCGCAGGCTGTTGAGGGATTCCTGACCGGATTGCACGCAAGCCCTCACCATGGTTTTTCGGTGGAATTTGCGGAGCATCGCTTGTACAATACCGGTGAGTCCACCCGGCATTTGGATTGGAAGCTTTTGGCGCGAACGGATAAGTATTTTTCTAAGCGTTACGAAGAAGAGACCAACCTCCGGGCCCACCTTTTGGTGGATGCATCGGCCTCCATGTTTTACCCCGAAACAGGAAACAGCAAATGGGAATTTGCGTTGCGCACGGCGGCGGCCTTGACCCATGTTTTTCGTCGACAAAGAGATGCCTACGGGTTGATGCTCTGCGATAATCAATTGCACCGCTTGGTCCGCCCGGGTTTGGGTCAATCCCACCATCATACGGTGATGTTGCACCTCCAAAAAGCCCTTCGGGCTAAGGCTGATCAATACAGCAAAGGAACAGCTTTGGTGGAGTCCTTGAACGAATTAGCAGAAACCATGCCCCCCCGCAGTTTGCTTTTGGTCTTTACCGATTGTTTTGAACCCGGAATGGATGCCCAGGCTTTGGTTGCTGCCTTGCAACACCTGCGTTACAATCGTCACGAAGTTTTGTTGTTTCAGGTTCTTGATCACCAAACGGAGGTTCGTTTTGAATGGCCCCAAGGGCCTTACCGGTTGATTGATCCCGAAACGGGAAATGAACTCAAACTTAATCCATCGGAATACCGAGAAGCGTATGTCCAAGCCTACCAGGATTTTGCCTCCGAAATTCGTTTACGCTGCGGGCAATTGCAGATAGAATGGATTGAGGTTGATTGCCAAAAGGGTTTAGCGGATGTGTTGCAGGGTTATTTGCGTCAACGTTCCAAACGGTTTCGGTAGCGTGTGGCCCAAGCATCGACCCCTACAGCCCCGAGAAGGAGCAAGGTTCCCGCATAAAATCCTAAGGACATTTGTTCGGTGCTTCGAAAGAGGAGCCAACCGAGAAAAATGCCGTAAACGGGCTCCATATTTACCGATAACACAAAACTAAAAGGATCGATCCGACGCATGAGTCGAATACTGGCCACAAAGGGATAACACGTGCACACAAGGGCCAACCCTAGCAACCAAAACCAATCCTGCAGCGATGGTAACATCCAAGGCCAGTCCCAATCCAAGGCAATTCGGGTTCCTGGCAAAAGAGGACCAACGTTCAATTCCAAAAGCATCCACGCCGAAACGCCCAATATACCTCCCCACATCTCCCAAAAGGCCACCCTTAGCGGCTCCTCTCGTTGGGTGAAGCGACCGTTGATAATGGCAAACCAGGCCGCCAACAAAGCCGAAGAGCAGGCGGTCCACCAAGCCAAAGCCGGGAATTGTTGAACCCTGGTCAGTAGTAGCATAGCGGCCAAGGCCACCAAAGAAAGAACCCATTCGCGCACAGCTGGTCTTTGCCTTGCATAAAGAGCCTTGATTAGGCTGGCCCAAAAAGACGAAGTGGCCAAACCCGCCAAGGTTAGGGATATGTTCGAAATCCGTATGGCATGATAAAAGGTCACCCAATGCGCGGCAATGATGAGTCCGGTGGCCATCATGGAGACGATCGATGAGTTGGCTGGTTTGAGGGGCATACCTTGGTAGGCAGCCCAAGCGCCCAACATCAGGCCTGTGATGGCGACCCTATTCCAAACGAGGTAGAGGGCTTCGACTTGAATGAGCTTCCCGAGGATGGCGGTGAATCCCCAAATAAAGACAATGAAATGCATTTCAGCAAGCTCCTTCCAACGGGGACCAACGAAGGAAGTGAAAGACCATTTGAACACGGGGACGATAGGGATTAGCGTGGAGCTTTGCGATAGAGATAGGCTGTTGCCAACCCAAAGATGAGGTTGGGGGTCCAGGCTGCGAGCAACGGATGAAAATTCCCTTTGATGGCAAAGGTGAGACTAAATCTCTGCATAACAATAAACGCAAAACAAAGCCCTAAGCCCCAGCCCAGGGCAGGCCCCATGCCACCGCGCTTTTTGGGGGTGGCAAGACTCAAACCCATGAGGGTAAAAATCAGTGCAGAAAAAGGAATAGCCGCCCGGGAATAATGCTCCACCCAAAAGGCCTCGGTGGGTTCGCTGCCCTTACGCTCCAAGGCACGGATGGTGGTTAACAACTCTTTTCGATCCAACAAAAAGGCGTCCGCCGCCAAGGAACTGCCAAAATCTTCCGGTGTAAAACCTGTTTTTTGGTAGAGGGTATCGTCGTACACCACCTTCATGGCGTTGTTATTCCATGATTTGGTGGTAACCTGGATCAATTCCCAGCCTTCAACTTGGGATTTCCAACGGATGCGCTCCGCACTCCTTCGCCATCGTAACTGACCGCCCCCAAAACGATCCATGGCCATGCGGTAGCCGGTGCTGTCGCTATGCGAATAGGACTCCAAGTAGACCAAACGACCGGGAGCGGTTTGCAATTGGCGGTACCGAGTTTGGCTATAACCCGGGTCCCTGAGGTACAGGCTTTCGAAACGTATCCGAGCCCGGTTGGATGGCGGTAACACAAAGTTGCTTAAGGCGTAATTGAGTCCACCGATTAGAAAGGCCACCCCAAGAAAGGGTCGGCTAATGCGACCAAACGACCAACCGGCATTGAGCAGGGTAATGATTTCATTTCGTTGGGCCAAACGGGCTCCTGTAAAAATGACTGCGATAAAAACAAAGAGCGGACTGAGCAAATTTGCATAGTACGGTATGAAATGGAGATAATATTCATTCCATACTTGACCCATGCTGAGCGAGTGTTTCAAAAAGCCATCCAACTTTTCGGTTAAGTCAAAGACCATGGCGATGAGGATAAAAACCGCTAATGCCCCGGCGTAATTCACCAGGTACATTCGCCCCAAATAGCGGTCAATTTTTTTCACGGGTCTTGGAAGGGTCTGCCGGGCCATCCAGATTCACGGGGCCAATTTGACGCATTAATTTCTGGATTTTACCCGCCCGTTTACGCAAATAACGAGTGGGCTGGGCAGGATTACGTTTTCGAGGGTTGGGAAAAGCGGCCACTATCAAGGCGGCCTCCTTTTTACTGAGTTTTTGGGCGGGTTTGTTAAAATAATGTTGGGCTGCTGCTTCTGCTCCATAAATCCCCGGTCCCATTTCGATGCTGTTAAGGTAAACCTCCATGATTCTTCTTTTGGGCCAAAGGAGTTCGATACACCCCGTGAAATAAACTTCCAGTCCTTTGCGCAAATAATTTCGTGCTGGCCATAAATAAACATTCTTGGCTGTTTGCTGTGAAATGGTTGACCCTCCTAAACGACGTCGACTGCCGCTTTGGTTGCGTTGGTAGGCTTTTTGGATCGCATCCAAATCAAAACCATGGTGTCGTAGGAAGTGCTGGTCCTCGGCCGCGACCGCCGCTTGGACCAGATGGGGTGAAATTTGCTCCATGGGTACCCAATCCCGATTCCAACGGTATTCTTGGCCCGGTTCTGGTCCTTCGAACCAGCGAATGACCATTAAGGGTGTAAACGGCACCGGGACCCAACGGTAAACCAAGGTCAACCCCAGCGTACTCGCCAGGGCGATCCAGAGAAAGCGTAGGAAAAACCGCAGCATGTTCCAAATTTAAGGTCCTAGGTCTAGGCAAGCAAACAAACCGTCCTATTGGGTTGTTTTGATGCCATGAAGTTACCAGGATTTTGGCCTCAGCCTTGGAAACGATGGTCACTTTTGCTGGCCATTCTTGTTTTCGCCTCATTTTGGGGCTTGGCACGCTGGAATGGCGTCTTGGCCGGCCCTACTAAAAATCCACCCATGAATTTTTATGATCTAAAAGCCCGGGATAGTTATGGACAAGAGGTTTTGTTTTCGAAGTTTCGGGGACGTATGGTTTTGTTGGTCAATACGGCCACCGGTTGTGGTTTGGCCCCTCAGTTAAGGGATTTGCAGGAACTTCAAAATCGTTATGCCGATCGGTTGGTGGTGGTGGGTATTCCCACCAACGATTTCTTGGGGCAAGAGCCTTTGAGTGGTTCCAAAATCAACGAACATTGCCAGCGCAACTACGGGGTCGAGTTTTTGATTTTGGCTAAAGGGTCTTTGAAGGGATCGGACAAGGATCCCGTTCTTCGATGGTTGACCACCAAAAGTCTCAACGGTGCATTTTCGACCCGAATTTTGTGGAATTATCAGAAATACTTGGTAGACGAGGAGGGACGATTGGTGGATTGGTTTTCGCCATGGACGGCCCCGCGTTCAGCCAAACTCTTACGTTTGATCGAAAAATCTTGAGCCCGGCAGATTTTATTGGGAATCATCCTGAATTTCGTGCATTGACCCAGAGGAGAATACGTCAAGGGTGGGGCATCGGTTTTGCGCTCTTGATTTTGACGGTGTGGGCGAGCCTACTGGTTTGGGGTTGTCTGCAAACGTGGTCTTGGCAGGATCCTTTGCTTTGGGGGCTCATGGCGTTCCAAACCTATGCCTTCACGGGGCTATTTATCACGGCACACGATGCTATGCACGGTACTGTCAGCCATCACCCCTGGGTCAATCGCTGGGTTGGCTTTTTGTGCCTGGGGGCCTTTGCCTTTAATTCCTGGTCCCGTATGTTGCCCGAGCATCATCGTCACCATCGATTTGTTGGGACTGACGAAGACCCCGATTTTGGCCCTCCTCGCTTCTTTCCTTGGTTTTGGAAATTTATTCGTCACTACGTTCGATGGACGCAAATCCTGGCTTGTGCCATCTTGTACAATGCCTTCCAATACTTGGGTGTCGATGCGGCTTCCATGGTCCAATTTTATATCGTTCCCTCCGTTTTGGCCTTGTTGCAGCTCTTTTATTTTGGAACGTACCGGCCTCATTGCAGCAACGAGGAAACAGGTGCAGTTCCCAACAATATCCATCGTTCCCGTAGCATGGCCGCCAACCATGTTTGGGCTATGTTGACTTGCTATTTTTTTGGGTACCACTGGGAACATCACGAATCGCCGGGTATACCCTGGTGGCAACTTTACCGAACCAAATAATCCACTAACCCTAACCAAATTGATCCAGCTTCGTCATCGTTTCCATGCCCTAGCCTTGGGTGGACTGTTCATTGCGCTTTTTTCGTTTACCTATCATCCAGCCCTAGCCCAAAAAGGCAAAATCACCGGAAAGGTTCGGGATGCATTGAACGGGCAGCCGTTACCTTTTGTTAACGTGGTCATCGAAGGCACAACCCGCGGTACCACCACCGACGATAAGGGGCAATACTCCTTGGACCAATTGGAGAGGGGTTTTTATAATGTTAAGGTGTCTTATTTGGGGTACAAAACCAAAACCTTTTTTGAGATCCAAGTCAGTGATGCACGGGTTGCTTTGTTGGATGTGGAATTGGAAACGGATAGCCGTTCTCTTCAAGCGGTCGAAGTTCAGGCCTCTGCTTTTTCGAGAACCGAAGAAAGCCCCTTGTCCCTGCGCAATATAGGCGTGGCCGAAATCCAAAGGAATCCCGGGGGGAATCGGGATCTATCCAAGGCCATACAGTCCTTGCCCGGGGTATCCTCCGGGGTGAGTTTTAGAAACGATATCATCATCCGAGGTGGGGCGCCCAACGAAAATCGCTTTTTTTTGGATGGGGTGGAAGTGCCGGTGATTAACCACTTTGCAACCCAGGGGAGTTCGGGTGGTCCGGTCGGCATTATCAACGTGGACATGATTCGCGAAGTGGATTTCTATTCCGGGGCATTTCCTGCGAACCGTGGCAACGCCTTGAGTTCCGTCTTTGAATTTCGTCAGAAGGATGCCCGAACAGACAAGGCGGCCTTTCGTTCCATTGTGGGCGCCAGCGATATCGGCCTGATTGCCGAGGGTCCAATCGGTCCAAAGACCTCGTATGTGGTTTCGGCAAGGCGCAGTTATTTGCAGTTTTTGTTTAGTGCCATTGGTTTGCCTTTTCTACCGACCTTCAATGGATTTCAAGCCAAAATCAAACATCGAATAAACGACCGGAACGAGTTGTATTTCGTGGGTTTGGGGGCCATTGATCAGTTTCAATTGAATACCTCGCTCAACTTGAGTTACGATCCTGCTCTCAACCCCAAAGTGGACACCGAACTGGTGGACCAGCAACGTTATATTTTGGGGTATTTGCCCGTCACCACCCAATGGAATTACACCAACGGTTTGGTGTACAAACATTTTGCTAAGTCCGGTGTCATGACCTTTGTGCTCAGTCGCAATATGCTTAACAATGTTCAATACAAGCATCTTAACAACAACGAAGACAGTCTCCGACTACAGGACTACCTATCCCAGGAAAGCGATAATCGATTTCGTTTTGAGCATCAGCTCCGTAGCCAGTCTGGTCTCAAAATATCCTACGGACTAAGCCTGGAACGCTCCCGCTACGCGGTTCGGAATGAATCCCGGGAATTGGTGGCCGATACCAGCGCTGGTCCTGCTGGTGTCCAATTGGTTGCTCGGAGTTTTGCCTCCGAATTACGTTTTAATCGTATGGGGCTTTTTGGTCAAGTCTCGAAATCCTATTTTGATAACTTGTTGGTGACGAGCGCGGGGATGCGCTTGGATGCCTGTGATTGGGCCGCATCAACGGCTAAACTCTGGGAACAATGGTCACCACGACTTTCGTTGTCGTACAATTTTGCGCCTAGGTGGACCTTCAACGCCAATACCGGGATTTACTACCAATTGCCGGCTTATACCTTGTTGGGTTTCAAAAAATCCACCGAGGGGGAATTGGTTAATCGTCAAAATGGTCTGACCTACATGCGCAGCGACCATTGGGTCGCTGGGGTGGAGTACTTTGGGGGCAAAACGTTTAGGGCAACCTTGGAATCTTTCTACAAAAGCTATTCCGGGGTCCCTGTTCTTCAGGACCGAGGAATTAGTCTCGCCAATTTAGGGGCCGACTTTGGGATCATCGGGAATGAACCAGCTTTGTCCGTGGGATTGGGCAAAACCTACGGAATGGAGTTATTGTTGCAACAAAAACTAAACAAAGGATTTTATGGCATCATGGCCTTGACCTGGGTGCGTTCTTTGTTTGATAATCGAATTGGCAACGGATTGCCTACCGATCCTACCCCTTCTGCCTGGGATAATCGCTGGCTTTTGACCGTAACAGGTGGTAAAATATTTGCCAAAAATTGGGAAATGGGTCTTCGATACCGTTATGTTGGGGCTCCTCCCTTTACGCCCTTTGATTCCAGTTCTTTACGCAAGGCGGTTTGGGACCAATTTGGTCGTCCATTTTTGGATTATTCACGACTCAACGCCAATCGCAGCGGTGCGACCATGCAGTTGGATCTTCGCGTTGACCGCAAATGGGATTTCAAAGGCTGGGCCCTGAACCTGTACCTCGATATCCAAAATGTGTTGAATCAACAAACCCAAGGTCCTGCCTTTTTGGTCGCCGATCGTGACAGGGCCACCGGGGCTTTGATTAGCGATCCTTCCGATCCCACCCGTTACCAGGGGTCTACCATTCCCAATACGGCGGGCCAATTGTTACCCACCATCGGAGTCATCATCGACTTTTAGGTTGATGATTTTGGAGGGCGATTCCAGGGCGTAAAGTTTTGGGCAGCGTGTAGGGTTTCCTCCCAGTTTCCCTGGAAGGTGAGGGCCCGATCATCGATGTACAATTCTGCCAAGGGCTTACCAAAACCCCATATACGATCGTAAGGGATACCGTGTTCGTCCAACCACGCTTTCATCTCGTTCTCTTGGTCTTTGGTTTGGTCTTTGTGGTAAAGTTTGTTACTTCGGGTGGAATAAATATAAATTTTCCAGCCCAGGGCCTTCATGGCCGTGAGCGCTTCCCGGCTACCGGGAACGGGGGGGTCATAAATTCGGCCTTCTTGCCAACCTTGGCTGTACAGATGCAAGACGCCATCAAAATCAATCGCTACGGTCATGAGGGATGAATGGAATAGAAGGTTGAATTGAATAGGGGAGAGTCCCAAAAATAGGGATTTTGGCGTAGGCCTGTCGGTATCTTTGAAACATGAGTGAAAGAGCCCCTGGCGGTGGTCCCCATCTGCATCATCACGAATCGGCATTGCATCGTTCCGACCATGGTATGCCTTCCTCCCTATCCCGTTACATGGGGGAATTGGTATACGGGGGTATTGACGGTTCCGTCACCACGTTTGCGGTTGTTTCAGCGGCAGCGGGTGCCGGCTTATCCACCGCGGTCATTCTCATTCTGGGCTTGGCGAACCTTATTGCCGATGGTTTTGCAATGAGTGTGGGGGCCTACCTCAGCAAAAAAACCGAGCGGGATCACTACCGCAAACAGCGGGCCGTGGAGGCTTGGGAGGTGGATCACCTACCGGAGAAAGAAAGGGAGGAGATTCGGGAAATTTACCAAGCCAAAGGATTTCAAGGCGAACTCTTGGAAAGGGTGGTGGAGACCATCACCGCCGACAAAGAGCGTTGGATTGAAGTCATGATGAAGGAAGAGTTGGAAATGGTGGAAGATGATCGTTCACCCTTGGCTTGTGGTTTGGCCACGTTTAGCTCCTTTGCCGTGGTGGGCACCATTCCTTTGCTCACCTTTGTATTTCAGGCTTTGGTGAACCCCGGCCAACTGCATCAACCGGCATCGCTGTCCTTGTTTTGGATTGCTACCGCTCTGACTTCGGCTGGCTTTTTGGGCATAGGTTGGCTCAAAAGCCGGGTGACCGCCCTTGCACCATGGCGTAGCATGGTCGAAACGCTGGTTTTGGGCTCGATGGCCTCTGCGCTTTCCTTTGTCGCTGGTTTTCTTCTCGAAAAGTGGCTCGGTACTTGATAAATATTCGTTATGAAACCCGTTTTTGTGTTTAACAAACCCATCGCAGGCGGATCTGCGGCGATGGTTTACCAGAATCTTGCCGCCTTGCGGTCCACTGCACCATCCGCTTGGCGCTCTGTTTTGGAGCACGCGAATTACCCCGAAGGCGAATGGGTTCAAGTGGCTTTGGCACCTGCTGCGGTATGGGTCTATGTTCTCCAAGAACAAAAAAATAGGTACGGGGTGGATGCTCAGAATAGGCGCATGGAGGCCCTTCGAATGGCGGGATTTCGTTTGGAACGCCTGTGCCGATCCCATCGAATCAAGGGCATCAAAACATGGACCGATGCCGACCATGAATCGCACCTTGCGCTGCTCGAAGGTTTGGTTCTGTCTTCGTATCGTTTTGATCGATACCGGAAAACGCCCAAAGATGGCTGGCCGGCTCCGCTCAAAATTCAGGCCGAAGGACTTGCCAAAAATCAAGTGCAGGAAGTTTTGTCGGTCTGCCATGCGGTTTTTGTGGCAAGGGATTGGGTCAATTTGCCTCAATCGGATTTGGGCGCTGTCGAATTGGCGAACGCCTTTCGTCAATCGGGTCGCCAATTTGGCTTCAAAGTAAGTGTTTGGAACGAAGCCCGAATTCGCAAAGAAGGCATGGGCGGTTTGTTGGCAGTTAACCGGGGATCCCTTCGCCCCCCCACGTTCACGGTCATGGAATACCGACACCCCCAAGCCCGGAATACCGCTCCGGTGGTTTTGGTCGGCAAGGGCGTGGTCTACGATACCGGAGGACTTAGCCTCAAACCAACACCCGGCAGCATGGATACCATGAAATGCGATATGGCCGGGGCGGCTGCGGTCGGGGCGGTTATGCAAGCGGTGGCGGCTAATCGCTTGCCTCTTCATGTGGTGGCATTGGTCCCGGCTACCGATAACCGACCCGGAGGGGACGCCTATGCGCCGGGTGATGTCATTCGGATTTCGGATGGAACCACCGTGGAGGTTTTGAATACGGATGCGGAGGGTAGGTTGATTTTGGCCGATGCCTTGCATTATGCCAAGCGTTATCGACCGTCTTTGGTGGTGGATTTGGCCACCTTAACAGGTTCGGCGGTTATGGCTTTGGGCAGCCAGGGAACCCCCTGCATGGGGACGGCCCAACCCGAACAGATTCAAGGTTTGTTGGAAGCGGGCTTGGAAACTTACGAGCGTTTGGTGCCCTTGCCTTTGTGGGATGAATACGGGGAAATGATCAAATCCCCGGTCGCTGACCTCAAGAACATTGGGGGTCGCGAAGCAGGCGCCATCACGGCAGCTAAATTTTTGGAACATTTTACAGACTACCCCTGGGTCCACCTGGATATTGCCGGTCCGGCCTTTTTGGATCACGAGAACGGATACCGAGGCAAACACGGCACGGGACACGGGGTACGTCTTTTGTATGCATTTTTGCGCTCGTTATCCAACGCCACCGTAAGTAAGGTTACCACCAGCCCCACCCGGCGACGATCGTCACCATCCTCCAGGACATGAATCAACCCGTATTAGCCATCAGCACCGGAGACCTGAACGGGGTAGGATTGCCCTTGTTGCTCAAAATTTTTTCGGATCCCCGGATGCTTCAACGCTGTACCCCGGTTCTTTATGCGTCAGGCCGCGTTCTGGGTTTTTATCGCAAAGAATTGGGTCTGCAGGATTGGACCTACCAGACGGTTGCCGATGCAACCCAAGCCCAACATCGAAAATTTAATTTGGTGGTCTGTTGGCAGGATGAATTGAACCTGCGTCCTGGGGAGGCCGATCCCGCTTTAGCGCGTTTTGCCGAAATTTCATTGCGAAGGGCTACCGATGATTGTTTGGCCGGAAAAGCCCAAGGGTTGGTGACCCTGCCCATCGACAAGAATTTAATGCAATCCGAATCCTTCGGGTTTGCCGGACATACCGAATTTTTGGAGAATGCTGTTCGTTTGGCCATGCCTCAAGCAGCTTCGGCCCGTTCGCTGATGTGGTTGGTGGCCGATGAACTTCGGGTGGCGACCTTAACGGGCCATGTTCCATTGCAGGAAGTGCCATCCCGTATTCAAGCGAATACCCTCAGAACCAAGATTACCGATATGATGGCCTCCCTTGCTCTGGATTTTGGGGTAACCAAGCCCCGCATTGCGGTTCTGGGCCTCAACCCCCATGCCGGGGATGGCGGGCTATTGGGTCGTGAAGAAACCGAAATTTTGGTACCGACCTTGCGACAATTGCGGGACGAAGGAGCCTTGGTCTTTGGACCGTACGGGGCGGACGGATTTTGGGGCACCGGAGCCTATACCCGTTTTGACGCTGTTTTGGGGATGTATCACGACCAGGTTTTGATTCCCTTCAAAACCTTGGCCTTTGAACGAGGCGTCAATTTTACGGGGGGTCTTCCTATCGTGCGTTGTTCTCCGGATCATGGTCCGGCCTTTGACAAAGCCGCTTTGAGGCGAGCTGATTCATCATCCCTGCTGCATGCCTTGTACGAGACGGTCGATCGCATCCAGACCCGTCATGAACAAACGGAATTGGAAAGAAATGCCCTCAAAAGGGCCCCCAAACCCAAAGAACTGGAGCAGACCGAGGAAAACTAGGGCAAAATCCCCTTGTTTTTTTGTATTTTTGCGGCCCTACCATGAATCCCGCAGCGTCTTTGTCCACTTTTGACCTTGTATTGACTTCCCTATCCAACGGGGAGCATCGCATGCATTACCGTTTGGATGGCGATTTTTTTGGCCTTTTTGAGACTTCGCTGATCCAAAAAGCCGCAGTGGAGGTGGAATGTGTCTTGAATCGTCTGGGGAATCGATTGGATTGCCGCGTTCGTTCCCAGGGGACCATTTCATTGACTTGCGATCGTTGTCTGGAGGGGCTGGATTGGCCTGTTCAGGATGATAGCGCTTTGGTGGTTCAGCTAACCGAGAACCCTGCGGAATCCACCGACGAAATTCTTTACCTGCCCATGGGGGAAACGCGCCTCAATTTGGCCCAGTTTTTTTACGAAAACATTCACCTACACCTACCGATGCGGGCTGTTTGCGAGGATGCTAGCCTACCTTGCCAAGCTCCGGCCGGCTTTGATTCCCACGAACAGCCGAACACCGCCTCCACCTCTACCGACGAAGCCCCTGTGGACCCTCGTTGGGAACAACTCAAGCAAATCAATTTTTCTTAAGCCATGCCAAATCCAAAACACCGCCATTCCAGAAGCCGTCGTGACAAGCGCCGTGCCAATGACCACGCTGCTACCGCGACCTTGGCCACGTGCCCTACCACCGGTCAGCCCCATCTTTTCCATCGGGCCCATTGGTTCGAGGGCAAAATGTATTACAAAGGCAAGGTCGTCATCGATACCCAGGCCTAAGCTGCGCTGGTCGTCATGGCCCTTCCGAACACGACCAAGACGCGTGCAGCCATAACCGGCGTCCATGCCTGGGTTCCACCCCATGTGGTAACCAACGAGGATTTGACCCGGTATATTGATACCACCGACGAGTGGATTTATACCCGTTCCGGAATTAGGGAACGTCGCTGGCTTAACGACGATTCTCTGGCCACCTCCGATATGGCCGCCGAGGCGGTACGGGGTCTTTTGGCCAAAAAAAATTTGCAGCCTACCGATATTGATTTGTTGATCTGCTGCACGGCAACCCCGGACATGCTGTTTCCGGCAACCGCCAACGTGATTACCGACAAAGTAGGAGCCATCAACGCCGTGGGATACGATTTGTCCGCGGCCTGTTCAGGCTTCCTTTTTGGCTTAAGCACCGCTTCGGCCTTTGTGGAATCCGGACGTTTTCGTCGGGTTGTGGTGGTGGGTGCCGATAAAATGACCTCAATTCTCAACCTCGAAGACAGGGCTACCGCCTTTCTCTTTGGGGATGGGGCAGGGGCGGTCCTGGTGGAACCCAATGACCAAGGATGGGGAATTCAGGATTTCTTACTCAAAAGCGATGGTTCGGGCCGACAATACCTCTACCAGAAGGCTGGAGGTTCCCTTAACCCTGCATCCCACCGGAGCGTTGATGACCGGGAGCATTTTGTTCATCAGGAAGGCAAGACGGTTTTTAAATTCGCTGTTACTGGCATGGCCGATGTTGCGGCCGAAATCATGGAACGCAACGGTCTAACTGCCGAAGATATTGCTTGGTTGGTCCCCCACCAGGCCAACAAGCGGATTATTGATGCAACCCGCGATCGGGCCGGTTTGCCGGAGGACAAGGTGATGGTCAATATTGACCGCTACGGAAACACGACCAACGCCACCATTCCCTTGTGTTTGTGGGAATGGGAAAAGCAACTTAAGCCCGGTGATAACCTAATCCTTGCCGCCTTTGGGGGCGGGTTTACCTGGGGGTCCATTTGGCTCCAATGGGCCTATGAATCCTAATTATTTCTTTTGAATTTTAACCAATTAATACCATATGGCTTCGACTTCAGAATTTCGTAACGGCCTCTGCCTCAAGTTTAACAACGACATCTACCAGGTGATCGAGTTCCTTCATGTCAAACCAGGCAAAGGGGCCGCTTTTGTTCGCTCCAAACTCCGGAGTTTGACCACCGGTCGCGTTTTGGAGAATACCTTTCCTGCCGGGGCCAAAATTGATCCTGTACGGGTCGAAACCCGGGAATACCAATTCCTTTACAAGGACGATATGGGGTATAATTTCATGGATTCCGAGTCGTTTGAACAAAGTGCTTTGGAGGAGTTCAAGATCAATGCCCCTCAATTTTTGAAAGAAGGTGCGGTTTGTCTGGTTTTGGTCAATACCGAAGACGAGTCGGTGCTTACCTGTGAATTACCGCACCATGTCGAAGGTACCGTTACGTATACCGAACCGGGTTTGAGGGGCGATACCGCTTCCGGAACAGCCCTCAAAGCTGCCGTTATTGACGACGGTCCCACCGTGCAGGTACCCTTGTTCGTGAATCAAGGCGACAAAATCAAAATCGATACCAGGACAGGCGATTATGTCGAACGCGTCAAGTAGTTTCGCCCAAGTCCTTGTTTGTTCATCCTAAACTAAAAATCAATGGAAATCAAAGAAATTCAGGAATTGATACGTTTTGTGGCCAAATCAGGGGTTTCCGAAGTGGAAATCGATAAAGAAGGTTTCAAAATCCACATCAAAACCGCAGGTCAACCCCTAGCCGCTGTGGCCATGGCCCCCCAGGTTGTACAGGCCCAGGTTCTTGCGGCTCCGACCGTGGTGGAGGCAGCCCCTGCGACGGCCCCTGCGGCCCCTGCGGCCCCTGCGGTCTCAGCCGGAACCCAAGTCAAGGCACCCATGGTGGGTACGTTTTACCGTTCGGCTGGTCCGGATAAGGAACCTTTCGTCAAAGTAGGCGATAAGATTCAGAAAGGTCAAACCCTTTGCATTATCGAAGCCATGAAGCTGTTCAACGAAATTGAAGCAGAATTCAGCGGCACTGTCGTTGAAATTTTGGTCGATAACGCGGTACCGGTTGAATTTGATCAACCTTTGTTTGTGGTCGCTCAGGACTAAATCCCTCTGCGTTAACGTCAACTCAACCGAGACCCCTTGTTCAAGAAAATTCTGATCGCCAATCGAGGCGAAATTGCTTTGCGTATCATACGCACTTGCAAAGAGATGGGTATCCAAACCGTCGCGGTATATTCCACCGCTGACAGGGACAGTTTGCATGTCCGTTTTGCGGACGAAGCGGTCTGCATTGGCCCACCTCGCTCCGCCGATTCATACCTAAACATTCCTCAAATTTTGGCTGCAGCCGAAATAACCAATGCGGATGCGATTCACCCGGGCTACGGCTTTTTGTCCGAAAATGCCAAATTTGCCGAGGTTTGTCGGGATTATAACATTAAATTCATAGGACCAACGCCGGAATCCATTCGTGCGATGGGGGATAAAATCACCGCCAAAGAAACGATGAAGAAAGCCGGGGTACCCACCGTTCCCGGTTCCGATGGTTTGCTGGGTTCCGATAGTGAAGCAATGAAATTGGCTACCGAAATGGGGTATCCGGTCATCGTCAAAGCAACGGCCGGTGGAGGAGGACGCGGTATGCGGGTGATTTGGAAAGAAGAAGAATTGATACCTGCCATGGAGTCGGCGCGTATGGAAGCAGCCGCTGCTTTTGGAAACGACGGGCTGTACATGGAAAAATACATTGAGGAACCCCGGCATATCGAGATTCAAGTGGTGGGGGATCAGTTTGGCAAAGCATGTCATTTGAGTGAAAGGGATTGTTCGATTCAGCGCAGACACCAAAAACTTATCGAAGAGTCGCCTTCTCCTTTTATGACCGATGAACTGCGTGAGCGCATGGGCGATGCCGCTGTCCGAGGCGCTTTGGCGGTGGGTTACGAAGGGGCAGGAACTATTGAATTTTTGGTCGACAAATACCGGAATTTTTATTTTATGGAGATGAACACCCGAATTCAGGTGGAGCATCCCGTCACCGAAGAAGTGATTGATTATGATTTAATCAAAGAGCAGATCAAAGTGGCAGCCGGTATTCCAATTTCGGGCAAAAACTATATTCCCAACATGCACGCAATCGAGTGCAGAATCAACGCCGAAGATCCGTACAACGATTTCCGGCCTTCTCCGGGTCGAATTACCACCCTGCATGTTCCCGGTGGGCATGGGGTCCGCGTCGACACCCACATCTATTCGGGTTATGTTATTCCTCCGCATTACGATTCCATGATTGCCAAGTTAATCACCGTGGCCCAAACCCGCGAAGAAGCAATTGCCACCATGGAAAGGGCGCTTTCGGAATTTGTTGTTGAAGGCGTCAAAACGACCATTCCTTTTCATTTGCAAATGCTCAAAGACCCCAATTTTATTGCAGGTCAATTCAATACCCAGTACCTGAATACATGGAAAATGCAATAGAATCCAGGGGTCCGGTCCAAGTTTTTGCGGAATCAACCCCCAACCCGTCGGTGATTAAATTGATCACCAACCGGCCTTTATTGCCTGGATTTTTGTTGGAAGTGGACCGCGAACAAACCAGCGATTTAAGTCCTTTGGCCAAGGGACTACTGGAATTTCCGTCCTTGACTTCGGTTATGATTTCCAATCATTATGTTTCCTTGACCAAGGTCAGTGAGGAGGAATGGTCGGAATTAATTCCGGTTTTTCGAGATTTTATGATGCATTACCTCCATGCAGGTTTACCGGTGGTTGATGCGGCCTTGTGGTCCGAGGTATCGCATCGGTATACGTTGGATTCATCCTTTGTAGCCTCAACGGTTCCGACGGATGGGGGAGCAGCCCCGAACACAGCAAACGCTGCGTTGGAATCTCGAATTGATGAAATTCTTCGAGACTATATACAGCCAGCGGTGGAACAAGATGGTGGGGCCATTCAACTCAAATCCTTTGACCCGGTGACCGGCCAGGTTCGCGTTGTTTTGAGAGGTGCGTGCAATGGTTGCCCATCCTCCTCGTTGACCCTCAAGTCCGGCATCGAAAATTTATTGCGACGTATGGTGCCCGAGGTTCGGGAAGTCGTAGCCGATTAAACAATGGCTCTCGGGCTTCCCCCTGATTTTTATCAAAGCCTTCAGGAGTCTTGGGGCCCGGATGACTACGAACGTCTGGCCGCGGAAGGTCACTCCTCCGTTTGGCAAAAGGAGTGGGAAGGGTCCCAGCCCGAACAGGCCTTGGTTCCTTGTTTTGAAAAAGCTTTGGTTAGAGCCTATTCACCAGGTAGGGCCCACAACAACCCCGTCTATAGCGAAGCCCTGAATCGACCAGGGGGCTGGTCCGTAGGTTCATGGTTTGACTTTGGCACGGGTCAGCCGTTGGATTGGAACCGTCGGTTGTTGGAAGCGGTTTCCGGTGGGGTGGATAGCGTTGGCTTCCAAGGCGCCTGCCCCGACCTTTCTGATTTTCTAGCGGCCTCGGTCGGAATCGAATGGAATTTTTTGCAGGTTGATTTTAGGGATTGGGAATATTCCAAAGCCTTGTCTTTGTTACAACAATGGGCAAAGCATCACCAACGTTCCACCTCCGAATGGAAGGTTCAGGGGCGTTTATGGGGTAGCCGTTCTTTGCTGCAAGCCACCAACGAAACTGCGTTCATAGAACAATTGCACCAGGCTCTGGCAATCGCCGTTGGTCATCATTCGGAATGGACTATGGCCAGTCCTGTTCTGTTGCAAAGTTCGGATTTTGAGGATTTTGACTTGGCACCAACCACCGTCATGGCCATCCTATTGGCCTTGGCTGAGACATGGCTTCATGCGGCACAGGCCATTGAAGGGGGGGACAAAATACCATTGGCCTTGGAATGGAGTCCTGGGACCTTGCTGCTGGAGGAAACCGCCTTGCAACGGGTGGCATCCCAGGCCCTACGGTCTTTGGGTCAGGGAACGACGCCTTACCGATGTTTGTCCTCGTACCGGAACAACGCCAAGCATCTACCGGTGGCCACCGATGATGCGGATCGTCTTCTTCAAATGACCACCACGACGTTATCGGCCGTTTTGGGTGGCGCCGAAACCGTTTACTTACCCGACCTGCTAGGGGAATTGCAAGGAGCGAGTCCCGAAGATTTACGCCGTCTTCCCCGCAATGTGCAATTGTTGTTACGGGATGAGGGTCATATCGCTATGGGTTTGACCTTGGCGCACGGTTCGGGGACCGTACAAGACTTGGAACAGGCAGCCATGTCCGAAGTTCAGGCAGTTCTGGAGCAAATAAACAACCACGGTGGGGTATGGTCTTGGTGGCAAAACCGGATCAAGTCCCCTGGTTCGAACATGGCGACAGGCCCCATGGCATCGCCTGCCTATGCGCCCTCCGCCTTCACCACCTTCGCGTTGGATTCGACCCCATCGGCTTTACCGGCCGCTTGGGAGGCCGGTGTCCCACCTTTTTTGAGAGGGCCTTACGCGACCATGTATTTGCAACGCCCTTGGACGATTCGTCAATACGCGGGTTTCAGTACGGCGACCGAGTCCAATGCCTTCTACAAACGGAACCTTGCTGCTGGCCAAAAAGGTCTGTCGGTCGCCTTTGATTTACCAACCCACCGAGGTTACGATTCGGATCACCCCAGGGCCATGGCCGATGTTGGTAAGGCGGGGGTGGCCATTGATTCGGTGGAAGACATGAAAATACTTTTCCGGGATTTGCCGCTGGATCAATTGTCGGTCAGCATGACCATGAACGGGGCCGTTCTTCCTGTCCTGGCCTTTTTTGTGGTTGCTGCCGAGGAGAATGGCGTGCCTCCCCATCGACTTAGCGGAACCATTCAAAACGATATCCTCAAAGAGTTCATGGTCCGCAACACCTACATCTACCCTCCGGGCCCATCCATGCAGATTATCGCCGAAATCTTTGGGTATTGTTCACGGGCGATGCCGAGTTTTAATTCCATCAGTATTTCGGGGTATCACATGCACGAGGCCGGTGCACCAGCGGCCTTGGAGTTGGCCTATACCCTCGCGGATGGTATGGAGTATCTGAGGGCGGGCTCCCGCGCCGGTTTGCGTTTAGATGACTTTGCGCCCAGGCTCTCGTTTTTTTGGGCGACCGGCATGGATTTGGTGACCGAAATAGCCAAATTGCGCGCCGGGAGATTACTCTGGTCGCGCATAACCCGCGCGATGGGGGTGGTGACGCCCAAAGGCATGGCCCTGCGGACCCATTGCCAAACCTCGGGTTGGAGTTTGACGCAGCAAGACCCCTACAACAACATCGCGCGGACTTGCCTCGAAGCCTTGGCCGCCTTATGGGGCGGTACCCAAAGTCTTCATACCAACGCCTTGGATGAGGCTTTGGCATTGCCTACCGATTATTCTGCGAGGATCGCCCGTAATACCCAAATTTACCTTCAGCGTGATTGTGGTTTATGTTCTTGGGTTGATCCTTGGGGGGGGTCTTCGTTGTTAGAACAACGGACACAATCGTTGGTGCGTGAGGCCTTGGGGCTAATTCAAGAAATAGAAGAAGCTGGAGGAATGGCCAAAGCTTTGGAATCTTCCTTGCCCAAACGTCGCATCGAAGAAGCCGCTGCACGCAAACAAGCCCGTATCGATACGGGCCAGGATCCCATCATCGGGGTCAATGCCTATACGCCCTTGGTGCCTTCCCCTTCACCGGAAATCCCCCTGCTCAAGGTTCATCACCAACAGGTTCTTCAAACCCAATTGGATTCACTCCAAAAACTAAAAGCGACCCGCAACGAGGCGCTTGTTACCAAGGCCCTCCTTGACCTCCAAGCGGTAGCCATCCGCATGGCCAATGTTGAACGTACCCCTCCTTTGGGGGATGAAAACAGAACGGGGTTCGGTTTAATGGAGGCCGCGGTGGAAGCGGCCCGGCACCGCGCCACCTTGGGGGAAATTTCATCCGCTTTGGAGGATATTTTTGGGAGGTATACCGCTCAGCCTTTTAGCATTCAAGGGGTGTACGCCCAGCAAATGGTCCAAGATCCTACGTTTGAAGAAGCTCGTCGTGCGGTTCAGGCTTTTGAAGAGGAGCACGGTCGGCGCCCACGCCTCCTGGTGGCCAAATTGGGGCAAGATGGCCATGATCGCGGGGCCAAAATCATTGCGACCGGCTTTGCCGACCTGGGTTTTGACGTGGACCTCGGTCCGCTTTTTCAAACGCCGGCCGAATGTGCCCGCCAGGCTATGGAGAACGATGTGCATTGGGTTGGGGTTTCTTCGTTGGCTGCTGGACACCTTAGCTTGATTCCTGAACTAATCCAAGAGCTTCAAACGGCAGGTGCTACCGATGTTCGGGTCATTCTGGGCGGGGTCGTGCCCCCCCAAGACCATGAAGAACTTTACAACGCCGGGGTACAAGGCATTTTTGGGCCGGGCACCCGGTTGTCCCAGGCTGCACTCCAATTGTTGGGACAAGCTAGCAGCGACGGGTCCCTAAACCATGGTTAGAGAACACGAGGTGCTGTCCTTGTTGGACGAACTGCGGCAAGGTCGTCGAAGAGCCTTGGCCCGGGCCATAACGTGGGTTGAGAGTCGCAAGCCATCGGATCGGGAGATTGCCGATTTCATGATGGATTTGGTGGACCAAGAATTGGTGAACCGGGATCGTACCGAGGCCAAGGATTGGACGATGGCCATCACCGGCCCACCGGGTGCTGGCAAAAGCACCTTCATTGACCTTTTGGGCTGTCAGGCCCTCGACCAAGGACATCGTGTCGCTGTCTTGGCGGTGGATCCTTCTTCGGCCAAAAGCGGGGGGAGTATTCTTGGTGACAAAACAAGGATGCAAAATCTCGCCGGTCGTGAGGAGGCATTTGTTCGGCCATCGCCCGCCGGATCGATGTTGGGTGGTACAGCAAGGGCAACCCAAGAGGCCGTGGACTTGTGCCGGTATGCGGGGTTTGACTGGGTTTTGGTGGAAACGGTAGGCGTAGGCCAAAACGAAACCGAAGTTTCCAACCTGGTGGATTGGACCCTTTTGCTTTTGTTGGGACGTTCGGGGGATGAATTGCAAGGCATCAAACGAGGAATCGTCGAAGCCGCCGACCTTGTTTTGATTAACAAAGCCGATGGCGATGGGCGGGACTCGGCTGCCGAAACCTGCTCCTTTTACCGCTCAGCGTTGTCGTTGTTTCCACCTCACAGCCTGGCTGGATGGACGGTTCCCTGCCAAACGGTTAGCGCCTTGGAAGGTCTGGGAATGGAGGATTTTTGGTCCTGTCTTCGTGGCCTCAAGGAACATCCCGGTTTGCAATCCTGGTTACATCAAAAGCGTTCAGAACAAAGATTACACCAATACCGACGCAAACTCAACCAAGCCTTATGGACCGCCATGGGGGAACGTCGTGGAAACCAAGGGGGCCACGAAATCGAGGAAGGGGTACGTCAAGGCTTGTACAGCCCTGCTTCTGGGGTTCGCCAGACGCTGCGGCTCTTGGGTTTGGAATCCTAAGAGGATCGAAACACGAAGGCCCTTTTGCGATGACGTTGTTGCTTAGGCCAAAACGGGGCGTGCTTGAACCAAACCTTCCAAAAGCGCTAAGCCATCATCCAAACCCAAAAGGGGATTGCAGGCCCGCTCGGGGTGGGGCATCAGTCCCATGACGCGTCCATTGGGGCTGCATATGCCAGCAATATCGTCCATGGAACCGTTTGGATTGGCCAGGGCATGGCGTTGACCCGCTTGGTCCACGTACCGGAACAGGATTTGGTCCCCGTCTTGAAGGGCCTTGAGGCCGTCGTCATCGGTGTAATAACGCCCCTCGCCATGGGCGATGGGGATGCGGTAGCTGGATTGAGGGTCCAAGTGGCGACTAAGGTTGGCCTTGCGGCTTACCGGCTGCAAATAAACATCGTTGGAAACAAAAAGCTGGGATGTGTTACGAAGCAGCGCGCCTGGAAGCAAACCGGCCTCGGTAAGGACCTGAAACCCATTGCAAATCCCCAAGACATAGCCCCCTTGTTGGGCAAAACGGCGTACCGAATCCATAATCCCAGCAAAGCGGGCAATTGCCCCTGAGCGGAGGTAGTCACCGTAACTAAAACCACCCGGCAAAACCACCAAGTCACTGCCTTGTAAATCCGTGTCCTTGTGCCAAAGCAATTTGGCCTCCACGCCGCTTAGGCCTGTAAAGGCTTGCAGGGTATCGGCATCGCAATTGGATCCCGGAAAAACAACGATACCAACGTTCATAAGCTTCAATTAGTAGGTCAAAATTAGGGCTTTTAGGCAAGAACACGTTGATAAATTAACAAAACCAACCAAACCATAAACAAAAGATCGTTTATCCAAGGGGCATCGTTGAATTGAAGGAATGATCCACCCCACAGGGCCCAAAGCGGCGCTGAAATGGCGACCAAAACCCAAGGATCACCCGCTCGAAGCCAACCCGCAGTCCCCAGAACGATCATCAAGAACAAACCCTGAGCCAGCACGGTTCTCAAAAACGGATGGTATTCAGCGGGTTGCAACCAACGAAAAACCATACCGGCCCCCGCTAATCCCAGCAAGAACATCCAATCCCATGGCAAAACTTCGGTATAACCTTGAGGTAGCAACCAGGTCAGGTTGTTCAGCGAGCCGCCTTGGGGTTCCAACCATGGGTGGCCCAAAAGCACCGAGCCTGCCCAACGACCATACCAAGGTAATCCAACCCCCAACAACAAAACCACGCTGCGCCTCAAAGTCTTTTGGTGCCAAACCGCAAGGGCCACGATTCCAAAAACGGTCAAAGCCAAAAGCGATTGTTCAAAAAGGCTGCCCAATCCGGCAGCCAATCCAGCGGCAAAGAGGGAAACGGCGTTTTCTTGATTTTGAAAATGCAACCAAGCCAAGGTAAACAAAGCCAGCCCTAAGGACGCCATGGCCATGGTCCATGACCAGCGCAGGGCATCGGTTGAACCCATGGTCAACATCCAAAACAGAAAGGTCAAAGGTTGCCCATCTCCGCCCTTGAGGCGGTTTTGCAAGAACTGATCGGAAAGGGCCACCACCGTGGTGAGGGCTACCCCTAAGAACAGCAACGACCATGACCCTGCTTCGAAGAAAACAGCGGGCGTTATGCTCCACAATGGAGACCCCAACCAGGTGCTGAGCCCCAAGAGTAGGACGAACAACGGGGCCGCCAAAAGGTAATTCCATGGGGCAAAAGACCTCGAAAACCAAAGCGAAATCATCGTGTTGGCTGATGGAGGTAGAGCAAACCTTCCCGTCCCCCACGGCGCGAAGGGAAGAGGGAGGTGTTGGAATCGGAACTGAGGGGTAACCGCCAAGAAATAAACAAATCGTCCAAACGTCCCTCCAGGTCACCGTTGTAGACGGCTCCATCCGCCTGAATCTTGTAGGCAAACGGGCGGACCCGGTTATTCATGGATTGGTATCCCGTAAGCCAAACCGAAGGCCCCAAGACCAAACTTTGGCTTTCCAGTTGTTCGCCAGGTTCTTGCATGGTCAAATTCATCGGGATAATTTGTTTCCAACCTAGAATGCCATCAGGTGTGTATCGGGCCAGCACCCATTCTTCGGCGTGATGCCGAACAATTTCTCGGTAGATGGGCATCCCCTGGCTGTATTGAACCAAGGTTTCGGAGCTCCGAAATCGGCGTCTCCACGCCAAGGTGGCGCTACGATCGCGGTGAGATTGCAAGTGCAATTCCGGAAGATGCCTCACGTTGGATGCTTTGGCGACCGAGGTTAACTGCTCGCATTGACGAATAAAATCCGAACCCAACGAAGTCACACGAACATCGAGGGGATAAGGTTCTTGGCCAAAAAACCGAAAACCGTAACACAGGGTAGCTACCGGGGTTCGGTTGGCCGAACCCGTTGCAAAACCATAGACCAAGACGGAGTCGCTGTCTTCGTTATGGGCCAATTCTAGAATTTGTTGGGTTACGGTTGGGGCCTTGAGTTCAAAGGCATGAACCCGGTGATGTTGCCAATCCACCAATACCAAACCCTGCTGAGCAGGTTTGCGGTCCCTGGCCTGGTCTTTGAAATCAAAGAGCAAACCCAATCGACGTGGTCCTACTCGACGAACGTCATAGCACTCCTCCCAAAAAAGATCACGAAAAGGATTATCCCCAAAACCCCGAACGCTGCGGAAAAGGGTATCGACCACCTCGAAACTGGAATTCAAAACCGTTGCGCGGAGGTCCAGCGATTGAGCCCGCATGGTGGTATGCAAAATCACCAGTTCCGAAGAATGGGGGTCGCTGATGACTTGGTAACGGATAGGCTCTCGGTTCCCCAGGTTTTGGACTTCGGTCAACAAAACCGGTTGGCCCAAGTAGCTGCTATCCGCAGGTAGCGTAGCGGCAAAGAAACCATGCTCGCCACGTTCGGCATTGTATAAATCAAATAGAAGCATCGCTTGGCCTTTGCTCTCCACCACTTTGAGGTAGTCATGGCTGCCCAGGTATTCGGGCAAAAGGATGCGCTTCTTGAATTGGTTGCGTTGATCCCGGCATTCCAATTGATGCTGACCTTTTTGGCGAAGGTAAAACCACAGACCAGACCGCGTTTGGCCTGCAATTCTCCAAACTTCCGCGTTCCTGAATTCTTTGGGAAGTCCTTGCCAGCCCAAGCGAATTCCGGGGTGGTCCCCAGCAGCTAGGCCCCCCATCGCCAAAATCAAAATCAAGGCTGTCCTTAATCCCCAAGCGTCGGTTGGGAAGGAACGAGGTATCTTTGGGTTAGCCATGGCCTGCTCCAAAGTTAACCTTAGTCAACGAAATTCCGGGGAACCGGGACTTTGGGTTCTTTTGGATCCTGATCGGTTTCGCCCCCAAGATTGGCAACCACTTTTGGCTGAAATGGATAGGGGGCCGGTGCAGGGTTTCTTGGTGGGTGGGAGCCTCCAAACCACAACAGCCTTTGCATCGACCTTGGATTGGTTGGCAACGCACGTTGAATTGCCGGTGATTTTGTTTCCGGGTTCCATGCTTCAGGTTTCCCCCCAGGCGGATGCTATTTTGCTGTTGTCGCTGATTTCTGGCCGCAATCCCGAGTACCTGATAGGTCATCATGTCCAATCGGCCGTGGCCTTGCGTGATTCAGGATTGACGATCCTACCCACCGGCTATATGTTGGTGGATGGCGGCAAAGCCACCACCGCGCACTATATCACCCAAACCCAACCCTTGCCGGCCGACAAGCCCGATGTGGCTGCGGTTACCGCAATGGCAGGGGCCCAATTGGGCCTGCAGCTGATTTATATGGATTGTGGATCCGGGGCCCAATTCCCGGTTTCAACCAGCATGGTACAGGCCGTCCGGCAGGCCGTCGAGGTTCCGTTGGTGGTTGGCGGTGGGATTCGTACGCCTGAACAAGCCGTGGCCTTACGCCAGGCCGGGGCCGATTGGGTGGTCATGGGTTCGGTGTTCGAAGAAAACCCGCAGCAAGCCTGGAAGTCTATGGTTCAGGCGTTTGAGTTGGCTAACCTTTACTAAAAATCTAAGAAGACACCCCGCGGCTTTGCTTCAAATGCAGGACCAAAGCCAAAGCCATAAAAGCGCTTAGTCCGGTTTGGGTGCTGAAGGTGCTATCCAAAAAAGTACTGCCCAAAAACAGAAGGTGCAGGGTCTCAACGAGGGTTTTATCCTGGGTTGGTCGGTTTTTCCAAAGGAGCCACCAGGCCCAAGCCAGCATGACCACCCCGGGTATGCCCAATTGAACGGCCAATTCGAGCCATTGTTGGTGAGGCCGGTGAAATGGAATTTCCAACGGATGGTTTTCAAACAAGGTTCGCCCCATGGGTACCAGGTCTCCCGTTCCCACACCTAACCACGGATGTGCCCACCACACACGGGCATAGGTGGACCAATACGTGAAACGCATACCCATGGACGAAAATTCAGGCTCGCTGTTGGGGTAGCCCGATTGACTTTCCTTGATTTCTAGAACGGCTTCCTCAAAGGGTTGACGGACCGAATCCAAGAAGTTCCAGGCCAGCAGACAGGCTACCGTCAACAGGGCAAATACTTTTAGCTGACTTTTGGGGTCCTGAAAGCGACGCCATCCCATCCAAGCTAATCCTCCGACCAAACCGACTTGGCCAATTCGGCCTTTGAGAAGAAGGAGGCCGGCCAAAAGCAGACCAAAAGCCAAGGCCCAAGGCCACCACGATCGGAACCGAAGTTCCCCGGTTTGGTAAGCCCCAAAACCCGCATGGACGATCCCCAAAAGGCTCAAAGCCAGAAATATCGAAGCGCGCGGGCGCTGCACCCAGGGGGAAGGTATTTCCGGAGTACCCAGCATCCAAGGCTCACCGGACCACACAATGCCTAGAATAACCGAAGCGGCCACCGCATTGGCGATCACAAAGCCGACCAAGGCCAAACGAAAGCGTTGAGGGGAGGGGGTCAAGGTCCCCAACATCAAAGGCAATGTCAGAAAGTAATGTTTGAGGTTCAGTTCAGACCAGGTTTCCCCCGCATTTTGGGAATAGAAACTACCGCAAATAAGTCCCAGGTACAAAGCAGGAAATCCCCATAACATCTTATGCTTGAAGAAGTTCCTTCGAAATTCCAGGGCCTGTCCTGGTCTCCTCAGCGAGAATAACCAGCTCATACCCATCAGGGCCTCGGCAACCGATCCCAGGGCTTTGGACAAAGGAAGGGAGACCACCAAGAGGACCAAAGCCCACTCAAAGACCCACTTTTCGGGGTAGGTTGGTTGGGTTTTGAGTAGATCCATTCGGGGTTTAGCGGTTGGTATAGATGACAAAATGGAGGGTGCTTTTGGGCCAACCAAATTAACGATGGTAGGGCAAGGGCCGTATTTTTGCGCTGATAAACCCCAACTCCATGCTCAATACCATCGAAGAGGCTGTAGAAGCGATTGCCCGCGGTGGCGTCATTGTGGTGGTGGACGATGAGGACCGGGAAAACGAAGGGGATTTTGTCGCTGCAGCCTCCAAGGTTACCCCCGAAATGATCAACTTCATGGCCACCTACGGCAGAGGTTTAATTTGCACCCCCCTGCCCGAAGAGCGTTGTCTGGCTTTGGATTTGACCCCCATGGTGACCCACAACACCACCTCGCACCAAACCCCTTTTACCATTTCGGTGGATTATTTGGGTGATGGATGTTCAACGGGTATTTCGGCTCCGGACAGGGCCCGTACCATTCAGGCTTTGATGGATCCCCAATCGGTTCCTTCGGACTTTGGTCGGCCTGGTCATATTTTTCCGCTAATGGCCCGCAAAGAAGGGGTGCTGCGACGGGCGGGCCACACGGAAGCGGCCGTTGATTTTTCGAAATTAGCTGGCTTAGACCCCGGTGGCGTGATTTGCGAAATCATGAACGAAGATGGGACCATGGCTCGTCTTCCGGATTTGCGACGCATTGCGGACCAACATCAATTACCGTTGGTGAGTATCCAGGACTTAATTGCCTACCGCTTGCGTACCGAAAATTTGGTGGACCGTTTGGTGGAGGTTGAATTGCCCACCGTTCACGGCGATTTTCGGCTGGTTGCCTTTGGCCAAGAAGGGGTTGCCCAAGAACACCTGGCCTTGGTCAAAGGCCGCTGGAACCCCGATGAAGCGATCCCAGTGCGGGTGCATTCATCGTGTATGACCGGGGATATTTTTGGTTCCTGCCGTTGCGATTGCGGTCCTCAATTGCACGAAGCCATGCGGATGATTCAAGAGCGGGGAAGGGGGGTCGTTTTGTATATGAACCAAGAGGGTAGAGGCATTGGTCTTGTCAATAAACTCAAGGCTTATCGATTGCAAGAAGAAGGTCTGGATACGGTGGAGGCCAACCAAGCGCTGGGGTTCGCCATGGACGAAAGGGATTACGGCATCGGTGCACAAATCCTTCGCCAACTCGGCGTGCAACGGATGGAATTAATGACCAACAATCCCACCAAAAGAGCCGGGCTCATAGGCTATGGTTTGGAGGTCGTTTCCTATATCCCCATTGCGGTACCTCCCAATCCGCACAACCTGCGTTACCTTGAAACCAAACGGGACAAAATGGGGCATCGTTTAGACCTCCCCGTCAAATGATGAAGACCCATTTTACCAAAAAGATCCTGTCCAACGGGTTGACAATTCTGGTGCACCCGGATGCCAACACCCGCATGGGTGCGCTCAACGTGATGGTTAAGGCCGGATCCCGGGATGAAGACCCCGAACATACCGGTTTTGCGCATCTCTTTGAGCACCTGATGTTCTCGGGTTCCCAACACATTCCATCGTACGATCAAGTGGCCCAATCCATGGGGGCCGAAAACAACGCCTTCACCTCCAACGATCTAACCGATTATTACCTCACATTTCCGGCCCATCAATTGGAAGTTGCGTTGTGGTTGGAAAGCGATCGAATGGGATACCCCATCATTGACCAAAAAGCGTTGGATACCCAAAAAAGCGTGGTAATTGAGGAATTCAAACAACGTTACCTCAACCAACCCTACGGCGATGCTTGGCTGGAATTGCGGCAGCTGGCGTATACCGCCCATCCTTACCGTTGGGCGACCATCGGCAAGGAGCCATCGCATATCGAAAAAGCCAATCTGGACGAGGTTTTGGCTTTCAAAAATCGCTTTTATGCCCCGGACCGTATGATTTTGGCGGTGAGTGGGCCCTACGAGCCGGCCATGGTTATGGACACGGTGGAACGTTGGTTTGGGGATGCGTTGCCTTCCGGTTACCAAGCCCAAGCTCGGCCCGTGGAGCCTGTCCAAAAGGGTATCCGCAGGCTTGACAAGCAGGGGGCCTATCCGGCACCCGCTCTGTACATGGCATTTCATATGCCGGGCAGGGGAGATGAGGCCTATCATGCCTGTGATTTGATTACGGATGTGTTATCGCGCGGTCAATCTTCCCGGCTTTTTAGGGAATTGGTCATGGACCAAGGACTTTTTTCGGATCTGAACGCGTATGTAACGGGCGATATGGATCCGGGCTTGTTGGTGGTTAGCGGTCACTGCGCCCCGGGGGTGGAATTGGATCGAGCCGAAAATGCCGTTTGGGAATCTTTGGACCGACTTCGTCACCAGGAAATCACGGAATTTGAACGTGACAAAAGCCTGCACCAGATCGAGTCTTCCTTGGTGTTTTCCCGCTTGCAGGGTTTGAACATGGCCATGAATCTGTGTTATTTTGAGTACCTCAGCAAAGCAGAGGATTACGATAAGGAATTGGAACGCTACCGGGCCGTGACGCCGAACCTATTGCGTGCCCAGGCCGAAGTTATTCTACAACCCCACAACGCCTCGGTTTTGAGGTATGTACCCCAAGACCATGAAAATTGACCGTCAGCATAAACCCGTGGTTTCGGGTAACCCGCCCCTGACGTGGTCCTGGCCCCAAATGGTCGGAACGTACCACGGGACAACGGCCCTCTTGAACTTGGGCCGAGAACCTTTGCTCCGCATTGACTTGCAATGGAAGGTGGGCACCTGGCAAGAACCGGTTTTTTTGTCGGGACGACTCATGACCCGCATGCTGAGCGAAGGCACCGTTCAACGAACCGCTTCGGAGTGGACAGGGGCCATGGATTTTTGGGGAGCGCAGGCGCAGTTTTCAATAGAGCAAGAACGTTGCACCGCCACCTTGTACGTCTTGGAAACGTATATGGATCGTGTTTGGCCTTTGTTTCTGGAAGCCATTCTGGAACCGGCCTTTGACCCTCTAGCCCTGCAGTCCATTCTTCAATCCAAGATCCAGCATTGGACTATAGAATCCCGTAAAGTCACCGTAGCCGCATCGCGTCGTAGCCGCTCGTTAATTTATACGGATGGGCACCCCGAGCAACGCCTATCCTATCCATCGGATTACGAGTCCATCACGGTTGAGGATTTGCATGCTGCCCATCGCCTTTTGTTGAAGGACCATCCTCCAGCTCTTGGGGTCTGCGGACCAGCGGCAGAGCAATGGATTCCCCGAATTTTGGATGATATCCAAGGGGCCTGGCCAATGAGCACCATGCACGAACGATCGGAAGAATCGGCCAAGGCCCTATCGTTGCATGGAATTCCCAGTCCCGCACCCACTCTGGATCATGTAACGATGAAGGATGCTGTGCAGGTCGCCTTACGCTCCACTTTGGTATTTCCCTCCAAGGACCATCCCGATTATCATGGCCTCAAGATCATGACCGTTCTGTTGGGAGGGTATTTTGGGTCCAGGCTTATGCAAAACCTACGAGAAGACAAGGGACTTACCTACGGTATTGGGGCAGGCCTGCGCTCGTTTGGGGACCATGCGTTGATGACGATACAGTCCGAACTCCAGGACGGTTCCGCGGAACTTGCCTTGGACGAAGTGCGTTTTGAGATGCAAAGACTTGGAGAAGAAGAAGTGGGTCGACCGGAATTTGAACGGGTCTTGTCCTATCTGCACGGTCAGTGGATGGCCGGCATGGATGGTCCTTTGGCCATGATGGATCGTTACTGGGATTTATGGCACTATGGTCTGGACGAAGCCTTCCTCCAAGCGTCCATTCAAACCATGCAGGAATTAACCCCAACGGCTTTACGTCGCTTAGCCCAAACGTACCTGGATCCGGATCGTGCGGTGGTGGTGGTGGCCGGTCCTTAGCCTAGTATTCTGCGTTATCTTTCGTCCCATTCCATGAGTGAAACGTATCAAATTCGACTAAACCGATTCGAGGGTCCCTTTGATCTTCTTTTGTTTTTTATCGAAAGAGACGAATTGGATATTCAGGATATTCCCATAGGCCGAATCACCGCTGATTTTTTGGCCTACATGCAACAAATGGCCGAGCTCAACATCGAGCTGGCCTCCGAGTTCATTTTGGTGGCGGCAACCCTCATACGCATCAAAGCGCGTATGCTGTTGCCTCGACCCGAATTAGACGAACAAGGCGAAGAAATAGACCCACGCGCAGATTTGGCGGCTCGTTTATTGGAGTACAAACGTTACAAAGCGGTCACCGAAGAGCTCCAAGCCATGGAGCAGCATCGGCAGTCCCTGCTACCCCGAGGGAACAAAGAAGCCGAGTGGCGGACTGTTGAGCAAAGTCTTGGGATTGATCAGGACCTGCTGCATGTGGACCTCTACCAATTGCTCAAGTATTTTCACCAAGCCGTGGCCAGGGGCAGTGCTCGAATCAAAGTGGTGCACAAAGTCACCCCCTACCCGTATTCCATCGCTGCTCAGCGAAATTATTTGGCCAATCGTCTCAACTCCAGAGATTTCGTGACTTTTGAGGATTTGTTTGTGGATTTTACGGACAAGATGCAAGCCATCTTTACTTTTTTGGCTATGCTCGAAATGTTGCAAGTTGGTCGAATAGAAATTGAAACCCAGGATGAGTTCAATCGTTTTGGGCTTCGGCTCAAGGCCTGAAGTCCGAGGTGGTATAGAACGCTGCGTTAACCCCACCGATGGATAAGGCCTTCTTCTCAGCTTACTTTTTGCCAGCCACTTTGGTTTTGATCATGTGGGGCATGGGTTTGTCCTTGAGTCTACAGAATTTTCGCAATGTCTTGCGCTATCCCAAAGCGGTTTTGGTCGGTTTGGTCGCCCAAATGGTCGTCCTGCCGCTGTTGGCCTTTGTTCTAGCCAAAGCCTTTGGTTTGGCTCCGGCCTATGCCACCGGTCTTATGATTGTCGCCTCCTGCCCTGGTGGTGCTTCGGCTGGCTTAATTAGCCATCTGCTCAAAGCGAACGTGGCCTTGTCCATGTGTTTGACTACGGTCAATTCGTTGTTATGTGTTGCCACCATTCCCTGGTTGGTGGATCTTTCCTTGGCTCATTTTATGGGACAGTCGGCCCAAATTAGCCTTCCCTTTGGTGAAACGGTGGTGGATATTGCCTTGCTCACCTTGTTGCCCACCGGGGTTGGCTTATGGATTCGTTCACGCTACCCTGCCTTTGCCAAAGCTGCTGATCGCCCCCTGCGCTACCTAATGCCCTTGATGTTGGTGGTGGCTTTTGGGGGGGTCGCCGGAGCCGAACACCGGGAAACCGAGTCCTTGGTTTCTATGGTACGTGATTTGTTACCACCAACGCTTTTGCTCAATGGGCTGGGGATGCTTTTGGGGTTGTTGTTGGCTCTTGCTTTTCGCTTAGGTCCCATGAGTCGAATCACCATTCCTTTGGAAGTGGGCCTCCAAAATGTGTCTTTGGCCATTTTTGTTTCCCAAGTCATGCTCAACAACAACGCGATGGCGTTAGTAGCCGTGGTTTATTCCTCTTTCAGTTTTGGAACCGCCGTTCTATTTGGGTACACGCTACGGGAAACCACCCGACGTGTTCGTCGATTTTTGCATCATAAGCGGTTGGCTTCTTTAGGCCGCTCGCTCAAGTCTTTTCAGGGGAAGGACCCCCAAGCTCCTTAATCGGCAATGGAAAGTCCTTCGGAGCAGCCGGTTTTGTATCTTTTACCCTCCCTTTTGGATGCCGAATTTGGTTTGGATCATTTGGGGGAGAAGGTGGGGAAGGTCTTGGGTGAAATTTGTTATTTGGTAGTTGAATCCGAACGGGAATCCCGAAGGATGATACGTAGAATTTTGCCGGGGGTTGATCTCCAGCGCTACCAGACCATGGTGCTTAACGAACACCATGCAGATCCGGACTACGCCGTTTATTTGGAACCCATGGTCCAGGGGCATTCCATGGGGCTGCTTTCGGATGCCGGTTGTCCGGTTTTGGCGGACCCTGGTTCGGGTTTGGTTTTGGAAGTCCACCGGCGGGGATGGAAGGTCGAACCCGTGAGTGGCCCTTCTAGCTTGTTGTTGGCGTGGATGGGGAGTGGGCTGAACGGTCAACGCATGGAATTTCATGGTTATTTGGCGGTTCAACCGAGCGAGCGTATGCGGGATCTCCGGGATTTGGAACAACGATCCCAGCGCACCCGCCAAACCCAGGTTTGGATCGAGACCCCATACCGCAACCAGGCTCTGGTGGAGACGGCCCTTCGTTCCTTGAAGCCATCTACCTTGTTCTGCATCGCTTGCGAATTAACCGGTGGACCCCGGGAATGGATCAAAACCCGCAGCATAGCCGATTGGAATGCGGCTTGGGCTCGCGGGGACTTCCCCAATCTTCACAAAAAGCCCTGTGTTTTTCTTTTGCAAAGCCCCTAAGGCGGTGCAAGGGCTTTCTTCGTATTTTAGTCCTTTGAAAATCAAACCCCCCAATAGGCTATGATCGGATGGATTTTGTTTGCAGTGACTGCTCTAGGTGGCTTCGTCTTTGTTCTGACCAAGTATACCAAGGAGCACCACGACTAAGGCACCCCGAATTTTACACCCTACGCAAGGGTTATACCGATTTCAAGGGTTGCAACCTCCTAAAGGGTTTCTTTGAGGGAAGCCCTGAACAAGCGATCGTTCACCGCAACGCCCACTTCTGCGTTGGGTACTTTTTGGGCCAAAATGAGTCCCGAGATTTTTTCGAGCCGGCGCAATGCGGCAAAGAGATTATGCGCGGCCTCTTGGACATCCCCTTTGGGGCTTAGGATCTCTTGTTGCCAACCTTGGGTTATGGGGTTGATGCATTCCTTTTCAAACCTTAACAGAGAGGGGCGAAGTTGTTGTCGTTGTTCCACGGAGGTTTGGGATAACCAGCGGTCAAGGTCTTCATCGCCATCGAATAAGCGCAAGGGTACAAGGGGCGCGTAATGGTGAAGCAGGGTACCGGGCGAACGAAGGGCGAGGTTTTGTGGATTGGTTCCGGTTTCACGCTGAATTTTTTGTCCACAAAAGCCTTCCAAAGTCTCCAGACTGATTCCTCCCTCCCGACGAAGCACCGGTTCCGAACCGCTCAGGTCCAAGACGGTGGATTCCACGCCAATTCTACAAGGCCCTCCATCCAAAATATACGGAATTAGGCTGCCCAGTTGTTCCTCGACATGCGCCGCGGTGGTTGGGCTGCTTCGGCCAAACAAATTCGCCGATGGTGCCGCCAAGGGGAAGTCCAGACCGGATAGCAAATCCAACATGAGTGGATGAGCGGGTATGCGAAAGCCAGCGGTGTGAAGTCCTGCCGACACCTCCATGGCGAGTTTTGGGCCTTTGGGTAAAATCAAGGTCAAAGGCCCGGGGCTGAATTGGTCCAACAAGGCCAAAGCCAAGGCCGGAACATCCAGAGCGTAACGAGACAGTTCACTCACCCGGCTCAAATGGACAATCAGGGGGTCCGCCAAAGGCCGTTTCTTGGTTTCAAAAACCCGGTTCAACGCCGCTGAATCGCAGGCGTTCGCCGCCAGTCCGTAGACGGTTTCGGTGGGGACCCCGACCGGCCAACCGTCCCGGAGCCAGCGACCGGCTTCTAGGACCGATTGACCTATTTTAGCCATTGATTTTGCATTAAATCATTCCAAAACCCTGCAAGTTTAGGGCCTCAAGACCTAAATTGCCCCTCGTTCCGGACAAAGCCTGAACGAATCTTATGCAATCAATGACTTGTTTACGGCTAGGGTTGGTTTTGACCTTGGTTCTGATTGGGCTGATGCCCCGTTCAGCCGTGGCGCAGGGGAACCCTGCGGTGGTTCGTTGTGCCACTACTTCTGTCATGGAACAAATGCGTGATCAGGGCCTTTGGCCGGAAACCGATGCCCAGTTCGAGGCCTGGATGGCCCAAAAATTAAACGCATCCCGATCCGGACAGGGTGGGGCCTTATCTCCCGCGACCCAGTACACCATACCGGTGGTTGTCCATATAATTTACCAAAACGAAACCGATGTTTGGAATATTTCGGACCAGCAAGTCTTGTCGCAGATTCAAATCCTCAACGAAGATTTTCGCAGGTTGAATGCGGATACCGTGAATACCCCGGTGGGTTTTGCGGCCGTGGCAGGTTATCCCAACATTGAATTTTGTTTGGCGCGTCGGGATACCCTTGGCCAAAACACCACCGGCATTATCCGCCACCGATTTCAGCAAAGGGCTTCATGGTCAACGAGTCAATTTGATGGAACGGTCAAACCAGCCACTCGGTGGAATCCCAATCAATACTATAATATTTGGATTGCGAACCTAAGCGGTGGGGTTCTTGGCTATGCCCAATTTCCTACCGGGAGTGGTTTACAAGGTTTAAGTGGAGGGTCCAACGCCAACACGGATGGGATTGTGCTTTTGTATTCCAGTGTCGGTCGACCTCCCCAAAACCCCTTTCCGGGGCAATACAATTTGGGCCGAACGGCCACCCACGAAATCGGTCATGCTTTGGGACTTCGGCATATTTGGGGGGATGGCAATAATTGTTCAGCCACCGATTATTGTGCCGATACACCACCTTCGGATGCCGCCAATTACGGATGCCCCTTAACCCATGCCTCGTGCGGTGGATTGGATATGGTCCAGAATTACATGGACTACACCAACGACGCTTGCATGAACTTATTCACCTCTAATCAGGTGGCTAGGATGTGGACTGTGTTACAAAATTCACCGCGGCGTAATTCTTTGTTAAGTTCTTTGGCTTGTATGCCCCCCGATGTGGTACCATCCGCAGCTTGGTTCCAACGGGCAGATACCCTTTGTCCCGGAGGAACAGTAGAATTCAGGGATCAGTCATTGAACCGGCCAACCCGTTGGCGATGGTCCTTTCCGGGCGGAATACCGGCCAGCGATACCAACCAATTTCCCGGTCCAATTCGTTACGATAGTGTTGGGGTTTATTCCGTTACCTTGGTGGTATCCAACAGTGCAGGGGCCGATACGTTGGTGATGGCCGGGGCTGTTCGGGTGATGAACGGCTTGGTCGCTTCGATGGACTCGTTGTTGCCGATATGCCAAGAAGCGCCGCCTTATTTCTTAACCGCCGGCCATCCGCGGGGTGGTGACTACAGCGGAACGGGGTTGGATAGTTTGGGTCGTTTTGTGTCTGCATTGGCAGGGCCCGGACTGCATCCTATCGTCTATACCCTAAGAGGCAATTGCTTGAGCAGGGATACCGTTTGGATTAGGGTTCACCCAACACCCACCGTGTCCATAGCGGCCTTGTCGGCCCTGTGTCGAAACAACGGTCCGGTGGCCTTGACGGGCTCGCCCTCTTCGGGGAGTTTCAGTGGACCAGGCGTTTCCGGTTCGTTCTTTGACCCACGGGTTGCCGGGGTAGGTCTGCATACGTTGCGCTATGTTTATACCGACTCCCTGGGTTGTACAGGCCGCGATTCGGTGCAGGTACGGGTTCGGGCTTTGCCGGGTCTGGGTTTTCCAGCACCGTCTCCCGTTTGTTTGGATCGCGATACCCTTCGTTTGGTTGGGGGTAGCCCCAGCGGGGGGACGTATGTGGGCAACGGGGTTGTGAACGGGGTCGTTCAACTTCGCAATTTGGGTGCGGGTACGCACCAAGTGGGCTATACCGTGGTGGATACCAACGGTTGCCGGGATACCCTTTGGCGCTCTTTGATTATCCGTCAGCCCCAGGCTCTGGCCTTCACCGCTTTGGGTCCGTATTGTCCCACCGAGGTCAATGTTATTCTGGCCAATGCGTCGATAGGCGGAGGGTCGTTCAGCGGACCCGGGGTGAGTTTTGGGATTTTTTCTCCGAGTCAGGCCGGTCCTGGTTGGCATTCTATTGTTTATACGGTCAACGATTTGGGATGTGTTTTGACCGATTCTTTTCGAATCCGGGTAACGGCCCAAGCTCCTTCCGAAATTCGGCAATACCACCCGGATTCCTTGTTTTCTTGGTATCGCGGAACCTCCTACCAATGGTATGTGGACGGAACCTGGTTGCCTGCATTGAATGCTCGTTCGATTCGTCCGCCGCGCAGCGGTTTTTATACCGTTCAATTAGGCACGGATTCTTGCCTGACCTTGGTGAGTCCTCCGTATCAGTATTTTGTTACAGGAGTACCCTCCATCGATGAACGTGGTAGCAAGTCCCATGGTTTGGAGGTCCCCAATCCATTTGGAGATCAACTTTCCTTGACCTGGTTGGGTGGCTCTTGGTCGGATGTATTAGAGATCCGTGTTTTGGATGCCACGGGTCGTGTGGTCTTTGGGCCTTGTTCTCCCAATCGATGCGGTGCAACAGGGGATAACAAAACTTGGAATTTGAACGCGAGTTCATGGCCAGGTGGTCTGTACCATGTGGTATGGCAAACCCATCAAAGGGTCCTAACCCAGAAAGTATTGCGCATCCTCCGCCCATAGGTCGTTACTTTGTGGGCATGGATTTTTGGGGAATACCTTGGCCCAAGGCCTTACTTACCGTGGGAAATTTGGTTCTATTGGAAACCTTGGTTTCGGTAGATAATGCAGCCGTTTTGGCCAGCATGGCGATGCGACTTCCGGCTCATCAGCGGGGCAAAGCCCTGCGCTACGGATTGATTGGGGCCTACGTTTTTCGTGGATTGTGTTTGTTGTTGGCGGGTTGGATGTTGAACCTTTGGTGGTTAAAGCCTTTGGGTGGGGCGTATTTGCTTTATCTAGCGTACCGACATTTTGTCCGTTCGGCTAGTGAGGACCATAATAGCAGCCAAAAAGGGGAGGGGTCTCACCGAGGTTTTTGGTGGACCGTTATGAGCATTGAGTTGATGGATTTGGCTTTTTCGGTGGACAATGTCTTGGTCGCGGTGGCCTTTGCGGATCCAGGGATTCAGGCCAGCCCAGAACAAAAGCAAGGCGCATTAATTTTACTTTATTTGGGGGTCTTTATCGGAATCCTCGCCATGCGTTTTGTGGCCCAATCCTTTATTGGCCTTATGGAGCGTTATCCTCGTTTGGAGCATTCAGCCTATATGGTTATTGGGTTATTGGGGCTCAAGTTATGCCTTGGGGATTATGTGGCGGTCTTGGCCAAGGATATGCCCGTGCTGGGCTCGACCCTTGGGCATCCGGAGGCCGGCCATTGGGCCGATATGGGTTTTTCGATGCTGACTTTGGCTCTTTTTGCGGGTCCCGTTCTGGTTGCCCGGTTTTCACGTTCCAAGCCCAAACAGAGACCTTAGGTCGCACCGTAGCCCCTCGGAACTAAACTGGAGATTAAAATTGGAGGTAGGGGGTCGTTGGGTTAAACGTTTCCTTAACTTGGTCGTCTTAAGGACATAAACCTTTAACCATGAAATACCGTCTACTTTTATTTTTTAATTTAATCCTGATCGGATGGGTTGGGGCTCAAATTTCTCCCTCGATGCGTTCGCAATTGGTACTGAACGGTCGTATCGTCGATACCGCTGGAATTGGCGTGGTAGGGGCTCAAATCATGGTTTGGGATACCGCAGCTCAACCGTTTGTGTTTGGTTATGCGGCTTCGACCAACAACGGCTTTTACACGCTTAGAGTCTTGGGTCGTGCGTCCGGAATTCTCCGTATGCGCGTTGTGGATTGTGCAGGCAATATTTACCTCGATTCGGTCCTGTACAGCAGCAGCCTTGCCGCGACCCGGAATTTCACGGTTCAATGCCGGGTTCGAGTTCCCAATCCGCCCCCGCCTCCGCCCCTCAGGCCTTGTGATGCCTCTTTTGGGTTTCGTCCGGATACCAATGCCTTGTCCCTTCGCTTTTCGCCTGCGGTGGTGGATACCTTGTGGACCTACCGTTGGTCTTTTGGGGACGGCAATACCTCCAACCAGGTTTCCCCATCCCATACCTACGCCAACGGCGGGATGTACACCGTGCGATTGATCGTTAGCAGACTTTCAACCACCGCAGGGGCTTCCTGCTCCGACACCGAATCACGGGTTGTGAACATCCCAACGCCACCCCGTCCTCCGGTTTCTAACCCTTGGAGTGTGCCGTGCAATCCTCGCTTTGGGGCCAGAGTTGATACCACCTTGACCGTGCAGTTCCGCTCTGTTTTGCAAGATACGACCGCCAATTACGCTTGGAATTTTGGGGACGGTTCTACCTCGAACGGCCGGAATCCATCCCATACCTACACCGTGGCGGGTTCTTATGTGGTGGTCTTGAGGGTATCCCGCCTGGGTTCCACCGCAAGCACTTCCTGTTCCGATACCGCATGGATGCGCATTTCGGTTCCGGGATACCGCAGGCCTCGGATCATTACCAATCCCAGGCCGGTACCTCCGGCATCGCCTTGCCAAGCGCAGTACCTCGTAGCGACCGATACCCAGCCATTGGGTTATGTGTTTGCCGCCCGACCTGTTTTGGCCCGTCGCTCGTATTCGTGGAATTTTGGGGATGGGTCAACCGCTACAGGCCCCGTTGTACGGCATACCTATGCCTCGGCCGCTTCTTATACGGTTTGCCTAACGGTGGTGGATTCCGCAGCAAATTGCACCTCCATGCGCTGTGATACCTTGGTGGCCAGTAGCCTACGTTCCTCCGGTGGGGGAATAGGTACACCCCGCGTTTCTTCGACGAACCCAACCGCCAGCCGTTCGGTCCAAGGTTTGGAATTGTATCCCAATCCGGTTCATGAGACCTTGCATTTGGTTCTGGGTGCCGGTCAGGGTCAAGCGGTATTGCGGGTCATGGATTTGACCGGTCGCATCGTAGCAACCCATACCTTCAAGGCTAGTTCCATAACACAACGCGAATCCATGGCCGTTCATGAATGGCCAGCAGGCACCTATGTCGTAACCCTAGATCGTGATGGCAAGCGGGAGTACAAGCGCTTTGTAAAACAATAATTACATTCTCATCCCAAACCAAGGGCCAATCCGGAAGGGTTGGCCCTTTTTTGTTCCAAAAAATAAGGCGCTGATTGTGGTCTCGGCAGGAATCGAACCTGCATCTTAGGCTCCGGAAACCCACATACTATCCGTTGTACTACGAGACCTTGGGCCTTGGAAGAACAAAGCCGACCTGAGGGTCGGCTTTGGGGTTGTAGCGGGGGCCGGACTCGAACCAGCGACCTTCGGGTTATGAGCCCGACGAGCTACCAACTGCTCTACCCCGCAATAAATTGGACTGCAAAGATACAGATTTTTTCGCTGCGCCCCAAATTATAAACGATATTTGTGCCCGATGTAGCGTTAAAGGCCTTCCTGGGACGCTGCGGACCATCTCCCATGAATACGACACCCTCTTTTGACGATGCAGCCCAAGGACAGGAGCCTCTGGGTGTTCCGGTTTTTCAAGCAGGCTTTATTAATTTATTGGGCAAACCCAATGCCGGCAAGTCCAGCCTGCTGAATGCCTTGGTGGGGGAGCCCCTGTCCATTGTAACCCCCAAGGCGCAGACCACCCGTTCTCGATGTTTGGGGATGCTCCAAGGTGAGGGGTACCAACTCATCATCGGGGATACCCCGGGGTATTTGGAAGCGCGTTATGCCCTTCAGCGTTTGATGACCCGGAGTATCGAGACGGCACTTGAGGATGCCGATGCCTTGGTATGGGTGGCCGATATCCGGGATAATCCGGAATCCGAAAACTTTTTACCCCGCCTTTTGCCATCGATTTTGCCGGTCTTGTTGGTGCTGAATCATGCCGACACCTTGGATGCGGCCTCCGGAGAGGCGCAGGTTTTGTTATGGCAAAAGGCTTTTACCGGCCTGCCTACCCTAAAGACATCCTGCGCGACCGGGTTGGGCATAGAGGAACTTCGGACTTGGATGTTGGGTGTATTGCCGGTGCATCCGCCCTATTTTGACCCGGAGCAATTAACCGACCTCACCGATCGGGTCATGGCATCGGAGTGGGTAAGGGAACAGATTTTTTTGAAATACCACCAAGAAATCCCGTACGCCAGCCACGTTGTGACGGAGTCCTTCAAAGAAGAAGAAAAAATACTCCGGATCGAGTGCACCATTTATGTGGAGAGGGATAGCCAGAAAGGTATTGTTATCGGAGCCAAAGGTTCGGCCCTCAAAGCGGTAGGAACGGCCGCCCGTCTGCAAATGGAAAAATTCTGGGGTAGACCCGTTTACTTGGGTTTGCACGTCAAAGTCCGTAACGATTGGCGCGATGACCAGCGCATGCTTAAATATTTTGGTTATACCGCCGAGTAAGTCATTCATCCCAATATTCCCCAGCTATGAGCCGAATTGTTGCCATTGTAGGCCGACCCAATGTCGGAAAATCCACCTTGTTCAACCGCCTAACCGGATCGCGCAAGGCCATTGTCGATGATATCGCGGGGGTTACCCGGGATCGCCACGGGGCCATGGTGGAATGGAATGGGCAGACCTTTACGGTGGTGGACACCGGGGGGTTCGTCGAAGGAACCGAAGATATGATGGAGCGTGCCATCAACTTGCAGGTCAAGGCCGCCATGGAGCAAGCGGATCTGTTGTTGATGATGGTGGACGTCCAAACTGGAATTACCGATTTGGATGCTGAGTTGGCTGACCAATTGCGTCGATCGCGCAAGCCTGTTTTGCTGGTGGTCAACAAAGTGGACCACGGGGAGCGATTGCCAATGGCAGCGGAATTTTATTCGCTGGGCCTGGGGGAGATTTATTCGGTTTCGTCCCAGACCGGATCAGGAACAGGTGAATTGCTGGATGAGGTATTGCAACGTTTACCGGCCGAGCAAAACCAAAACGAGGAATCGGTCATCCCCAAAATCGCCTTGGTCGGACGCCCCAACGTGGGCAAATCCACCCTGCTCAACGCGTTGTTGGGGGAGGAGCGCAGTATTGTATCGGAAGTTGCGGGGACAACGAGGGATGTTGTTCACTCCGAACTCAAGGCCTTTGGGCATCATTTTTTGATGATGGATACCGCGGGCTTACGCCGCAAAGCCAAGGTCGAAGAAGATATTGAATTTTATTCGGTCATGCGAACATTGCGTACCCTGGAAGACTGCGATGTCGTGGTTTTGTTGGTGGACGCTCGGGATGGACTGCAGTCCCAGGACCTCAATATTTTTCATTTGGCCCAAAAACACCAAAAAGGCATCATTCTGGCCGTCAACAAATGGGACTTGATTACCAAGGATCACAAAACCATGGACCGCACCCGGGATGAATTGCTTCAAAAGACCGCTCCGTTTAATGATTTGCCTATCCTGTTTATATCGGCCCTCGAAAAACAACGACTCATCAAACTGCTGGACGAAATGGCCGCTGTGGCCGCCAGGCGCTCCCACAAAGTATCCACCGCCCCCCTCAACGAGTACATGCAAGAAGTCATTGGCGCCTACCCGCCGCCGGCCTACAAGGGCAAGTACATCCGCATCAAATACATCACCCAGCTCAAAACCACCACCCCCACCTTTGTCTTCTTTTGCAATTTACCTCAGTATATCCGGGAGCCCTACAAGCGTTACCTCGAAGGCAAAATCAGGGCACGGTACGATTTTAGCGGGGTCCCTTTGCAATTGTATTTCCGCCAAAAGTAAGAGGTACCACCGGGCATCGTCTATTTAATTAGACAGTTAAAGCCCCCCAAAGACCTTAATTGCGGTATTTTCAATAAAAATTGACAGTCATTCAAAAAAAATAGACAAAATATTTGGATTAGAGGGAAGGCTTGTCTACTTTTGCCTCACTTAAACCCCCATACAATGAACAAGTTTCTTGCAATGTTGATGGTTAGCGCTACTTTGTTTGTAGTTGCTTGCAACAACGCCACCGAGGAGGCTCCTGCTGAAGAGGCCACCACCGAAGAAATGCCAGTTGAAGAGGCTGCTCCTGCTGCCGACACCACGGCTACCGACACCGCTGCTGCTGCTACCCCAGCTCAGTAATCGGACCTTCACGATTCGAAGCCATCCCCAGGGATGGCTTTTTTTTTGGCCCTGATTTTAGGGAAAACGTCGGAATTAAGGCCGGCAGGCGAGGCGAACCAAGGGGTCGTTTTGGGCCAAAACTTGCAAATAAACGCGTTGCCCAAACAGGGTACGCCCCAATTGGGCCTTGAACGAGGTTTGGAGTGCGTTCCAGGCCTCTTCGTTTGTTGGGAGGCTGGACGGTGGGGCCACTTTTTGGATTAGGGCGATTGCGGAAGCTTTGGGCCAGCGGAATTCCGACATAAATGCGTCAACCCCTTGCTTTTTGAGGGCCTGTGCCTCGTTGGTTTCGGCGTACTGCAAGGCAGCTTCGGCCAAGGCCCCGGATTCCATAAGCGCTAGATGGGCTTCGGACCACGTGGAATAGGCCGGGGGAACCCGCCAATCCGGGACAATACCGCCGCTGTCGGTCGAAGGGTCCCCGGCTGGAATCGCACGGTACGGGGTTTGTATCCCT
>Ga0172372_10000768_pt1 | contig 49223 bp, 40 predicted proteins | sample LakKiv5m_2_FD_114544 | JGI IMG/M metagenome (GOLD analysis project Ga0172372, IMG submission 114544) | Freshwater microbial communities from Kabuno Bay, South-Kivu, Congo - kab_092012_9.5m | ecosystem: Environmental > Aquatic > Freshwater > Lake | place: Democratic Republic of the Congo...
CATGCAAGGTGCCTGAATTGTTTTATAATTCAGACAAACTAAAGAACCTGCAGTTGCTTGTTTCTACGGATAATAAGCGCGGTGATGTATTACTCCATATCGACACTACCTTTGCATTAGGCAGAAAATTCAATCCTCTGGATTTTCAGACCAAGGCTGTGGGTGATAGTATTTCATTTAATATTGCAGGAACAGGAATAGTTGAAAAAACAGATATTCTTGATATATCCGGACTATTGGTTCCCCATCCCAATGGTTTTAGCGTAAAGCTTAAGAAAAACACATTTAATATCTTAGGTAAATACTGGGATATCAATGAGGGAAATCAAATTGTCTTTGGTGAAAATTATGTGGATATAAATGATTTTCAGATTACTGACGGTTTTCGTTCTTTAGAACTTCTTGATCTTCAAAACAAAGGATTAAACCTTGTTCTTAAGAATTTTGATATAAAACTGCTCAATCCAATAATTAAAGAGAAACGATTCCTAATTTCGGGTTTATCAGATATTTCTTTGGAAGCTGATAATCTTTATAAAGATGATATGTATGTCGCTGCAGCCATTAGTGTTCCCGCCTTTTATGTTAATGGAGATCCTTATGGCAGTATTCATGTTTATGGAGAAAAAACGGAGACATCGAGATTTGACATTGATGTGAATGTTGGTGATTTTTTTAAATCTTCAGGATATGTAAATCTGGCCGATAATTCATTGAAATTTAAGTTGAAATTCCGTCAGGCTAAGCTGAAACTTTTGGAGTACTTGTTGAAGGATGGAATAAGCGAGACAGAAGGGTATATCAATGCAGATGCGTCATTATGGGGAAAAATGAAAGATTGGAAGCTAGCCGGTAATGGAATGGTTTTTAAAGGAAAAACCAAAGTTTTATATACAGGAGTAACTTACCTTTTCGATCAGCAAAAATTTTCATTGACAGAAAAAAGTATAAATCTTGATGGCGCAGAAATTACGGATAATCTTAAGAATAAAGCTATAATAAAGGGAGAACTCGTTCATCAGAGATTTAAAAATTTTGGAGCCCAGATTCGAATATCCAGTAATAATATTATCGCTTTGAATACCACGATTAAAGATAATATTGATTATTATGGTTATGCCATTGGAAATGCTACTGTAACCTTTTCTGGTTCATTTGATAAACTGGATATGGATATTTCAGCAAGAACCGGATTGGGATCTAAATTGTATATTCCTGTCGGTACCGGTCAGGCATCAGCACAAGTAGGCGTTGTGCGTTTTGAGAAAAGGAACGGCTATGAAAACGGAAGAATAAAAAAAGTAGTAAAGGCTTCAAAAGGTATTAATCTTGAAATGGATCTTGTCCTTACTCCTGATGCAGAGGTAAATATTATTTTTGATGAGGCGAAGGGCGATATAATCAGAGGAACAGGTCGGGGTAATTTGAAAGTACTTGCAGACCGGAATGATAATTTTGAGATATTTGGGGATTATGAGATCGAACAGGGGAATTATTTGTTTACTGTAGCCACATTGCCAGTTGCCAAGCCATTTCAGGTTGTGCGGGGAGGTACTATAAGGTGGACAGGCGATCCGGTAAATGCAGCCCTTGATATTGATGCTGTTTACAGATCACGAACGCTAATTAGGCCTTTTATCGAAGAATATCTTACTTTCGCTTCAGATCAAACCATAAGTCAGGCAAGTCAAAGACAGGAGGTTGATTTAATTCTCCACCTTGGGGGATTATTGTTTAAGCCTGAGGTTAAGTTTAATCTTGCTTTTCCAAATATTGTGGGAGAATTGGCATCATTGACAGATTCCAAGTTGAGAATTGTGCAGAATAATGAAAACGAACTAAATAGTCAGGCTTTTGGACTCATCATGTTTAATGCTTTTCTACCCTCCAACAGGGTTTCTGATGTTATTGGAGCCGGTGGTATACAATCATTAGGTATAAACACAGTCAGTGAATTTCTAAGCAATCAGCTTTCGTTATATATTACAAACCTTATTAATCAGGCACTTGAAGAAAATAATGTTTGGGCGGGTATTGATTTTGAAATCGGAATGCGCAATAATACAGCTACAATCACCGGTGTAAATGATGCCAATATATTTCCTGATGAGATAGAATTCAGGCTGAAGAACAGATTTAAGTTTCTTGAAGAGCGAATGTCACTGAATGTAGGAGGTAACTATGTTTTTCAAAATCAGGGACAAGTTATAAATCAAATCTTACCGGATTTTTCTCTGGAATTGATTCTTACAGATGACAGAAAGCTCAAGGCACGTCTTTACGGGCGGACAGATTTAAATTTAGTCGGCTTTAATACACTGGCTCCTAAACTTGGCCTGGGATTGACATTCAGAACCGAATTTGGTGAAATGAACGATTTTGAAAGACGCTTAAAAAATAATGTTAAGTCAGCTTTGTTGCAATAGATAAACGTTATGTTGCACCAATTTCTTTTTGAAGTTTTAGTAAAACCTTACCCATTATCTTGTCAATGGTATCAAATCCTTCCAAGGAGTTACCCACAAATATAACCATAATATCTACCTTTAAACTTGTGTCTTTTAACATCTCACAAAATGCTGCAAGATGACCTCTTACAGATTCTCTCATCCTTCTTTTGAGCAGATTTCTGTCCACAGCTCTTTTAAATCTTTTTTTTGATACCGATACGCCAATTTGAATTTCAGATGTTGTGCCCTCCTCCTGTTCTGTAATAAGATATTGTATTTTTACCGGAAACTTAAAATGACTTTTGCCCTTTTTGAAAAGCAGATCAATCCTTTTTTCGGATTTCAGTTTTAGGGAGGCCGGAAACTTTCCTGTTATATGTGTCGTCATGTAATGTGTGGTGTTCGACTCATTATCAGTCCAAATATATAAAAGAATTTGACAAGAGCATGATAAACATTTTCTTTAAGAAAAAGAGTGTACTGGCAATTAATGCTGATCATTCATTCAACCCCAAGGTATAAATCAATAGCAGACACATCAAAACTGAACACTATATAAAATTGACAGGAATTACAATTATAGTTTAGAACCGGGGTAAGTGCCAGGCTTGGTTTTGTTTTCCTTTGTAATTGACACAGAAAATATTCAAAGATAAATAAGGAATTAAGCTGGCACAGCGTGAGGGATTTTATCAAAATAAAAAATTCTGATACTTCTATATTGAAATACCAGAATTTCTTAATTATTATACAGGATGTTACCCCTTATTTTATGCTCTTTTCGTCAGAAACAGTCAGTTTATAACGGCCTCTTGCCCTTCTTTTTGCCAATACTCTTCTTCCGTTTTTGGTACTCATTCGTGATCTGAATCCGTGCTTGTTAACTCTTTTTCTTTTTGAAGGCTGATAGGTGCGTTTCATGATAACTATATTTTAAAGCGTCAGCTTAAATTTGAGGTGCAAAATTAATACTTAAAATTGAAAATTTCACAAAATTCTTAAAAAACTTTTTATCCATTCATGGATACGATAAATTCTTCATTGGTTTTTGTTCCGGTCATATGCTTTCTTACAAAATCCATTGCTTCGTCCGGCTTCATATCGGCAAGGTGGTTTCTGAGTACGAACAGTCTTTGTAGGATAGCGTCATCAAGCAGTAATTCTTCCCGTCTGGTGCTGGATTTTGTTATATCTATAGCAGGGTACATCCTCTTATTGGCAAGTGTTCTGTCCAATTGGAGTTCCATGTTACCTGTTCCTTTGAATTCTTCGAAAATAACTTCATCCATTCTGGATCCTGTATCAATCAGTGCGGTTGCAAGAATGGTAAGTGAACCCCCACCTTCTATATTTCTGGCGGCACCAAAGAACTTCTTTGGTTTGTTTAGAGCATTTGCCTCTACACCTCCAGACAAAACTCTTCCGCTTGTTGGAGCAACAGTGTTGTAAGCCCTTGCAAGCCTGGTGATACTATCCAGAAGTATTACGACGTCGTGACCGCACTCCACAAGCCTTTTAGCTTTTTCAAGCACCATGCCTGCTACCCGAACATGGTTATCAGCAGGTTCGTCAAATGTACTGGCAATAACTTCTGCATTGACACTTCTTTTCATGTCTGTTACTTCCTCAGGTCTTTCGTCTATGAGCAATACAAGCAGGTAGCAATCCGGGTGATTATCTGCAATAGCATTGGCAACATCCTTTAGGAGGTATGTTTTTCCGGTTTTTGGCTGAGCAACTATAAGACCCCTTTGTCCTTTGCCAATTGGTGCAAAAAGATCTACCATTCTGTTACCGTAATCTTTCCCTGCCGGATGAGAAGCAAGTTTAAATTTTTGATTCGGAAACAAAGGAGTAAGGTAGTCAAATGGAACCCTTTCTTTGAGTTTTAAAGGGTCAAGACCATTTATTTTTGAAACTTTAAGTAGTGCAAAATACTTTTCACCCTCCTTTGGTGGCCTTACAGATCCAAGAACGGTATCTCCGGTTTTTAAACCAAACAATTTTATCTGTGAAGGTGAAACATAAATATCATCAGGTGATGTAAGATAATTGTAATCAGATGACCTTAAAAATCCATACCCTTCTGAAGTTAATTCCAGTGTGCCCTCTCCATCTATCACCCCATCAATATCCGGAATATATTTTTCTTTTATTTCCTCTTTTGGTTGAGACTGAGGCTTTGAGAAATCCTGATGATGTCTGTGCTGCTGTTTTATACCCCCTTTAGTTTCTTCAGGGTTAACTTCCGGGGTATCTGTTGCTAGAGCAGTATCTTGAGGTGTTGAAGCTGAAGTGTCCAGTGCGGGTTTTTCTGATTTCTGATGTCTTCCGCGGCCTTTGTCTTTTCTATCTGTAGCTCCATTATTCTGACCTTCCTGAGGAAGGTATTTTGCGACAGGCTCTGCTGTAACTAATTCTGCTTCCTGTGATTTGAACGGTTCATTTTTTTGCATTGGCATCCCCGCAGTTTCTTCCTCACTGACTATTTTTCTTGGTCTTTTCTGATTTTGTGAAATTTTAGTCTTTTGAGCACCTTCCTTTACCACAAATTCATCTTCATGGACTGTGTGTTTGTTTTTGAGGGCCTGTTCGTCAAGTATTTTGTATATAAGATCCTGCTTACTAAGTTTTTTAAAGTTAGCAACACCAATTTTCTCTGCAATTTCCTTTAAATCAGGAACCAGCATATCATTCAATTGCAAAATATCGTAGATCATGAATCCAACTAAAATGTTAAGAAATAAATAGAAGTAATATTATGTAATGGATTTTCCTCCTCAGGAATAAATGTCAGATTATGGTTGTAGGAAAAGGTTCTGAAAATATAGCAGAGGGGAGAAATGTATTTCGTTGTGCAAAAATACATATATAATTTGAAATGCAAAGTATTATCTTTGCAAAAAATTAAATAAAAAACCCATATAAGTAATGCTTGAAGTAAGTCTGTTGAGGGAGCAACGCGAGAGAGTGTTATCTGGATTGCGAAAAAAAAATATCAGGGAAGATCAGTTGAATCTTGTAGATGAAATCATCAAGTTTGATGATGAACGCAAATCTGTACAGACAGGTCTGGATCAGATCCTTAATCAGATTAAAGTCAAATCAGATGAAATTGGTGGGCTGTTTAAGTCCGGAAATATGAATGCTGCCAATGATTTAAAGAATGATGTTGCAGCATTAAAGGAGCAAGCAAAATTGCTTGAAGATCAACTGAAAAGCACTAAGGAAGATATAGAAAACCTTCTGATTCAGTTGCCCAACATTCCACACAATTCTGTTCCGGAAGGGAAAAACGCGGAAGACAATGAGGTATATAAGGTTTCCGATTTAGTTGCGCCACAGCTTTATGAAGGCGCTTTACCCCACTGGGAGCTGGCTGAAAAGTATAATCTGATAAGTTTTAAACTCGGTGTTACCATTACAGGATCTGGTTTTCCGCTTTACATCAACAAGGGAGCAAGGTTGCAGCGTGCACTTATTCAGTTTTTTCTGGATGAAGCTGTAAATGGCGGCTATATGGAGTATATGACCCCACTACTTGTCAATAAAGACACTGCAAAAGCTACAGGGCAGTTGCCGGACAAAGAGGGTCAGATGTATCATTGTGAAAAAGATGATTTGTACCTGATTCCAACAGCTGAAGTACCTTTGACCAATATATACAGAGATGTAATCCTGCAAAAATCTGATTTTCCGGTAAAAATGACAGGTTACACTCCATGCTTCCGGAGAGAAGCAGGCTCCTATGGCTCAGATGTAAAGGGGCTTAACAGGTTGCATCAGTTTGATAAAATCGAGATTGTTCAGCTTCAGCACCCAGACACTTCTTATGACAGTTTGATGGAGATGGTCAGCCATGTGGAAAGTTTATTGAAAAAATTGAAACTTCCTTACAGAATTTTGCGTTTATGCGGAGGTGATATGAGTTTTGCTTCAGCTTTGACATTTGACTTTGAAACGTTTTCCGCAGCGCAGGGACGTTGGTTGGAGGTGAGTTCAGTTTCGAATTTCGAAACCTTCCAGTCCAATAGAATGAAATTGAGGTTTAGGGATGATGATGGAAAGACCAGACTTGCCCATACCCTCAATGGAAGTGCCCTTGCATTGCCACGGATTGTAGCAACATTACTGGAAAACAATCAAACAGAGCATGGTATCAAAATCCCTGAAGCACTTGTTCCATACACAGGATTCGAGATAATTAATTAAAAATCAAAACCTAAAATTTTATCAACATGATTGGATATTATGTGATACTTGGTATTTTTACCCTAATAGGTCTCGCTGTGAGCAGCAGACTTAAGTCTAAATTTTCGCATTACAGCCAGGTACTGGTTCGAAATGGTATGAGCGGTCGTGAGATTGCAGAACGGATGCTTTCACACTATGGAATACATGATGTTCATATTGTGGAAGGTCAGGGTTTTTTAACAGATCATTACAACCCAGCTACCAAAACTGTTTCATTATCATCAGATGTTTATCATGGAAGAACAATAGCAGCTGCGGCTGTTGCTGCTCATGAGTGCGGACATGCTGTTCAGCATGCACAGTCATATAGTATGCTTCAGCTGAGGTCAAAACTGGTACCTTTGGTTCAGGTTAGTGCCAATCTCCAGCAATTCTTATTTATGGGAGCAATTCTGGGTTTGGGTGCAGGTCTGGGAGGTACAATCATGATAGTACTTGTGGCTACCTTTGGCATTACTGCTTTATTTAGCCTGGTCACGCTGCCTGTAGAATTTGATGCTTCAAACAGAGCATTGGCATGGCTCGACAATTCGGGAATGATGCGTGGTGAAGAGCATGACGGGGCCAAGGATGCACTCTGGTGGGCTGCTATGACTTATGTTTCACAGGCATTGGGCGCTTTGGTAATGTTTTTATACTTTTTACTTTCTTTCCTTGGGAGATCAGAAGATTAAATTTCAAAATCAAATAAGATGACGGAAGATATTGATGTTCAAATTTCGCACCTAAGTGAATCCTGCGAAAAAGTTTTGGATCACTTGGCATTCGAACTGAATAAAATCAGGGCAGGTAAGGCTTCACCTGCAATGCTTAATGGTTTAATGGTGGAATACTACGGAGCACCCACACCATTGCAGCAAGTGTCCAGTATCACAACGCCAGATGCAAGAACAATATGCATTCAGCCTTGGGAAAAAAGTTTGCTCTCCGCTATTGAAAAGTCAATTTTCGAGGCAAATCTCGGGATAACCCCTATGAATGACGGAGAAGTTGTAAGGCTTATGATCCCTCCAATGAGTGAAGAACGGCGTATTTCAATGGTAAAGCAAGCTAAAGCAAGCGGTGAAGAATCCAAGGTGGCACTTCGCAATCACAGGCATAAGCTAATGGATCACATTAAAAAGGAGGTAAAAAACGGATATCCTGAAGATATGGGAAAACGCAAGGAAGACGAGGTTCAAAAGATTGTAGATTCTTTTTCTTCAAAAATAGATAGAATTGTGGAGTCTAAAGAAAAGGATATTCTCACCATTTGATCATCAGATTTTAATGAGCTATATTTAAATGTAAAGCCCTGCTTGTCAGGGCTTTATCGTTTTAATGAAAAAAACTGCTGTAGTAAGGCTCTGCATTCTTCGCGAAGAATGCCAAATTCAAGCTTCGTTTTGGGGTGAAGCATTTCTTTCCCGAATTTCATAAACCCCCTTTTTTCGTCTTCTGTTCCATAAACAATCCTTGTAATTTGTGACCATTGTAAAGCGCCTGCACACATATTGCATGGTTCTACGGTAACAAACATTGTGCAATCGTGAAGGTATTTATTGCCAAGAAAAACTGAGGCAGATGTGATCGCAAGAATTTCTGCGTGTGCCGTGACATCATTTAGCTGTTGTGTCTGATTATGGGCCCTGGCTATAATTTGATTTTGACTTACAATTACTGCTCCGATAGGGACTTCACCAAAATCCATAGCTTTTCTAGCTTCTGCGAGTGCTTGTTTCATGAAATATTCATCTGAATATATACTCAGCATGACCTACTAATATTTGTTATTATATTGCTGCCAAAAGTAAGTTATTTTTAAATCCTGCATATTCAATTCTGGTATATATCTTCCTTTGAGAAGAATAAATTTCAAATCAATGATTCGAAATACCATATTTTGATGTAATTTTGCGCATGGAAATATACAATAATAAGTTCGCTGTGCTGGAAGAAGCACTCACGTTTGATGATGTTTTGCTCATACCGGCCTATTCTGAAGTACTGCCACGGGACGTGGATGTAAGTACCCAATTTACCACAGATATACGTTTAAAATCTCCGATTGTTTCCGCTGCAATGGATACTGTGACGGAATACAGACTGGCAATTGCTATGGCGAGAGAGGGAGGAATGGGTTTTATTCATAAAAATATGAGTATTGAAGCCCAGGCTATGCAGGTGCGGATGGTGAAGCGTTCCGAAAGTGGGATGATTATTGATCCTGTGACATTAACGGAATCTGCCAAAGTTAAGGATGCTAAAAAGCTAATGCGCGAAAATAAAATTGGTGGTATTCCTGTAGTCAATGAAAACCACAAGTTGCTGGGCATTCTGACCAACAGGGATCTCCGTTTTGAAACCAATATGGAAAGGCCGGTCAGGGAAATTATGACGTCCGAAAACCTTGTGACTGCACCCAGTGGAACCGGCCTGAGCGAGGCAAAGGGTATATTACAAAAATACAGGATTGAAAAACTTCCTGTTGTAGATGAGTCTTACAGGTTGGTTGGATTGATCACCTATAAGGATATTATAAATCGTGAAAGTTATCCCAATGCTGCCAAAGATGATCATGGCCGATTACTTGCGGGTGCAGCAGTAGGTGTAACATCTGATTTGTTTGAGCGGGTTGAAGCACTGGTACAGGTCGGAGTAGACGTGGTCTGTATTGACACAGCTCATGGCCATTCCAAAGGGGTTTTGGAGACAGTGGCCAGGATCCGAAAGACATTTCCATACTTGCAGATAGTGGGAGGCAATGTAGCCACAGCCGAGGGAGCTGCTGCACTCGCCGATGCAGGTGTAAATGCCGTAAAAGTAGGAGTGGGCCCGGGAAGTATTTGTACCACCAGGATAGTTGCAGGCGTCGGGGTGCCCCAGCTTTTTGCCATCATGAGTGCCTATGCAGGTTTGAAAAACCGCGGGATTCCAATAGTTGGTGATGGCGGAATACGATATACCGGTGATATAGCAAAAGCTATAGCTGCAGGTGCTAATAGCATCATGGCGGGCTCGTTATTTGCCGGCACAGAAGAAGCACCTGGAGAAACAATCCTTTTTGAAGGCAGGAAATTTAAGGTTTACAGGGGAATGGGGTCGTTGGGCGCTATGGAAACAGGTTCCAAGGACAGATATTTTCAGGACGTAGAAGATGATGTTAAAAAACTGGTTCCTGAAGGAATTGAAGGCAGGGTTCCTTTCAAAGGTTCAGTGTCCGAAGTTATGGTTCAGTATCTTGGGGGGCTCAGAGCTGGTATGGGATATTGCGGGGCAAAAGATATTGAATCTATGAAGCATGCCAGAATGGTTAAAATTTCAGGCTCAGGTATACTGGAGAGCCATCCTCATAATATTACCATCACCAAAGAATCTCCTAATTATTCTAAAAAATCGTAGTGCAGAGCCAGTATATCAGGATTTTTTACTTTTGAGACTATTTGAATTATTGCACTTGCAAATGCATGTTATATTCAATGTTGTGGTTAACAGGTATTTTATTAAAATATATTCAAAATTAACCAATGTAACACGTTCTTATCTTATACTTGCCAAACGGCTTATACCTTTTTACTGACAGTGTGAGGATTAATGAATGTTGTCCTCAAATTCTAATGCATTTTGGCGTAGGTTTTTATGAGTAAATATTATTATAATCTGTAAAAATTATTATAAAAAATTTAGTGTTATTTACATAAAACAATCAGACATAAAGGGATATATATACGTATAAAATTTTTTCCCTGATTTCACATGTAATTTATTTATTATGATTTATTATAAAATATTGTAAATTAATAAATTACGAATTACATTTAAAAATATACTAAATTTTTAAATTTTAGGGAACTATTACATTTTCAATCGCGTTATATTTGTGGTGTGGTTGACAACCTGAGTTTCATACTAGCCACGTTTGAATCTCCCCGATACTGCAAAAGTTCTTCTATTTGGCATGATTTTAGCCAATAATATTGATAAAAATAAAAAGGTTTTTCCTTAAAGATGTAGTTTTCTTATTTTGAGACCTTAGTCGAAAGAGCCCTCGTATGTCAGTTACTTGGGCTCTTCGCATTTTATAGGAGTATCGTCAATAACCTGTATATACTCCGGCAATCAATCCTGCCACCCCAATAATCCAGACAATAACAAATACCGGCCAGATAAATACAAGCCATTTATCAAAAGATACCCTACAAGCAGCCAGCATGGCAATCAATCCACCCAACGCAGGATTGACTAGATTTGATACGCCATCACCTATTTGAAAAGCAAGAACAACACATTGTCTGCTGAGTCCAACAAGATCTCCCATCGGAATCATTATAGGTAATGTCGCAAGTGCCTGGCCACTTCCGGATGGGATGACAAAATTCATCATGGTTTGCCCCAGTGCCATGACCACACCTGAGAAATGTTCCGGCAAACCATTGACCGAATTGGCAAGAGTATACGAAATGGTATCGCTGATCTGGCCATTTTCCAGCACAACTTTTATAGATGTGGCCAGCCCTACCATAAAGGCGCCCGGTGCCACCGAAGAAATTGATTTAAAAACAACCTTGCCAGCGGCTTCACTATTTTTTTGACTAATAATAGCCAGAATTATAGCCAGCATGGTAAATACTGAAGCTATATGCGTTATAAACCAATCCAGCATAAAAACCCCATAGAGGATAGCGATTATGGATAGGGCAAAAGCGCTTAATATGGTGATGTCTCTGGCACTTAAGCTGTAGGCAGATATGTCTTTTTTGAGCCTGAAATCATCAATATCCTGAATGAAGTGGTTATCTTGGTGATTGTTTTTAATAAGCTGTTTTAGGTACCGCACATTATACCAGGCTAAAAATACAAGTGATGATAAGCATAAAATTGATCTTAATAAGGCCCCTGAGTAGATAGGGAGTTGTGCAATAGCGTGTCCGGTACCAAGCGTGTAAGGATTTACCGGCGAAAGCCCGAACCCAACCGTTATCGCCCCGACTGAAATTCCGGCAGCGAGCATCAGATCTCCTCCAATGGCATATGATAGAAGTACTGCAAAAGGAATCATGGCTATATTATTTTCATAACCAACGAAAATACCTAACGAGCCAAAAAGAAATGTCATGATAACTACAATCATGTATCTTCTGTGAACACCAAGCTTTTTGATCAATGTCCCAACACCGTTTTCTACTGCTCCCGAATCCTGCATAAATCCAAACATGATACCACTGGCAAAAATGATGTAAATAATATCGGAAGCAGTCTTAAAGCCTTGGGGAATAGACAGGAATACATCCATAATACCAAGGGGTTTTTGGGGTAAGAATTTGTATGTTCCGGCTACAACGGTAGATTTCCCATTAATAACTTCCCTGTCAAAGGCCCCGGCTTGTATAAAATAGGACATCATTGCCGCAGCCAGGAGCATACCCAGTAGTATAATTACCGGGTGTGGAAGGCGGATGTTTCGGAACCATGCGTAACGTATCATTTGATTTTTTTATTAAATTATCCAGGTATAGTTTATGATTTTTAGTCAGCTGAAAACAGTAGATTTAAATTAAAAATATAGTAAATCAATGTTTAATCGTGTTGATTTTTTGTCCATGCATATCAACTTTATAACAATACATTTGTTAACTAAAAATCGAAATGTAAGAATTTTATGGCCATTATTATAACTGATGATTGTATTAATTGCGGAGCATGCGAACCCGAATGTCCAAATAATGCCATTTACGAGGGTGGCGTTGAATGGGCCCTTAAAGATGGTACAGGAGTTTCAGGTCAATATATACTTGAAGATGGGTCAATAATTGATGCATCTGCCATGCAACACCCTGTCAGCGATGATTACTATTATATTGTTCCCGATAAATGTACGGAATGCGTGGGATTTCATGAAGAGCCGCAATGTGCAGCGGTTTGTCCTGTAGATTGCTGCGTTCCTGACCCAGACAGGGTGGAAGGTAAAGAATTATTGCTGGAGCGAAAAAACAAACTTCACGTTTAATAGCAATCCTGTACGGTAATCCAGTTACAGGACTTATCGAACTAAAAACAAGGGTTGTCTTGTTTTTTACTGAATTTGTCTAAAGATCTTATTTTGCAAAATTATATTAAGTATTTTTGATCTTGGCCAAAATTCGGGGAATTGCCGGAACTTAAAAGATTAAACATCCTGGATTTCAGAAAATGGACTGCTCACAGTAGTTTCTATCACTTCCTCTTTTGGCTGATGATGTTGATTTTTCAAATAATCAACATTACGCAGGTTGCCTGGTATCACCGACTATTAATACCTTTTATAAATGTCCTGTTTTTTGCGGTAGTTGCCTATTTCAGCTATGGGATACTTTTTGAGCACTTTCTGCAAAAGGGTAAATCCGGTATTCAATTGCTGATCGTTTTAGTAACAAGTGCTGTGTTAACTCCTATTAAAAGTATCATCCTCTTTTTTATCACCTCCAGCAATGTTTTATACCAGTCTAAAGTTCTTGAAAATCAGCTTTATACTTTTTTGTCATTAGCTTTTGTAGGGGTGTCTGCCTCAATTTACCGTATCATATTGGAATGGTTTTTTCAACAGAATCTTAAAAATGAGCAGGAAAGGGAAAGGTTACAAAGTGAGCTTGAATTCCTAAAGTCCCAGATAAATCCCCATTTTTTATTTAATACATTAAACAGCTTATATGCCCTAACGCTAAAAAAGTCTGAGCAGTCGTCTTCGATAGTGCTTAAATTGTCTGAAATGCTCAGATATATGTTGTACGAATGCAATGTGAATCTGGTATTACTTTCAAAAGAGCTCAATTACATATACAACTACATTGAACTGGAAAGGATTAGATATGGCATAAAACCGGATATTAAATTTGAAATAAAGGGAAATGAAGAAAATCAGCTCATTGCACCATTGTTGCTGATGCCATTTATTGAAAACGCTTTTAAACATGGGATTAATAATCAGTTTGAAGCCGGATATATTCACATTTTTATTGAGGTTAAACAAGGTAGTCTGAAACTGGAAGTGGTCAATAGTAAGTCAGGAGAATCAGACGAATTTACTACAACAAAACCCGGGGGAATTGGATTAATCAACGTAAAACGTCGTCTGGATATATTATATCCTGATGGATATTTTTGGGAAGTGGAAAATCAAAAAGATTTTTATCGGGTGGCACTAAAACTTAGGCTTCATAATATTCATGAAATAAGTTAAAAAGGATAAAATATGATAAGGTGTATGATTCTGGATGATGAACCGCTGGCTATAGAGGTGCTGGAGACTTATATAGAACGGATTCCCGAACTCAGTATTGTCACCAAATGTACGCATGCCCTGGAAGCTAATGAGGTGTTCAGAAATCAGCAGATTGACTTACTTTTTCTTGATATTCAGATGCCTAAAATCACGGGCATTGAATTTTTGAAATCTCTCGAATTTCCTCCTTTTGTTGTGATCGTATCGGCATATCCTGATTACGCTGCAGAAGGTTTCGACCTAAATGTAATTGATTACTTACTTAAGCCCGTTTCTTTTGAGCGATTTATGAAGGCGGTAAATAAAGTTTCGGATCGGATTAAGAGTAAAAAGGCAGAAGTTTCAGAAATCATTCCAGAACATTCAGATGATTTTATTTTTGTTAAAGCTGACAAAAGACTCGTCAAAATCAATTTTGAGGATATCATTTATATAGAGGGCCTAAAGGATTATGTAATTGTTAGGATGGACAATAGCCGAATCATAACCCTGCAGACCATGAAGAGTCTTGAAGACAGGTTGCCTTCAGCCCGATTCAGAAGGATACACAGATCTTTTATTGTTAATCTAAAGAGACTAACAGCTATTTCCGGAAACCAGCTGGAAGTGATGGAGTCTGGTAAAGTGAAGTTTCTTCCTATTGGGAAAAACTATAAAGATGATCTGTTAAATTTGATCCAGGGCAGCAAGCTTTAACAAATAATAAGTTACTCTTTTTTGATTTTTAGTACTTTCACTTGAAGAGACTCCGCTTTTTCAACGTATGGAAGCCATTCCTTTTCTTTAAAATTCCCGACTTTCTGTAAGGCCTCATCTACAGCTTTTCTGGCATGGTCAAGTGATATCAAGGCATTTTCGCCTGGAGCTGACCAGGAAGAACTTAAATAGCTTCGCGCACCAAATAAAGCACTGTTTACATTGTCAGGGTCACGCTGAATTCCTTTCTGCTGCTCAGGGTCTATAAACATATTTTCCAAAGAATCGAGCTGCTTATTGAGCTTTTTATGCCATGTTTTAAATGACTTGCTTATAGTATCTTCCTGCTGCTCCAGTATCTTGTCAACTATTTGTATGCCGGATCGGGCATCCTGAATGGTATTGAAAGCTTTGGTTGCTTCGGTTACAAGCTGATCAAGTTCATTCAGATAATTGTTAATTTTGATTTGCTGAGTGGAGTCATACTTCGTTCTTGGATCAGCGTTTACATTTACCCATACTGAATCTTTCTGTTTTTTGTATTCACATACCATTTTGTATTTACCCGGAAATACTCTTGTTCCTGAAGGTAGGGTATTATCATTGTCGTTCCTGCTCCTTCGGGTGGGGTATCGGACACCATCACGGGTAAGGTTCCAATAAATTCGCTGAAACCCTGATTCCGGCTTTTGGGTAAAAAACCTTATTTTTTGGCCTTTTTCATCTAAAATAGTCACTTTTATTTTTTCTTTGGATTCCTCTTTAGTTCCGGAATCTTCTTTTTGATTTTCGGATGGTTTTATCCAAAGTCCCTGTGCAACATTATTCCAGGATTTATTATCGCCAATAAATTCGCCTTGTCCGGTAAATCTTATGCCATCATATGATTTATTGCTAACCAGCCATCCTGATGATTCTCCTGTAAGGGCCATGTCTTTTTTAAGTAATTCACCTTTTCCTGAGGCAATATTTCTAAGTGGCGTAATTTCATCCAGTATCCACAAGGCCCTTCCAAATGTTGATATAATCAGATCGTTGTAGAAAGGATGAATTTTCATATCACTAATCTGAACTTGCGGCAGATTTTTTGTCCAGTGCACCCAGTTTTGACCCTTGTCAAAACTCACATATAATCCAACATCTGTGCCTAAAAAAAGTAGCTCAGGAACAACAGGATCCTGCACAACAGAAATAACAAATCCTTTAATCTGACCGGCATCTGCAATTCTTTTCCATGATGCGCCAAAATCATCTGTAAAATAAGCATAAGGATTATAATCATTTCTTCTATAGTTATTGGCTACTACAAATGCTTCTCCGGCCATTGTTGCTGAAGTTACGATTTGCGGAACCCAGCTATTATCAGGAAGTCCTTTTAATTTGGATGCCACATTCTTCCATGTTTTTCCTCCGTCTCTTGAGATTTGTACATTGCCATCATCAGTACCAGCCCAGATGACATTCCGGTCTGCGGGACTTGGTGCAATAGCTAGTATAGTTGTATGGTTTTCAGCATTTGTTGCATCGGGAGTAAGTCCTCCGGATTTATCAGCTTTCTGTTTCTCTGGATTATTGGTGGTAAGATCCGGGGAGATAACAGTCCAGCTTTCGCCGCAGTCGGATGAATAATGGACATACTGGCTTCCAAAATATACGCCACAGTCTTTAAACGGATCCTGAGCAATAGCTGCATTCCAGTTGTATCTAAGGGTAATGCTTGTGTCAGGATGGATAGGTTTTATAAACCTGGTTTTACCTGTCATCCGGTCATAAAAACCTACATTTCCGCCCTGGGACATAGCGTATCCGTATCTGCTGTCGGACGGGAAAGGCACAACATCAAATCCGTCGCCAAAATAAAGTTCCTGGAAATCATTATTCCTGATGCCACCACTCTTTAGTACAGATGATGGTCCAGCCCAGGATCCATTATCCTGCATGCCACCGTACACATTGTATGGGAAATCATGGTCAACATTTACATGATAAAATTGTCCCACAGGTATATTACCTGCAAATTGCCATGTTTCGCCACGGTCTCTGGATATGGTTAGCCCTCCGTCATTGCCATCTATAATAAATTCGGGATCAGTAGGATGAATCCAGAAGGCATGATGATCCGGGTGAACACTATTTCCATAATCTGCTATACTTCTAAAGCTCTTCCCACCATCCTCACTCATTGAAACGTAGGTATATATGTTATATATCCTGTTTTCATTCAATGGATCAACGTAAAGTTCGGCATAATAAAATGGCCTGTCGCCGATGTTTTTGGTAGAAACAAGTGACCATTTTTTTCCTCCGTCATTTGACTTGTAAAGTCCATTTTCTTTAGCTTCTACAAGAGCATAAATAATATTTGGCCTGGAAGGTGCGATCGCGACCCCAATTCGACCAAGATCACCCTTTGGAAGACCATCTTCAGCTGCAATTTTTTTCCAGTTTTCTCCTGCGTCGTAGGTAATATACAGACCTGAACCTTTACCCCCGGAATTAAAAAACCATGGTTCTCTTTGATGTTCCCACATGGAAACAAGCAGTTTATTTGGATTGGTGGGGTCAGTCACTAAATCTGCAGCTCCGGTAAGGGGGTTGACATAGAGGATTTTCTGCCATGTTTTTCCTCCGTCTGTAGTTTTAAAAACACCCCTTTCTTCATTTGGACCCCACGGAGAACCCATAGCCGCTACAAAAACGATATTTGGATCATCGCGGTGAACAATAATTCGGTGGATGGTTTTTGTATTTTCCAGGCCCATGCATTTCCATGTTTTTCCTCCATCAAGGCTTTTGTATATACCATTCCCCGTATTTAAGGAGTTTCTGGGATTGCCTTCACCTGTTCCCACCCAGATTTCTGAAGGATTTTTCTGATTAATTTTGATAGCTCCTATGGCGAGGCTTGATTGCTCATCAAATACAGGCTTCCAGGATGTGCCGCCGTTTTCAGAAAGCCAAACCCCACCGGATGCAGATCCTGCAAAAATTCTCGCCGGGGAGGATAAATCTACATCAATAGCTGTAATCCTTCCACTCATTCCTGCAGGACCAATATTCCTGAACTTCATGGACTTAAAGTCTTCGGGCTTAAAATCTATTTGTGCATTCAGGGACAGGGATAAGGTTAACAGTATCGCGTATCTTAATATTTTTATCATATTGAAAAGTTGATTGTATTAAATTATTGGTTATCAGTATTTAATTGTTTTAAAACTTTGGGTATTATGATGATTAATTACAGTTACTATATACATTCCTGCAGAGAGAGAAGACATATTGAAAAACACTTTGTGATCTATGTCGTCAGGTTTCAAAATGATCTCCTCTCTGCAAAGGGAACCTTGGTGATTGTATAATTGCACCTTGGTTAATTTTTGATACCCGGTGAGGCTTACAGTCAATTCATCATGAACAGGATTTGGGAATACCGATACTTGTTTTTCTGATTGTATCTGCTCCGTGGAAGTTGCCTGCCCGGTAGCAAAATTAAAAGTCAGTTCTTTTCCAAAATCAGGTTGGAAAATTTTCCAGTTTCCATTGGTCCCTTTTGCTCTGATAAATCCGGTTCCATCACCATTGGCCCACCAACTTATCCCATCCTGGTCGCTGTCCAGAAACTGGAGCTTATAGCACCCGTCAAGGCCTTTGATCGTATCTTCATAAATTTCATAGGGGTTCATATTGGGGCGACTGGTCTTTATAATCTGACCATTAATATCTCTCAGAATCCAGCTGGTTTCTCCGGGAGCGCTGTTTGGTCTTATGGAAATGACCAGGTTGCCATCTATAATGTCAGGTGTTTTGAAGTTGGAACTCAAGGTGTTATTTAAACTATAGGAGTCCTGGTCCTGATTTATTTTTACAATACTGGCAGTAAACTTATTTCCTTTTAGAAAATCACCCGATGGTAGTGCAGGTAGAGTTATTGTTTCTGTCTGGAGATATTCCAGGTTTCCTTGCCATTGATAATTGTATGTCTGGCGACCTTCAATACCATATTGTACTTCTGCTGAAGTTAGCTTTTTGGTACCATTATTTTTAATGATAATCTGTGGCTGCTGACAAATCGGGTTATTTCTAAAATGAGCAATCATGTCTGTTGGTGCCAGAATTTCTTCAATACCTGCATCCTGAACAAAATTTGGTTTGCCATATTGAACCAGCTGTGTATTGACGATATATCTGCTGTCCCCTGAGGCTGTATTGAGTCCATAATCCAGGTTTACGTTTGTACCATCAGGTATCCAGGGTTTAATTTCAAATTCCCTCAGGTCACTGGGCATACCCGGACACCAGCCGGCCCTGTCATAAACCCAAGTGCCCCCCTGGGGGTATACAGGATTTTCGGCACATTCCTTCCAAAGCTGCCAGTAAAATACTTTTGCACCCTTATTTACATTGAGGGAATGTGTTCTGGCAATGAATTCTCCTTCCTGCCCATGTCCTGTTGAAACTGTTCTAAGTTTCACTGAAGCCGATTCAGGACTGCAATAAATGTCTCTCGCTTCGAGATGATCATTGTTAAGTACCGACTGATAGCCATACATGGTGGCTGGCCATACCTGATGAACAGACAGAACATTTCTCGAAGGCTTACCCTTTACAAAAGCAAATCTGATATCAATTTCTTCCTGCCATTCCCCACCTTTGTCCAGCAATAAACGCTTACTGTTTTTTAAAATGGGACCATAATCAGTGACATCAAAAACCCATACTTTTCCTTCTTTGCCAAGGTCAAGATTGATTCCGTAAGGAGTGACGAAAGACAAGAGTTCATATTTTGCCGGATACCTCCTGTAGTACACAAGTTGCTCAATTTCAAGTAAATTCTCTTCAGGAAATTCAACTTCATCAATGATTTCACCTGACTCATCATAAACGGGGAATATACCAGCCTGCCAGAAGAATGAAGAAGGTCCTTCGACGACCTGGCTGTTTTCTATACGGAATGGTCTGACACGCAAGGGTGGATTCAATACAGAATCTCTTTGAGACACGGTTGTGATATTAAGATTGTAATTTCCTCTCAGAAATGATAAGTCCGGAAGTGCATTTTTAACGATAAATTGTTTTTGGTAGGTAAAAGCGCGTGCGGGTATTCTATGCGGTATTCCACCATTAAACTGACCTGTTCCTCCAAATATTGAACGGTCATTTATCTGGTTTCCTTCAGATTCATTCATATTATACCATGCTTTTAAAAATGGCATTAGGCTTGAATTGTTATCCGGGGCAAGATACATAAATGATTGAATCTCCTGCGCCGTAAGCGCTTTATTCCAAATGGTCAGATCATCAAATCCACCGGCATATGGTATATTGCCATTTTCATCAGTTCCGATAAAAAATCTGTTGATGTCCATTTGTTTTGTTTTGCCGGTACCGGTATGCCAGAGTTGACCATTAAGAAAAATTTTCATTTCTCCGTTATTGGTATTCTTTGTAAATGCCCAGTGTTGCCACACACCTTCAAATTCGGGAGTGATAGCAGTTTTGTCAATTCGATCGAATCCATTTCCATCATTACCACAATCCCAATATACCCTGGAATTGGACCAGGGCAAATGAATATTGATCTGCCTGTTTCCTTTTTCATCGGTTGCGTAAAGTATGGAATTGTTATTGGGAAGAACAGATTCATTTCCCTTTGCCCAGAAAGCAACGGTAATTTCGTTTGCTATATCACTTAAGGCATCGGTAGCTATCTCTCCTTTTCCCTGACTTCCTAAATTGAGGAAATTATCAGTTTCATCTAAATAATAAGTGGTGACATCAGCTAAAGTGGAACTGTTTAATTCAATAAAAGCCTGTGCTGATATCATATTCTGATAACTTAGCTCCACAACTACGGAAGAGCTGCCATCATAAACAAAAGGTTTGTGAAATATAAAATTGCTGGTGCCTGTCGTGCTCCATTCGGCGTCCCTGTTTAAAACCTCGTCAAAATTGAGATTACTCATATCGTCCGGTTTAAGGTTGGCAGTATTGCTATTTGCCAATCTGATACGCATAAATATGGCCTTTCCGGATCCATTATGTTTAAGTTGAAGTCCATGAATATTGCCGGAGGTAAGGTTATTGAGATATTGTTTAGGCAATATAAAGTATGATTTCCAGGATGCATTGGAAGGTAATCTGTAGTAGAAATTCTGCTGGTGGGGTCCAGCTTTGAATGATGTTACATTAGACTGAGACGAAACAGCAGTATTTTTTTGCTGGTATTCGGTGTAGGAAAATGTTGGTTTTGTGGTGTAAAAGAAAAAATTATCACTATATCCATCGATTATATAGTTTGGATGTGTTGCTTTAAGGGAATCTACTGCGGATGAATCTATGATATTGGTGTTACAGCTGTAGTCCCATTCGCCGCATCCAAGGTTTCTGTTTGATGAAGTTGAAACAAGCCCTTTTTTACATCTCATTCTGTAGAACATGAGAATCTTTTCATAACTGTTATGATCTCCATCCGGGAAACTGATCATGCTGTCCCTGGTACCTGACTGGAAATTAAAGGCTTTTACCCAAAGTGTATCCTGACTGCACAAGTAAGAACAGTAATTCATACAGCACAGGAAAGTAAGACTTAAAATGTTGATTTTTGCTCTTCCGGAATACTTCATTTCAAACAAATATTTTTTGTAAAACTAAAGAAAATCTATAATATGAACTGATAACCGGATAAACTTAAATTCAAGCAAAAAAAAAGCCTTACCGAAGTAAGGCTTTCAAATTTGTTTTGTTATTCTAGACTGCAAAACTTTCGCCACATCCGCAAGTCCTGGCAGCATTTGGATTGTTGAAATAAAACCCTTTTCCATTAAGACCTCCGGAGAATTCGAGGGTTGTGTTGCATAGGTATAAAAAGCTTTTCAAATCAGTAACTATCTTTATGCCATCGTTATCAAAAATCTGGTCGTTTGGTTTATTTTCGTTGTCAAATTCCATATTGTAGCTAAGACCCGAACAACCACCGCTTGTTACACTTACCCTAACGAAATAATCGGTAGTTAATTTTTGATCACTGATAATCTCCAGAATTCTCTCTCTTGCGCTATCTGCAACAAAAAGCATAACTTATATTTTTAGATTAGGAAGCTGAAACTTCTTCATTTTTTTGTTTGTAATCTGCTATGGCACTTTTGATTGCATCTTCAGCCAGCACAGAGCAATGAATTTTGACTGGTGGCAGAGCAAGTTCTTCTACAATTTCCATATTGTCGATAGCAAGGGCTTCGTCAATGGTTTTACCTTTGAGCCATTCGGTTGCAAGCGAGGATGAAGCAATGGCAGAGCCACAACCAAATGTTTTGAATTTGGCATCAACAATAGTATTTGTAGTTTCATCTACCTCAATCTGAAGCCTCATAACATCGCCGCACTCCGGAGCACCAACGAGGCCAGTACCAACGTTTTTCTTACTTTTATCCAAAGTTCCTACGTTTTTTGGATTTTTAAAATGGTCTAATACTTTTTCTGAATAAGCCATATTGTGAAGTTTTAGATTTTAAAATTATTTAATGTTCTGCCCATTCTACAGTTGACAGGTCAATTCCTTCTTTGTACATTTCCCAGATAGGGCTTAGATTGCGCATATGATTTACCCCGTCTGTGACCAGCTTGATAGCTTCCTCAATATCTTCGTCTGTGGTAAATCTGCCCAAACTAAATCTGATGGAAGAATGTGCCAGGTCATCTCCAAGGCCTAATGCTACCAGAACGTATGAAGGTTCAAGTGATGCTGAAGTACATGCTGAGCCTGAACTCACCGCAATGTTTTGGTTGAAAGTCATCATCAAGCCTTCCCCTTCCACATGTTTGAAGGAAATATTGGTTACATGCGGCATACGATGATCCGTATTGCCATTAATATAAACTTCTTCGAGATTGTTCATAAATGCCTGTTCGAGCTTATCTCTTAGTTTAGATAATCTTTCTGCGTCGGAATTCATTTCACTTTTTGCAATGGCAGCTGCTTTGCCAAAACCTACAATTCCGGGCACATTGAGCGTGCCTGATCTCATTCCCCTCTCGTGCCCACCGCCGTCCATCTGAGCAGTAACCTTTACACGCGGATTTTTACGATTAACAAAAAGAGCTCCTACACCTTTTGGTCCATACATTTTGTGAGAAGTAAATGCCAGCAGGTGTACACCTGCTGCTTTTGGATCCACAGGTATTTTGCCAACAGCCTGTGTGGCATCACTCATCAACAATACACCGTGTTTATTGCAGATGTTTCCAATTTCCTTCATTGGCTGGATGACACCTGTCTCATTGTTTGCCCACATGACAGACACCAGTATTGTTTTGTCAGTAATAGCATTTTCAAGGTCCTGCAGATTGATTAAGCCATCGGGCTGTACATCAAGATAAGTTACTTCTCCTCCTGCTTTTTCTATTTTCTTGCAAGCGTCAAGGACGGCTTTATGTTCAGTTTTGGCGGTTATAATATGGTTGCCTTTCGAACTATACATTTCGAAAACACCTTTTATGGCAAGATTATCAGATTCTGTAGCTCCTGATGTGAAAATGATTTCCTTCGGATCTACATTGATTAAATCTGCTATTTGTTCTCTCGCATATTCAACGGCTTCTTCTGCTTTCCATCCGAAAGGGTGATTTCTACTGGCAGCATTACCCGGTATCTCATAGAAGTAGGGCAGCATCGCTTCCACAGCCCTTGGGTCTGTTGGGGTGGTTGAATTATTGTCGAGGTAAATAAGTTTTTTGCTCATTATTTTTGGTTTGTTTTGGTCAGATTCTATGCTTATTTATACTAAATCTAAATACAAAGATAGCTTCATTTTGTTTATTTTTTGGACATTTTTCACATTTTAACAACTTTATAACCATTAATTATTTGCTTCTCTGAAGGTATAATTTGTCGATTCGGGAGAATAGTAAATTCAATATTTTTTTTCCTTATTTAAATTTCGTTGTTTTACATTGTATTAAAGATGAATTAGTGAGACGGATATCCAACTTGTTTATATTTTTCTGCGTTTTGTATGCAGTGGATTTACAAGCTCAGATTGGAGCTGACACCTTTTCGATTGGCTATATAACAGGAAGGTTTGATCCTGCAACCGAAGATGGATTTATGGAAATTCCTGTTGAATATGCTGATCAAAAGGGAAGATATATTCGTAAAGATGTATTTGAAGCTTTCAAACGCATGGCTGATGAAGCAGCCTTGGCCGGAATCAGACTCGTAATAAGATCAGCAACAAGGAATTTTAAGGCTCAGAAAAGAATTTGGGAGAATAAATGGCATGGAAAAGTGCTTCTGGAAGGGAATATCAATGCCAGTAAAACAATTAAAAATCCAACTTTCAGAGCTTTAAAAATACTGGAATACAGTTCAATGCCCGGAACATCCCGGCATCACTGGGGAACGGACATTGATTTGAATTCTTTTGATAATGAGTGGTTTGCATCGGGAGAAGGATTAAAACTTTATACCTGGATGAAGGAAAACGCTGCTGGATTTGGATTTTGTCAACCTTACACGGCAAAAGGCCCCGAGCGACCATATGGCTATGAAGAAGAAAAATGGCATTGGACTTATATGCCGGTAGCCGAAAAAATTACTGCCCAGGCTGAAAGACTGCTTTCAAACGATCATATTAAAGGTTTCAAAGGTGCATCGACTGCGGTAGAAATAGATGTTATAAGAAAATATGTACTTGGAATACACCCTGATTGCATACTTTTGACGGGTAAAAAGGGGAATTAGGATATGCGTGACGATATTTCATTAAAGGTTGATACTTCAGTTAAAGGTATCATTTTACTAACGCTGCCAATAAGCTTTTCAAAACTTATTCCCGAGTTGAATTACTTATTTAATGCTGCTTTTCTTGGGCATCTTGGTAGTAAGGAGCTTGCTATGGCTGGGATTACGGGAGTATATTACCTTATTTTTTCTGCTATGGGATATGCTATTTCTACCGCTTTGCTTGCTATCATGAGCAGAAGGGCGGGAGAAGATAATCGCAACGCTATCTTTTCTACACTTTGGCATGGTTTGCTAGTTGGATTTTTAATTGCATTTTGTACTATTGGTCTGACCTATTCTGGAATAGACGCTTTATTAACCCTTAGCGGCGTAGATAGTGAAGGTGCTGCCATGGCCGGATCATTTCTTAAAATCAGAATCTGGGGTCTGATATTTTTGTATGCCTATCAAATGCAGAACGCTTATCTTATTAGTCTGCAGAAAAGCAGTTGGCTATTATATGGTGCCCTGGGAACTGCTTTGATTAATATCATGCTGGATTATGCACTTATTTTTGGAGAGTTCGGATTACCAGAACTTGGTTTTGATGGAGCGGCCTATGCATCTGTTATTTCTGAGTTTGTGGGTTTTGCTATAGTATTTATGGTAATTTACCTAAGTGATGTTACGAACAAATACAACATACATAAAAACTGGAAATTTGTCAAAGGCACCTTCAATCTGGTATTTACCCAGGCCCTTCCACTTATGGGTCAGTATGCAATAAGCACGGCCTCCTGGTGGGTTTTCTTTATATTTGTCAACAGAAATTATTCGGTAACAGAACAGGCTGTTTCTCAGGCCATGCGTAATCTGTTTGGTTTAAGTGGTATTTTTACATGGGCTTTCGGATCTGCATCAAATACAATAATATCCAATATTATCGGGCAAGGCAAGCTCGATGATATATTTAAAACACTATATAAAATTACCCTGATAAGTGTAGTAGGAGTGCTGTTTTTTGTGGCTGTTATGAATATTTTTCCTTCAGCATTTTTATCTCTCTACGGGCAGGACGAAATGTTTCTTAAAGAAGGGGTTGGCCCTCTTCGTATTGTTACCATGGCAATGGTGTTCTTATGTATAGGAATAATCTGGTTAAATGCTGTTGTTGCTACCGGAAAGACGGTTATTGTCTTTTGGATTGAACTGGTAGGCATTGTAAGTTATCTCCTGTATATCTGGCTGGTCATGGAAGTATTTCATGCCAGTCATAGTATTGCCTGGATGAGCGAATGGCTTTACTGGACCGTAATGATGATGTTTAGTGTAGGTTATCTGATTTGGGGCAATTGGAGAAAAGATCTAAAAGCCTACGAAGTTTCATAACCCAGCTTATTCAGACATTTTACCATCGATGCATGCCAGTGGGGTATGTCTGTGTTAATATTCTTCTTTATCTTTTTTCTTGACATGACACTCCAGTAAGGTCTTGAAGCTGCGGTTGGATACTCCTTTGAGGGAATTTTATGTATAGTGGCCTTACCATGAACTATTTTGTTTATACTACAGGCAAAATCATACCATGTAATGATACCTTCTGGTGCGAAATTGTATGTTTGGTTGAAGGTGTCCAGTAAATCGGGATTGTGCGTGTAGTTTTGTATGATTTCCATGACTGCAAAAACAATATCTTCGGTATACGCAGGAGCGCCATATTGATCACCAACAACATTTATATTGTCTTTTTCCTGACATAACCGGATTATGGTTTTAAGAAAATTATGACCATATGGTGAGTATATCCATGAACTTCTTATAATCAGCACCGGCAGACCCGAATTTCTGAGCCAGTTTTCACCTTGCAGTTTTGATTTGCCGTATACAGATACCGGGGATTTATCGTCATCTTCTTTTAAGGGAAAACGACTATCAGTATGGTAAACGTAATCTGTGGAGAAATGAACTATTTTGGTTTTGGTTCCGGTAAAAACCAGGGCAATATTTTTACAAGCTTCTGTATTAATTTCAAAGCATATATCATGTTCTGTCTCAGCTTTATCTACCGCAGTGTATGCTGCACAATTGACCAGATAGTCCGGAGATACTTTTTCGGAAAGGTTGCGTAAATCTTCCAGATTTGATATGTCAACTTCACTTTTATTAAAAAAAAGAAATTCAAAGGAAGGAAATTGTTTTTGTAAGTTATAAAATTCCTGACCCAATTGACCGGAGGCACCGGTAACAGCAATTTTCTTTAGCATTTTTTACATTTATATGTTAGTGCGAAGCATGATTATATAATCGAATTTGAAAACAAGAAATTTAACCGTGACAGAGAGATGGATGTTGCTATATAATTTTTCTTCATGGCTTGTAAAATCAGAAAGCCGGAGGCGATTTCCTTACGTAGTCTGTATAAATGGCTGGTGGTGATCAAACAGCGGTAAAATAGCGTCTTTGTCAGAAACGATGGCATTCTTAACATCAATAAGCCAGTCTATACGTAGTGAGTCATCACTATATAGTATTCCTCCCTCAGCAGCGGGGTAGTAAAAATTATCACATTTATATGCAAAAATGGCTTCATCTGAAAGCACAACATAGCCATGTGCAAAGCCTCTTGGTACAAGTAGTTGCTTTTTAGTTATATCATTCAAAATGAGGCTGAATGTTTTTTTGTAGGTAGAAGAGTCCGGGCGTATATCTATAATAACGTCGAGTACCTCGCCGGTTACGACTCGTACCAGTTTTGCCTGATCATAGGGTGGGAGCTGATAGTGTAGTCCTCGCAGGACATTTTTTTTAGATTTTGCTTCATTATCCTGAACAAAGATAGTGTTCTCAAAACCCGGGGGCAGATTAGCGGCATTATAGGATTCAAAAAAATAACCTCTTTCATCTCCCCATATTTTGGGCTCAAAAACCCAAACGTCTTTTAGTTCAGTCTGAATCCATCCCATATCGGATTTATTTTTCTCTGCAGTAAACACTTATGGACACACCACTCAGAGGGAAATTTTTCCGCAATTGATTTTCCAGAAAATGGCGATAACTGTCTTTAACATGGTCCGGATAATTACAATAAAATACAAATGCAGGATAATACACCGGAAGCTGGCTGACAAACTTTATTTTAATCTGCTTGCCTCTGTGTGACGGAGCCGGATTTTTTTCTATAATATCCAGCATAACTTCATTTAGTCTGGAAGTCTGAATCTTTTGTTTTCTATGCTGATAAACTTCCAGGGCTACCTCCACTATTTTAAAAATACGCTGTTTTTCGTGTACAGAGGTAAATAGCACAGGTACATCCGTAAAAGGTGCCATTTTTTCTTTTAATCTCTTTTCAAAATCCCGCGCTGTATTCGTTTCTTTTTCAACCAGGTCCCATTTATTTACAACAATAACAACGCCTTTTTTTCTCTTTTGAATAAGCCCCAGTATAGTTAGGTCCTGTGACTCAATCCCTACTGTTGCATCCAGCATCAATACACAGACATCAGCTTCTTCTATGGATTTTACCGCTCTGATAACGGAATAAAACTCGAGATCTTCGTGAACCTTATTTTTTTTACGAATTCCAGCGGTATCAATTAAATAAAACTTATACCCAAACTTATCATATTTTGTATAAATAGCATCTCTTGTAGTGCCGGGTATGTCTGTTACAATATTTCTTTCTTCTCCCATTAGCACATTGGTGAGGGAGGATTTACCCACATTTGGTTGACCTACAATGGCAATTTTTGGGAGATCTTCATCTAATTCACTTTCTTTTTCTGCCGGCAGATAATCTGTAACTATATCCAGCAAATCGCCCGTTCCGCCTCCTGTAATCCCTGAAATAAAAACGGTATCCTGAAAACCCAGACTATAAAACTCATTTGCCATGAGTTGTCTTTGGGAATTATCTACCTTATTTACAGCCAGAATTACTTTTTTGGGGTTTCGTCGCAGAATTCTGGCAATTTCTTCGTCCAGGTCAGTAATACCTGTTGTAACATCAGTCAGAAAAATAATGACATTTGCCTCATCTATAGCGATATCAACCTGCCTGCGGATTTGAGCTTCAAAAATATCAGAAGAACCTTTTACATATCCACCTGTATCAACTACAGTGAAATGCTGACCATTCCAGTCGCAAAATCCATAGATTCTGTCTCTGGTTACACCTGCAATGTCATCGACAATAGCTTTGCGTTCTCCAATAAGTCTGTTAAATAAAGTGGATTTACCAACGTTGGGTCTACCAACAATAGCGACGATATGAGACATGAATAATTTATTCTGGCTGCAAATATACAATAAATTCGGCAATTAAGGGGAACTCAAGCGACGCTGATGAATCTAAGTTGAAGTCTTATTCTCCGGCAAATTGAATTATGGCATTGCAGAATGCATTCCAGGAATATTTCTCTTTTTCTTCTGCCATCACTTTTGAAAAAGAATCTGCTTTGTTCTCCGCAAAAAATTTATTGAGGTAATATGCTATTTCCTGAGGGTCCGGATGGCATACGTATCCTGATTTTTCATGCAGAATAATTTCTCCAAGACCTCCTACTGCAGTTACCAGAACGGGTATTTCAAAATGGAAGGCGATTTGAGTTACACCACTTTGGGTCGCCGTCTTATAGGGTAGCGCCAGGATATCTGAGGCACTGAATAAGTTGGCTACTTCGTCATCAGCAATGTAACGGTCCAGCATTAAAACATTGGATTGTATGCCCAGCTTATGAATTAAATTGTGATAATTTTCAGCATTTTCATAAAACTCCCCTGCAATAATAATTTTTATGTCCGCGATTTTATCCAATAGTGGTACAGCCTGGAGGAGTAAATCTAGTCCTTTGTATTCGCGAATCAGGCCAAAAAAGAGGATGACCTTTTCTTCCATTGCAATACCTAGATTTTTTCGGGCTATTGATCGGGGAATTTTATTGCCATAATTGTCAAAAATTGGGTGCCGAAGCAGAATAGTCCTGGCATTGGATTTTGTTGACAAAACGTCTTTTTTAACAGCCTCACTCATCACAAGATACTTGTCAATCGGCTTTGTAAAAAATTGATTCAGCAAATTGTCACCCGGCCTGTGCTCATGCGGTATTAAATTGTCTGTAAGTGCAATAACCTGAACATCATTTTTAATGAGATACCTCGCTATAGTTCCCAGGGCAGGTGCCATAAATGGAATCCAGTATCTGAGTAAAACCACATCTGGTTTTTGTTTTAAAATAAATCGGGCGGCTTTCCACCACGTAAATGGATTGATGCTGTTGATTATATTATAAATATTAATAGCAGGTTGCTCTCCGTTTTCTACAAATTGTGTTTTTCCCGGGAATAATAGCCCGGGATACTGAAGAGAGTAGCTCACTATAAAAGCATAATGCCCCTGGTTTATAAAGGTCTTACAAAGCAGTTCGTTAAACTTTGCTATACCTCCACGCAGTGGGTATGCCGGACCTACTATGCATATATTCATTTATAAAACTTTAAGACTTTTCAATAAATATCTGAATTGTGGATTTTGTTAGCGGGTTATACTTTGTTTGTCATACAGGTTGACCTAAAATTAAGCAGTTTTTTAATGTGTAGTGTTATTAAGAGCCATTGATTTAAAGTCTTATGACTTTCAATTATCTGAGCATTATGGAAAATGGAGAGAATTATGGTTTATGTTTGAATGACACCGGGGTTAAATTTTTCAATGCTGGCGTGGCTTGACATCTCAATTCCCATAGATAAAAACTTTCTGGTTGACCTTGGGTCTATGATGGCATCAACCCAAAGTCTTGATGCGGCATATAAGGGTGTAGTCTGGGCATCATATCTGCTCTTAATTTTATCGTATAGTTCGTTTTCTGCATTGGGGTCAGGTGCCAGGCCTTTGGTCTTTAATGAAGCTACCTGGATTTGCGTTAGCACTTTTGCTGCCTGGGCTCCGCCCATCACAGCAATTTTTGCTGTAGGCCATGCCACAATAAGTCTTGGGTCATACGCTTTACCGCACATGGCATAATTACCTGCTCCGAAAGAATTACCTATGATTACTGAAAATTTAGGAACTGTAGAATTTGCTACAGCGTTGACCATTTTAGCACCATCTTTGATGATGCCGCCATGTTCAGAACGTTTTCCCACCATAAAGCCAGTGACATCGTGCAAAAATACCAGAGGAATTTTCTTTTGATTACAATTCATGATGAACCGGGCAGCTTTATCTGCGGAATCTGAATAAATAACCCCACCAAACTGCATTTCTCCTGCCGCGTTTTTTACAATGAGACGCTGATTGGCTACAATGCCGACAGGCCAGCCATCAATCCGGGCATAGGTACAAAGAATTGTTTTTCCGCAGCTTTCTTTATATTGAACTATACTGCCTTTGTCAGCGATGGTTTTAATCAATTCGAGTGTATCGTAAGGTTTGACCGGATTTTCAGGAAAAACTGCAGCTATTTGTTCTGCGGGTATTTCAGGTTCGGCAGATTCTAGTCGTTTAAGTTCCTGATTTCGGGGATTTCCCATATTTTTAATCAACTCCCTGATGGTATTCAGACAGGTAATCTCATCTGGCATTTTATAATCTGTGACCCCTGAAATTTCGCAATGTGTAGTTGCTCCACCCAATGTTTCCTGATCTATCTCCTCTCCAATAGCAGCTTTTACAAGATAAGGTCCTGCCAGAAAAATTGAACCTGTTTTATCTACAATCAGGGCTTCGTCACTCATGATTGGCAGGTATGCACCTCCGGCAACACAGCTGCCCATGATAGCCGCAATCTGAGGAATACCCATAGATGACATTCGGGCATTATTTCGAAAAATACGGCCAAAATGTTCTTTATCAGGGAATATTTCATCCTGCAGCGGTAAAAAAACGCCAGCGCTGTCGACCAGGTAAATTACCGGTAGATTGTTTTCCATAGCAATTTCCTGAGCGCGTAAGTTTTTTTTGGCCGTAATCGGAAACCAGGCACCTGCTTTAACTGTAGGGTCGTTGGCAACAATCATACACAATCTGTCATGAATTCTTCCTACGCCCATCACGACCCCTCCGGCAGGGCATCCACCATATTCTTCATACATATCATAGCCGGAAAATGCACCGATTTCAAAAAAGGCACTTCCTGAATCAAGCAGTTTTTCTATGCGTTCGCGAACGGGTAATTTGCCCTCTCGTCGCAATTTGTCGATTTTGTCTTTACCTCCGCCCAGATATATTTGCTGTAATTTACTGTTCAGATCAGCTACAGCAAGTTTTATGGCATCTTCATTCTTGTTTCGTTCCAGTTCGCTTTTTTCCATATGTAAATATTAATCCATGATGGCTTTTATGCCCGGAAGAATCTTTCCTTCAAAATATTCCAGCATGGCGCCTCCTCCGGTCGATACATAACTTACCTGATCCGCATATCCAAACTGATTTACAGCAGCAACACTATCACCACCGCCAACTAGAGAGAAAGAACCAAGTTTAGTGGCCTCTGCAACTGCATCTGCTATGGCCTTTGTTCCGGCCTGAAATTTTTCCATTTCAAAAACACCCATAGGGCCATTCCAAAGAATAGTTTTACTTTTTAAAATGACACTTTTGAAATCATGCTGAGCATGCTCGCCAATATCCAGCCCCATCCAGCCATCCGGAATATTTGAACTTTTGCAATTCAGGGTATTTGCCTCAGCGGAAAAAGCGTCTGCTATGATACTGTCAGAGGGCAGATGAATATTTACTCCCATGGATGAAGCTTTCTTTAATAATCCTGCAGCCATTTCCAGTCTGTCATCTTCACAAATCGAGTTACCAATAGATTTACCTTGTGCTTTGAAGAAAGTGTATGCCATTCCTCCGCCGATAATTATATCTGTGGCTCTTTGAAGCAAGTTTTCTATAATTAAAATTTTATCAGAAACTTTTGCTCCTCCGATAATTGCCGTAAATGGTTTTTCACTCTGGTGCAGTACTTTTTCAGCACTTGCAATTTCACCTTCCATGAGCAAGCCGAAAACTTTATTTTCATGCGTATAGTACTGTGCTATAACAGCTGTGGAAGCATGTGCTCTGTGCGCTGTACCAAAGGCGTCATTTACATAAATATTCCCATGCTCCGATAATTTTCCGGCAAATTCCGGGTCCCCTTTTTCTTCTTCCTTATAAAATCTAAGATTTTCAAGCAGATGTATCTGACCTGATTTTAGATTTTTAGAGGTGTTCAAGGCATGCTGACTAATACAGTCGTCTGAGAAAATCACATTTTCCTTGCCAAATACACCGATCAGGTATGGCATGAGATGAACCAGACTATATTTATTAGTTGGGCCATCTTTCGGGCGACCAAGATGACTCATAATGACAGCAGACCCGCCATCTGACAAAATTTTTTTTATGGTCGGCAACGCACCTTTGATTCTGGTATCATCAGTAATATGAAATTCCTCATCAAGCGGAACATTAAAATCTACTCTGATGACTGCTCTTCTATCCTTAAAATTTATCTGCCTGATTGTGTTCATATGCCTGTTTTTATATCATGTAACGTATAAATGAATTTTCAGGTCATTTACCATACGTAAGTACTGATCCTTTTTAATTGAATTATTCTTTTCCTGAATGTATTTTGTATGGGGAGTCTCTTTCTAAAGAGGACGCCTCGCACCTGCATATTTATGTACAATCAGGAACGCAGAAATCAAATTAACTGAGCGAAATACTTCAATGTTCTGACCAGCTGTGAAACATAACTCATTTCATTGTCGTACCAGCTTACTGTCTTTACAAGCTGAGCCGGGCCATTTTGAATAACTCTGGTCTGGGTTGCATCGAACAGACTGCCATATTCAATGCCTATAATGTCACTGCTAACAATTTCATCTTCAGTATAACCAAAGCTTTCGTTTGCTGCAGTCTTCATAGCAGCATTAATTTCCTCAACGCTGGTTTGATTATTTAGAATGCAAACCAATTCTGTCAGAGAACCTGTTAGTGTTGGGACTCTTTGAGCGCCACCGTCCAGTTTACCTTTCAGGCTTGGAATCACGAGACCTATAGCTTTTGCTGCCCCGGTACTGTTGGGTACAATATTGTGCGCTGCTGCCCTTGCCCTTCTGAGATCTCCTTTAGGATGGGGTGCATCCTGGGTATTCTGGTCATTGGTATAAGCGTGAATCGTGCTCATCAAACCAGTTACTATGCCAAATTTATCTTCCAGAACTTTTGCCATAGGAGCCAGGCAATTAGTAGTACAACTGGCGCAGGAAATAACGGTTTCAGAGCCATTGAGCTGGTCATGATTAACATTGAAGACAATTGTTTTTAAATCACCTGTTGCCGGGGCAGAGATAACTACTTTTTTAGCTCCTGCTGCTATATGAGCTTCTGCTTTGTCCTTATCTGTAAAAAAGCCTGTACATTCAAGGACTACATCGATATCGTGCTTGCCCCATGGAATCTGAGCCGGATCTTTTTGGGCATAGATCACGATATCTTCTCCATTGACTACAATTTTATCCTCTGCATGTGATACCTGCTCATGGAATCTGCCTTGAGCTGTATCGTATTTAAGCAGGTGTGCCAGGACTTTGGGATGAGTGAGGTCGTTTATTGCAACCACATCTATTCCCTCCATATTGTAAATTTGACGAAATACAAGTCGTCCTATTCTGCCGAAACCATTGATGGCAACTTTAATATTTTTTGACATACATTAAGATTTAAAGATAAAATTGATTTAAAAACTTATTATTTGTTTGGTTAAGCATTAAAATATAAAAAATATTCAAAACGTATTAGATATTAAATACGAATAACGCCAAACTAAATTTTGCCACAAAATTATTTAATTTTAATATCAATACCAAAAAAATATAGTAACTGTTTCAAGATATATATTACTGCTTATTTAATCTCCAGTCATATTCGCGAAAAGAAATTTTGGCATTTTTTCCGGGTTTAACAACAGAGTATCTGGAAATATAGGGTATTAATCTGCCAAAGTCTTGCCGATACAAGTCAAAAATCTGATTCAATTCCATTTGATTTGCAGAAATTTCATTTAATGGTCCGTTGATAAAAGACATTGTTCTTGCCTCCAGCATGGGCTCAAGAAGCACTCCTGTAAACGCTTTGCTGCTCAATCCCGGCCCTGTGATGGACGCATCTGATAAGACGAAATGTATTCTTGGATCAAAATAATTTTTTCGTATTATATCATTTTTGATTTGATTTAGCGAGTATTGCCTGTTGTTGATAATTATCCACTTTTTATCCCATGGTTTACCTTCGAAAATATCGCGTACAGATGCTACCGGGTAATTATTTGCAACCATGAGCAATGTATAGGCATTATATGAATTGATCCAAAAGGCGGTTTTTTCCTGATTATTAATTAATTGGTCTGCATCAATACCGGAGAGGTAATCCGTATATTTCCGAAGGGATTTGATATCCTTTTTAAGACGGGTATAATTGACAAGACCGTTTTTATCGACTACTTTTTGCAGGATATCTGTAAATTGGGCATGATCAGCAATGGTAGTAATATTGGTCTTTTTATTTAAATCCGGATTTTTTTCCGGACTGTTGTATTTTGTCAGCCTATCATCAGGCAAAGAAGCTGTTTTACCTTCCTGAGGTTTTAAGGCTGGCTTTTCTGCTCGATTGATTGACTTTTTTACCTGAACTACAGGAAGTTGTGAGTTTTTTTCTGTATGCTTGTTTAATGTATCCGTTTCTTCGGTTTTATTTTCTTTACGGGTGATAGCAGGGAGTTTTTTCCGGGTAAGTGATGAAACAGGGGGCTTATTGGTGCTTTCGGCTGGTGGTTGATTATTGTTTAGCGTAGGTTCTTCTTTGCAACTGCAAATTGAAGTGAGTACCAGGAAGGTGCAGCAAAATACAATATGAGTTGTTATATTGTTTGAAAGGTGTTTTTCGGCTGACATGAATTTTAAAATTTATATTCAAGCAAGTAAGGCAGCATAGTTCTCCATGTTGGCCAGTCGTGGGCAATATCGTATCCCCAGATGTCCAAATCATGAGCTATTTGTTTTGAGGCAAGCACGTCGGAAAGTTGCCTTGAGCCTTCAGGTGCTTCATAGGATCCCGATCCTGATAAGATGTGAATATGTTGAGATTTTCTTATTTCATCGAGGTGCCACTGGTCATTTATGTCCTGTAAATAATGGACAGGGCTATTGAAATAGGTATTTTCGTCCCAATGGCCTTTAGAATATTTTCCAAGGTCATAAAGCCCGGACATTGCAATACAACCATGGATATAATTAGGTCTTTTAAAGAATAGATTTGCAGCATGTAGTGCCCCAAAAGAAGCTCCGCAAGTAATTATTGGAGTTTCAGGGCTTGTTCTGTTTCTGATGTAAGGTATGACTTCATGGTAAACATAATTATTAAACTCCTGATGCCTGGATGCTTTTTGGATACCGGAAATTGAATTGTTTAGCCAGCTTTCTGCATTGATTGAATTGATGGAATATACTTTGACAATACCGCTGTCTATCCACGGTTTGATGGCATCAATGAGTAAAAATCGTTCATACTCTAGAAAATCTGCTGCTGCTGTAGGAAGCATTAGCATCGCAAAACCATAATGGCCATATTCTGCAATTTCCATATTCTTGCGAAGTGCAGGGCTGTACCATTGATCAATATATCTATGCATAAATTAACTTTGAATCAGAAATTATCGTTCCAAATATTCACCTCCCGCTCAAGTCTGACATTAAAATTTTGCCAGACGGTATCAATTATTTTATTGGAAAGGGATAAAATTTCGGACCCTTTTCCCTCCCCAAAATGCACCAGTACAAGAGCCTGATGCTGATGCACACCTACGTGGCCGGTTTTGTACCCTTTAAGCCCTGATTTTTCTATGAGCCAGCCAGCAGGAACCTTAACGGAATCAATGCCTGCAGGATAGGATGGTAGATCAGGGAATTCATCGAGCAACTTTTTGAAGTGTGCTGTGCTAATTACCGGGTTCTTAAAAAAACTCCCTGCATTTCCAATGATAGCCGGGTCCGGAAGTTTGGAAGTTCTTATATCAATAACTGCCTGACTAACATCACTTATATCCGGGGCCGAAATGCCTTTTGACAGCAATACTTCTTTGATAGCACCATAGGATATATTTGGTGTGTAGTTTTTTTTCTTCAAAATGTATTGGACCCGGGTTATGAAATACTGACCCTTAGCGCTGCGTTTAAAAACACTTTCTCTATAGCCGAACTGGCAGGAGTCGTTTGTGAAAGTGTGTATTTTACCCATCTGTATATCTACGGCAGTAAGTTGCACGAAGCAACTATTTTGTTCTACGCCATAGGCGCCGATATTTTGCATTGGGGCAGCTCCAACTGTTCCGGGAATAAGAGAAAGATTCTCAAGGCCACCCAACTTGTGGCTTATGGACCACATAACAAATTGATGCCAGTTTTCACCTGCACCGACCTCGACGGTAACTGTACTGTCATTTTCCGCAACGATGTCGATACCTTTAATTTCATTTTTCAGGATCGTTCTATCCACATCATGACAGATTAAAATATTGGATCCTCCACCAAGTATGTGATGGTGTTGTTTGATGTCTTCAGGGAGTGTCAGAAGTTGATTTTCGTGATATACATGAAGTATCTGATTTGCTTTGACATCAAAACCAAATGTATGTAATTTTTTAAGTGATATATTTTGCTGAATATCCATTGTCATCAGAGTGCGCTCTCAGGACTATTAATAAGTTTCATTACGGGTCTGTTGAAATCGTACTGAAGACCCACATGTAAAACCTGTGATTTATCCTCCGGAAGGAAGCCCCACCGAACAAAACCATGCGTCGAAAATCCGCTGATGCCCAGTCCGTATCCCATTTGAACGACATATGTCATAAAGGATTGTCTTCCATTCTGGTCAGGGAAAAATCCTTCTTTAGTTCCATAAAGTTCGGTTTTACTGTACTGAATTCCACCCCCGATTGACCATCCAAGCTTTTGTTCTCTTTCAAAGGCAGACAATCCTCCAAAATTAAATTTTAGCAAAACCGGGAAATAAGCTGTACCCAACCCTTTATTCTCTTTCAAAGAAAATCCAAGAACACCAATTCCTGCCTGTCCTTCCAGGGAGACTGAAAACTTTTTTTTACCATACCAGACTTTTGGCCCTGCTGCAAAATTAAGAATAGCGCTTCCAGCGGTATTGCTTATGGCTCCGTGGCGCTCAGATTCAGGATTTTTCATAAAATGATAGATATCGTTGCTGGCGGTCAGACCATACCCAAACTGACTAAATAAAGGTATATTGCAGCATAATAATACAATCGTTAGATATCTCCTGGTTATGATATGGATTTTCAGCATAAAAAATTATTTATTCGCCTTGATCAAATTGAAGCTTTGCATATTGGGCATAAGCTCCATCCTGTTTTTTAATAAGTTCGTTATGTGTGCCAGACTCCGCAATTTTTCCGTTTTCGATAACGTAAATTTTGTCCGTATTTCTGATCGTTGATAATCTGTGAGCTACTATGATAGATGTCCTTCCTTCCATCAGATATTCCAACGCTTCCTGTACCAGTTTTTCTGACTCAGCATCAAGCGAAGAGGTTGCTTCATCGAGGATTAGAATTTTAGGATTTTTTAAAATAGCCCGTGCTATAGCGATCCTTTGTCGCTGTCCGCCTGACAATTTAACGCCACGTTCACCTACTATAGTATAAAAACCATCCGGAAAAGATTCAATAAATTCCAGGGAGTTGGATAATCTGGCTGCTTCCTTTATTTCTTCAAAAGAGGCTTCAGGATTACCATAGGAAATATTTTCGAGGATAGTTCCACCAAATAGTAAAACTTCCTGTGGTACTACTGCGAGTTGATTTCGATACCATGATATATTATAATCCCGGATATCCTTGCCATCGACTTCAATTTTACCCTGGTCAGGGTTGTAAAACTTAAATAGTAATTGAACAATGGTAGATTTACCACTGCCGCTCTGCCCAACAAGTGCGATTTTCTCACCTGGTTTTATGGAAATATCAATACCTTTAAGAACAGGCACATCTTTGCGGGTAGGGTAGGAAAAGAATACATTTTCAAACTTTATATTGCCCTGAAGAATTTTATTTTCTTTATTGACCAAAGGCTTCAGATCCAGTTCTGAATCATGCCCCAGGATATCAAGGATTCGTTCCGTTGCACCCAGTGCTCCAATAATTTGTGTATATAGGGTGCCAAAGCTGGCGATGGCACCACCCAAAATGGAAGTATAAATAATAAATGAAAACAAATCGCCACTTTCCATACTTCCCGCCTGAACCATCAGAGCCCCTCTCCACAAGATGTAGAAAATTGCTCCAAAAAGCACGGTAATAATAAAAATGAAAAACAAACCTCTGATTTTTGCAAAATGGAGTGATACTCTGACGATATCATCCACGGACTTTGCATATCTCAGCGATTCATATAACTCATTTCCAAACGATTTAACGACAGCAAAGGATTGAAAAGTTTCTTCAACAATGGTGTTGGTTTCTGCCAGCTGATCTTGTCTTTTTTTAGAAAGTTTTCGTATATATTTTCCAAAAATCATGGCAGCTATAACCACTATCGGGAAAATCATCAGCATTACCATTGACAAATCCGGCGTCCATAAAAATATAATTACAATGCCGGCGAGCATAACGATTAGCTGTCTGATAAATTCTGCCAGCGTTATGGAAAATACAGTTTGTAATTGTTCGACATCCGCAGTAATGCGGCTGGTTAATTCACCTACTCTTCTTTCCTCAAAAAATGATATTTGTTGTGTGATCATTTTATTGTACACATCCTTGCGCAAGTCAGCCATTCCTTTTTCGGATACAACAGCAAAAAGTACGGTTCTGATATAGCTGAATACTCCCTGAATGATCATAATCCCTAAAAACAGCCAGCCATAATCTTTAACGCTGAGCCCAAGATCGAATTTTGGCTTGCCAATAGCCGTATTGGTCATTTCACCCGGCAATCCCATCAATGCCATAAAAATAAGACTTCCCAATGCTAGCAATATCATGGCACCGGCAAATTCCAGCCAATAAGGTCTAATGTATATAAAAACGCCTACGGATCGTTTTATTTTATCGAGTAATACTTTTTTCTCTTTTCCTTCCTGTTCTGATGCCATAGCTCTTTTATGTAATTCACAAAGATACAAAGATTAACAACAAAGGTTAAATTATGCCCTTCATGGAATGTCACTCAAAAACAGATATTGTTTTTTTTCATGGTCCGCATAAAAGCAAAAAGTCTGGGCGCCATTGGTAACCATGAGATAAGTGGAGTCAAGTGTAGACTGATAACGGGCAATCTGATCAAAAACATCTTGTCTGATATTGATATTGAAAGCCTTGCATTCTATGAGTAAATATGGTTTCAGAAGATTATCCATCACTGCTATATCATACCTTTTGAGTAGTCCATTTATCAAAAAGCTCTTTTCTACAGCTATTCTTCCAGCACTATAGCTCTTATATTTTGTGAGGTAACAAATGACGAGCTGCCGTACCAATTCTTCCGGGTATAACATTATCCATTTTTTCCGGATAGGATCCCAGATTTTGTTTCCACCCTCAGACGTATTTATTTTAAGTTCCCTGACAAGGGGTTCGAGATTTATATCTGCCGGAATCATCCTATGAAAATTGTCTGCATAGCTTCTGGATCGCTTCGTGATAATGTTCAATCACGTCCGAGGTTGATAAGGAAAGTACTGTAAAGCCAGCTTTTGAAAAATGACTGATTACATAATACTGCCAGGCAATTTCATCAAAATCTGCGGGTTGTAATAATAGATTTTCACACAATAAAAATGACTTTCTATCTTTTTCGAGACAACTTTCGAGTATCAGCTCTTCTTCAGCATTCGGTCTGAGAATTTCTTTAATACCTTTACTGCCGGCATGTAAAAGTATATTCTGGTGATGTTCCGCGGAAAGACAACTTATAATATTGGATGTTTTCAACTGAAACACAGAAACATCAGCCATGCAGCTGGTTAACAAAGAAGTTAGATATTTTGCATTTGCCAGTTGAATGGAGGGTGTCATATCATTTTCTGTAGAAATGATTTGACTTACTGTCAGCGTTAATGGCAACTCATCCTGTGTAATTTCCCTATTTTCTAAAGGCAGGTAGGTATGCACGGTTTTTGCTATTCCAAGTACTTCAGGGTTGATGTCATTATATTCGAGATAAAAAATATGTTCGTATGAACCATTCGGTAAATCTGAAAAGCTATCATCTTTGGATAGGACAAGATTAAAATACCAGGAAAACGGGACGGCATATTTTTCAAAAAAATATCTCCAGTTTAATTCGTCCGGTGTTTTATTTTTATACAGAACTTTATATAATTCCTGAAAGCTGGTCTTTAATTTCTGGTTGAAAACATTTGACTGTTGGTACTGATTTCTACAAATTGAATCTGAGACCATTGAAATTTGATCTGTTTCAAGTTCAAATATTTCTCTGATCATTGTCTCAAGCCTTGAAGTAAACGGATTTCTGTAGTTTCTTAACAAGGTTTGGTAATACCATTTTTTAAATGAATCAGCCCAGGAATCAGGAGGCAGGTGCTTCAAAACATCCAGCAGTTTTTTACCATGATCATTTTGCTGTTCCAGTAAGCATTGCCATTCAAAAAAATCAGTTTTATACTCCAGTAAATCACAAATATTTCTAAGTTCAAGTATAAGGTTGTCAATTGATTCTACCTGTTTGAAAATACTAATGGTATTGATTTCTTGCTCTGCCTTAAAAAATCCTTCCGAATTCAATCTGTCCAGTACATATACCAATTCCTTTTCAAGATTTATGACGGACTGATTTTTGGTAAAATTGAATTTATTGAAAAACTTATGCTGATTTTTGAATTTTTGCTTGCAGGTATGAAACCATTTTTCCAATGAAGTTTCTGCCTTTTCAAAAAACAAATTTAATTTGTTTAACTGTTTGTCAAATTCTGTAAGAATAATTTCATCATTCAAGATCAAAGATTCTTGTTCAAGCCTTTCTTTCAGACGTTTAAAATTATTAATAATTTCGTTTTTGTATTTTTGAAGGCCCTTATCTTCTTTGGAAAATAAATTAAGTACGCCCTGATTTAATTTTTCAGTTTCAAGTCTTTCATAATAATGATAGCACATCCATTTTAATGCTTCAATGGAAGAGCATAGTTCCGTGTATTTTTGTTCATGTAATACCAACTCTTCCTGGTATTCTAAAGCCAGGGCGGAATAATAGAGATTTCTTATAGTGTTTAACTCGGAAATATAGTCTTTAAGTTTTATAAGTAGTGCTGATTTTTGGTTATCATCCTGATACCATTGAGGTTGAATCTTTTTAATAAGGGAAACAAATAAATCATTTTCATAGCTCAAATGATACATTTCAGAAGCCTTGATTACCATAGTTAACAGAAGTTCAAATTCAGACTCATCCAGATTGGTAAAATGATCTGTTAAATGCAACTGGAGCAATACTGATTCTGAATGCACGGGTATTCCGGCCAGCTTTTTAAGGACATTTCTAAAACTATAATTTTCGTCAGCCTGATAAATCTGGCATATACATTCTGATGTTATGCGTTGAAGACTTGCCAACTTGCCTTCAGGGGCAATTGTCAGATTATTCTGATAATTCTGAGCCTGTTCACTGATGCTTTTGATTATGTATTGAACATCGTTATTTGAAACATTTTTCTTTGGATCGAATGAAAGGCTCACGTGCTGTAGTCCGTACTCACCCAGCAGCGTGTTAATTTTAATTAAAATGTTATCACTGGAAGACACCAATAAACATTTTTGTCCCTTGGACATCAAGTGCATGACAGAGCGTAAAATGGTTTCCAGAGCTATATTCTGGTCGGCATATCGAATGGTTCTGACCTGATTTAATCTGTCAAGTACAGTTTTTTGTTCAGGCGATACAACAGGAAAATTCATTAAAGGATTTGTAGTATGAAAACATGTTGTGAACTGGTCATCATCTTCGTTTCGGGGTTAAATTTAATATTTTTAATTTAAAGGCTTCATGCCTTTTCAGATATAAATTACTCATTTTCAACAGAAAGTTGATCTAAATACATCTGTATTGTATTTTTCAGACCGTAGTAAAGTGCATCACAAATGAGTGCATGGCCTATGGAAACTTCCAAAAGGTGAGGTATTCCGGTTTTGAAATGGCGCAGGTTGTTTAGATTCAGGTCGTGTCCTGCATTTATGCCCAGGGAGAGATCCTGGCATTTTATAGCTGCTTTTTTGTAAGGAGATAAGGCTTCTTCCCTGTTTTGCGTAAATGCATGGGCATATGGTCCGGTATAAAATTCAATTCTGTCTGTTCCTGCGGTTTTAGCTCCTTCTATCATGTCATTGACCGGGTCAATAAATAAACTTGTGCGGATACCTGCATCTTTTAATCTTGAAATGACGTCTGTTAAAAACCCGATATGTTTAATGGTGTTCCAGCCGGTATCTGAAGTGAGTGCATCCGGCGGGTCGGGCACCAGAGTGCACTGATGAGGTTTTACCTGGAGCACAATTTTAAGGAACTCCTCCGAAGGGTAACCCTCAATATTAAATTCCGTGGTGACGATTTCTTTCAACGGTTGTAAATCATCATATCTGACATGTCTCTGGTCAGGACGAGGGTGTACAGTAATGCCTTCTGCCCCAAACTCCTCACAATCCTGAGCTACCTGCAATAAATTAGGATAATTGACACCCCTTGAATTTCTGATCAGTGCAACTTTATTGATATTTACACTAAGTTTTGTCATATACAACGGCTTTATAATATTTATTCTATGTGGTTGTTAGTCATTCTGTATTGCTAAGTTTTGAAGATGCTTTTTCGGACTAAAAAAGGTAAGCCAATCATATTTTAGCAAGGTCTAATTTTTTATGTTGAGTACTATTTTACCAAATTGTTTTCCTTGGTGCATCCTTTCCATGGCCTGGTCCAGCCGGTGGAAGTCAAAAACAGAGTCTATGATTGGTTTGATTTTGTGTTGTTCTGTAAATGCCATCATATATTTAAAATCCTGCTCAGAACCCATAGTGGAACCTGTAATAGTTATTTGTCGCCAGAACAGTAACTGAGGGTTTAGTTTTTCGATAACGCCTGACGAACCCCCGTAAATGGAAATTATACCCCCTGGCCTGCATAATTTTGGGAGCTCATTGAATTGTTGTCCTGCGGCGCTATCGATAATAATGTCAAAACCACCTGATAGTTTTAGCAGGTCTTTCGTCCAGCCTGCCTGATTGTAATTTTTTCCACCTGAAGCGCCCAATGCTATGGCACGTTTTAGTTTTTCCTCTGAGCCTGATGTTACAAAAACTTCACATCCTATGGCAAGCGCAAACTGCATACAAAAAAGAGCAACGCCACCGCCTATACCTGTAATAAGGACCCTGGAGTTTTTTTCAGGCCGGCATTTTGTTACAAAGGCTCTGAATGCTGTTACACCTGCAAGTGGCAGAGCAGCTGCTTCATTAAAGTCAAGGTGGTCCGGAATACTAAATATGTTTTCAACGGGGACCTGAGTTAATTCAGCAAATGTTCCATTTGTTGGCATTCCAAGGATGTGAAAAGCTTCATCCTGCACTTTTTCATTTTCGCCCCATCTGATTCCAGGATTTATTAATACTGGGTTTCCTCTATAAAGCCCTGCACCATCAGAGCCCAGAACAACTGGTAAGCTTATATTGGGATATAAACCTTTATTTATCCACACATCCCGGTGATTGAGGGCTGCAGATTTTAACTCTACAGATGCGAGATTGTTGCTTTCATGAAATTGAAAGTTCTGAAGGCTTGGATATGCATTGTGTTGATTTAAAATCCAGGCTTGCATCGAAGGTGATTTTGTGGTTATTGCTACCCGTTTAAAAATAAAAGTATAAATACGTTTTTGAAAATTGTTTTGTTTAAATACTATCACAAAAAAGAAAAGCTGCCTCAATATATTGAAACAGCTTCTAATCTTATGTGCCAATCATCTTATTGAAGTGCAGCAAATTTTTGTTCAACAACATTCCAGTTCAAGACATTCCAGAATGCGGTTACATATTCTACACGTCTGTTTTGGTAATGGAGATAGTATGCGTGTTCCCAGACGTCCAGACCCATAATTGGAGTACCTCCACAGCCAATTCCAGGCATTATTGGATTGTCCTGGTTTGCAGTACTGCAAATTTCAACTTTTCCACCCGGATGGACACATAACCAGGCCCAGCCTGAACCAAATCTTGACATTGCTGCAGCAGAAAATTTTTCTACAAAAGTTTCTTTGCTGCCATATGCATCTTCAATGGCCTTGAGCAAATCTCCGGATAGTCGACCTTTATCAGTTGGATTCAAAATCTCCCAAAATAAATTGTGGTTATAAAATCCACCTCCGTTGTTACGTACCACCATATTGTTCATATCCAGGGTCTTTAGGATATCTGCTATAGGTCTGTTTTCCAGCTCTGTCCCGGCAATGGCGTTATTCAGATTGGTAGTATAGGCACCATGGTGTTTGGTGTGGTGGATTTCCATTGTTCTTGCATCGATATGTGGCTCCAGTGCGTCATATGCATAGCCAAGTGAAGGTAATTCAAAAGCCATATTTTTGTTATTTGTTCAATATTTTAACAATGATCATGGGCAAAGGTTTTACTTGAACATAAAAATGGGTAATCTATGTTTTTTACAAATGCTGATGCCAACAAATTGTCTGTTTTCTATTGCGCCGCCGTAACAAAATTTTAAAAGCTATAAAGACTAATTCTAAATTAGAGTTGACATGAAAAATTTATAATAAGAAATTAAACAAATGATTCAACTTTGCCATTTCAACATTGAAATTAAAATCAGAATATATTAGAATATGGTAGATTTATCAAAAAAAGTCATACATGCACTGAATAATCAGATAAGCTATGAAGCCTATGCTTCAAACTTTTATCTGGCACTGGCATTTTGGTGTGATGATCAGGGCTTGCAGGGTTGCAAGCAATTTTTCATGCGACAAAGTGATGAAGAAAGGATGCATATGCTTAAGATTTTTGAATATTTAAGTGAATCTGGAGTTTACCCGACTACTCCGGCTATAGAGCAGCCTCCACTTTCGTATGATTCCATACAGGAAGCTTTTCAAAAGGTATTTGAGCAGGAAAGAAAAGTAACCAATGCCATACATGAAATTGTAAAACTGAGTGATGCCGAGAAGGATTACAACACCCTGAATTTTATGCAGTGGTATGTTGAAGAGCAGAGGGAGGAGGAAGCTGTTATCAGAACTATACTGGACAGGATAAAGGTTATTGGTGCAGGAGGACAAAGCCTGTACTACATAGACAAGGAAGTAGAGAAGATAAATACCGGAATTGTGGCCGCAGAAGCTGCCGAAGGAGAAGAATAATATCTTATAATACAGGTTGTTATTATTATGAACCCTGAAATTTAATTATTTCGGGGTTTTTTATTTGCCAATGCCTGATCTATTGATAATCGCAAATGTTTAGTCTAAAAAAATTATCTTTGAGTCATTAATCAATTTCAGATGGCTATTGATGAGAGAAGGTAAAAAATTGTCTGTTATTATTCCTGCATATAATGAAGCTGCTACGATACATCTCATCCTTCACAGAATAAAAAGTGTAGTCCTCGAGGACAATGTACAAAAGGAGGTTATTATTGTTGACGATTGCTCTAAGGATAAAACACAGGATGCCGTAAAAAATTTTATAGAAAATCACCCTGATGTACATATTGTTTATTGTCGGCACGAAAGGAACAGAGGGAAAGGAGCAGCAATACATACAGGCATTGACCAATCCAGTGGAGATTTTATTATTATTCAGGACGCTGATCTTGAATATAATCCTGAAGAATACAATTTATTGCTTCGACCCGTTTTGGAGGGATATGCCGACGTAGTCTATGGAAGCAGATTCATGGGAGGCAGACCGCATCGCATCCTTTTTTTCTGGCATACCATTGGAAACAAGTTCTTAACATTTTTGTCCAACATGTTGTCTAACCTCAACCTGACCGATATGGAGACATGCTATAAATTATTCAGAGCAGACATTTTAAAATCCATTAAGTTGAGGGAGAAAAGATTCGGATTTGAACCTGAAGTTACAGCTAAAATTGCCAGAATACCTAATATTAGAATATATGAGGTTGGTATTTCCTATTTTGGACGCACTTATGAGGAAGGCAAGAAGATTGGCTGGAAGGACGGGTTCAGGGCTATATATTGTATTATGAAATACAACATATTTTCGCGTTGAATCAGGCTTCAAAAAGATCGTCCAGTTTTCCGGTTTTTTTGAGCTTTATGAAGCACCTTGCTGCTGCAATTACATCTGCCCTTGCATTATTTGATGGTGTATATCCTTTTTCAAAGCACATAAAGTGCAGTTCATTCAATGTTGGCCATTTGTAACCACCAGACCTGTTGGGAATTTTACAACAATAAGTGCTTTCTTCCATCAGACAGTATCTTTTTTTGCTGAAAAAATTGATAGATTTTTTCATTCGAACAAACTCTGCGGCAACCACATTTTCGTTGGCATTCAAATTGTGCGCAAGAATAAATTCAGCTTTATCGACTGACGCAGCAAATTGCTCAAGCACCGGCTCGAGTTCGGTTTGTCTTCTCGTCAATTCATCTCTTTCCAGCTGAACAAACTTTAGTATAGTAGGAGTGATAATGAAACCATCAGGTCTGATAATACAGTCATAATCTTCAAGTGGCTTGTAGTTTTCATCCAACAGAATCCATGAAAGGTGTATCATTCTTGGCCAGGCATCCGTATCAGAAAATAAAGCACTATAATTTTTAGGACGTGTAATAGATGTTGCGTCAAAAATTAGATACATAAGAAATACATTGATTAAAGATTCAAAGATTCACTTTCTATTTTAGTGTAAATATATTCTACTAATCCTGCACTTGTACTTTGTGTACGATTAAATTTTATGATGTTGCCACTCTTAAGTACACCAAAAACATATGCAGAATAGTGGCTATGATGATTGAGTTCTATATGTACAGAAAGGGGAAACTTTAAAAAAGATTGTACTTTTTCCATACTAAGGCGTTCAATGTTGGTGCAGGCTGCCGTATTTTTTTGATGAACTGATTTTAATAATTGGCGTGTATGGATGTCATCTTTATGGCATAAAAACGCAATGACTCCTGCTCCCGCTTTTGGAATCACTTCAGAAACATGGAGTGCAATATGCTGAAAACCGGTCAATTCATGCGCATTGAATGAAGCATGCTTTGCATAAAGTACTGCATCTATTGTGGAATTGTTTTGCTTTATTTTTTTCAGTATATCTCCATGACTAAAATGTATATCAATGCTTGAATTCAGGCATTTTAACTGCTCGTATTCCACATCCGTATTGATGTAAACCTGTGCCTTTGATTTTAACCTAAGGTCACGCGTCATGTCGTACATCTCGTTTCGTATTGCCAGATAGTATGAGCAGTTTTCTCTTGGGCTGAGTGCTCCTATAACAATGTCATTATTTAAATTAACCGGAACTGCAGGAAGTGGAAGTGCTGCTATATTAAAGTTGCTACATCTTAAATTTTCTACAATCTCATCAAATGGCACATCTCTTTCGGAAGTCCGCCAGACAGGTATCAGATTATTTTGGTGCCATATACCGGAAATTTCTGATAAAATATGATCTGAGAAGTTGTAATTGAATATATGTATAAGCTGTTCTGTCATCTCTAGATTAATTCCTGCAGATCTGCGGTTTCTCCAAATTTAAACCTGCCTTGTTCATTTTTATGAATAGAACTTAGGGCAAGATCATTGTCGTGTTCGTAAAAAACAAAATAGTGTCCTTCTGCACAAGTAGAAAGCAGCGATTCCTTTTCTTTCATTGTTTCCAGTGGTCGTACATCATAGGACATCACATAGGGCAAACCGATATGGTGATGAGATGCCAGCAGGTCTGCACCATAAACAATTATATTGCCTGAAGGTAATGTAATGTAGGGTATCATCATCGCTTCAGTATGTCCGTAAACGAATGAAATTTTAATAAACTCATTAAAATCGATTCCATTAACAGTATCTAAAAAATGTAATACTCCATGATCCAGTAAAGGATTGAAATTTTCCTTTAAAAATGAGGCGGCCTCTCTTGGATTTGGACTGCTTGCCCAGTTATAATGTTTTTGATTGCTCCAGTACCGGGCGTTTTCAAATGTAGGAATCAGATTATCATTTTCATCTTTTTTAACTGCTCCCCCTACATGATCAAAGTGGAAATGCGTAATTATAACATCTGTGATGTCCCCTGTATTTAATCCCAGAGGGTATAATAAGTCGTCAAAATTATAGCAATCATGAGGAAAAAAATGTTGCCTGAATTTGTCGTCCTGCTTATCTCCAATCCCGGTGTCAATCAGAATTTTTTGATTGCCCTCTTCAATCAGAAGGCATCTCATACTCCAGGTGCAAAGATTATTTTCGTCTGCCGGATGCATTTTAGACCACATTCTTTTAGGCACTACACCAAACATTGCCCCTCCATCAAGTTTAAATCTTCCGGTATTAAGAACGGTTAGTTTCATATGTTTACTTTCTAATTTGTCACGCGCTGCGTGACTGGTTTTCTATGGTCATATGGAATTCGCTTGAAAAATAATCACCCTGTTTTGCGTGACCGCCTCATGCTCATTTCAAATGTTTATTTTTAGTTTGTCACTCTCCGAGTGACTGATTAACAAGGCCATATGGAATTCGCTTGAAAATAATCATGGTGTTTTGTGTGATCGCCTCATGCTCATTTC
>Ga0172372_10000770_pt1 | contig 49094 bp, 74 predicted proteins | sample LakKiv5m_2_FD_114544 | JGI IMG/M metagenome (GOLD analysis project Ga0172372, IMG submission 114544) | Freshwater microbial communities from Kabuno Bay, South-Kivu, Congo - kab_092012_9.5m | ecosystem: Environmental > Aquatic > Freshwater > Lake | place: Democratic Republic of the Congo...
TATAAATCATTAAATTTGTCAGGAAATATCTAAAAATAGAAGCGAAAGTAAGAATAAGTAAGAATAGGGAAGAATAGGGAAGAATAAGTAAGAATAGGGAAGAATAGGGAAGAATAAGTAAGAATAGGGAAGAATAAGTAAGAATAGGGAAGAATAGGGAAGAATAGGGAAGAATAAGTAAGAATAGGGAAGAATAGGGAAGAATAGATGAAAGAGGAGGACACCTCTTTTCATTCATTTCTTTTCATTCATTTCTTTTCATTCCTTTGTTCTTTTTCATTCATTCCTTTGTTCATTCCTTTGCTCCTTTTCATTCATTTGTTTCTTTTAACCTTTTAACTATCAATCCTATTCACATTACTCTCCTTAAGGTCACTTTCCTTAAGGTTGTTTACTCTGTTGCTGTCCTTAAGGTTGCTATCCTTAAGGTTGTTTACTCTGTTACTTTCCTTAAGGCTGTTTAAGGGTGCTGTCCTTAAGGTTGTTTAAGACTACGCTCCTTAAGGCTGTTCTCCTTAAGGTTGTTTTCCTTAAGGTTACTCTCCTTAAGGTTGTTCTCCTTAAGGTTGTTTAAGGTCACTTTCCTTAAGGTTATTTACTCTGTTGCTGTCCTTAAGGTTATTTACTCTGTTGCTGTCCTTAAGGCTGTTCTCCTTAAGGCTACTGTCCTTAACATTATACCAAAAATAAAGTAACAAATATCCAAAGAAACTAAAGAAACCTTCGTTTTTAGTAAACAATCCCTTTGCTATAAATAAATACACCTTGTATTGTGTAGACAATGAACAATAGTTCATTATAACCATTTTGAGCAGAGTAAAAGTTACCATCGATGTACAGATAATACGTACCATTGCTCATCGATTCTTTCTCATGCCGTTTTCATATTGAACTGTAAAGCTGATTGACCTGCTGTAGAAGTGATTACTACAGTGAAAGTGCACCAGAGGTTAATCAAAAGATGATTTTCTGGTCATAGATTATAATATGACAGGGGAAATTAAATAGGCAGACTTTTTAAATTGTTTTCAATGAAGAGCCTATTTAGTACGGGAGATCATTGCGATTAATAGAGATTCTCATTAATCGGAGAATCAAAGCAAGCTGCGAGATAATACAATCAGCCACTTACGACTCTTTTTCTCTTCTTTTTTTCTTCGGCAAAAGAGAGTGGTTCTCTAAAAAACCACTCTCTTTTGCTATGAAAATGGTTAGTGTGTCGAAACTCTTTGGAGTCATATGAACTTTGCCACTTCATATCTGATGAGACGGCTTAAGAAGAAAGGAGAAATTATGATTGACCTGATTGTAACACGACACCCAGGGCTGATAGAGGTCTTGGTGGAAAAAGGGCTCGCGACGCAAGGTTGCCCGGTGATCGCGCATGCCTCCCCTGATTTGGTTCGAGGGAAGCACGTCGCTGGCGTGCTGCCACCCGCGCTGGCGGCAGAGTGCGCCTCTATCACGGAGGTTGTGCTCAGTCTGCCCCCAGAGGCACGGGGACGGGAGTTGACAGCGGCCGAAGTACGCCAGTACATGATTGGCGTACGGACATACAAAGTGGTGGAGGCGAAAGAAAATTTTTAATCGCCCCAGAGGGGCAGAGAGGGACAGAAAAATGGAAAAATCTACAGAAAAAAAGTTAAGCCGCTTGCTATGGGCGGCAGTGTACGAAAAGGGCTTTTTCAGGGTGACAAACCCTGAGGAAGGGGATCACTTAGCGCGGGGACTGAAACTGTCCCATGCCAAAAGTAAGCGTGGTCAATTGTACCGCGCTTTAAGGGCGTATATCACGCCCAAGATACAGAGCGAAGACGAAGGGGATGTTGTAAGGTATTACATCCCCAAAGAATTGCTTAGGGCATTTTACCCTAACCATCCGAGCTTTCGGCCAAACCTGCCCTAAGCGCTGGGAATAGCTACGGGGCTACCCGGCGGGCCTAATCGCTGAGAGAAAGGAGAAACTATGTTTAATTTAGAAATTGATACGAACGATGTTTCAATATTTAAAAAAATGCGATTTTTAAAGGAAGTAGAAAACTATAGTACCGCATGTGCATATGCAAACGAATTTAAATGTATTGATTGTACGATCCATATAATGAAAAATGGTACATTGTTTCAAACTATTGTTTTTTCGTCTGGAGAAGTTATTGCTTCTGATTTAAGTGAAATTCGTACCAAAGCTGAAATTGATGCTGATTTTAGGTATTATAATCGATCATTTATAAAAAATCAACGAGTTGGAATTTCTGCCACTGACAGAGCTATTCAGCAATGGATTAGACGTGGTGCTTCAAAACAAAAGAATGCACCAACATCGCCACGTGCGAAACATACGCATAAAGCACCGTCTGCACGTCACTTTGTATCTGTAATTATTTCGGGAGAGCGAAGACGGAAATTGGTTGATCGAAATTTTACGTTTTAAGATTCTGCTTGGACTCATAACTTCTTGTTATGGGTCTTATGGAGCATCTTAGATGCTACTACTGAGAAGAAGGAGAATTGAAATGGAAACTTTGAGGGTTTTACAATTACGGGAATTTGGAATTTCAAACTTGAGGACAATGCCATTAACAATGAAAACAACTTTCGAATGTATGGAATGTTCAAAAGTATTTACTCGTTTGCTTGTTAGTGTGAATAACAGAGTTAAATGTCCTCGGTGCAAATCACATGATGTGGAGGTGATCAAATGAACACAATGTCGGAGTATTTGTCTGAACGAGAGCGAATTGGTTCACTTACTTTGAAAAATCTTACAAATGTATGGTTTACTGCTGCACAATTTGTTGCCAAGTTTAAATCAATTTCACTTGAGGAAGATGTCTGTGTTGAGACACCTTACTCGACAAAGGAAGTTGGACTACATTTGCAACCTGTTGGGGGACATCGGTTCATTGATTGGCATGAGCGGGTGTATCGATATTTACGAACTCAAGTTCGACGCGGTAAACTGTACGAGAAAAAAGAAAATGGTCGTTGCCTGTTCTATGTTGCCAATTGATATGCAGAGGACACAGATAGAATTCATCCTATCTGTGTAATGCGCTGTGACACGGTTCCAAGTCCGTGCATAATTTGAAATAAGAAAGGAGAAAATTATGTGTGACCACAAAAGAGATGATGGTAAAAAACAGGGATTCGTATCAGGACTTTGCAAAATTTGCTCGGCAGATGAAAGATGGGATCGACAACAAATAAAAAATCTTTATGTTAAATCCCCAAGGAAAATCTTCAAAACCAAAAAACTTAAATAGCATGAATAATCATGCAATAACGGAGAAATGAAAGGAGAAAATTATGTGTAATTTTTTTAGTTTGTTGTCTGATGGAAAAGGTAATATCTTTTATTTGGATGCAAAACAAAGAAAAGATACCAAAGAAAAATATGATTCACCAGATAGTCACACTTCAATAGCTGATTATTATGGATTTAAAGGTTTACAAGAAGATGAATTCAATAAATGGGAATATAATCCATTAACTAAAATTCTAACATTGGATCATAGAAACACAGAAGATGATTGTGTGCTTGTCACTGAAAAGTGTAGGAATCTGGATTTTCGAACAATTGAACCTTTATTGATTGTAAAAACGATTAAAAATCCCCTGTATGAGCAAACCGAAGTCACAGACGCTGATATTGACTTATTAAGACAATGGATCGCTGTGAAGGGCTCAATAGAAGCTAATAATCATTATAATTTTTCTACGGAAGAAATATCAAACATTACAAATAACCTTATGAGAGATATAATAGGAATCACCATACAAAATTATATACGAGAGTCCATATTAAGTTTTATATGGGATATTATATGGTGTCGAGATTCTTTTATACGAGATGCTATATGGCTAAGCTTGTCAAATAAAATAAAAGATTCCGATAGTAAAGAATGTAGCAATCTGTGGGAATATGTACAGGCTTCCACGCTTTGTCTAACATGGAGCTATATTAGTTCATTTTTTACTATAAAATACCAATACAATTTTTCTTCAATTATAAAACTTAGAGAAAGAGGATTAATTCCATCTTTTGATGGAACAACATGGAGATTACATGGATATAAAGGAAAGATTTTGTGGGAAGAACAAATATAATGCAGAGGACAACAGACTTCGGTCTGTTGTAATGCTACAATCAGGTTCCAAGTCCTGATAAATAAAAAAGATAACTTTACCATTAAATATTTCCTAAAAATTTATATACTAATAATGACCCTGTGATTACTTTTAAAAGTAATCGGCGGTATAAAAAATAAGGGTTGAAAACCGCAACAAATAAACTTGGGCATAGCTCACAAAAAGAAAGGAGAAATTATGAAGAAGAAAGAGGAAACAAAAAAGGTTGCCAAGGTAGAAGTAAAAAAGGTTGCTAAAGTGGAACCAAAAAAGGTTGCTACGGTGAAAGCTATAGCAAAACCAGTTACTACAGAAACACTAAAACCTGTAGAACCAGAGCTTAAACCAGAGGAATCTACAAAAGAAGAACTTCAACCTGTAGAACCAGAGCTTAAACCAAAGGAATCTACAAAAGAAGAACTTCCTGAAAATGAAAAAGGCTCAAAAAAGGACCTTGTTGAAATTTCCCAGGAAAATCTTAAAATTAAAATGGTTCCTGATGCATGTGATATTGTAGCAAAAGGCTTCGAAACAAGAGGTAAAGTTGGTTATTATGAAGAAGATAATGACGCTTGTATCGATTGCAAAAAAGAATTTCCTGAATCTGCGGCAATTTGTGAATATAATACAAAAGTGGAGCTTGCTATTAGTAAACAGAAAACTCAAAAGCGAGTATATAATAAAACTAATAGACAAAAAACTCCATTGGGAGGACTTATTTCATCAGGAGCAGGGAAAATGGAACTGCTAATGCTTAGAAAAGAAGGTGCCACAATGGAAGAAATGCAAGAATGTCGTGGTGCTGCTGGTTCCCATATTGCTTCATTGAAAAAACGAGGTGTTACAATCATAAATAAAGATGGAAAGTATTTTGCTAAAGTAAAATAAAAGTCATACCAAAGTAAAAGGCAGCACAGAATTATTGTGCTGCCTTTCTTTTTGCAGAAGGACATTAATTTTATTAATGTTAATGCACAACATAGGTCCTAAGTCCTATGTAATAAAAATAAGAAAGGAGATTAAGAGGATGGGAACACGATGTATCACTTTATTATTGGATGAAGAGGGTTCGGAAATTTGTGTAATGTATCGTCATTGGGATGGTGATCCTGCTTCTCATGGAAAAGAACTCGCTTTTTGTATTAAAACGGTTAATTATAATGATTTAAATTGTCTTGCCGCACAAATAATTGCATTTTTTAAAAACGAAGACGAAGCAGGAAATATTTACATATACGGTGCAGGCTCTCGTAATTTTGATGAGGATTTTGTTTATACTGTATATCGTGATGAGGTTTCCGAAAACGTCTATATACGTTGTACAAAAGGATTCGGAAAAAAAGAATGCATTTTTGATGGAACTCCTACTGAATTTAGTACCTTCTTGGAAAAAGGTGAAGATTAATTGCAGAGGGCTACCGTAGAAATACGGTAGTAATGCACAGCACAGTCCCAAGTCTGTGCCAAACAATGAGAAAGGAGATTAAAATGAAAAAGGAGATTAAGAAGATAAAATGTCCAAAATGTAATAATTATTTGAAGAATAATATATGTGAATATTGTATCTGGAAAGGTGATGCTGGACCAGGATTGCAACTAAAAAACATAATCAAAATCCATAATAACACAATAGAGAAGAAAAAGGAGGACGAAGAGTATGATTGATAGATTTTTGTGGAGCATTGCGAGGGATCGGAAAGTTAAGGTGAAGCAAATAAATGATTTTAGAATTATTTATGACAAGGAAAATGATTCATTTTTTGTTAACGTACATGGATATGGATTTAATGAAGGAGTTACTGTGTTTGGAAGCAAAGTAAAAACGGAATGTGTTTCATTTATTGAAAAATATTCTGGTGTGAAAGGAGAAATTGATGCTGACAATTCAGGTCCTAAGTCCTGAATAATAATGAAAGGAGAGAAGAGTATGAAAAATATAGAATGTGGAACCTGTCTATATTTTCTTGAACAAGGAATTGAAATGTTTGAGGATGGTGTGAAAAAAATATATGGCAAATGTGACAAAGCAAAGGAAGCACAAAATTCTGTTGCTTTTGTGGTAAATATTTCTTTTACAAAGGCATGTGATATTGGAATTCATGATTGTCCTGTTTATAGAAAAATTTCAATACCTAAATTCAATGCTTTTGTAATGGAATATAATCGAAAATGTACTTCGGAACAAATCAAGAGTTATAAAAAACTTGTTAAACGCTTCGGAAAAGAGGCAAGTGAATTTTCTACATGTGATGTGGCTATCATGTGTAAATTTGATTCTTTATGGATTGGTATTGAACCTGATGGATACACTCACTCATAGGAGGATATATGAAAGCAGTTCTACGAACCTATTTGGCAGAAGATTTGTTTATAGATAAAGATGTAATCATTAATGATGATTACGACGGTGATCCTTATGGTGACACAGTTCCTTTTGCTGTAGGCTCTAATCAAATAATTATTGTGGAACCTTCAGAATTGGAAGATTAATTTGCAGAGGGAGCAAGGCGCAAGCCTTGCTTAATGCACAAGCACGTCCCAAGTCGTGCCAATAAAAATAAGAAAGGAGATTAAGAGTATGGAAATAATAACCGAACAAGAACAATCTTTTGAACAAACAGAAAGTAGGCGTGAGGAAATTAGAGCAATGTATCCAGATACATATTTTCCGAGACCTACAATGGAACCCCTTTGGTTTGGAAGAAGACCTACAAATCTAATTTCTGACCAAAAAGTTTTAATCGATCAGAACAATGGTAAAGTTTTGAGTATTGTGTCCGATCGATATAAAGTTGTTCATTATGAGGATGTGACTGACATGGTCACTAATATTGTGAACACAATTAAAGGATATGGTCAAATACAAATTGTTCCAAGATCATTAAAAGAAGGTCAACGTTTTCAAATCCAATTGAAATTTCCAGAAATGCAAAAATCGGTAAAAAAACTTGATAATATTATACCAAAAATCGAGGTGTTTTCTTCTCTTGATTTAAGTATGAAACTTATTGGAAGATTTGGTGCATTTAGACAACTTTGTACAAACGGGATGGGAGTTTGGGAGTTGTTCAAAAGATTTTCTCGGAGACACCTTGTTTCATTATCCCTTAATGATCTTGGTCATACAATCGATGAAGGTCTTGGGAACTTCAATAATCAAATCATTGAATGGAAAAATTGGGCAGATCAAATTGTTCCTCTTGAACTGTACAATGGTATATGGCAACATTTACCTTTTTCCGATCATGAAAAAGAAAAAATTGAAGTCTTACGTGAAATTGGTTCAACAAAAACAATTAAGGAAGCATTACCTCAAAAAGAATTAACATTTTGGGATTTAAATAATCTTTTAACACAATTTGTTTCACATGAGATCAAATCCGAAATTCGTAAAATTGATCTTGAACCTGAAATTGCAAGGGTAATTGAATCTACATATCATCAGGCTGTTCTTAATTAAAAGGAGGTGATTAATGACTTTTGAATTTGCAAAAATGGAAGATTTGGAAGCGATAATTCAAGTAAAAGGAGTGGATGATGATGTAAAACGAGAAGTATATGAATATATACTTTCATTAATACATGAAGGATATTTTGTCTTTCGTGATAAAGTTGAAGGAAAATGGTTCGTTGTTGCTCCTGGGCAACCTATACCTTTACAATTTAATCATTTATTAGTGTAATAGCAGAAGGGCGCCAATCGAAAGATTGGCGTTAATGCACAGCATAGGTCCTAAGTCCTGTGCAATAAAATAAGAAAGGAGGAATTATGGACATCATTAAAACAATTAAAAAAGATGGATATACCATCAACATCAGCTATGATGAATTTGCGGAGTCTCCAAGAGAATGGGATAATATAGGAAAAATGGTTTGTTGGCACAAACGATATAATCTCGGTGATCAACAACCAAAATGTTCACCTGATGAATTTCTTATGTCACTCGCTCAGGACATCAACGATGGAATCAATGATGAGAGTACTCAAGAGGACATTGATAAAATTCTCCAGGAAAATTATCTAATTCTCCCCCTCTATCTTTATGACCATAGTGGCATAACAATGAGAACATATCCATTTTCATGTCCTTGGGATTCAGGGAAAGTAGGATTCATTTATGCTTATCTATTACATGATAATGCATACGATATTGAAAAACTCCGAGAGAAGTTGGTCGGTGAAGTTGAGATTTACAATCAATTTTTACAAGGTGATGTTTATCTGTATCAAATTTATAATGCAGAAGGTGCTATTGTTAATAGCTGTGGAGGATTCTACGGTGATAATATACATGAAAATGACCTTCTATGTGATGCCTACGCATGTATTGAATATGATATAAAATACCAACAAAAACAAAATTTGTTATTTCAAACATGTATGGCAATTTAGCAGAGGGGCAGCAGGAGCAATCCTGCTGTTAATGCTACAGTACAGTCCCAAGTCTGTACAATAACGAAAGGAGGAGAAAGATTTATGTATTATTTACAGGTGAGTTCAAAAAAGGAGAAACTTGAATTGAAATCATACCACGATACTAATTGTTGGTTTGGACGATCTTGAAAGGAGGATAACAATGGAAGTACCTATATTACATACAGAACAAATCCATGATATTTCTTCAAAGACTTATATCGGAGTTGATTATGGATTTGGAACAGTGAATATCAATGTAAAGACTGGTATTCGCTATGGAATAATTCCATTTAATAAAGTTGATTACTTTTGGGATTCAGCAAACCCATATTATGAAGTGTGCTGTCCTTATTGTGGTAACCTTCTTAAACAAGGCTTTAATGCAAAAATATGTCCTTCTTGTAAAAATAAATTTAAGGACTATGATTTTGAAGGTGTAGAACCTCTTGCTTGGAACTATAAAAAGGACGGTTATGTATTATATAATCAAGCTGATGATCCTGATATTTGGGTTATAAAAAGTCCATTCTATACAAAATGTAAGTTTTGTTCACCTTGTGCTCCAGGAGCTGGAGATTTAATGGCTCCTATTGAAACAGGAGTAAAAACTTACTGTCTTGATGCCGATTGGTTTGATAATCAAAAATCTCCGTATCCTGTGTTTAGTGTCAAAACAAGGAGGCAGATTTAGCAGAAGGGCGCCAATCGAAAGATTGGCGTTAATGCACAGCATAGGTCCTAAGTCCTGTGCAATAAAATAAGAAAGGAGATTAAGAGGATGGATGATGAACTGGAAGAAGCTTTATCTTTTTTTAAGTCACCAAGAGGACAATGGGTAATAGGTCAAGCTTTGTATATTGCAATTAAAGAAATGCAAAAGGTACCTGATCCTTATAAAGAATATTCAAACATTGAGGATATGAAATACCTGATGACAAAACTATTTCCGACATACAATTTAACGAAAGGAGACTTATGAATTACAATAATATTAAAAACGAAAAGCAACTTGTTCTTCCAGGATTTCCTGAAAATGTAAAGGAAAACTTTGAAAGAATTACAGAAAAAGAAGTTGGATTGAAATGTGCATGGTGCAATGAGGAATTTAAAGTAAATGATCCTATGGAATATCTTGATGTTTATGATGATCCTTGGCAAGAACATCCTGATACAATTCTTGTTCATGTAAACAACGCCAATGAAGAATGGAACGATTGTAAGAATCAAATTCTTGGAAGTTCAGGATATGATTATGCCTATGACAAATGTTTCATTTGTAACCGATATATCAAACAACGAAATCCAAGTAATGGTTGGCATGAATTCTTTCGAGATTTAGATGGAAATCATTGCTGTTTAAGCTGTTATGAAAAAGACCTTTATGAAAATGGAGTCGATGAAGAATCTTTACGACACAATAAAATTAAAGGGATGTTCTTTAATGATGGTGATCTTGAATCACACGGTTTTGTTGAGGTAGATACATTCTTTATCAATTCATTAGAATCAACGAAAAGATATTGTAAATTGGCTATCTCACTAATTGAAACAGGTCATATCGTTATTACAGAATATTTTAGTATGGGAATTGGCGGAGGGGAAGGTTCAGTTACAATGTGGAAAAAATCTCTCAAAAAGAAAGGAGAATAAAATGAATACAATTACAAAACAACTTATTACAATCAATGGAAACATTTATGAAAAATATCCATATCAAAAAAACTATTATAATTCCATTAAAGAAAGATTAAGAGCTGAATATACCAGCCATGAAAATTTTTATAAAGAAAATTTTAATGTTGATAAAAAAGATGCCGAAATGGCAGGGTGGCATCCAGAGGATATTGAGTTTTCAAATGATTGTGAAGGATTTAAAAAGTTCATTCAAGATAAAGGAGTAATTACCAAAACAGAAACATTAGATACATTATCTATTAACGATTTATTCTGGTAGTTTTGCAGAAGGACAGCAAGCTTCGGCTTGCTGTTAATGCACATTAACACGGTCCTAAGTCCGTGAATATAGAAAGGAGAATAGAGAGTATGAGCAACACAAAGTATGCCTTCAGTATTAAAACCTCAAGAGTACGAGAGACAGATTTTCCTTATCAAGGACAATCAATATCCAGTACGAGTGAATTAATGAACTTCACTTCAGCATTACAAGATGCTGATGTGGAGAAATTTATTGTTATATACCTCAATATAAAAAATGTGGTAAATGGAATTTATGTTACTACAGGAACTGTTGACCAGGCAATAATATTTCCACGTGAAGTACTACTTCATGCTTTGTTATCAAGGTCATCATCAATGATTCTTATTCACAATCATCCTTCAGGAGAAACAAAACCTTCTGATTCGGATTTGAACTTAACCAAGTGTCTCATTGAGGCTGCACGGATATTTAATATCATGGTTCATGACCATGTAATTATTGGAATGAATAAGTTTTTATCTTTCCGAGAAGAAGGATTACTTTAATTTAAATGAAAGGAGAATAGTGTATGAAAACACCAAACAAAGAATGGTTATCAAATGTAAAAGAATTAGCAAAATTGACTTTGGAAAAAGAAGAAACAGAAACAAAAATTAAAAAATTAAGGGAAGTTATTATTACAAAAATGAAAGGAGGTGATGATTTTTCATTTGTTGAACCTGAATCTAAAATCACTTTTATCATTAAATTACAATTACAAGATGTCGCTGTTTTAAAACCTAATGATAAAATCTTTAAACTTCTTGGAGTAGAAAATTTTATTTCTATAGCAAAAATAAACAAAACTGAATTGGATAAACAATTTGGTGCTGCAACTACAAGTAAATGTATTGCAAGTTACAATACAAAAGAAACCCTTGTATTAAGAAAAGAAAAATAGGAAGAATAATCTAATTAAAGGAGTTCAAACACCATTCAAGCACACTAAGGAAACTTGGTGTGCTTTTTTAAATAATAAAACTATAAAAAGTACTTGACAAAGTTAATTCAATCTGATATATATTACTAAAAGGTATTAATCAATAATAATTGACCGATAATTAACGGACAATTTATTTGATTTTAAACCGGTAATTATTAATTATTTCTTATATAAAGTTATATTTGCAATTTGGTTTTAAACCATTAAAGAAAGGAGCCATAAAATATAAATTTTATAAATTCTCCAGGAAATTTTTAAAAATTAAACCAATATCAATTTTAGAAAGGAGAGATTATATGTTAACTGATAAAACATTTCCACTTCGTATGTCACGAATGCAGTATGAACGTCTTGAAACACAAGCTTTGAGATTTGGCATGTCGATAACTGCATATATTAGAAAATCCATTACTACACAACTTGAAATCGATGAAAGGAAAGACAAATGACCGTTGAAATTTTCTTCTGTGAAAAAAAAGGACATCAAGTTGACCAAAATATATGTATGGCACGACAAAATAAAGGCATCTGTAAATGTAAAAAAGGAATAGCTATAATGGAATCAATAATGAAATCAATTAGTCGAACTCGTACACGAAAGGAGAAATAATATGATAGGACGAACACGATATACCATGTTAAAAAAACTCCGCAAAGAACAACTCGAACAAAAACAAAAAGTTATCAATACAATGTGTATAATTAAAGAAACCAATTGGGAACCTGTTGAATCATTTGAATTTCAAGACACATCACCTTCTCCTGAAGATATTCTTATTGCCAAAGACACTCTCAAAGTATTAAGCACAGAAGCAAAACAACTCATTGAGATTATAGTAAATGCACCATCGGAATGCTACACCACGATAGGAAATATAAAAAAAATATCATTAATTAAACGATGTAAAACTATACTTGGTTGGAGCAAATTAAAAACCGAATGTACTTTATTTGAAGTAAGATTCTTTTTACAAAATGCCTATAGGTGAAGTTATGCAAATAGAAATTCTTGACGTAATTGATTGCAGAATAAAAAAGGCTCTTGCCGACATAATAAGACCTGAGCTTTCATATACTGCTGTTTTTTATCAACAAGGTCCTTACAAAAAAATACGCAAAGAATATGAAAAATCAATTATGAAAAAAGGAAGTGATTATTACTATTTCCCGACAGGTTTACTTCCTCGTGTTCTTGCATATTGTAAAGAAAGGAATGTTGATATTACAATAACTGGTAAAGCAGAAACTCTCTCTGCAACAAATAAAACTTCTTTAAAAGGAATCGTACTTCGTGAAGAACAACAACGTCTTGTTGACGCTGCGATCAAAAAAGGAAGAGGTTCTCTTGTTGCAAGTACAGGTCAAGGTAAAACATATATGGGGCTTGCCGTTGTTTCTGCATTTAAAAATGCAAAAACTTTATGGTTATGTCACACTCTTGATCTTATGTATCAAGCTGCTGAACGTGCAAAAGAAGTACTTCCCCATTTAAAACAAGGATTTATTGGTGATTCAAAATGTTCAATAGGAGACATAACATTTGCCACAAGACAAAGTTTCAGTAAACAAGTAGGTGAATATGGATGTGTATTTGATATTATAATAGTAGACGAACTTCATCATGCCAGTTCTATTGAGTATGAAACTATACTTCAACATGTTCTTGCTCCTATCAGAATTGGATTAACTGCTACTCTTCCAAAAGAAAAATCATTATTATTATCAATTGAAGGATCAATTGGTCCTATTATTGAAGAAATAACAATTGAAGAAGGACAAGAACGAGGAACCATGGCAGAAATTAAAATTAAATTTCTTAAAGTACCGATTGATCATAATCTTAAACAACTCAGAAAGTACGCCGACGTTTATAAAGCAGGGGTTGTTGAAAACAAATTACAACACAAAATAATTGTAAATACAGCAATAAAACATATCAATAAAAATGAATCTGTATTAATTCTTGTTACACAAATTGAACATGGATATAATTTACAACGAGAATTTGAAAGACAAGGAATTGAAGTCACATACGCACAAGGAGCAACCGAATCAGAGGATAGGTTGAGTATTAAAAATGCTCTCAATAAAAAACATTGTTTGTGTGTAATTGCGACCACAATATTTAAAGAAGGTATTGACATTCCAGAATTAGACGTAATAATAAACGCAGCAGGAGGGAAAAGTGAGATTGCCACAATTCAAGCTGTAGGACGAGGATTGCGTCTTACGAAAACAAAAAAGACATTGACTTATTACGACATTCTAAACACATCGCACAATTATTTAATAGATCATATAGCAAATAGACTTGAAACATACACATCAATGAATTGGTTATAATGCTTGACTATTAATTTATTATTGGGATAAACAAAAACCAATAAGTATGATTAAGAAATAAAAAAATTATAGATTGTATAATTATACAACGGATAATGCGTTAGTAAAACAACTACGAATCTGAAAAACATATAACCAACATAAATTTTTATAAAAAATGTTAAACACTATGAAAGGAGATTAATTATGAAAATTGATAAAAATGTACCATTTCCTAAAGAAGATGGAAGAGGATCAAAAAAATCAAAATACCAAGTTGAATTACTAAAGGAGATAGGAGATTCAACACTGTTCGAATGCAATGAAGAAGAAGCAAGGGGCATTCGTTCCGCAATCATATCTCGTATTTCATGGTTGAAAAACCAAAAAGGATTTAAATTCAAATTCACTTCTCGAATAGTAAAAGGAGGTGTAAGAGTTTGGCGTATAAGTTAATATGATAGAATTCGATGTTACCGCTTTTCTTGAAGATAGAAATATTCCTTACAAAACACGAGGAAAAAACATTGCTGCAGGATGGATCGGAATTAAATGTTTATGGTGTTCTGATCATAGTTTCCATTTAGGAATTAATTTAACAAATAACGGATTTAATTGTTGGAAGTGTGGAGAAAAAGGAGATGCAGTTAAGTTAGTTTCTGAAATTGAAAAATGTAATAGATCAATGGCTTATAAAATTACACGTCAATTTCTAAACTTAACTGCCGCTCTTGAACAACAAAAACGAGTTAAAGTTTATTCAGAACATATTGATTTATCCGAACTTTCTCAGGAGATTCCATTGTCACATCGAGAATATTTAAACTCAAGAAACTTTGATCCTGATTATCTCATAAAAAAATATCATTTACTTGCAGGAGATACTACAGGTTCCTTTCGTTATCGAATAGTAGCTCCAATCTATTTACGAAGAGAACTTGTGTCATTAGTTGGACGAGACATCACAAATATGTCGTCACAACGCTATAAAGCTCTTGCAATAGAAAAATCACGTCTATCATTGAAATCTACGCTCTACAACATCGACAATGCACAAAAACGCTCTGTTATTGTTGTTGAAGGCATCACTGATGTTTGGAGAATAGGAGATGATTGTGTTGCTACATTCGGAACTAAGTTTCTTGCTGACCAAGTTTTATTATTAAAAGATTATCAAAATGTTTTCATTCTTTTTGATCCAGAAGAAGATGCACAAAAGCAAGCTTCTCATTTAGCTATGAATTTAAGTGGATTAATTGATCACGTTGAAATCATTTCAATCGATAAAAATGATCCTGCAGAAATGTCATTGCAAGATGTACAATACTTACGAAAGGAGTTACGATTATGATTAAAATACAAAGTATTATTCCTATTGTCATCAACAGAACACACGCAAAAATATTTCTTGACAATGTATTTAGTAGTTGTAAATTACAATAGAATAATGTTTCGGGCCATTGTTCATGGAGCAAATGAGGGGAAACAGTCAATGGGGTCTTGCAAAGTAGTGAATTAGTTTTGACGTAACATAGAACACCCTAAGACCTTTTTAGGAAGCCGGACAAGAATACCCTTTATATTTCTCTCCCTCTCTCTTGCCCGAAACAAGACGTCAATAAGTAATTCACTTGTTCTTGTCCGGCTTCCTAAAAAGGTTTTTTATTTTGTCTTGGAAAGGAGAAATAAATGGAAACAGAAGTTACAATAAAAGATTGGCAACTTGATCTATGTGAAGGACATCATTGTGCCACAGCACTTTTAAACTTTCTCATGAACAAATGCAAAAAAGAAAACCCTAAAGCATTTACTGAAGAAGAACTCACAACAGAGATTTTACATCTATTTGGAATGACCAAACTTAGAGAAGCAATAATATTCTTAATACTCGTAATATTATCAACATTCAAAGAAATCCAATTAAAAAATATGCTTTTGATAAAACAAGATACTTCAATGTAAATTATAATCTCATTAATTCATTCTTAAAAGAGAGGAAATTAAAATGATTGAAGATAAAAACCCTGAACATTCAGTTAAAGGACTATGGACTCCAAATGAAGTATTCTTCAATCCAAAACTTTCATATTTTGAAAAATTTCTTTTCAGCATAATTCAACTTCTTGATGGTCCACAACACTGTTTCTGTACAAATTTCTATCTCGCAGAACTTCTTGATGTAACCGAGAAAACAATCTCTACAAGTATATCAAATTTAATCGAGCTAAACTATGTGAAACAACTATCATTTGATGGCAGAAGACGCATCATTAAAATCAACCTTGACTATACAAAAGTGTATGGGGAGTATAGAAATTTTTTTCGGTGCAAACATGAAAAAATTGTTAAACAGAAGAATAAGAGTGATGAACATAAGAAAAATATTTTTTCTAAAGAAAAAATAATACGAAATTTTTCCAAAGAAGCATCTTATGCTACGCAAGATTCTTCCTCTGAAGAATCTTCTTCTAAGGATTCTTTTGAAAACAATTCAATGGAACAATCGTTCATGCAGGCTTCGCCTGCAAAGGCCTCTTCGAGGCTAAGTAGTTCTTCCAATGAAACGGAGCAATATAATAACTCTGTTGGACACGATAGTGACGCGGAGCATGTCAAAGAATTAAATCCAAATGAAGTGAACATTCGTTCACGCTCAAGATCAAACACAACGTCTTACAATTCCTTTGCTTCACATGAAAGCTCTGCTCGCATGAGTGTAGAGAATAACTTTGCTCTCGATGAATATAACACGTCTCATTCACATTCTCCTGTTTCATGCGAAGCAGACAGCTCCGCGTCTGTTTCAACAGAGAAAGGTCACAGTGGCCTGCTGTCAAAGGTGACGGGTTCCGCCACCACAGGTTCCGCGGAGCTTGGAAAATGTGACGAGTCTTTTAAGGAACGATATAGGAAAGCTGATAAATCGTTGTTGAAACCAAAACAAAAGAAATTACTTGCAGTAAAAAAAATATATCAACGTATTCCTGACAATGTTAAAAACATAGCACAAGCAGTGTTTGAATATTGGAACAGTAAAGAAGGATTACCGAAGCATAAGGAAGATACATTAAATTATTTTAATACAATTCATCTTTTATCATTGTTAATTCAAGGCACATTCACAGGATTTAGTAATGGAACAAGTCAATATGCAAAACATCAATTTAAGCGAGGTGATTTTATTGATGCAATTAATCAATTTCATCTTGCAGCAACAAATCCTGAATATGAATATTCAGCACGTGATAATAATAAAAGTTATATGAAAAAGATGTCTCTTTTGAATTTTCTTTGGAATGATAACACAAATGTTGATAAATTTAAGTCATGGTTTCTCACGTTTTATGAACGTGATGCTATTTTGTTATCGGAAAAAGGTATTGAAGATAAAGATCCAAATCTAACAAATTTAATTATGATTGAATTTTATCGCATATTGGGGCAGTCAAATTTTGATACATCAGACAGATCAAGAGCACCTTTTGTCAAAGCTGCAAACAAACTTAACGAATTTATTGTAACAAACTATGATCATATTCAATATAATGGAACAGCTCAACAATGGGCAGAATGGCTTGTTGCTGCTGTAAATGGACGAACCCATCATCCTGCCACATATCTTTACTCCAAATTAACATTTACAAATATGCTTCCTTTGTATCTTCAGAATCAAGGTATTATGGATAATGTGTCTGTAGCTACCTACACCCCGGAATATAGAACAGTACCTTACACTTATGAAGAGAAACAATTTGATCCAACAAATTATGATTCAGGTGATAATGATTTTCATGATTTTATTTACGACGAATAAAACATAGGTACAGATCATGTCTGCATTTCTCAAAACCAAGCAAAAGTTGTCAGTTTGAAATTATCAATAGCTTAAAAATGATGAAATGAAAGGGATGGAATTTATGTTTTCAAGAAAAAAAGTTGACAATACAATCGAACAAACCATTGCAATGGGATTTGTAGTATCGGATGTTACAATTAAAGCTGTTAAAGATTTCTTTGATCCTGCATATATTATCAACGATAGTTTACGAATTATTTGTCAATGGTGTATAACTTATTTTGATCAATACAATAAAGCTCCTCAATCACATATACAGGATTTGTACGATCACGGAAAAATTTTGCTTGAAAAATCCGATGCTAATCTTGTGGCAGAGTTTCTTATTAAACTTAGTAAGCGTTACATTGATTTTACAGAACCGATTAATGATTTATATTTTATTAATCAAGCAAAAGAATATTTTACGCAAAGAAATTTAAAAATGAGGTCAGATAGGATTCAAGCATATCTTGATTTAGGAAAATTGGAAGATGCTGAAAATGAAATGGTTGAGTATAAGAAATTTAAAATGGATCAGAGTATTGCATTCAATCCATTATCAGATGAGTATGTTGATAAAGTTCTTGCCGCAAAAGAAGAACCTTTATTGAAATTCCCAGGAGCTATGGGAAATATCTTTGGACCATTACGAAGAGGATATTTACTTGGAATACTTGGTGTCTTCAAGAAAGGGAAAACAAAAAGTATGATGTACATGGCCCATTATGCTGCATCATGTCGATTAAAAGTTGTGTTTGTTTCTCTTGAAATGTCAGGTGTTCAAATTGCCGAATCTTTTTTACAAGGAGTTGGAACTTTTGGTTCCAAACCAGAAGATCGTATATCTCCTGTATTTGATTGCAAATTAAATCAGAATGATTCTTGTGGACTTCCTTTTAGAATAAATAATTGTGCTTTATTGGTAGATGGAAAAATTCCTTTCTATTCAAAAGATATTAAATATATTCCGTGTGATGTTTGTCGAAAGAATCCTGAACTTAAAAAAAATTACAAACTTGCAACTTGGTTTGAAGAGTTATCTTTAGATACACTCAATAAGAAAACCGGTAGAAAAGTTGTACGATCATTTACTACAATGTACGGTGATAATTTACGAGTGTTGTCCTATCCAAGATTTTCAGCAACATTAGGAGACATTGAACATGATCTTAATCTTCTTGAAGAAAAGGAAATGTTTATTCCTGATGTTTTAATCATTGATTATTCTTCAATTCTTAAACCAGAGAACTTAAAAGAAGAAAAACGTTTTCAACTTGATCATGTGTGGAAACGACTTGCTCAAGTTGCAACCGAAAGAAATTGTTTATTGATTTCTGCATCACAAGGAACAAGAAGTGCCATTAAAAAAACAAATACAGAAGAGGATGATGTGGCTGAATGGATAGGACTTCTTGCACATGTAGATATATTTTCAGCATTAAGTCAAACTCCGGAAGAAAAAGTACGAAAAGTAATTAGAATGTCAATACTTGGGCATCGACATGAAGATTTTGATACAAAAAAACATGCTTTGATTTTAACAAATTATGGAGCAGGACAATTTCATATTGATAGTGAAATTTGTTATCAAAAAGACCTGCATTAAATAATTAACGATATGTTATAGTAAATATGAAAGGAGATTATTACATGAATGATTGGCGAAAAGAATTTTTAAAAATTGCAAATACAATTAAAAGACCAGGCAATGATAAATTATTGAAGTGGCTTGATTCAACAGATTTTTATGAAGCACCTGCTTCAACAAAATATCATGGGAATGAAAAATATGGACTTGTTTTGCATTGTCTTGATGTTTATGACACGATGATGCAGTTATATAAATTATTTGAACTTAATATAAAAGAGGAAGATACAATTAAAATTTGTGCATTGTATCATGATTTTTGTAAAGTGAATTTTTATATGATTGAGCAACGTAATAAAAAAATAGATGGACAATGGCAATCAGTTCCTGTATGGACTGTGAAGGATCAATTCCCGATGGGTCATGGAGAAAAATCTGTGTACTTGATTAATAAATACATAGAACTTACCGATGTTGAAGCACTTGCAATAAGATGGCATCTTGGTGCGTATGATCCAGGTACTGTATTTCAATATCCAAGTGGATTTGCACTTGGTCAAGCAATGAGAGAAAATAAACTTGTTGCTTTACTTGTTGCTGCTGATTTTACTGCTTCATATTTAATTGAGGAGGTTACCAAATGATTTCAGTGTGTAAACGGTTTCGTTTTGATGCAGCTCATAAATTACCAAATCATTTAGGTTTATGTAAAAATTTACACGGTCATTGTTTTTCTTTAGAAGTTGAAATCACAGGAATTATTCATAATAAAATCGGTCCTGAACAAGGGATGATTATTGATTTTTCAATGTTAAAAACTATTGTAAATGATTTGATTATTAATCAGTGTGATCATTCTTATTTGAATGATCAATTTGAAAATCCAACTGTTGAATTGATGGTTGGAGAATTTGCATTACGTTTAAAATCAATCATTAATAATAATGGTATGTATCGTCTCACTCGTGTACGATTATATGAAACCGAAGATAGTTATGCTGAATGGAGAGATTTATGATTGTTTGTGATAATGGAATTTTTATGAGTGTTAATGGTGAAATATGTTTATCTCACCAAGGAAGTGTAACAACTTTTCTTAGACTTTTTGGATGTAATAATCGATGTAATAATTGTGATACCCCTCAAAGTTATGAAAAAAATTATCTTCGACATGAAATGTCAGTATTACAGGTGTTTGATAAACTTATTAAAAATAATACTAAAAATATTACAATTACAGGAGGAGAACCTTTACTTCAGATAGATGAAGTAATGGAACTATCACAAAAACTTTTATTAAATGGAAAAAATATATCAGTTGAAACAAATGGATCAATTTATATTCCATATTTTTCATTTCATAATATTGATTATCGAAATACATTTTCTTGGGTTGCTGATTATAAATTACCATCTACTCGTATGAATAATAAAATGGATATTAATAATTTTAAAAATTTAACCACTACTGATTTTATTAAATTTGTTGTTGCCGATCGTGAAGATTTTAATATGGCAGTTCATGTTATTAATGATCTTCTAAATAGGTTTACTTATCGGAAGTGTCCAATTTTTGCGTTTTCACCAAGTTTTGATATAATGGATCCTTTGATACTTACTCAATGGATGATGAATGAACCCGAATTAAAAAAAATAGGAGCTGTATTTAGTTGGCAGATACATAAACTAATAGGAGTTGTTTAAAGAGACAACAACATATTCATTCAAGAAAAGTCACAATACAATGAGAGATTTACGATATATTTGTTACTTTGATGTTAATAAGGCATATGCTACATTACGTAAATATGGCTATGCTCCACAATTTGATCATTATGCTTTTATAGGATTAACATTAGAAAAAAAATGTCATGTTATTGCTGTTATTCTTGAATCACTTACTGACGAACAACTGAAAAGCGTTCCACATTGGATTGAGCAATTATATAATTATATTTTTTTAGATGAAGCAGAGGGCCCAAGAAGGGGATATGAAGCATCATTTAAAACATTGACGCAATTAAGTATGTTTGGCCATAAAGAAGGAACTCAAGCCTATATTATTGATGAAATGATTAAAAAAGGAGGATTTTCTCGATTTGAAATTGCATGTGCAATTAATTCCTCTGAACAACGTGTTGATAATCATATAAAAGATGTTAGGAAAAAATTTCCTGAATATGAAATTATGTCTGTAAAAAAGAAAACCAAAGGAATTTGTTATTATGTTAAAGAAAGGAAATTAAATGAACAACTCAAAAAAGGAAATGACGGAAAGTATTCTAAAGGATTTATTCGAAAAAGCGTTTCAATTTGATCTTGAAAATCCTGATATAAAAGATACACCAAAACGTATGGCAAAAATGTTTTGTAATGAAATGTTTGCATCAATAGATAGTGAACCCCCTGAGTTAACATCATTTAAAAATCCAGGTTGTAATGAAATGATTCTTCTCGATAATATACCTTTTTGTTCTACTTGTGAACATCATTTGGTTTTCTTTAGTGGTCGAGCACATTTTTTATACATACCTAATGAGCTTATTGTTGGAGCTTCTAAAATTGCACGTCTTATTGATTATTTTTGTAAAAGACCTCAAATCCAAGAGCGTTTAACAAAAAATGTATTAGACTATTTTTGTGAAAAGATTAAGCCAAAAGGAGCAATGCTTGTAATGAGAGGTGTTCATCAATGTATGAGTTTACGTGGAGTGAAAACAGGTCCTGATGCAGGAATGGTGACATCTGCTTTGTATGGTGCTTTTTCTGAAAATAAAGCAACTCGTGATGAAGCAATGGGTTTAATTAATTTTGCAATGTTGGATAAAGGAAAAATATGAGAATCATTGATGTGCCAATAGAAAGCTTTCCTGATCGATATAGTAATGATTGGAGACATTGGTTTGAAGATTCTTATAAAGAAAATAATATTTCCTTTCTTCGTATTGATCCCGTTTCTCTTGTTTCAACAATTACAGAAGGTAGTTTTCTTGATGTGTGTGGTACAAATTATTATAAAGCACAACAACTTTCTGTTATATGTAACATGTTTTATTTAAAACAAATAAATGATGATGATGTTTTTTTCTTTCATGATCTTTGGTTTCCTGGTTTAGAGATGCTTGCATATATTCGTAATGCAAGAAATATGCATTTTAAGATTATGGGTTGTTTACATGCAGGTACTTATGATCCTTGGGATTTTCTTACACAGAAAGGAATGGATAGGTGGGGAGCTGATCTTGAGAATAGTTGGTTTAAATTCATTGATAAAATATTTGTTGCTACAAATTTTCACAGGAATCTCATTGTAGAAAATAGAAAAATTGATAGTAATAAAATTATTGTCACTGGTTTTCCAATTAAAGTGATTAATATAAAACCTGTTAAAAAAGAAAAAATTATAATCTTCCCCCATCGTCTTGATAAAGAAAAACATCCTGCAATATTTTTTAATCTTTCAAAAGAATTTTCTCAAAAATATCCAGATTGGAAATTTATTAAAACCAAAGATGTTTGTAAAACAAAAGCTGAATACTATGATTTGTTAAATCAATCAACAATTGCTGTTTCATTTGCTGATCAAGAAACTTGGGGGATAGCAATGCAAGAAGCAATGTTCCTTGGTTGTATGCCTCTTGTTCCAGATAGATTATCTTATCATGAATTATACCATGATTGTTTCCGATATCAATCATATAGTGATGCATATATAAAATTAGAACAATTGATGAATGCCACATCTAATTTTATTTTATCTTTCAATATTAATCGTCAATGTTTACTGAATAAAGGCGAAGCTGCTATTATAAATATGTTGGAGGAGATAATATGAATCTACCTTCATCTTTTATACTGGAATTTCCTGAGATTTATCAAATTGAAGTATCAAGTAAATGTAACTTCAAATGTATTATGTGTCCGCGCTCTATTTATAAAAGAAAAGATATGAAACCCTTTCTTGATATAAAATTAATACATAAACTTCTTGATGAAGGAGCTTTTCGGGGTTCATATTTTGTTGAATTACAAATGTCTGGTGAACCTTTACTTCATCCGAATCTTTTAGAAATTATTAAATTATTGAAATCGTATGCTGGAATTAAAATAGGATTAAGTACAAATGGTAGTTTAATTACAAATAATTTAAAAACTTTATCTAATCTTGATTATATTACCATTAGTGTTGATTCAATGTCCAATTATTCAAATATTCGTGTTAATGGTGACTTTAATAAATTAATGAATAATATTGATCTTCTTAAAAATAATACCGATGCAAGTATTGATTTGCAAGTGATTGAACTTGAAAATTCTGATTGGAAAGAAACAAAAAAATTTCTTTATAATAAATTTCCAACAATGAATGTTCGATCAATTCCAAATTGCTTTCTCACTATAACTCATGAAGGATCTTCAGTGTCAAAAAATATTTGTTTGAATCCTTGGCTTAGTTGTTCAATACAAAGTAATGGAAATGTAGTTCCTTGTTGTTTTAGTTTTTGGGATGATATTATTTATGGTAATCTTTATAATCAATCACTTAAAGAAATTTGGAACGGAGATGCTGTCAAAAAATTACGTTATCAACATGAAACCAAATGTTATGAAAATATTTGTAGTCGATGTTACATGAGGAGTCCTGTTCTTTTACATTGGGAATTATTCACAAAAAGTTTTAGGAGTTATTAATGAATTTAATGATTGATTCAGGGGCTCATTCTTTGTTTAATCAACATTCTCGTGAAAGAAAATCAAAGAATGGAATGAGAGATTTTAGTTTTTATGAAACAGATGATTTTTGGAATTATGTTGATTCCTATTGTTTATTTATACTTAAAAATATTAATAATTTTAATACATATGTTAATGTTGATGTTATTTTTAATGCTGAACTTTCTTGGAAAGTACAACAATATATTGAATCAACATATCATTTAAAACCACTTCCTGTATTTCATTCTGGTGAAGATTATAAATGGCTTAAAAAATATATTGATCAATATGAATATATAGGTATTGGAGGACTTGGTCAACAAATGAGTTCTTCGATGTGGTGTCATAGTGTAGGCGATCCTGCATTTTCAATAATCTGTGATGAGAAAGGTTATCCACGAGTAAAAACTCATGGCTTTGCAATGACATCTCCTTCTTTAATTGTTCAGTATCCTTGGGCAAGTGTTGATAGTACGTCTTGGATGCAATTTGGTAAGTATGGACTCATTGTTGTACCTGTAAAAAATTCAAACGGAAAATATCGTTATGATGTTTCTCCAAATATTTATTCAGTATCAACACGATTGAAAGCAAAAGAAAATGCTGAAAATTTTGTTAATCTGTCCAAAGAACAAAAACGATATGTAGAAACATATCTTGAAAGTATTGGATTGAAAATAGGAAGTTCTGATCTTGAAACTGAAGAAGGTATTGTTACTCACGATAAAATAGGTTATCCTCAATTTCCGATTACTAATTTCAGACATACAGGTAATGAAATAATTAAAGAACTTGGTGTTTGTAATAATATTGATATGCGCGATCAAGCAAATTTACAGTATTACCTTGATCTTGAATCCAACTTACCTAAATGGCCAAGACGATGGACAAAAAAAGAACGTTCTACTAAATTTCAAATAGGAGGATTAATATGAGAATGAAAACATTTATTAAAATTTCATGGCAATTTGAAGGACAACATCGATGGGCTGATGCACCTGAAGATGTAGGTTTTCTTCGAAAACCACATCGTCACATGTTTCATGTCACAGCAAAGATACCTGTTAATCATAACGACAGACAGCTTGAATTTTTTCTTGTAAAACATTCTTTACAAGCTGCAACTACAAAGATGTACGATTTTGATCTTGGAAATAAATCATGTGAAATGATGTGTGAAGATTTTATTGCTTATATTGAAAAACAATATGGGATTAAACGAGACGTTTCTGTTGAAGTAAGTGAAGACGGTGAAAATAGTGCAATTGTGGAGATTTAATTATGACAATATTATTTTTAGCAGGCAGTTTTCCTCATCTTACAAGTGTTAAAAAAGAACGAGAATTAATGCAGTCAATAGAAAAAAGAGGTAAGACTTATAATCGTCTTGTTAGCTTCTATTATCCAAAGACCATTGAAACAGTTCTTACGTTAAAGAAGGAGAGAATAGATGATCAAGGAAGAGGCAAAGGTGAAAGGAAAAAATCCTCAAAGCGACAAAGAGGAAGCAATCCGAATTGTAAAGTTGAGAATGAATGAATTTAAAAAGATGCATTCAAAATGGGTGCTTAGTGTACGAATGCTTGGAGATCCTACTTTGTCTTTAAAAGGAGAAACAAAAGAGAATCTTCAAAGAAGAGAAGAGATGGGAGAAGAAATTGATCTTGGATACGGAGTGGAATTAAAATATCTAAATAATAAAAATCAAGAAGTTACAAAAAGAGCAATTTTTAAACACTTTAGAAATGAGAAACCAAAAAATATTTATATACCTGCATTCATTAATGAAACAATTGATATAATGTTAGAGAGATTAAAAAATACAATTATTTTTATTTCGGTTGGTAAAGACATTTTAAATCCTATTGCTGAACTTGTTATTGTAATGTCTGAAATTGAAGAAGAAAAAGGAAATCGAAAATCTTTGACGAAAAGATTCCAATTCACTGCTTGTAATGAGAATGGTAGATTAAGAAGATTTCTTTTCTTTCTCCCTCCTGATTCATTTGCAGATATAAGTCAAGCAACTTTTTTTGGTTCGAATAGAATTACAGCAGAACATGAATTAATAAGAAATTTTTCATAAGGAGGAATGATGAAAGTAAATAAAAGCGAAGTATTTTCAGTGTTACGAGCAGCAAAACCAGGTCTTGCAAGAAAAGAATTTCTTGCTGAAGCTGTGCGATTTATTTTCACAGGAACTGATGTTGCAACGTTCAATGATGAGATTTGTGTTATTGTACCTTTTGAAACCGATTTTCAATGCTCAGTAGACGGAGAAGAGTTATATAAAATTCTTGAAGGGATTAATGAAGAAGAAATCGAATTGTCTTTAAAGAAAGATAAGCTTCTTATCAATAGTAAACATACAAAGGCAGGGTTATCAACGATCATTGTTGAGAGTGAAAGGGTTATCGATCGTATCGAAATCATTCAAAAACGAGTGAATAAGAAAGGATTCTGGAAGAGATTACCTGTTGATTTCATCGAAGGCGTTTCTCTTTGTATGTTCAGCACCAGTAAGAACGCTGCAAAGAAAGCATATACTTGTGTTGCTATAAAAGGAGATACTGTTTATTCAACTGATGAATCACGAATCAGCCGCTTTACAATGAGTTCCGCAATAGATGAGGAGTTATTAATTCCAAACGCCAGCGCATTTGATCTTGTAAATTACAAAATAAATCGATATGGAACAGGAGAGGGATGGATTCATTTTCGTACGGAAGATGATGCTGTGTTTAGTTGTACAACACTGAATGGTGATTTCCCATATATTATCAATCGATTCTTCTATGATCGTGAAGATGCATTTGATGTACCTGTTCAGCTTCAAGAGATTATGAAGAATGCAATTGTTATGACTTCTTCTGAAAGTGCTATATCTCAATCTGTACAAATTACAATTAAAAAAGGAATTATTAGTTGCCGCAGTGAGAAAGAAAAAGGATGGCTTGTCAAAAGTATTGATTTTGAAGATTATGATGATAAGGAGATTGAGTTCAGAGTCAATCCTATTTTCTTTTCACAAATATTAAATCAAGCCACAAAAATGTTTCTCGTGATTGGGGAAGAATTTCCTGACAAAGCAATGTTTTCGCGTAATAAATTTCAGCATGGAATCGCTCTTGTTGATTTGAGAGAGGACAAATGAAACCTATAATAATTGAACTTCATATTAATAATCATGTTGAAAAGTATAAAAATGTAAATGAAGTAATTATTCAGGTTATGGTAAGTATTTTACTTCATTATAAATATACCTCTCTTGAAACTTTACGAAATAATATGCTGGAAGCGATTGATCTTATCAAAGAATTTATTGAAAATATAAACGAAGAATATGCATATGAAAAATCAGATAAAAAATCATTAACCCAAATGAATTTAAGTTTTGAAAAAATGAAAAAATTTCTTTCCTATTCAAAAAGAAAAGACGATATAGCTAAACAATGGGTTGATAAAATGTTATCCATTGAAGGAAAAGGATTATTAACAGGATTTGGGTTTGGATCAAAAAAATTTAAAGATAAATATTTAGGTAATGCTGAACGTCAGAGTGTTATAGGATAATTATGAATACAAAAATATTTGATGAAGCACGAAAAAAAGGAACAATGCGTTCTTTTTTTAATCCTGATGAATTTGTACTTACAAAAATTCAAAGTGAAGATAAAAATTGTAATCAATGTGGATTATTCAAATTTGCCAAATCTCCTAAAATGGAAATTACAGGAAAAGGAAAAAAGAATATTCTTATCATTGCGGAAGCTCCTGGAAAAACAGAAGATGAAAAAAATAAACAACTTACAGGGTCTGCTGGTGAATTTTTTCGTAGCAAACTTAACCCCCTCGGGATTGATCTTGATGAAGATTGTTGGAAAACAAATGCTGTACGATGTCGTCCATTTACTGAAACAGCACAATCCGAAAAGAACAGAGCACCAACAAAGAAAGAATTGCAGTTATGCAGAAATCACTATCTCAAATTTATAGAGAAAGAAAAACCAAAGTTTATTTGGCTGATGGGGAAGTCTGCAATAGAGTCATTTTATTCTGGACGATTTTCTGATGACAGTGGAACTGATCTGACTCCTACTCGTTGGCGAGGGCTTTGTATTCCTGATCCTACTGTCAATGCTTGGGTCATTCCTATGTTTCATCCAAGCTATGCGATGAGAAATGAGTACGACGATCTGACAATTTCTCAATACGAGCGTGACATACGCTTTGCTATACAATGTCTCAAAAAACCGTTACCAACGTTCTTTAATCCATATGATAAAGTCGAATGCTTGACATCGTTCAATCATGCCCGTTCTGTTCTGCAAGATATTATTCATAATCCTCCCGAAATATTTTCTTTTGATTATGAGACGACAGGACTTAAACCGTTCAATAAAGGTCATAAGATTGTGTCGGTGAGTTATTGCGATTCCAAAGATGTTGCATATTCATTTCCTCTTCAACATATATCATTTAATAAAGATCAATGGCAAATACTTTGTAATTTGTGGAATCAGATTCTTGTAAATGATGCAAAGAAAGTGGCACAAAACCTAAAGTTCGAAGACGTGTGGAGTCAGCAGATTCTTAACACGAAGCCTTACAACTGGCATTGGTGTACAATGAATGCCTCTCATATTCTTGACAATCGTGCATCGTTCTCAGGATTAAAGTTTCAATCATTTATTCGTTGGGGTATTGAGGATTACGACAAAGAAATGAGGTCGTTCATTCGCTCAAAGAATGGTTCTGAATTTAACATGATAGAAGAGGCTCCTCTTGATAAATTATTGCTGTACAATGGCATCGATGCTTTGCTGACATTAAAACTCTATCATGAACAACGAAAAGAAATGTCAGAGAATCAACTTAAAGTAATGACTTTGTTCAATCAAGGACTTGATGCTCTTGCTGATATACAAATGAATGGAATATGTGCAAGCAAAGAATTTTACCAACAGACAAATAATGAACTTGAACAGAAGATCATTAATCTGTTTAAAGAACTTCATTCATCGGACGAAGCAAAACTATTCAAAAAAGAAATGGGCAGAGATATAAATTTTACATCTGACCATGACATGAGAATTCTTTTATTTGATATACTGAAATTGAAGTCAGAGAAAACAACTGATTCAGGTATCAAATCTGTTGATGCCGAAGTGCTCAACACAATAAATATTCCTCTGACAAAAAAACTTGTTGCAGCAAACAAACTTGATAAAGTGAAAGGGACGTACATTGGTCAGTTTTTACGAGAAATCGATCAAACAGGAAAAATGAGACCATTCTTTGATCTTCATAAAGCAGATACGGGACGTTCTTCCAGTTCCTCTCCTAATTGGCAGAATGTACCTGTGAGAGATGAAGATGCAAAAAAATACACACGATCTGGTATCTTTCCAAGTAAAGGAAACATCATCTTAGGCTTTGATTACAAAGCCCTCGAAGTGTCAATATGTGCTTGTATAAGTCAGGATCCAGAGCTGATAAAATATTGTGCAGATCCTACAAAAGATATGCATAGAGATCAAGCGACGGAACTCTTTGTTTTGAAGAAAGACAATGTATCGGATTCTCTTAGATTTTATGCAAAAAATGGTTTTGTATTCCCTGAGATTTACAACAGCTATTATAAAAGCTGTGCAAGAAATCTTTGGGAAATTATGCACAAAGAAAATCTTAAAACAAAAGACGGTATCGATACAATCGATCATTTAATTGATGTTGGAGTCTGCGGAGATAGAATTGATTATCAAGGCTTTGAAGATCATGTAAAGAAAGTTGAGACTAAGTTTTGGAGACGATTTAATAAAGTAAAACAATGGCAAGATAGGATGATAGCTTTCTATATGAAGTATGGATATATTGAGCTTGTTACTGGCTTTCGATGCCAAGGATATATGTCTCGCAACAAGATTGCAAACAGTCCGATTCAAGGACCTGCGTTTCATTGTTTACTGTATTCATTAATTCATTGCCATAATAAATTGCTTGATCTTGGTGCTAAATCCAAGATCATCGGGCAGATTCATGACAACTTGGTTTTCGATTGTGATCCTTCTGAAAAAGAAGATTTAAAAGAAATGGCTACTAAAATTGCCACTGTACAAATTAGAGAAGATTGGGATTGGATTATTGTACCTCTTATGGTTTCATGGGAAGGAACTTTACAGGATTCTTCATGGTTCACTCAAATAAAAGGAGTTTAAAATGGCATTACATACAGACTATCGTCCTACAAATCTTGATGAAGTAGTTGGTAATGATGCAATCAAAACAAGTTTGAAAACAATGTTTGCTCGTGCAGATCATCCTCATTCATTTCTACTTGTTGGCAAGAAAGGTAGTGGTAAATCTACTCTTGGAAAAATAATTGCATCAATGACGGGTGCTAATGAAATGGACATTCATGAGTACAATGCAGCAAATACACGAGGCATTGATACTATGCGAGAAATTGTTAATAACATGAATTATAGTGGTATGATTAGTAAGACAAAAGTTTATATTCTTGAAGAATTTCATTCGGTAACAGCTATTGCACAAGAAGCTTTATTGTTGCCTATAGAAAGTCCTCCTTCTCATGTATATTTTATTTTATGTACAACAAATCCAGAGAAAATAAAATCAACAATAACAAGTCGGTGTTCAACTTTTAAAGTACAGCCTTTAACAAATCCTCAAATGAAAGTATTATTGAAATCGGTACTTGAAAAAATATTTGAAAATGTAAATGATTTTTCAAACAAAATAATAGATGAAATTATTCGCACAGCAGATGGCATACCTCGAAACGCATTGGTAATGCTTGATCAAGTAATTGATGTTGTAGATGAAAAACAAGCAATCGAAATTATTCAAAACGCTACAGTTGGTGAAGATGCTGTTATTGATTTATGCAGAATGCTAATTGATTCTGCAACAAATTGGAAATCATTATCTGCAAAATTAAGAACTTTAGGTGAAACAGAAGAACCGGAACAAATTAGACGTGCAGTTCTTGGTTATTTAAATAAAATTTTATTAACAAAAGGTGATGTAAATACATATTCTCTTATGTCATATTTTTGTGAATCTACTATTGAATCAGGATTTCCTGGATTAACATTAATGTTTTATGAAGCATTAAAATTAAACCGAAAAGATTTATAAAATAATTTATTATACTATTTATGATAAGGAGAAATATGAATTTTAAGGATGCCATTAAATTAAATATTTTTCATCTTGATAAAAATGCAATAGATCAAGTCGATTTATATGAAGAATGGAGTGACAAGTGGTCTGTTGCTTTAAAAGAACGTGATTTTGCCAAGGAAGATTTAACCCAATTGAAAGCTGAAGTTGATGAAGCAATCCGATTGAATCCTGTGAAGTATGGATGGGATGAAGAAAAGAAATCTCCTACAGAAATATGGATTGCAAATCGTGTTGCTCTGGATAAACGAGTCAAAGAGGCTCAGAAACATGTCATTGAATGTCAATATTATGCAAACAAAATGTCAGCAAGAAAGGAGGTTCTTGAACATAGGAAAAAGTCTCTTGAGGTTCTCACTGATTTGTACAAAGGAAATTACTTTGTCTCAACATCAAGAACAGACAACAATTACAAATGTGCTGTTTCAGAGGAAGGTAGTAATGCACAGCGAGAAGCTTTGCAAAACAGTGAACGGATAAGGAGGAAAAATGGTGATTAATGATATTTGGAAAATTATTATTGCCATAATAATTGTACCTTTCACTGTATATACTATTTTTAGAGTAGTTTCGGCAGCGGTGTTTAAATCATGGTTTGAATTAAAATCAGAGTATATGAAAGGAGAAAAGCTTTATGATAGACGCAAAGAAAAGAAGGGAAATGGCGAGGGAGGAGATGCAAAAACGTCAAGCTGAATCTTACGGAAGACGAGATGACAGCGGGAAATTTAAATCGATCTTCAAAGACAAGAATTCACTTAAATTATTTAAGTGTAGTGAAGGAGAACATGCAATTGACATCTTACCTTTCTTTGTTGGGAAGATGGATCCTTACACAAAAGAAGGGAGCATGAATTATTTGCTTGATATTCGTGTTCATAACAAAATCGGACCGAACGAAGATTCATATGTCTGTATGCAGACTTCGTTTAAAGCGGATGATCCTCGTCGGCAAGCTTGCCCGATCTGTGAATATCGTGCGGAGCTACTTGCTGAAGGAGAAGATGAAAAAGCAAAAGCTTTTTCGGCATCACGTAGAGCGATTTACAATGTGTGGTGTCATAACAGCACAAGAGAAGAAGACAAAGGGATTCAGATTTGGGACGTGTCTCACTTCTTGTTTGAGAAAGAATTGACTGAAAACTCTCGCTTGAAGAAGGGTGGAGGGTATGTTTACTTCTCTGACATCGAAGATGGACGTGTTGTTTCTTTCCGCAGAGTAGGGAATGGAGCTACAACAACGAAATATACAGCGTTTACGTTTGAGAAACGGGAAGAAGATCTTCCGGATGAGATTCTTGATCAGTGTAAAACTCTCGATGAGTTGATTTATTGGCCTTCGTATGAAGAAATTGCTGCTGTTTTGAAAGGAACTGTAAAGAGTTCAAGGAAAGAAGAGGACGAAGAGGACGAAACACCTTCTTGGAGAAAGAAGCGTGAAGAGCCTGAAGAAGAAGAAGCTCCTCCCCGTCGCAAAGCGAGAGAGGAAAAAGAGGAAGAAGACACTCCTCCCCCTCGTTGGTTAAAGAAAGAAGAAGCTGAAGAGGAAGCTCCTACCCGTCGCAAAGTAAAGGGTGAGGATGAAGAAAAACTTGTTCAGGAAAAGAGTTCTGCAAAGAAAGAAGATGTAACTGATGCAAATCAGTGTCCTTATAATCATGATTTCGGTATTGATCTTGATAATTACGATGATTGTGACGATTGTACAAGTCGCAAAGCATGTCGTACCGAAAAGAAAACACTTGCGATGAAAGAAGAGAAGGAAGAGGAAGTTGTTGAAGAAAAACCCCCAGTGCGTAGACGGAGGTAAGATATGGACAGGAAGAGATCAAGAGAAGTTGAACCTGTTGAGACAAAATCGGTTCCTGCAAAAAAGAGTCGAATATTAATCCCTACGGGATCAACTCTCTTGAACCTCGCCTTCTCGGATCAATATGATGGCGGGATTCAACCAGGGACAATGGTAAATATTGTAGGTGATAGCCACGCAGGGAAGAGTCTGCTTGCCTGGACGATTTTTACGGAAGCTGCACACAACAAAGCTTTTAAAGATTATCGCTTAATTTATGATGAGTCCGAAGCAGCTTTCTTTATGGACATTCAGTGTATGTTTGGGCTTAAAGAAGGAAGAGTTGAAACAGATATTCGATCATCTACAATTGAAGAGTTTTACGGAAATGTTTTGCGGGCAATTCGTCATGAAGATAAAAAGCCCTTTATTTACATTCTTGATTCATTTGATGGAATAGGATCGTCTGCTGATCAAGACCGTGCCACTGCTTATGAAAAGGGCAAAGAAGCAGGTGGTAGTTTCAAGATGGATAAACAAAAGCTTGCCAGTGAAATGTTCCGTATGATTGTTGATGAACTTCAAAATACACAATCCACGTTGATTGTCATTTCTCAAACAAGAGATGCTATCGGAGTGTTGTTTGGTGATAAGAAAACACGAAGCGGGGGGAACGCACTTCGGTTCTACAGCACTCATGAAGTTTGGTTGTCTATTGTTGGACATGAAAAATCAAAAGAACGTGAGATCGGTGCTGATATTCGTTTTCGAGTAAAGAAAAATAAGCTTACTGGAAAAAGACGTGAGGGTAAATTCTCTGTGTATTTTGATTATGGGATTGATGATCTTACAAGCTGTATTGATTTTCTCATTGATGAAAAAGTTTGGAGTAGTAATCGTGGGAAAGTAATTACTGGTTCTGAGAAATTTCCTGATGCTTCAGGAACTAAGTTCATTCAGTATATTGAAGAAAATAATCTTGAAAATGATCTTCGTCAGCTTGTTGGAGAGACATGGAATAGGATTGAAGATAGTATCCGTCTCGATAGAAAATCAAAATACGCTGAGGATGATAAATGAATACGTGTATTGTCATTGATTCACATTCAATCTGTCACCGAGTCCGTTATACACTTGGTGACACTTTAACATGGGAAGAGAACTCTGTCGGAATTATCTATGGATTTCTCCGACAGATTCTTGTCATTGCAAAGAAAACGAATTGTAATAATTTTGCATTTTGTTGGGACTCACGACAAAGTGTACGTCGAGAGTTATACCCTCAATACAAACAAAATCGTCATAAAAACTTGACTGAAGACGAACAAAAGTTAATGGATTTACATTTTAAACAGTTCACTGAATTAAGAAAGTATATTCTTCCTTCGATTGGATTCAAAAACATATTTATACAAGAAAAGTATGAAGCCGATGACATCATTGCTCGCATTGTAAGATCGCAAGGAAGGAGTTTTATAATTGTATCAACAGATAATGATTTATTTCAGTTGATTGACTGGAATGTGTTAATCATAACAAATACAAAAAAGCCTCTTTTTACAGAAGAAGATTTTAAAAAAGAATATGACATTTATCCTGGGATATGGCATATAGTAAAATCAATCGCAGGATGTCCAACTGATAACGTTGCTGGAATTGAAGGAGTTGGGATTAAAACTGCAATCAAATATTTAAATGGCAAATTGAATGAAGATTCCAATCAATATAAATTGATTCGAGAACAAATGAATCTCGTAAGATTTAATATGAAATTGATTCAATTGCCATATGAAGGAACCAATTATTTTTCTTTAAAAGATGATAAACTTTCATTGAGATCGTTCATTGAAATTTGTGATGAATATGGATTTAAATCATTTCTTTCAAGTGATTCAATTGCTGCTTGGAAGAAATACATCTTTAGGTAATTTATGATTAAAGAACTTCAAATTAAAAACTTTCAGGCTCATATCAATTCAACCCTTGAATTTTGTGATGGTGTAAATGTAATTACAGGTTCAAGTGACAGTGGAAAGTCGTCTGTGATTCGTGCAATTACCTGGGTAAAAGATAATCGTCCTTCAGGAGATTCTGTTCGAAATTGGGAGATGAAGGATAAAGATGCTTCGACAGTAAAAGTCTTGTTCTCTGAGAAAAATACTGTCACAAAAGTACGATTAAAGAGTAAATCAAGCTATGTTGTCAACGATGATTCATTTGAAGCGTTGCGTCAAGATGTTCCTTCAGAAGTAAGCAATACCTTCAACTTTAATGAGTGTAATTTTCAGACACAACATGATCCTTATTTTCTGCTGAAAGATTCTCCTGGTGAAGTCGCTCGCAAGATGAACGAGATCATCGGACTTGATATTATCGATGTGCTATTTAAACGCATTGATGAGCGTGTACGCGAGTCAAAACGAAAGATTAATGAATATCAATCAATGATTGCGAATCACAACGCTACATTGCTCTCATTGTGTCATGTAGATGACAAATACAAACAGCTTCGCAAATGTGAAAATATACTTGATGATTATTGTACTCTCAATAATGATATTATAAGTGTTGAACAACTTGTTAATCTTATAAATTCTGTAGATGAACAAATCCTTAATATAAAAGTTCCGTCATTAATAATTCCTTTAATTAATGAAGTGCAAACATTATGCACAACAAATAAAGACCTAACATCAAACCTATCGTTTTTACAAACACTTGTTACTTCACTTGAAAAAGTCCATGCTTCTATCACAGAATTAGAGAAGAATGTTGTTGATGAATCCACAATCAAACAACTTGAAACTCAAATTAAAGCAAATGATCTACGCAAGAAATCAATTACTGAATTAAATTATTTGGTTACAAATTTTAATACTCTTCTACTTGAAATAGATTCAGAACAAAATAAATTAAATATATTGATAGAAAAATATGAAGATTTACTGAAGAAAGCAAAAATATGTCCAATCTGTTTTTCACCAATTACTACTACAAAAATAAAAGAATTGCTTGAAGGATGTAAACAATGATTCTTGTCTGCCTTCCTGATTTACATATACGAGCGACAGCTCCTAAAAGTCGTACCGATAATTATAAAGAAGCAATCAAGAGAAAACTTTCTTTCATTTTTAAACATATGAATAATCATGATGATGTTGTGTATTTACAACCCGGTGATCTGACAGACGATCCTGATCTTTCGAATGCAACAATCATTGACATCATTCAATTATTTAGAACGGAAGATATTCACACTTGCTTTGGTAATCATGATTTAAAATATCGAAGAAAAGGAAACACTACGCTTGATGTTCTTATTGAAAGTAAACTTGTTCATTATGAACCTTATTTTGAATTACAAAAAGGAATTCATCTATACTCCTGCAATTATAATGAAGAGATTCCTAAAATAACAACAAAAGGATTTAACATTCTGCTTATTCATAAGATGATTGTTGATGAAATTATTTGGGATCAACAGACTGGTCATGAATTTTCCAAGAATTTTTTGAAAACAAATAAGTTTGATTTGATTGTGAGTGGGGATAACCATAAAACATTTATTGAACATAATAAAGACAGAGTGCTTGTGAATTGTGGTTCTCTTATGAGATCAACAACAAAGCAATTGAACCATAAACCGTGCTTCGTTATCTACGATACAGATACAAAGAAACATACAGTAGTTAATATTCCAATAAATGATCCAATAGATGTGTTCAATCTTGAAGAAATAGATAATGGTAATGAAATAAATGAAAGTATTGAATCCTTTGTAAATGGGCTTACTGAATGTGAAGAAGTCGGACTGAACTTTCTTGATAATTTACATCATGAACTTGTGATAAACAATATTGATAAGGACGTTAAATGTGTCATTGAAGAAATATTAAAGGAAGGAAATTATGAATGATATTCAACTTGAACTTAATAAACTAAAAGAAAAGATTGATGACAGCAAAACAAAACTTGCTCAATTGACTGGTCGTCGTGCTGAATTACTTCGTCAGTTGAAGGACAATTTCAATTTAAATTCACTTGATGATGCAACAATACAGCTTAACCAAGACAAGATTGAACTTACAGCCCTTGAAAAGAAATTGATTACCAAATTCAATGAATTGAAGGAACAGTATGATTGGTAAAATCAGAGATATTACAGATGATCTTTCTGATATGAAATCAAAGGTCAATGCTTTGAAAGCAAAACGAGATTTCATTCAAGATGAAGTTGCAAGAGTAACAAAAGACAAGGACGTTCTTGTTCATAAACAAGAGAGTTTGCTTAAAGCCCGTGCATTTGTACAAAAAGTTGCCGAAGACACTCAAAAGAGAATTGAATTTCAAATCAGTAATCTTGTATCAACTGCACTTGCAGCAGTGTTTCCTGATCCATATGAATTTAAACTTCGCTTTGTGCAGCGACGAAATAAAATGGAGTGCGATCTTGTTTTTGTGAAAAATGGATATGAGACTGATGACATTTTAAATAGTGGAGGGGGAGGTGTTACTGATGTTGTATCACTTGCCTTGAGAATTTCTTTATGGTCGTTAAAAAAATCAAGACCTACATTTATTCTGGATGAAGCGGGGAAATTTATTTCAAGAGAGTATCAAGAGAAAGTCTCCACTCTGTTGAAGGAACTTAGTGAAAAGTTACATATCCAATTCATTCTCGTATCCCATATTCCTGAAATTCAAGAGGCAGCCGATAAAGTTTTCATCTGTGAAAATATTAATGGTGTTGCTACAATAAGGAGTTTAATGTGAAAATATTATTAGTCGGTGAGTCACCTTTTGGAACCACTGGAAATTCAAGGATGTGCTTTGCTATTGCATCACAACTCAACTCAGAAAATTATGATGTAAGAATTTTTACAGCAACAAAACCAATTATAATACCTGATTACTATATTCCAACAAAACATATTATTATTGAAGGAATTGAAGATCCTTATGTTCCTTTATGTGGAAATCATTTATGTCAAATAATAGCATCAAATAAACCTGATATTGTTATATTTGTTGGTCTTGATTGTTGGGCATATCATAAAGTTTTTAATATATTAAAATCGATTCACAAAGAAAATAAATTCATATGGATTTCATTATTTCCTTATGATCTTATTCATTTTAGAAAAGATTGGTTATATTATCTTAATGAAATTGATATTCCTCTTGTATATTCCAAGTATGGATATAATCAACTCAAAGAGTATCTTCCAAAAGTTGAATATTTTAGGCCACCATTGCTTGAAGCAAATACATTTGTAAGATTTAATACTAACCAAAGAATTAAAGAACGACAACAAATTTTCCCATCTGTTTCAGATGACTCATTTATATTTGGATTCATAGGAGCGAATCAATGGCGAAAAGATCCTCTCAGACTTGTAAAAGCATTTATGGAAGTGAAGCAACAACTTCCGAACACAGTTCTATATATGCATACAGAACAAACGAAAGGCGTTTTTAATATTCCTTCTTATCTGATTGACCTTGGAGCTAAGTCTGGTGATGTATTTATTAAACCAGCGGATTATAAATTTTCTAATTTAATCTCATTATACAATTCAATTGATTGTCTTGTAAATACGTCATTACAAGAAGGATTAAGTTGGACTTTACTTGAAGCAATGCTTTGTAAAACTCCAATTATAGCTGCAAATAATACAGCTCAAACAGAATTGCTTACTAATTCTAAAAATGAATATACAGCAACTCCTATTGCTTGTACTGAATTAGCATATATTCCTATGCAATCTCCAGGGGGACAAATATCTGTTGAAACTCGTGCTTGTAATTTAGATCAATTGATCGATGCCATGTTGTTTATTGCAAAGAATCCTAAAGTAAGAATAACACTTGCTGAGAAAGGACACAACTTGGCTATTGATTGGGTAAATAACATTAGCAATGTGAATGATGTCATATCGAATGCAAGTAAAATTTATCACACAACTCCTATTACAAAGAAGAAAAAAGCTGTTCTATTTGCACAACATGGTTCTGCTGGTGATGTTTTAATGACTACGCAATGTTTTAAAGGAATTTTTGAACGTCATAAGCACAAGCCAATTGTTTATATGACACAACCTCAATTTAAAGACATCATTGAAAACAATCCATATATTTCGGAAATTATTGATTGGGATGAATCAAAATTAAAAGAATATGATGTTGTATATAATCCTCACGGAGATCATATTTTAAAAGGAAATTTTAATCGTCTTGATGTAACACTTTACTCATTATACCCATATTTTTGTAATGTAAAACCAGATCAAATGTACATAGACAAACAATCAATAAACTTTGATCTTCCAGAAAAATATATAATTGTACATACTACAGGAGGGGAGCCTAAATATCGAACATATAATCACATGGAGTATGTTGTTAACAAATTAAAATACCCTTGTATTCAAATAGGAAGTGCCACTGATAAATATGTGAAAGGAACATTTCTTGATTTACGAGGTAAACTTACGTTTAGACAAGCAGCTTTCGTTATGGAAAAAGCAAAGCTTGCCATTGTAATAGACAGCTTCCCTTCTCATCTTGCAGGGGCATGTAATACAAATGCTGTTGTTCTATATGGGCCAGCCCCTGCTCGTGTAGTTAAACCACGTTCGGAAAACACAAGGATGATTCATCTTGAACCAAATTATCTAAAGGTGTGTAAAGATTTAGGAGGTTGTTGGTCATCTCCTATGAACCCTTGTACTACACCTTGTATAAATTCAATTAGTCCAATGATTATTATTCAGAGTGCAAATAAATTATTAGATGAAAAGGAGTAGTTATGATTATAGGAATGAAAGCATTAAATGAGGGGTTTTATGTAAAAAGGTGTTTGGATGATTTTCAAAATGAGTCTTTTGTTGACAAAATAATTGTCATTGATGGTAAATCAACCGATGATACTGTGTATCAATTAAAAAAATATGATAAAGTGGAAGTATATATTCATGAATGGCTTTCTTGGTACCATGATCAAGAAATTACAACAAGTAATATTTTGCTTTCATATATTCCAAACGGTGAAATATTTTTTATTCTTGATTTTGATGAACGTATGTCTCAGGAATTAAAAAATACATTACACAATATTGCGTTTGGTCATATATCAATTCCAGATTTATGTGCAATTCATTTCCCTCGTCGTACATATGAAGTAATCCGAGATGAAAATGATAATGCTATTTATCAAGAAGATGGTTGGCCTATAATTTCTCATCAAATAGGCCAGTATCCTGATTTTCAAATGAGATTAATGAAAAAAAATCCTCGTTTTCACTGGATAAATTCCCCACATCATGTACCTTGTGGACATGTTTCAGAATTAACATTTGAGGGTGATATTTTACATTATGAACGTGATACAATAGAATTTAGACGACAACGGGAATTACAATGGGCAAGAAACATTGCCCGCCGTAAAGAACTTAATCTGCCCGTGGATGTTTTTGAAGTACAAGCAAAACCTGAATATGCCGAAGCTTTTGAACCAGAGTATTGGAAATGATACATGTTATTGGTGATAGTCATGTTAATATATTTTACAAGAAAAATGGATCTTTAACCCCAGACGGAGAGCCTCACATAGGTGATTATAAAAACTTTACAGTTTATTGTTTAACCCCACTGCCAATACTTAACCCCCCTCTATTTCTTAATACTGACGATAATCTAAATTATATGATTGGAAGTATGAGTGAATATTATAAAATAATCAAAACATTCGGACGAGGTATAAATCATATTGCTCATGTACTTCACATACCCTGTATTAATTTACTTGATTATTATTTTGATAATAATTTTTATAGAAAACCTAATGAGTATATAGATTGGTGTCATACAAAAAGTGAACCTTTTTATTCAAAAGCATTACCGTTAATTATAAAAGCATTTAAATTAGAAGAGGAGGATTTTAAATGAGTCTTACAATTTTTATTTGCAAATCTTGTGGGAGAGCAATCAAATCAGAAACAAAACCAAACTATTGTTATGCAGATGGGACAACTTCAATTGAAAACATTTCTGATGAAGACGCTAAAAAGATGGAATTATTTTCAATGAATTTAGGTGTGCAACTTGAAAATTTTATCGTTGAATTTATTAATGATTATCGTTATCATCCATTTACAGGAGCACAATGGCAAGGAGCAAAATTACATCAACTTCAAGAACAAATTATGGAAAAAGTCAATGAAGGATAAAATAAATTAATCGGAGACAAAATGATTTCAATTGTTATTAATGCCGATACACGAAAAGGTTCTGAGTTAAAAGATTCGGAACAATTATTCATGACAAAAGGAACCGTATCTTTCGATTATCTGATTGAGGGAGTTCGTAATAAAATTGATTTCTTTTCTGGATATGATTGTGAAATCATTCTTTATATTGATCGACATCTTGATGTTCCGTCTTCATTATTTACAGATAATTATCGAATAAAAAATATACCATTAACAATTTGTATAAGTGATCACCAAGAGAGCTTTGATGATCAAAAATATTTTCCAAAATGGAATGATATGAATTATCTAAGAGCTTTGTATCTGGCACGAGGAGAATATATTGTACATTTTGATCAAGATATGGCTGCATTTAAACAACCTAATTCTTTAATTATTAAACAAATGCTTTCTTGGCTTAATATTTATAAATTTATTTCTTATCCTTCACATTGGTCTCCTAATCCTGAAGCAAATGATAATAATTGGGAATATTGGTGGGCAAGTACTCGTTTTTTCTTATGTAAACGAAGTCAACTCAATTTTACCGAACTCGAAAAATGCCTTCGTAGTAGTGAATATTTATATAATAAGTATGGTGATATGAATCGAAAGTGTCCTTGGCTCGAACATATTTTAGGTATTATTGCAAAAAAGAATTATGTATATTATCCTCCTATTAACCTTAATGATTATGCAATTTTTTGTTGGAGTAAATACCAACAAGGTCTTTATTCTAAACTTAATAATAAAGATTATAATGAAATTAAACATTTTATTGAACAAAATGGTGGCATATCTTATCCTTGTGATGTAAGATTTGGAGGTTAATATGAATGAATATTGGGAGAAAATAATTAATAAACATAAACAAGATCAGCTTATTCAAGATTTAAAAAATTTAAAAGAAAAAGTGGAATCAAAAGAATTTATGTATGCTTATATCACTGAATTACAAAAAGAAATTATTATAATAAAAAATCAATGTAAACAAATGGAGAAAAAATTAAAGGAGATTTTATCATGAAATTATGTTGTACAGGTAATGTTTTTCCTTTCGGCCCAAATCAATGTTATGGGGGAGAACGAATATTAGGATATTTATATGATCAATTTGCTAATTTTGGTCATGACGTTTATGTTTTTGCTCCAAAAGGAACAAGTTGTTCGAAGCACGTCAAAGATTTAATTGAAGTACCTTCAATGGATTCATCAAATTCAGATGTTTATGAAGATGCTGTTCGAATGTATATGAAACAACATCATATTACATTTGATGTTTATCAATGTTCTTATTTTGGTGAAAGATGGAAAGAATCAGCACTTTCAATTGCACCAATTTATGTAGAATTAGTTTGGAATAGATGGGCTCATGTTCCATGGCAATTAAAACAACGAGGATTTAATATTGTATCTTATAGTAAAATATTACAGGAACATTTTCGTAGAGTAAAAGTTCCAACAACTTGTATTTATTATGGACTTCCTATTGATCTTTATCAATTTAATGAAAAACCTGATGATTATGTTGTTTGGATTGGAAAAATTGAAGGAGGAAAAGCTCCAAGTCTTGCAATAAAAACAGCATTACGTGCAAATAAAAAAATTGTAATTATGGGTCCTCCATATAACACAGGAACATTTTGGGCTGAAGTAGCTCCTTATATTGATAATAAAAAAGTATTTTGGGTAAGAGGTGTTGATGATTATATGAAACATAAAATTATGAGAAATGCCACTGCTTTTATTTCAAGTAATAGAGCTGGCTGGTGTGAACATGCAGGCATTGTTGGATTGGAAGCTTATGCTTGTGGAACTCCAATTATTGCTTTTAATAATATAGATGATCCAAGTGCAATAGCATACGATCCTCTTATGATTGAAGGACAACATGGATTTTTTGTAAATTATACAACTACAGAAGAAGACGAATCCATTATTGAAAAAGCTGCAAATGCTTTAAATTCTGTAAAAACTATTGATAGAAGAGTCTGTCGTGATTATTTTGAACAAAACTTTACAAGTATAATTCAAGCAAATAAATTTATTCATCTTTATGAAGAAATTTTAAAACATGGTAATATTGAATCAATAACATTTTAAGGAGTTAAAATGAAAACAACTTTGATTGTACCTAAAAATCCTTTTCTTATTACTGATGCTGTAACTGTTCCTCTTGGAATACTTTACTTAGCTGCTTCATTAAAAAAATTTAATTATGAAGTTGATTGTATTGATATGGCTATTTGGAACCAAGAATTAAATAATATTACTTCTGAAGTTGTTGGTATTTCTTTTACATCCGCACAACAAAATGAAGCTTTTCATATTGCTAAACAACTTAAATCTTTAGGTAAAGTAAAATATCTCATTGCAGGAGGACCACATCCTACTCATTGTCCAAATGAATGTTTACAATATTTTGATTATATAATTCAAGGAGAAGCAGATTATGCATTACCTATATTATTAAATAAACTTTCTCACAATGAAGAATCTGAAAAAATTATAAATGTAATTAATCCTCCTGCTTTAACATTTCTTCCTTTTCCTGATCGAGATGCATTACCAATCCATCAATATTCTTATACAATAAATGGAATTCCAGCAACAAATTTAATAACATCAAGGTCTTGTGTTGGAAAATGTAGTTTTTGTGCTGCATTAAATCATAAATTAAGAATGCAAACCTCGATAAAAACTTGTGATGAAATTTTTCATATTCATAATAAGTATGGTTATAAAGCATTTATGATTTTTGATGATGTTTTTGTTGCAAGTAAATCACGTTTGAAAGAAATTGTTACTATAATGGAACCTTATAAATTTATTTTTCGTTGTTTTAGTAGAGCAAATATGTTGACAAAAGAAGTTTGTGAACTTCTTAAACGAATGAATGTTGTTGAAGTGGGAGTTGGGATTGAAAGTGGATCAAATAAAATTCTTAAAACAAATATGAAAGGTAGTTCTGTTGAAATAAATACAAAAGCTGTTTTTAATTTACGAGAAGCTGGTATTAGAATAAAAGCTTTTATGATTGTAGGTCTTCCTGGAGAAACAGAAAAAACCATTGAAGAAACACGTCAATGGCTTACTATTACATCACCAGATGATGTAGATATTTCAATTTTACAACCGATGCCTGGTTCAGATATTTATAAAAATCCTGAAAAATATAATCTTACCATTAACTATTCAAAAGATGATATTTGGTATAAAGGAGGAAAATTACCTTATCAAGCACATTCAAACACCAAAGAATTAACCGGAGAACAATTACTTAATTATCGAGAAGAACTTGAGCATATTTTTAAAAAGAAAGAATTCCTCCGATAACATTTTAGTAAAATATGTTATATTAATAATAAGAAAGGATTATTAATATGGGAAAAGGAGGAAGTTGTGAAAGAGAAGTTGCTGCAATGTTATCATTGTGGTGGACTGAAGGCATGAGAGATGATGTTTTTTACAGATCACATGCATCAGGAGCACGATTTACGCAACGTAAAAAAATAGGAAAAGACACGGCAAACCAAAGTGGTGATATTACTTGTACAGATCCAGAAGGACAATTGTTTATTGATACATTTTCTATTGAAATTAAAAGTGGATATTCTGGAAGAAAAAAGATCAAAGATGAAAATGGGAAACTTATCTCAACAGAAATGATTCGTTGGGACATTCTTGATTTTATCGACAGCAAACAGAAAGAACCAATCCTTCAACAGTTTTGGAATCAAGCTGTTAATGATGCCAATAATAGTAATAAAACCCCTTTGCTTATCTTCAGACGCAACGGACGTGCTTTGTGTATTGTCATGTCAAATGTATTATTCCCTGTGTTGATGGGATTTTTTAACACCCCTTCAGCACAGATTTTATATATAAATGAACTTGCAATCATGTCACTCAAAGATTTCTTTGAATGGATACCAAATATAAGAAGTGCCATAGTTACTTTATCAATTGCTCCCATTTTATCTATTTCATCTAATATAAAGGAGGAATCTTCAATGGCTGATAAATCCACGCCGAAGAAGAAGGAAGAGCCTAAAAAGGCTTCTAAAAAAACACCTAAGAAAAAGTAATCAATAATGGGAGCAATTGATTATTTAAAAATATATAAAGAGGTATTTAATGATTATAGGATTTACAGGTAAAAAAACAGCAGGTAAAACTTCAGCAGCTAAATTTATTAATGAAAAATATGGATATCCAATTTTTTCATTTGCCGATGCTTTGAAGGAAATGATTGTAACTGCTGGAATGGCTACCCCTGAAGAAGTTTATCAATCAAAACCAGAGAATGTTCGATGGTTACTACAAAAAATTGGAACCGATATAATTAGAAATCAAATCAATCCAAATTTTTGGGTTGATAAAATGACAGATAAAATTATTAATTGTAAAGAAAAAATAATTATAATTGATGATATAAGATTTTTAAATGAAAGAAAATTTGTTCTTGATTTTAATGGTGTTTTAATTAAAATTATTAGAAACAATGTATATAATAATGATACCCATCAATCGGAAATAGAAATTGATCTTCTTGATTGTAACCATATATTATTAAATAATGGTTCCTTAGATAAATTAAAATACTCTACATTAAAACTTATAAATTTAATTTTAGAAGAAAAATAAAAATTTAAAAAGGAAATAAAATAATGAATGGACAAAAATATTTAATATGTATTACATTAATAATATTATTTATAATAACAATTATTGCCTTGTATAATATATTTTTAGTACCACTTACTTATGAGGTAATATAAATGAATAAAAATAAAATAATTAATTGGCAAAAATTTTTAATGGAAAAAGTTCTTGGTAAAGAAAAACACGAGATGAAGAAAATAAATAAATGGTTTCTTTTAATATCAAAAATGATAGCAATATTTTATGGTTGGAAAGAAGAAAAGGAAAAAATAAATATAAAACCTTTTATTTTATTATTAATATAATTTTTATAATAAAAATATCAATATAGGATGTATTATATGAAAATAAATGATTCATATTTGTGTCCAGAGTGTGAAGAAATTTTTAATAAAAAAAAATTTAATTATTGCCCTGCTTGTGGTAATAAAAATAATCTTTATCTTGCTCCAATTCTAAATCGTAAGGAGAAACAAAAACATGAAATACTTAATAACTCTGATACTAAGTATGATTTTAATGATTCATTTAATAAATATTTCTCATTTAATAATACCAATAAATTTACAGACACCACATCATTCTTTAAGAAAATCTGCAATATTGATTGGTTTGAATGATCCTGGTCATAAAGTTACTCAAGCAATATCATTAGCTTCACAACAAACAGGTTTATCACCAGAACTTTTAATGGCTTTAATGTTTACCGAAAGTACTTTTAAACAAAATATAGTTAGTAATAAAAATTATCAAGGTTTAATGCAAATTCCATGGAAAATATATTGGGAAGACGCAAATACTTTAACTGGTGCACGAATTCTTTTAGAAAAATTATCACTTACAAAAGGTAATATAAAAGATGCTTTGGTATTATATAAAGGATGGAAACTACACGATAAGAAAGGAGAATACGAGGCAGATAAAGTTATTACTTTGGCCAGACATTTAAAAGAAACATTATAATTATATATGGAGGTAATATGGCTCGATATCGTGATCCTGAAAAAATAATATTACTCGAAAAATCGTTTCGTGAAAATCCAAAACTAAGTGTTAAAAAAGGAGCGGAACTTCTTCATGTTGGTAAAGATATAGCATTAAAAGTAAAGCAATTTGTTAAAAAAGGTTATGTAAATTATGCTTCACAACATCCAGTACCTAAACGAGAAAAACAAAAAGAACAATCTGTTTGTAAAGACAAAAAGAAAAAATATTATGTTAAATGTTTATTTAAAGAACCAGAACATTGGTTTTGGTCTGATAGTAAATTTTACAGAACATGCCCTGCATGTTGTATAAGTAGGGATTTTTTTGCAAAATTTGATATGCCTATTCATCCGGTTCATTTATGAAAGGAGAAAATATGTTTAAAAATTTTAATGAAACATTTATATACAAAATTAGTTGTTGGTGTTTAATTGTTTTTATTTTTGGATTTATTGTCGGAGCAAAATGTACATTAAATTTTAATGAAAGGAGACTTGAAGAATCAATAAAACTTGGCGGTGTTTTACTTAAAGATAAAGTTTATGAATTGAAAGAGAGATTATGAAATGGGAGAAATAATTGATATTACAACAATTAAAAAGGAGAATAAAATGAGAATTCCTAAACAAAAAGAATTAAATATTACAGAAGTTATACAATCAACAGAAGCTATCCAAACACTTCTAAAACAAAAAGGTTTCAAAGATAATATACCTTATTGGCTAAGAAGAAATCTTGATAATTTGAAATCAAAAGATACAGCTTATAGAGAAACATTGCAAAATCGATGGAATGAAGAAGCACACGATCAACCTGAAACTAATTTTATAGCACCGGATGATTATAATAAATTTCGTGAACAATTTAATTCTTTACCAATAACTGCAACAAAAGAAGATGTAGAAATACTTTTAAAACAAGTTGAAACTCCAGGTAATAAAAGTCAAAAATATATGTCCGTTGCAGAAATGACAGAGTTTAATCGGGAAACAAATAAAATGGCTGAAGAAACAATTGAACTTATTAGTTTTTATCCTATATTACTTACAAAGACATTAGAAGAAGTATTTTCTAATGTTGAAGGTGAAGTGATGGGAAATTTATGGTGGATGTTGGAACTTGAAGAATCTGTAACAACAATTTAAAAACTTAATGGAGAGATGATATATATAAAAATTATATATCATCTCTTTTCTTTAACAAAATTATTAGTAGAATAGATAAAAACAAAAGGAAGATATAATGATAAAAGAAGATTTAAAATTATTTATACGATATATAATTAATGTAATTTTATTAGCAATCATATTATTTATCATTATCATTTTTTTCAGTACACTGCCACCAAATACATGGCATTCTTCGGTAGTTACTATAGAGTCAAGACCGGCAATGCAGGAATTGCAGAAAGATGCTTTAAAATAATGGAGGACTTATGAGTAGAATCTTTGAACATCCGAACATGAACGATTTTGCATGCCCTATTTGTGGGACACAGGAAGATAAAAGGGTCGTATTGGTGCCTATACAAGGAACACGGGAAGGCGCTATGGTCGAGTGTGAGCAGGTGCATCTTGATTGTCTTCTGAATAGTATCATGTATTACAAGCAGCGATCGGTAATGGCGCTATTATGCAGTTATGGGGAGAATCCGGACTGCACAGAAACAAAGAAATATCTACAGAAGAAACAAGCCAATAAGGAGGATAAGGATATGGCAGAGAAATCAATCAAAAAGGTCACCTGGTATCAATGCCCCAGTTGTGGGTCGAAATACACCCGCAGATGTAAATGTGATTGTGGGTCGAAACGGCCAGTGAAAAAATTGATATAAACAGATAAGGAGGAGAAATGAGTATAGAAAAAGGTGCAGAGGAGAAGGTGTCGCGGAAGGAATCACCAATTGAAACAAAGATATTACTGCTGGAAAAAACGATTAGCGAATTAAGGGAATCAGCAGAAGAGTTGCAGCAGTTACTTACGGCTGTTTTATCCAGTCCGGAAGATGCACCCGTGGGGGCAACCCCCCCCGACCCATACAACAGTCCGATGGAGGCTCGATTGTTAGCCATCACGGGAAGAGTGTCGGATATTAATGCCTTGATAAGAGGCTGCATATTACGGTGTCAATTATGAGATAAATGGGTCTCTATAAGCACAAGTGTAAATGTGACTGCGGGACAAAGAGACCCGTGGAGAAAATGAAATGAAGATGGGTAAGGAGAACGGCATCGCCCCAGAGATGACCTCATACTTGGCCGTGATGGA